>WNFA01009334.1_pt1 | contig 10843 bp, 6 predicted proteins | sample 5400481 | NCBI WGS metagenome assembly WNFA01 (sample SAMN13153340, study PRJNA577476) | soil metagenome | isolation source: 120 cm saprolite under Douglas fir tree site 2 hole 1 replicate 2 | place: USA:California | collected 2015-04-18 | reverse complement strand
CACGCCACGCGCGCGGTTGGGAAAGATTTCCGAGATGACCACCCAGGTCACCGGCGCGAGCGACATGGCATAGCAGGCAATCGCGGCTACTACCAGAGTAAGCGTGTAAGTCCCACGGATGTGTGCGTGATACGCGTAGCCCAGCGAGATATAGATGAGCGTCAGTCCGCCGGCGCCGGTTAACATTAGGGCGCGACGGCCAACTTTATCCACCAAGCCCATGGCGATGAATGTAAAAACCAGGTTCACCGCGCCGGTGACAACAATATTGAAAAGGATGTCGGAGACTTTGAAGCCGGCGGCGGAGAAAACCTCTTCGGCGTAGTTGAAGATGACGTTGATGCCACACCATTGCTGGAAAACCGCGAGGACAACCCCGACCAAGAGCGGCCTTCGAATGCTGGGTTCGAGCAACCTTTTGAATTCCGATTCTTGCGTTTTATTCACCAACGTTGCTCTGATCTCCGCCACCGCTTGATGGGAATAGGCTGCGCCGCCAATTCTAGCCAGTATGTGCCGCGCCTTGTCAGTAGCGCCGTTGGCGGCGAGCCAGCGGGGGCTCTCTGGGATCAAGCACATTCCGACGAAGAATAGAGTCGCTGGTATGGCGGTCACGCCAAACATCCAGCGCCACCCCACCTGTCCATTCCACGAATTCAAAATATCCGCGGCAGTGGCGGCAGGAAGAACGGGTCTCGCGATCAGCCAGTTCACCAGTTGGGCCAGCAGAATCCCGATGACTATGGTGAGCTGATTGATGGAGACGAGTTTGCCGCGAAACAGTGCCGGCGAAACTTCGGCGATGTACATGGGAGAAAGGCTCGATGCCAGCCCGATCGCCAACCCGCCAGCAATCCTCCAGGTAACAAAGGCGCCAAAGGTATTCGAAAGGGCGGTACCGATCGAAGAGAGCGCGAACAACATTGCCGACAAGAGGAGCATAGGCTTCCGGCCGAACTTGTCGCTGAGAGCCCCGGTAAGCATGGCGCCAAGTAGGCAGCCGACCAGGGCACAACCCATCGCCCATCCTTGCTGGGCGGGATCGTATAAACCAAAAAACTTTTCGTAAAAAGGTTTGGCACCCCCAATTACCACCCAGTCGTATCCGAACAGCAAGCCGCCGAGCGCTGCAACGAGGGAAACCATCCAGATGTAAGTGGTGTCATAAGCGGGGTGTGCGGGCGTCGTTTCGGGCTGGAGGGGAGTTCCCATATCGGTTAATCCGGCTGCATTATCTCCTGCCAGCTCTACGGGCGCGTGAGTGCGCGAAGCGCTTGCCGCTATACTTCTGATACCCTCGGATCTACGCGGTTCCGCCTGCGAGAAAACTATTGTTATGCACGCCAGAGGTGTGTGTACGCCGAGAATGCGGTCGGGCGCAATACATCAAATACAATCTTCAGCGGCTCTTTTTCGGTGAACTGCATGTGGATCGTGGCCTGTTCGCCCGGCGCGAGCGTCGGAACTACCGCGACGCGACGCTCCAGGGGAATCTCGCCATACCCATAGAGCACCCCCCTCACGGTATAGCCTCTCATGCGGTGCGCGGGAACTGTCTTCCGAGCTCTCAGGGTGACGGCAAAAGCACTGGGCTGACCGGTAACCTGAAACGACTCCACCGGGCTGGATTCCCGGCGCAGCACATCGTAGGAGAGCTTGCGGTTTCCGTAGAGATCAACCACGCCATGTGGATTTTGCCTGGTGGCTCCCGCGCCCTTGTAGCCGACATGCGTGCGGTAGTCGTTGTAGCAGAAAAAGATGAGGCCAGCGACGAAATCAAGTTCACGGCAGACGCGGGTGTGGTCGAGCAACACTTGAATCCGCCGGGCATCGCCTTCCGGCCGTTCGGGAACGCACGCGCAATATCCGTACTCGGAGATGATGATCGGCTTCTCCGGAAAAGCCCGGTGGATGGCTTGCAGACTGCGCCTCAAATCCTCTGGCGTACCTTCGGCCCAGCTCTCGAAATATTCGTTACATTCGATAAAATCCATCAGCGCGCTAACGTCTTTACCGGGCGTCTTCTCCAATGAATTCGAGGCATAGGAGCAAAGACGACGGGGATCGAGTTTTTTCGCCTCGGCGTAAAGTCGCTGCGCAAACTCATATGCGGGCGGGTTCTGTCCGTCAATCTCGTTGCACAGTCCCCAGGAGATAATGGAGGGATGGTTGCGGTCGCGCTCGATCATCTCCTGTAACTGCTCTAAACCGTTCTGCATAATTTCCGCCAGAGGGTGGGCATCCTTACCGAAGGTGTCATAACCCCAAGCCGGAATTTCAGTTTGCAGCAGGATGCCGTGGGTATCACAGTAATCGAGGACACGACGATCCTGTTGCCAGTGCACCCGGGTCAGGACGCAATTCAGATTCTTCAGGTCATCGTGATCGTGAGTGATCCATCCTGGCGGCTCGGCCATACCGAATTCGGGGTTGCTGCCCGCCATACGCTCGACACCCATGAACCGCAGCTTCTCACCATTCAAGTAGAAGCCACCGCTATTTACCTCAATGGAGCGGATGCCGAAGGTCGTGTTCAGCTCGTGGAAAACTCGGGTGCGCTGAGAGAGCGTGACTTTAAGGGTGTAGAGGTGCGGATGGTCGAAATGCCAGAGCCGGGGCTCGGGAATTGTGCCCGCGGTCAAGGTAACGCTGCGGCTCTCGCCGGGCTGCAAGGTTACGGAGGCAACACCGTGTTTCTCCAGGACGCAGCGCCCAGTCTCATTTTCCTCCACGCGATAACCGAGTTGTCCTTGCCAGCTCTTTGCCGTGGTGTTGTGTACCGTAGTTGAAACCTCAACGCTGGCATAGTCTGCGGTATCCACCGCACCGGACAGGAGATGAGGCGCAGCGTCCACAGCCAATCGCTCGATGAACACAGGAGACGTAATAAGCAGTCGTACCGGACGATAAATTCCTCCGTCAAGTGCCCAGTCACTGGAACGCCCTCGCGGCAACATTGCCTCATCGAACGAGCTGTCCACCTTTACGACGATTTCGTTTTGGGTACCCAGGCGAAGCAGCGAGGTAATATTCAAGATGAATGACGTGTATCCCTTGCGCAGGTGACGCCCGGCGAGATGGCCGTTGACCCAAACGGTGGCCGAATGAAATACCGCCTCAAACTCGATCCTTACTGCGCTGTAGTCCCACTCCTCCAAAGCCTCAAACGCGCGCCCGTACCAGGCCACGCCTCGATATTCTTCTGTCCCAGGTATCACTTGCCAGGTGTGCGGAACAACCACAGCCGCCCACCCAGCCGCGGGAAAGTCGGATTGTTGCCAGTTGTGGGCTTCTCCACTGCCATCGGGGTCAAGACGAAAAAGCCACTCACCCGCGAGGGAAAGATCCTGGGTCAAACAAGTTGGACGCGCGGATGATTCTGGTGCGGCCGCAGGCAAAGCAAACGCAGGCAAGGTGCCCGCGAATGTCGTCGCCCTTAAGGCCCAAGCAAGAAGATCTCTCCGGGACTGCAACGAATCTGCCATTCTGAGAGGCGGTGATCGATGATGCAAGTCGTATCCGTGCACGTGCACGCTCCGCTATTAGGTCATAGCGGACACGTGCTGTCAAACAGAAATTTGGGACATCAGTATTTTCAAGGCAGGTTCTTAGGCAACTGGAATTGTGGTTACATTCACTACATCACCTGCCAGAACTGCCGCAGGCCAGTGAATGCAACGGGCCCGATCGAAGCTCGACGACCGCACAAGGTAAACCGACCTCGGCCTGCAAGGTGGATATCGCTCGCAGCGAAGGTTCGGTGCGCCCCATCATGATCGAGAGCCATTACTTTCGCGTCGCTGGGCGCCAAACGACGGGGCTAAGATTGCTTCACTGTTCGGCGGAACACAGGGCGCGAGTTTCTGGTGGAGCCGAGTCCGCAGGCGTTCTGTCAACCCTCGCATCAGAATTTCGAGTAGCATGGTTACCCTTCGACGAATGTCTCCCTACTGTTGTTGTTTGAGGCTGGCTCCGGGATTTCGCATGGTATAGACAAACTGCTGAATACTGGCGTTCCGCTTCTGGTCATCGGTGACCTGCTGTTTGCGGAGGCGCTCGAATTCCGAGAATTCCTTCTGCGCGCCGGCATTGTCGCCTGCACGAGCCAGCGCCTGGCCGAGGCGGTAGTTGGCGACCGCGTTGCCGGGATCGATCGTCAGGGCTCGTTGGTATTGATCGATAGCCTCACCGAACTGCCGTCGCGCCGCATAAATGGTACCCTTCGAGGTTGGGGGAAGACGATCTGGCGGAATTTGGAGCCTATCATGAACATCCAGTGACTTGATGAAGACCACCATCTTCTGGAGCTGTCATGTTTGCAAACACTGGTCTGGCACGTTTCATAAAACTTCTGTTTCTCCTTTGGGCCCTGAGCTTTCCCGGTAGTCTTCGCGCGCAAGCAGGAAGCGCGCTACCGATCATGCCTCTGCCCGCACACGCTGTGCAGGGCGAAGGTGAGTTCCTTATTGACGGGAATTTTGGGATCGCTCTGAAAGGGTATAACGAACCGCGTCTGGAACGGGCACGACAGCGCTTTCTGGATCTACTTTCGTCAGAAACGGGGATACCGCTCTGGCGCGAAGTAGTCGTCAACCAACCGCACTTCATAATTCAGACGGCGGGACCGAGTGCAGCCGCCCAACGATTAGGTGAGGATGAGTCCTACCACCTCGAGATCTCAAGCACAGATGTTCAGTTGAAGGCGGCCAATCCTATAGGGGTGATTCGCGGACTCCAAACCTTTCTCCAACTGGTAAGAATCACTCCAAAAGCGTTCAGCGTTCCCGCCGTGATGATCGACGACAAGCCACGCTTCCCTTGGCGCGGACTGCTCATCGACTCTGGGCATCGTTTTGTACCCATCTCCGCTCTTAAGCGCAATCTCGACGGGATGGAGGCGGTCAAGCTAAACGTCTTCCATTGGCGATTCGCGGATAATCAGGGCTTCCACATCGAGAGCAAGAAATTTCCATTGCTACAGATCAAGGGCTCCGGCGGATTTTACTATTCCCAAGATGAAGTCCGGGACGTTATCGCGTACGCACGCGACCGCGGCATCCGGGTGGTTCCGGAGTTTGACATGCCGTGCCACACAACCTCATGGTTTCTGGGCTACCCTGCTTTGGCCAGCGGTAAAGACTCCTCGTCCAGTTCAGCGATAGATCCCACACGCGAGAGCACCTATCGATTTCTTTCAACGTTCATCGGCGAGATGGCTGCCCTCTTTCCCGACTCCTACTTTCATGCCGGAGGAGATGAATGCGACGTGAAGGAGTGGGAGACAAACCCGCGCATCCAGGAATTCATGCGTGCACATGCAATTAAAGATGGTTCGGTCCTGCAGGCACTTTTCACCGCCAGGATTCAGAAGATCGTCGCAGGCTGCAAGAGAATCATGGAGGGATGGGACGAAGTATTGCAACCTGATACCCCCAAAGACGTTGTCATTCAATCCTGGCGCGGGCCAGACTCGCTGGCAGAAGCCGCACGCCGCGGTTACGGAGGTGTGCTCTCGTCCGGCTACTACATCGACCTGAACCAGTCAGCGGCGGAGCATTATCTGGTCGACCCGTTAGGAAACAAAGCAGCCACGCTTACAGCGGATCAGAGGGCTCGCGTTCTCGGTGGCGAGGCCACCATGTGGACCGACATTGTCTCCCATGAAAACATGGACAACCGGATATGGCCGCGGACGGCGGCAATCGCGGAGCGGTTGTGGTCCCCCCAAGAAGTACAGGATGTCGACTCGATGTACCGGCGCCTCGCGATCGTATCGCAGAAACTCGGCTACTACGGTCTGCGCCACCGCCTCATCACTGATGAAATGCTAGAGCGCATGAGTGGCGAGTCGGATCCTTCACCGTTGAAGGTGCTTGCGGCGGTTGTACAACCTCCAAGGATGTACCAGCGTCAGGAACTGCGAACCTTCACCGACTTTACGCCGCTCAACCATCTTGATGATGCAGTGCCCCCGGAAAGCGACACAGCGCGTGAATTTAACAGCATCGCGAAACGGATCGCTTCCGGAAAAGGAACTCCCCAGGACTGGCAGCAGGCCCGAGAATGGCTTGTGCTGTGGCGGGATAACGATACTAAGCTGCAGCCCTTGCTGACGCGATCGTACCTAACCCAAGACCTGGCCCCGGTGTCGCACAACTTGTTCAAGGTTGCAGAGATCGCCTTGCAGGCTTTGGATGACCTGCACGAAAATCGTCTCGTCACCGCGGATGCGCGGCAGCGAAATATCGAATTCCTGAAATCCTGCGAAGAGCCGCGGGCGGTGCTGCTCCTTATGGTAGTGCCTTCTGTAGAGCTGCTTGTGCAGGCCACTAGGACTCAGTAGCACGCCGCTCGGCTGTCGAACTCACTGGGGCAAGAGTCGCAGTGCGTTTTCGCGGTAGACACGCCTTAGAACATCGTAGGGCAAGAATAAGCCATAAATATTCCACCGCCCCTGCCGTGACGCATGCGAGGGGCATTCGAAATACTCGTCCGCTGTCTCCAGAAATCTGAAGTGCAGACGATACATGCTGACGCCGGGAACCAAGTCCGTGCCAAAGAGAGTGCGATCGCTGTGCTTCAGAAAAAAGTCACGCGCGGGGCGCCAACTCTGTGAGAAGATTCTTGAAATATTTCAGCCCTTAGTCTGGATTCGATGCGAACGTTCATTTCCCGTCAATTGATCCGCGACCTCCCCTGGGGAGAAGTAGGCAGAGCAATTCTCATCGCCTCGCTGATGCTCCCTTTGGGCAGAGCCACAGCGCAAAATCCCGAGCGTGGAGATACCCGGCAACAGCAAAGCGGGATGAGCACAGGCGTTGCTCGCGCGCCCGTGAAGGACGCTTTGTCACGCCCAATTACGGCCGGAGGTTTCGTAGATGGCGCGCCCGTGATCTTTGCTGACATCACTCACGTGGCCGGTCTGGACAAGTTCCATCACCGATCTGGAACTCCGGAGAAAAACACAATCCTGGAAACGCCGGGCTCCGGGGTAGCGCTCATCGACTATGACAACGACGGTTGGCTCGACATCTATCTGCTAAACGGCTCAACCTTTCGAGCATTGAAAGGCAAGGAGGCGCCACCGCGGGCGATGCTCCTGCACAATAATCACGACGGAACATTCACGGATGTCACCGAAAAAGCAGGCGTGGCGAATGAGCGCTGGGGTTTTGGCGTTGTCGTGGGAGATTACGACCGCGATGGGTGGCCAGACATTTACGTTTCCAATTTCGGTAAGAACCGCCTCTACCATAACAACCACGACGGCACTTTCACCGACGTCGCGGAAAAGGCGGGAGTCGCCTTGGGAGGTTGGTCAACGGGTGCGACCTGGGGCGACTACGACCGCGATGGTTTCCTGGATTTGTTCGTTCCGGGCTACGTAAAGTTCGATCCTGACCATCCACCAATTGCCGGCAAAGACGGTCTTCCCCCGGGTTTCTGCCAATTTCGTGGCATCGACGTGATGTGCGGTCCGCGGGGCCTGCCCGGAGAGAGTGACCACCTCTTCCACAATAATGGCGACGGAACTTTTACCGATGTCAGTGTGAGGGCAGGCGTCTCTGATCCCAGAGGGTACTACGGCCTAGCCTCGGCTTTTGTGGACGTCGATGACGATGGCTGGCTGGATCTGCTCGTCGCCAACGATTCCGTTCCGAAGTATCTTTACCGAAACAAGCACGACGGCACATTCGAAGACATCAGTTACCTCTCCGGATTTGCTTTAAACGATGAGGGGCGCGAACAGGCATCCATGGGGATTGCGGTGGGGGATTACAATCGCGACGGAAAAGTCGATTTTCACATCACCAACTTCTCCGACGACTACAATACGCTTTACCGCAACGATGGAGACGCCAGTTTTTCCGACGTCAGTTTTGCTGCCGGCATTGCCAACGTGACCATTCCCTTCCTCGGCTGGGGAACCGGGTTTCTCGACTACGATAATGACGGCTTGCTTGATCTTTTTGTCGCCAATGGTCACGTCTATCCCGGAGTTGATGAGCAGGACTGGGGCACCACGTTCGCTCAGCGTCCACTGTTGTTCCGGAACGTAAACGGATCAAAATGTCGTCTCCGCACGCGGCGCGGCGTTCGGAGATCTGTTCAACGACGGGCACATCGATGTGGTGCTCAACGTTATGGACTCGACCCCCGTACTACTCCGCAATGTCGTCAGCAACTCCAATCACTGGCTGGGCATTCGCCCGGTGGGCGGTCCGAAAAGCCCACGTGACGCCATCGGAGCAAAGGTGTTTGTTACCACCGGGGCGATCCGTCAGAGAGGCGATGTTGTCAGCGGTGGCAGCTATGCGTCCAGTTCCGATCCGCGCCTGCACTTTGGCTTGGGTGCGGCAACCAAAATCGACAAACTCGAGATCCAGTGGCCAAGCGGGGTAAAGGAAGAGATTCGAATTCCATCGGTGGACCGGATTTTCACTGTAGTCGAAGGCAGAGGAATCGTTGAACCGTGACGCCGAAGCGGCCATCCGATCGCGACCTACATCGATCCAGTGTCCTTCTTCTCGCAGCAGTTTGTTCTATGTTGTGTTTCTCCGCAACCCTCGCTGTTCCGCAGGATCACCTTGCGCTGACGGCAACTGCACCCGTATCTTCTGAGGCATTTGTCGATGTCACCCCCCGGCTCGGCATCAACTTCCAGTATCGCTCGTCGCACACTTCCAGGAAGTACTTACTTGAGACCATGGGTCCAGGAGTTGCGGTCTTCGACTACGATAATGATGGACGCCTCGATATTTTCCTGGTGAACGGAGCACCGTTGGGCGATCCAACTCCCAAAGGAACGATTCCCCAAAAAACAGGCCCGGAGTACTGGAACCGGCTCTACCATCAAAAGCCCGACGGTACTTTTGACGACGTCACCGAGAGAGCTGGTCTCCAAGGCGCCGGATACGGCATGGGAGTCGCCGTCGGCGATTACGACAACGACGGATTCGAGGATCTCTACGTAACGGCATACGGAGGGAACAGGCTTTACCACAACAATGGAAACGGAACGTTCACGGACGTGACGCTGACCGCCGGGGTGGGAGGAAGCGGATGGTCGACCGGCGCCGCTTGGATTGATCTGGATGGCGACGGGTTCCTCGACTTGGTCGTATTACGATATCTGGATTGGGATTTTGACGACATCTGACTGTCACCCTGATTATTTCAAACCGATCGCGCCCCTCGTTTATCACAATAATAAAAACGGAACTTTCACCGAGATTGGGCAGAAGGCCGGCCTCGCCAAGCCCGGCAAAGGACTTGGCTTGGCGATTGCCGACTATGATCGCGATGGGTATATCGATTTTTTTGTCGCCAATGATTCCATGGTGGAGTTCCTTTATCACAACAAAGGAGACGGCACTTTCGAAGATGTAGGACTGGTGTCGGAGGTAGCCGTGGACATCGATGGACGCACCTACGCCGGGATGGGCGTCGACTTTGCGGATTTCAACAATGACGGTTGGCCCGACTTGGTTGTCACTGATCTCGCCAACCAGCGCTATGCTCTCTACGAGAACAACGGCGATGGTTCATTCAGCTACGTCAGTCCCATGGCCGGGCTCGCCCAAATGACACTGGCCCACTCGGGCTGGGGAGTACGTTTTCTTGACTATGATAACGACGGCTGGAAAGACCTGCTCATTGCTCAGGGGCATGATCTCGACACGATCGAACTCACCTCTCCCCACCTGCGTTATCGCGAACCCATGCTCCTCGCGCGCAACACCGGCCACGGGTTTGTGGACGTCTCTGCGCAATCCGGAAGCGTTTTCAGTCAGGCGTGGGTCGCTCGCGGGATGGCCATTGGAGATCTGGATAATGATGGCCGCCTGGATGCCGTGGTGACCACCAATGACGGGCCGGTGCATGTGCTCCATAACCAAACGCAAACCCAGAATCATTGGCTCCTCTTGAGATTGGTCGGACACAGCAGCAACCGCGATGCCATCGGTGCGGAGGTCGAACTTGTGACCGCCGCGGGTTCGCAGTTCGCCACGGTTTCAACAGCCAGCAGTTATCTTTCCGCTAGCGATAAGCGCGTACACTTCGGACTGGGCAAGGAAAGCAGCGCACAACGAATCGAGATCCGCTGGCCGAGCGGTATCCGGCAGACGATCAAAGACGTTCACGCGGATCAAATTCTGCAAATTGACGAACCCGCAGGGGCCCCGTCATCGCGAAAACCATGACCTTGCAATTAGCAAAGCCGCGATTCTTGCTCTGCGGTGCCATCGTTTACCTGGTCTGCGTAGCCATGTGCAACGCGCAGACTGACACGGATTTCGACAAAGCCACCACTGAGTTCCGCGCCGGAAACTATGGCGCGGCAGCCGCCTTGTTTGCGCGCGCGGAGAGTAGCTCGCCGGGCAAAACCGTCGCCCTCTTGTACAAGGCGAAGTCCTTGGTTCACCTCCAGAACTTTACCGAAGCGGAAGCCGCTCTTCGCCGGTACATCCTCTCGCATCCTGATTCGGACGACGCCTTGTACCTCCTCGGCTTTGTGTTGCACCGCGAGAATCACCCTGCGGAGTCGCTCGAGATCTATACCAAGGCAGCCGCGATCAAGACGCCCACTGGCGACGACCTGAAAGTCGTGGGCTTGAACTATGTGCTGCTGAGCGATTATCCGGATGCCATCAAATGGCTGGAGACGGCCGTGCGGATCGATCCGCAGAACAAAGATGCCTGGTATTTTCTAGGGCGGGCGTATTACACCAGAAGCCTGCTCCCGGAGGCTCGCCGAGCCTTCGCGAAAGTGCTGGAATTCGATCCTCATAACTCCAAAGCCGAAAACAATTTCGGGTTGATTTTGGAATCGGAAGGCAAG
>WNFA01005212.1_pt1 | contig 10844 bp, 7 predicted proteins | sample 5400481 | NCBI WGS metagenome assembly WNFA01 (sample SAMN13153340, study PRJNA577476) | soil metagenome | isolation source: 120 cm saprolite under Douglas fir tree site 2 hole 1 replicate 2 | place: USA:California | collected 2015-04-18 | reverse complement strand
GTTTTGTTAAGAGTATGTCTGAAGACGAGCTACTAGCAACGGAAAGAAGCCTAGCGGACTAATAAGAGACGGATCGAAGCCAGCTGGATGAACGCCTCGCTACTTGTGGGGAATCCCTCATAATCGCGAGCTAACCGACGGAAGCGCGAGAGCCAAGCAAAGGTACGCTTCACCACCCTACGCTTGCGTTGCACCTGAAAGCCACCTTTGGGTTGAGTGATTTGAACGGGTTCGCCATTAATGAGCACCCATTGGGTATGGGAGTCGTTGTGTTCATGCGGAACAATCTCAGTTTCCCAGCCAACTGCTCTTCGATGTGGAAACGGAGCCTCATACCGATTTTTCAAAGGCGCTGTCAGCCACAAATACCGCTATGAGCCCCTACCACCATTCATCTCAGCACTATAGAGACAAAGCTACTTTACTAATTCCGCCCGCCTTCGCACATAGCGAAAACCCCCGCCGCGCTCCACCTGCACAATATTCCCACGCCAATTAATGCGCTGAGGCGAGAGTAACACGACGAGCAACCGGACCGGAAATACCAACTGCATGAAAAGAGCCGCCCACGACGTAGACATGGGCTATGTTCTTTGCAGTTAGTATGTCGACAAGTCCCTCCACTAACCCGGCTACCGTCCTTATCCTGGATGGGTAGCTCGGTGAGATGATGCGATAGGCATGCTCAAATCTCATGATAAGCTGAAACGCCACTTCGCCAAGCCCATGAGCACCAGGAAGTAGGAGCAGTGCCTGTTCGCCCTGTCCACACACGATGTATTCCCAATCAACTTCGCCTACATTGTGCCGTTTGTATGTATGTGCCGCACGAAACTTTCTCAGTTGCTCGTCAAGCACTATTCATTTGGTGTAGGAAAATTAGTGATTGTCCAGGTACCATAATACTTGATTTTATGAGCATGGTGCTTGCTCAAGACCTCGCTGATACGTTCCGCCTGCTCAGGCTTCCCTGCATACACATTGAGAATAGTGTGTCCCCGACGTGCCTCTTCCAGGTAGGCCGCCGTATCACCTTCCTCTTCTGCTCCTTGCACGAATGCACCAGCGAGACGCGAGAGCGGATTTCGCTTCTAGCTCATTTGCTGGCCTTCACGTGCAAGTATGGCCTTCTCAAGGACATCCAGGTGAGCCATGGTTAGCTGTTCCATTGTGAACGGAGATATACCGACCAGCTTGCCAATGGAGGCCAGCAACGCCTGACCCGATGTTCCGCACAGCTTCACTTTCATGGCACGGGGATAGAGCGCGTTGAGTCTTGCTTTGACCGCTTCATCGACCGGGTGACCATGATGGTTTCCATTCCTGGCTCCTGACAGTGGCGGGAGCTGTCCCTCCTCGGTCAGTTCCACCTCACCATCCAGGTCGGTCTCCAGGGCCAGCTCGGTTGAGATCCCGAAGTCACGAGCACAGCGGGCTTTGGCGGCCGTTTCCACCTTATCCAGGGTCGAAAGTGCTCCGCTTTTCATGGCTTCAGTCTTCTTTTCCGACTCTTCATAGCTGGCCCCCAGGTACAGGCGACACTTGACTACCACCAGGTTGCGCTCAACGTCTAGCAGCATAATCTCGGAACTGAAGTTGGCGTTTGGAAAGCGCAGGGTCAACTCATACAGCCTCCAGGCCGCCGGATAGTAATCCTTCATCGCTCCGTCTTTCGAGCGGATTTTGACCAGGTGTTCACGCGGGTTATACGGTTTCTGTTCGCTCATTGTTCCTCCTGGTGCAGGTCTCTCCCGACCAGCACGCGCATACAAAAAGGAGCCCAAAAGTAAGCTCCCTCTCTCGTTCAAATTCTTTTTCAAACACACATATCCGGTTGTCATTTGCTGGAAGAGCTGTGCCAGTTCTTCTGGTTCTACATCACGATCAAGTAACTCATTTCTCCCGCACAAGACTGTGTCAATCTTGCTGAGCCCTTTGGTTGATCAGGAAGCAGTAGAGATACTGCTGCTTTGGGCTCAGGCTCATGCTGGGAGCGGAATACTTTGACCGAAATGGAAGAGGTCCCCAGGGTCGTAGGCGGCCTTGACGCGCTGCAGCCGTGACAGGTTATCTCCGTAATACGCCTGCTGCCAGTTGGCCAGGTCCGGATCGATGTAGTTCTGATAGGCGGCCCCGCTGGCGAACTGGCGCATTGATTGCCACAGGTCGGTTAACCAGGCGTGCTTCGCTGCGATACCGGAGGCAGAGTCACTCGCATTCCAGTTCGCTGTGTACTGGGCGGAGAACAGCGGATCACGGTGCACGAAAGCAGTCGCGTTCGCGGCCACGCGGTTGATTGCGCCACCAAACGCGTCGAGCCCCATGCCACCATCCCCGATCGTGGAGGAGAACTGGCTGCGAGCAATCGCATTCACCAGTGTTTCGATGCCCTTGCGTGGCAGCAGGCTGGTGAAGTAGTCGGACTTGGAGCTGTAGAAGGCCCGCGGCAGTTGCCCCTGTGGGTCCTGGCTGGGTAGGTGACATTCGCCCAGAGTCTTATCGGAACAGTTCGCCTCATACAGCATGGTCTCGAGCAGGCCGGCGTCCCATACATAGCGGCTCGTGGGCTTAGCGTCAATCTGGCTGGTCAGCTGTTGCAGCAGCGAGCCCAGTGGCGCGACATCACCAACGTATACACCGTTTACCTCCACAATCGGGTTGGAATTCTGATTGCGAGTTGCCTGGAGCAAGCAGTTGGACCACAGTTCGTCTGGTGCCTGTGGGGCCCACCTCTGCCAGGCGTCAATTACAGCGACAGCACTGCTCCACGGCCATCTCAGCGTGACCAGCGAAAGGGTTGCAACCAGGTGGACACGGAAGGTGAACGAAGTGACTACGCCGAAGTTACCTCCACCTCCGCCACGCAGTGCCCAGAAGAGGTCGGCATCCTGGATAGCGTCACAGGTGAGCACGTGTCCGTCGGCCACGATGACCTGAGCCGCGAGCAGATTGTCGCAGGTCAGGCCAAACTTGCGGCCCAGGACGCCGACTCCTCCTCCGAGAGTCAGACCGGCGATGCCCACGGTCGGGCAGGAGCCGGCAGGCAACACCATGCCGTGTTGTGCGAGCGCCGCGTAGACGTCGATCAATCGCGTCCCCGCTCCTACTTTGGCGGTCCTCGTACCCGCGTCTACTGTCACCCCTCTGATACGTGTCACATCCAGCACCAGGCCGGTGGTCGTCGAATAACCAGCGTAGGAATGACCACCGGAGCGCGCTGCAAGTGGCAAGCCGAAACGGCGTGCGAAGGCCAGGCAGGTCTGGACATCCGCAGGCGAGACGCAGTAGGCGATGGCTGCCGGTTGTACACTGTCGAAGCGCGGGTTGAAGAGCTGGGATGCCGTCGGATAGTACGAGCTGTCCGGCCGAACGAGCGTTCCCTGCAACCTTCTGGCGAGTTCAGACCAGTCGTTGCCGGTTGGAGACTGTTTCCTGGTAGGAGTCGGTTGTTTGGTGGAGTTCGGCTTTGACTGCCCATCTTGACAGGCGGCTAGCATGCCTGGCAGTGCTCCCACGACGCAGAGCTTGAGGAAATCCCGCCGGTTCATCTCTCCTGTTAGGATAGTGTCCGGATGGTTGTAGGCTCGGTTCATCGGTGTCAAAGAGTCCTTTCAACGAATACCCCATCTGTGGCAGAAAATCGTTAAGAGTTGTAAGATATCAGCAGTAGTGATACTCTCGATTATCACTCCATTAAAATATAGCAGGCTTCGCGCCGGTTGCACGTACTACGTTAAACGTGTTGTATCTCGCAATGCTGATCAATCTTATCCAAAGGGCATCCATTGAACTCACATGATTTACCGCAAGGAACGGCACGGAACGCGATTTCACTTATGCTTGGCCATCCAGACCCATCTACGCTGCTAACACCTGAACTGCGCCAGGCCATGCAACATATCATAAGCTCTCCTCAAGCCTACACAGCGCTCCAGTACGGTCCAGAGCAGGGGACACAAAGCCTTCTCGACGTTCTCGTAGAAAAAATAAATCGAGAACAAGGTCTCCCTGTTCAGCATGCTAACCTGATGGTCGTTGCAGGCTCGACTCACGCCGTAGATATGCTCACGCGATTGTACGCCAGACCAGGAGGTGTGGTGCTGGTTGAGGCACCGACCTACGTAGATGCTATTCACATGTTTCGGGATCAGCAGATCGAGTTGTGCTCAATACCTATTGACGAATATGGCCTCATCCCAAGTGAATTAGCGAAACAGCTAGTACGGTTACACTCCAGCGGCAAAGTTCCCAGTTTCTTCTATACCGTTCCAAACTTTCACAACCCGACAGGCAGCACATTGTCCGAAGCACGGCGTCTCGAGATCATCAGGCTTGCGCACCAATATAGCTTCCTGATTATTGAGGATGATGTTTATCGTGATCTCTCTTTTGAGGGCGCAGTGCCTGCCAGCCTCTATGCACTGTCGAATGGCCAGCAGGTGTTTAGCATAGGCAGTTTCTCGAAAACGCTTGCGCCCGGCTTGCGGCTGGGATGGTTGCTGGGTTCCGAGGACACCATCCAGTCTTGTATCAACTGTGGGACAACGCAAATGGGAGGTGGCGCGAACCCTTTCGTGGCACAAATCGTTGCTGAGTACTGTCAGCGCGGATATTGGGAGACGCACATTTTGCACCTACAGTCACTCTATAAAATGCGCCGTGACGTAGCGCTATCCGCCCTGAGCCAGTACATGCCTCCTGATGTGAGGTGGACACACCCTGCGGGAGGCTTTTTCACCTGGCTCAGTTTGCCCAAGACTGTTTTTGCTCAAGACGTAAAGCGTCTGGCGCTCCAACATGGGGTATTGGTGGCGGCAGGGGAAGGATTCTTCGTGAATCCTTCCGATGGTGAACACAACCTTCGCCTTGCCTACAGTTGTGCCGCGCCCAACGATATTGACACTGGCATACGCATTCTGGCACAAGTTATTCATACATCAAGGAGAGTAGAGCACTGAACTCAGTGAACCTGGGCGGTCGTTGGCTCCGTTGGCACGGGATTGTGCCAACCCCCATCACGGGCGATGATCTGGTCGGCCTGAGGCGGTCCCCAGGTGTTCGGTTCATATTCATAGACGGGTGTCACATTGCCCAGCACAGGGTCGACAACCTCCCACGCCGCCTCAACGGAGTCCTCGCGCACGAAGAGCGATGCGTCGCCCCGCGTGGCATCTTCCAGCAGGCGCTCGTATGGTAGCATCTCATCACCTGGGTGGTGATGCGCGACCAGTTCTACCGCTTCGCCCCGCATTGCCTCTCCTGGCACCTTGGTGCGCGCGCCTATCGAGATCATCACATCGGGGCTGAGGCGGAAGCGATAGTAGTTTGACTCTGCGGGCTCCTCTTCCCCAAATACTGCTTGAGGCGGGTCCTGGAGTTTCACCAGAATCTCTGTCGTTGTCACGGGGAGCTTTTTCCCAGCCCGAATGTAGAACGGCACATCCGCCCAACGCCAGTAGTCCAGGTAGAGTCTCACGGCTGCAAACGTCTCGACCTGCGAGTCGGGCGCCACGCCATCCTCCTGGCGATACCCTCGATATTGCCCACGCACGCTGTTGGACGGATCCAGCGGCCGCATCGTCTTGAAAATCCGCGCCTTCTCATCACGCACTGCCTCAACAGAGTGCTCGCACGGTGGGTCCATCGCCAGCAGCACGACCAGTTGCAGCATATGGTTCTGCACGACGTCACGGATCGCGCCCGCTTCTTCATAGAATTTCCCACGACCTTCTACGCCAAAGTTTTCGGCCATGGTGATCTGTACACTCTTAATGTAGTTGCGGTTCCAGATCGGTTCCAGGAACGAATTGGCGAAGCGAAAGTAAAGCAGATTCTGCACCGGCTCCTTCCCAAGATAGTGGTCGATGCGGAAGATCGCCGACTCAGGAAAGACTGAGTGCAGAATCCCATTCAGTTCCCGGGCTGAGGCGAGATCACGCCCGAAGGGTTTCTCGATTACCACCCGGGCACCGTTGGCACAGCCCGATTTCCCCAGTCCCTCCACCACAGGACCAAATAGGATGGGCGGGATCGCCAGGTAGTGCAAAGGCCTCGCAGCGTTACCCAGCGCTTGACGTAGTTTGACATATGTTGCCGGGTCTTGATAGTCGCCAGAGACGTATTGGAGGAGCGAGCTCAGCTTCTCGAACGCGGCCTTGTCAATGCCACCGTGTTCCTCAAGGCTGTCTTGGACGTGCGCTCGCAACTGGTCGATGCTCCAGGGTCTCCCTGCCACCCCAATGATCGGCGAGTCGAAGTGGCCACGCCGGATCATCGCCTGCAACGCCGGAAAGATCTGCTTATACGCCAGGTCGCCTGTGACGCCAAAGAAAACGATTGCATCCGATTGGGAATCTTCCATCATACACCTTCCGTTCTTTAAATATCACGAGATAACATTAACAATCATCGATCTTCCAGGCAAGTTTCAAGACCCCTCTTCTTTTTCATTCCTCCCCATTTCGAACCCGTGGCATGCCGCGCCAAGTAGCGCAATCTTGGGGTTGAGGATAACATGCACCGGCACGCGCGCGAGCAAATCAGTAAAGCGTCCTTTGCGCCGGAATGCCTGCAAGAAGCGTTCGTCTTCCAGATAGGAGAGGATGCGCGGCGGGATGCCACCTCCCAGGAAGACACCCCCAGTAGCCAGCACCTTTAGAGCAAGGTTGCCTGCCTCCGCACCCAAAATAGAAACGAAGGCGTTGAGCGTAGCAACACAGAGGTCGCAACGCGCACCTTTATCTTCCTCGATTGCAGCATTCATGATGATGGGCGTAGGATCATTCGTGGCAGCTAATCGCTCAGCCAGCCATTGCGGCTCCTGCGCGTAGCCAGAGTCTTTGAGATATGCGTAGATATTGGGCAATCCCTTGCCGGAGCAGACCCGCTCGAAGCTCACATGCTTGAAGCGCTGCTGGGCAAAGCGGAGCAAGCCAATTTCTAACTCGTTGGTGGGAGCAAAATCGGCATGACCCCCTTCCGAAGTATGGGGCCGGTAACGTGAGCCATCCCAGGTGAGGAAGGCTTCGCCCAGGCCAGTGCCTGGTGCAATCACAGCGATGGAACCCCCGGCGACTACTTGACCTACGTTCAACGTGTGCAGGTCATTTGGCTCCAGAAAAGGTACGGCATGCGCAATGGCATCCAAATCGTTCAGTAGGCGAACAGAAGCAATGTTCAGAGCCGATGAGAGTTGTTCCTTGTCCATGACCCAGGGTAGGTTCGTGATAGTGGCCCGGCCGCCTACCACAGGTCCAGCCACCCCAAAGCTTGCTCGCTCTACAGAAAAATGTTGTTGCACCAGAAATTCTCGTACGACCGCTTCAAGGCTGGGATACTGACCACTGGGAAACGTTTGTTCCATCAGAGGCTCACGCCAACCCTTCTCAGACGAGAAAACAGCCAGGTTTGTCTTGGTTCCTCCAATATCACCGGCAAGGAGCAATGAGATATCAGGCATAGTAACCTCACAACAATGTAATGGAATGGTCGCAGCATGGAGACACAATCAATTCGTCCCTCCTACTGATAATGTCTCGGTTCTCGTTCATTCGTGACAAAGATCCAAGCAGAGCTTCTTAATATGAATTCCCCACGATAAATCGGGGGACTACCAGTGGCGCTCTATGATATTCTACCTCATAACTTGCAGGTGCATGATAACAGAAATGTGGGAGGGCAACTTTTTACTGTAGACCCCCGATTTATCGCGGGGTATTCCTTTTAATCCCCTGATTGACCATAGGCCTCTTCAGATGGTATCATTCCTGAAACAGCAGTTGTCGGCTCAACATAGCAAGAAAGATGCCACGTCCATGATTGAGCATACCCTGGCAACAGTAGCCATGCAGGTAACATTTGACAAAGAACAAAACCTCGCACGCTATCTCCACTACATGGATCGTGCCGCAGAGATAGGAGCTCACCTGCTCGTCTTGCCAGAACAGTCTCTGCAAGGCTACCTCCATAACATCGCCGAATTGCGCATGGAGACGCTTACCCATCAGCACACCAATGCAGAACCAATACCAGGCGGACCCTCGACACAACTGCTGATGCGTGAAGCTCAAAAACGCCACCTCTATCTTATTTGGGGAATGACCGAAGTAGACCCGGAACAAGGCCCCGATGTCCTCTACAACACAGCCGTGCTGGTTGGCCCAGAGGGCTACATTGGCAAGTACCGTAAAGTCCATCAACCGCTCGACGAACTGCATATATACTGGCCCGGCAACGACTGGCCCATCTTTGAAACGGAACTAGGACGCATTGGCCTGCTCATCTGCTATGACAAGCAGTTTCCAGAAGCCACGCGTGAACTCGCATTACGTGGAGCGCACCTGCTTGTCATGCCAACCGCGTGGGCGTTAACCTGCATTGGGGGTGACCCCAACCCTGAGAAGGATTACCAGAGTTACCTGTACGACCTGTTTGATTTCACCCGCGCCGCAGAAAACCAGCTCTGGTTTATCTCCTCCAATCAGTATGGACGAGCCGGGGATCATGATTACCTGGGGCACAGCCGTATCGTCGCTCCCACAGGATTAACTGTAGCTGAAGTATTGTATGAGGAAGGCATGGCCTCGGCCCGCGTGGATATCATGGGCGGTATTGTACGCGGGCGCACAACAGAGAGCCTGGGTTACAACGCCATGCGTGATCGCCATCCTGAAACATATACAACCATAACTGCCGCACGCGCTCCACGAGTGCAGCGGTAGCATCATCTATGCGGCTCGCAGTACCGCACTTCCTCTTTCTTTATTACAGGCAGGTCACTGCGAGACCTGCCTTTTCCACCATCAGGAGGAAATCGTTATGAGTTCCACCGCAGGGAACGAAGGAGTGGCCGTACAGGCACAGCCGCGTCTACAGCGCAAAGCCCTCAATCTCTTCGAGACCATCTCGGCGACACTCGCTAACTTAGCACCGGCCGAGGGCATCTTTTTGAGCATTGGGCTGACAGTAGCCTTTATGGGGTCACGTGCACCCTGGGCATTCTTGATTGCCACGGTTGCTGTCTTGACACTAGGCAATACCATGGCCGAGTTCAGCCGCGTGCGGCCAAGCGCCGGTTCATTTGTTTCGTATATCGGAAACGGCCTCCAGGGCTACTCTCCTAAGTTAGCGCTCTTCCTCTCGACCGTGTGCTTTTTCTTGCTCATGATTTCGTATCCCGTGACCATCGCAGCAGTAGTAGTATTCCTCGGCTCCTGGGTGAATTCGCTTGTGCCTGCACTCAATTGGATGCTCGTCGCAGTGGTCGCCGTCGTGATTACTACGCCACTACTCCTACGTGGCGTGGTCATCTCCACCATCTGGGCATTTATCTTTTTTATCATCGAAGCCGTAGGGCTCATCCTTCTGTCAATCGCCGTCCTCTTCCTGGCGGGAGGCCATATCGGCGACCCATTCACAAACCTGGGGGGCACACCAGGACTATCCGGACTGGCCCTCGCGTTTCCGATTGCTATATCAGGCTTTGTAGGCTGGGAGAACTCAGGGGCATTAGCCGAAGAGGCGAAAAATCCGCGCAGGGATATTCCCATCACCGTCTTTGCCTCCATCTTGATCGTCGGCTTAATCTATGTCCTGTCCTCGTACGCAGCAGTGGCAGGCTTTGCCGGTATACCTGCAAAGGACCCTATGGGCAACCTTGCCAGCGACCCTGCGCCTTACCTCACACTGGCACAACACTACATTCCATGGTTTGCCGTCGTTGTGGGTATTGTTGGCGTCACCAGTTCCGTAGGCTGTTATATTGCCGCGGCCAATTCGCAGACACGCATCACCTTCAACAGTGCGCGTGAAGGGCTCCTGCCATCGTTCTTCGCCCGTGTGACCCGGGGTACAAAGCCCGTGCCATACTCCTCGGTCCTACTCTATGCCGGTTTGACGCTCGCGTTGATTGTGATCCCCGGCATCTGGATCATACCAACAAATGTCTTTGCCTACGAGGCAACGATTGGTACCGTGCCGATTGTGCTGGTGTACCTGTTGGCGAACGTTGCCCTGCCGCTCTACTTCTGGAAGAATCGCCGCAGCGAGCTTAACTGGTTCAAGCATGTATTAGTCCCAATCATCGGCATTGGTGTACTGGCCTTACCCATCTGGGGCTTCTTCGCTCCTGGCCAGCCCGCCCCGTACAATTACTTTGGCTGGATCCTGCTAGGCTTGATTGTTGTCAGCATTGCCTGGGCCATATACGTCCTGCTAACTCGACCTCAGGCAACAAGTACTCTTGGTACAATGATAGCTGATGAATAGGGGATACGCTTCGGAGGCTCCTCCAGATAGTGACCAGGATACCACCGGTGAGCAGAGACGAAATAAAGAAAAGATGGGAGTTCACAAATGGAGAAATGGATTTGTCAGACGTGTGGAACACAGTTTGCACCCAGTGAGCAGCCGCCAGAGGCATGTCCTATCTGTCTCGATGAGCGCCAATATGTAGGATACGGTGGACAACAATGGACAACGCTGGCCCAGATGCAGAAAGACGGTTTTCGTAATGAGTTCAGAGAGCATGAGCCGCATCTGATCGGCATTGGGACAGCTCCCTCATTTGCAATCGGCGAGCGAGCCTTGCTGGTGCAAAACGAACATGGTAACGTGCTCTGGGACTGCATGAGCTTGATCGACGACGAGACGGTGACAGCTATCGAGCAGTTGGGCGGTCTCACTGCCATCGCCATCTCCCATCCACACTATTATTCGACCATGGTTGAATGGGCCGACCGCTTTCAGGTGCCCATCTACCTGCATGCAAACGACCAGGAGTGGGTTATGCGCCCAAGTGAGCGCATCAGGTTCTGGTCAGGAGATATCTATGCGTTGTCAGATGA
>WNFA01005211.1_pt1 | contig 10845 bp, 10 predicted proteins | sample 5400481 | NCBI WGS metagenome assembly WNFA01 (sample SAMN13153340, study PRJNA577476) | soil metagenome | isolation source: 120 cm saprolite under Douglas fir tree site 2 hole 1 replicate 2 | place: USA:California | collected 2015-04-18 | reverse complement strand
GATTTGCTGCCCTGGGGACTGCTCATGGTTCCTCCTTAGGAATAGCTCCTGCTGCCACGGCGGTTGAAGTTAGCGGAATCGCTGTCATGCACGTGGCAATTCTTGGCACGGGAAAGATGGGCGGGGCGATGGCTCGGCGGCTCAAGGCCGCGGGTCACGAGCTGACGCTTTGGAATCGGACCCGCGAACGTGCGGAGGCGCTTGACGTGGGCAGGGTGGCGGTTTCTCCAGCCGAAGCGGCTTCGCCCGCCGACGTGGTCATCTCGATCCTGACCGACGCCAATGCGGTTCGAGCGGCCTATCTCGGCCCTGACGGAGCCGCCGGGGTGGCGCAAGGCAAGGTGTTTGTGGAGATGAGCACCGCCGGTCCCGACATCGCCAAGGAGCTCGCGCCCTTGATCGAGCGAAGTGGCGCGCATTTCGTCGAAGCCCCGGTACTGGGCAGCGTCGGCGCCGTCGAGGCCGGCACTCTCGTCATCTTCGCCGCCGGCCGCGAGACCGCGATCGAGCGAGCTCGTCCAGTGCTCAAGGACCTCGGCGAGGTTCGGTTTGTCGGCGACACCGGGAGCGCTGCTTCGCTGAAACTCATCGCCAACAGCATGCTGGCCGGCGTGAGCGCGCTCGCGGCCGAGCTGCAATCAGCCGGCACGGCGGCGGGGTTGAATCCCGAGGACGTCTTCTGGGTGCTAAGCCGCATTGCGCCCGTCCTGAACGCGCGCAAGGGCGGTTTCGTCGAGCACCGGTACTCACCGGTCACGTTCGCGCTGCGCGATGCTTTGAAAGACTTGCGCCTGGCGCTTGGCGTCTACGAGAGGACGGGCGCAGCGACCCCACTCATTCAGGCGACCGAGGAGCTTTACGAACGCGCCGCGCGGGCGGCGGGTGAGCTGGACATGTCCGCAATCGCGACGGTTTACGAGCGAAAGCCGACGCCCGCGAAGTAGGTCCGTTCAGCTGCGGGCCGCGCGGCCGGCGGCGGTCAGGAGCTTGATCTCCTCGATGTGGGCCCAGCTGTGCGCGAAGCAGGTGATGCTCAGGAGAAGCCATACGGGCTGGCCGACGAGGGGTTCGATGGCCTGTCGCGCGGCCGGACGGTTGTAGGCTCTGTGCTCGGCCAGGCGATCGATCATCGCGTTGGGCGCTTCGAGTTCCTCATCAGTGACCGCCCGTAGCCATTGGCTGACCTGTGACCGGACCGCATCGGCGTAGTCCAGGACCTCCGATGGCACCACTTGAGCAGCCAGCTCGTCGGCCTCTTCCGCTGAATAGCCCGTCCCCACGTCAGGTCGGGCCCACGGCTTGGAGGTCCAGGGCTGCGATTCGATCAATTCGGGTACGCCCCGGATGCCCAGGTGGACGGTGGAGTCGATCACACGGGCTACGTGCCAGAAAGTGAACGCGGGGAGGCTGGTGCCGGGAACGGCACGGCGGAGCCAGTCGTCGGGCTCCATCGACGCGGCCACCTCATGAAGGCGGAAATTCACAGAGTTCAGCTGGCTTGCGAGCAGCTTGCTGGCCTGCACGGCGCCAGTCTAAGACCGGTTCTGATTGGTGGGCCGGGAGGGATTTGAACCCCCACAGCTTTCGCGGGTGGTTTACAGCCACTTGAGCTCGCCAATGCCCAGCCGACCCACTAGGGAGCAGTAATCGTACGCAATCTCATCTACGGCCCTTTCGCCGCGTCCTGCTCATAATGGCGCCGTGTCGCGAGGCTACGCGCGCTACGTCCTTGCGGTCATGGTCGGCATCAACTTCCTGAATTACCTCGACCGGTGGGTCGCCTCGGCCGTGGCCCCTCTGATCCAGAGAGAGTTCCACATCGACGATGCCCAGGTCGGGCTCCTCGGTACCGCCTTCCTGCTCGTGTATGCGGTCGCCGCACTTCCGTTCGGCTACTGGGGCGACCGCGGCGTGCGCCGGACGGTGATTGGAGTCGGGGTGACGATCTGGAGCCTCGCGACGCTGCTCTCCGGACTGGCGGCCAACTACGTCCAGCTGTTCCTCAGCCGGGCCGCCGTCGGCATCGGTGAGGCGAGCTACTACCCCGCGGGGACGTCGCTCGTCTCCGACTACTTTCCAAAGGAAGAGCGCGGACGCGTGATGTCGATCTGGGGAACCGGCAGCGCCGTCGGCATTGCTGTTGGGTTCGCGGGCGGTGGGCTCGTAGCCGATCACTTCGGCTGGCGTAGCGCTTTTTACTTCGCCGCCGTGCCCGGCCTCCTATTCGCGTTCCTCGCGTTCAGCTTGCGCGAGCCACTGCGTGGGAGCATGGAAAAGGCCGGACCCGCCCTGAAGCGCACGACCGACGCCACTGCGCGCACTTTCATCAACCTCATGCGGATCCCCACGCTGCGCGCCGCGATCCTCGCCCAGACCGTGCTCTATTTCGTGCTCGCCTCGAATGCATTCTGGCTGCCGACCCTTCTGCACCGGAGATTCGACCTATCGCTCAGCGCCGCCGGCCTGCTCGCCGGCGTCGTCCTGGTGGTCGGCGGGCTCGTCGGCACGCTGGCGGGAGGCTGGATCGCGGACCGCCGTGCCAAGACGAGCCCAGCTGCACACCTCGAAGTCGGCATCGCCGGCTTCCTCATCGGCGCCGTCTTCATCACCATCGCGCTCGTCGCGCCGCTGAACATCGGGCCGGTCCCGGTTTTCGTCCCCGCGTTCCTGGTCACGGTCATCGCCATCTACCTCCACGCCGGCCCCTTCACCGCGGTGTCGCAGAACGTGGTCTCCCCCGCGCTGCGGGCAAGCTGCGTGACGATGCTGCTGTTCGTATCCCACGTCTTCGGCGACTCGCATTCGACGTTTGACGTGGGCTGGATCTCGGACCACATTCACAGCCTTCAGATCGCTCTGCTGATCACCTCGCCGACGCTTCTGGTCGTGGCGGCGATCATCGCGGCCACAGGGCTGAGAACCGTCAAGCACGACACGGAGGCGATGGAGACCGAGTGGGCCATGCGGCCCGAGGTGCCCGCGACCGCTCTTAGTAGATGAACCCCACCAGGGCCGAGCCCAGCTGGCCGGGCTTGATCGTGCGCTGGTCGATCACGTAGAACGACACCCAGTTCATCTCCGACACCATCCACGACCCGTCGGGATACACCGCCTCGACGTATGCCACGTGGCCCGCCCAGCTCTCCCAGGTGACCATGATCGAGCCGACCCTCGGGGTCGGGCCGACGGCGTACCCCTTGGCGGCAGCATTCCCGTACCAGTAGCCGGCGTCGCCGCTCCAGGTCACGAGGCGCTTGGTCGCCACGTAGTAGGTGCACCAGCCGCCCGGGAAGTTGTTCTGGGGCGCTCCGGTGTACGGGCCGAGGCAGCAGTTCACGACCTTGACGTTGTACGGGCCGTGGGTGCCCGTGCGCATGAGCAGCTGCCACAGCGCCGGCGGCGGCGGGAACGCACCGCCCACGCCGTTGGGAACGACAAGCACGGTTCCGGTCGCCACCTGGGTGCTGCGCAGCCGGTTGAAGTCGTAGATGCTCTGGGCGTCGACCCCGTACGCGCCGGCGATGCTGTCGATGGTATCGCCCGCCTTGACCGTGACGACGACGCCCGGCAGCGGCGGGATCACGATCTGGTCGCCCGTGGAGATGGAGTCGTTCGAGAACAGGTTCGAGTTCGACCAGCGGATCTGGGACACGGTCACGTTGAACTTGGTGGCGATCGAGTCCAGGGTCTCACCGGCCTGAACCGTGTATGTGAACGGCTGGTGGTTGATCGGCGCCGAGCTCGGGATCGAGACCGGCTTGATGATCGTGCTGTAGCGGCCGAGGGAGATGTCTCCGGCGGTCCCGCCTTCACTCTCCACCACCGCCTCGGCGTTCACCGTGCCGAGTCTGGAGGTCAAATACGCAGGTACATGCCTATCCATCGACGCATACGACGAAATTCCAACAGCTATCGCGAGTACGACAGCATGGGTCAGGTATCGATGGACTCGCAAATGTCTACCCCTAAACGTTGCGACCGTGAGTGAACCAGCCGGAGGGCCAGACCCCAGTGAACGGGGGCCACCGTAGCAGACCCCCGGCAAGGTCGTCAACCCGCTGGACTCTCACTTTCGAGCTTGCGAACGAAAGTTCGCGACCGGCCTCTGATCTCAGCCCCAACGTGGGCACAAAGCGCTTTCTGGCACCCAGGCGAACCTTAGTTCGCAGGCCCAGAACGGACCCTCGCCGTTTCGCGATCAAGCCGAGACCCAGCCTCATTCGCGGTACAACGCTGGAGGTGCGCACAAGCTTGCTGGCCCCGCAGACCCGGCGAACCTGGACGAATCCGGACCTACGGCCCTCCCCGGACGTAGATCGTCTGGCCCGAGACGAAGCTGGACTCGTCGCTGCACAGGAAGGCGATCACGCTCGCGATGTCTTCCGGCTGGCCGACGCGGCGCAGCGGGATCTGCGAAGCGGCGCCCAGTTTGAACGTCTCGTAGTCCATGCCCATGCGTTCAGCAGTGGCGCGCGTCATGCGTGTCTCCACGAACCCTGGCGCCACCGAGTTGACATTGACGTTGAATGGCCCCAGCTCGATCGCCAGCGTGCGCGCCATGCCCTGCAGGCCGGCCTTGGCCGCCGAGTAGTTGGCCTGTCCCCGGTTGCCGAGCGCGGAGGTCGACGAGAGGAAGACCATCTTTCCGTACTTCTGGTCGACCATCTGCTTCTGCGCCGCCCGAGCGCACAGGAACGTGCCCTTCAGGTGCGTGTCGATGACCGCGTCCCAATCCTCGTCGGTCATCTTGAAGATCAGGTTGTCGCGGATGATGCCCGCGCAGGTGACCAGGATGTCGAGCCGGCCGAGCTCCGCGACGGTTCGCCCCACCATCGATTCGACCGACCCGCGGTCGCTCACATCGCAGGCGACGCCGAGGCCGCCAATCGCGCTCGCAACCTCGCGAGCCGGCGCCTCGTCGAGATCGGACACCGCCACCCGGGCGCCCTCGGCCGCCAGCATCCGCGCGGTGGCCGCGCCGATCCCGCGACCGCCCCCGGTGACAAGCGCCACCCGATCCTTGAACCTCATTCGGTCTCCGTGTCGAGGGCGGTGCCACCGTCCTTGCGTGGATCGGAGGCGCCGTGGAGGAATCCGTCTTTCTCGCCGACGATCACCTGCGGCCTCGCGAAGTACGAGTCGTAGCTGAGCGTCCGCCGGTTGACCGCGTACCCGCGCTGCTCCAGGCCGCGGCTGACCGCCACAGGAATGCGGCCTTCGAATTGCACCACGTCCCCCTGGAAGTCGATTCGCGGCGCGCTCACCGCCTCGACTGGCGTCATCTTGTGGTCAAGGATATTGACCAGGACCTGCAGGATCGCGGTCACGATCTTGGTGCCACCCGGCGCTCCCATGCACGCGCGCAGGCGATCACCGTCGAATACGAGTGTCGGCGTCATGCTCGTCGCCCGCGTCTTGCCTGGGCGGATCGAGTTGGGGTGGCCCGGACGCGGGTCGAAGCAGTTCATGTAGTCGTTGTAGCCGAAGCCCAGGCCTGGGGTGACGACGCCGCTGGCGGAACCGAGCGTGTGCGTCAGGGAGACGGCGTTGCCGGAGTCGTCGACCACGCAGACGTGGGTGGTGTCGGGCCGGTCGTGCACCGCCCCCGCCGCCCCCACCGCCCCCGCCTCGACCGCCGCCACTTCTCGCGCCTTGGCCGCGTAGCCCTTGTCGGCGAGCGCCCCGGTGGGCACGTCGACGAAGCGCGGGTCGGCGACGTGAAGCTCGCGGTCGGCCACCGCCCAGGCCATCGCCTCGACCAGCAGCCGGGCCGCCTCGGTGCTCGGCCACCCGTGCGCGCCCACGTCGTACCCCTCCAGGAAGTTGAGCATCTGCAGCAGGGTGATGCCGGCGGCGGGCGGTCCCGCGGCCACGACGGAGAGCCCCCGGTAGGTGCCGCGCAGCGGCTCGGTGACGTTGACCCGGTAGCTCGCCAGGTCTTCCCTGGTGATGAACCCGCCATGCGCCTCGAAGTCCGAGACGATCCGATCGGCGATCTCACCTCTGTAGAAAACATCGGGCCCCTCGTTCGCCAGCCGTTCGAGCGTGCGGGCCAGGTCCGCCTGCACAAATAGTTCACCAATATCGAATAGTTCGCCGTCTCGCATATATATCGCCTTCGCCTCCGGCGTGGCCTGGATCCGCTCGCGGTTGGGCACCACGTCCGGCCCGTAATCGGTCGTCCAGTACCCGTGCATGTACCCGGTCACCGGAAAGCCGTCGCGGGCGAGCGGGATCGAAGGCTCGATCGCCTGCGCCCACGTGATCGTCCCGAACCGAGTCAGCGCCTCGTGCAGCCCCGCCACCGTGCTCGGAACGCCGACCGACTGGTGGCCGACGTCGTTGACCCACCCCTCGAGCACATAGCCATATCGGTCCGCAGCCTGGCGAACGAACAAGCGCTCCCACTGGTCCTCTCGGGAGCGCCCGCCGGCGGTCGCGTAGAACTCGAGCAGCGCATCGCCGGTCCTGACGCCGTGCACGAGCATCACGCCGCAGCCGCCGATGCCGCACATCTGCGGGTCGATCACGCCCTGCACGAAGGCGCACGTGACGGCCGCGTCGACCGCATTGCCCCCGCGCCGCATGACCTCGAGCCCGATCTCGGCCGCAACCGGCTGGGGGCAGACGATGATCGCCACGAGAAGAAGAGTAAGGCTGGCGACATAACTCCAAGCTCGCGCTGATCTTGCGCATCACCCCAGGCCTCCTTAAGACCTGAACTCGCCGATGGTTAAAAGCCCGGCCTTTTGCAAGACACCTCCGGCGCTTCCGTTTTAAGTGATAGGTGAACGAGCTCCCAAGAGGAGGCGCTCGACACCACGAGAGCGGGGAAAGTCGATGCAATCAGGCGCTCGAACGGTGCGGCGGCGCATGCGTGGGCAATCGCTGGTCGAAACAGCGATCACCCTGCCCGTGATACTGCTGCTCGCGCTGGGCGTGACCGACATCGGGCGAGCCTTCTACTTCCGCGAAGCAGTGGGCAACTCGGTGCGGCAGGCGCTCCGAGTGGCGGTGTCGCCAGACCAGCATGCGACCGCCGACGCCATCTGCGCCGCCACAGGCAGCGGACCGCTGGCCGTCGCCGTGAGCTCGCCCATACCGCCATCCGGCGGCCCCATCGCAACCATCGCCAACCAGGCCGCCCTGGAGAGCTCGAACAACGGCACTCCGGCTGGCTCAGTGATTGCAGGCTCGACGCTCACGATCACCTTCCATTGCCTCAACGGCGCCGCGGTCACCAACGCCACCGCCAACGGCAATGGTCCGATGGACCCCGGTTCCGATTCGGTGACGGCAAGCCTCACCAACACGATGAAGATCATCACGCCGCTGCTCTGGCCGATCGTGGGCTCGCAGATTCCCATCACGGTCAGCTCTTTCCAACGGAGCGAATACTGATGAATCTCAAAAAGGGCCAGGCGCTGGTCGAGTTCGCGCTGGTGTTCCCCATCCTGTTCTTCCTGCTGGCCCTGACCGTCGACCTGTTCCGGGTCGACTGGGCGACGACCACGGTGGCAGAGGCAGCCCGCCAGGGTGCGCGGCAAGCAGTCCCCAACGCCGACCCTTCTGACAACCCGTTCGGCGCCTCGGGCGGTTCGTGCTCAGGCACCACCCAGGTGAACACGGCGAACGGTACCGGCTGTCTCACCAGCGCGCGCGTGTACCAGACTGTGGCCGGCGTGCTCGGCGGGTTCAGCGCCGGAGCCAACTTCATGGAAGCGTCGCCGACGGCCTGCCCGAACCCGGCGGTCGGCCATGCCTCCATCTGCATCTACCCCAATGAACAGGGGAGCGCCGGGACATACGTGAGCTGCGCCGCCGCGCGCAGCGCCCTCGGCCGCGATCCCGTGCCGGGCGAGCTTGGAGCGCGCGCGCCCGAGTATGCCAGTCCGCAGTACAAGGGCTGCTTTCAGGTTGTCGTGACTGTGATCTATCGCTACGACACACTCGCCCCATTCCTCGGCAGCGCCGCGCCCAACTTCCTGAGGATCGCGTCTTCCACCTCGATGGTTGCGGAGTACTGAGGAGCAGTGAGTTGATGAACGCACGCAGACGCAAGTCCCAAAGCGGCCAGGCGATCGTGATCGTCGGGGCGATGCTCATCGCCCTGACCATCCTCGGCACGATGGTGTTCGACGTCGGCCTCTCGATGTCCGACCGGCGCAACCTGCAGGCCTACGCTGACGCGGCCGCGCTCGCGGGCGCTCGGTCGTACGGACCGGCTGGTCCTGACCGCGCGCACTGGGTAGCGCTTCAGTACCTGGCGCCGACGCTCGGCTTCACACTCCCGACCGGCGCTTGCGGAAGCGCCGCGAGCTGCCCCGCGGGCACTTACTCCGTGGCCGGCTTCACCATCCAGCTGGCCGACTCATTCCGCGTCAACGGCATCTACAACTACCCGAGCGTGCTCGACGTGCTGCTGCAGCACCAGCAGCCGAGCATCTTCGCGCGCATGGTCGGATTCTCGCTGCTCAAGACCGCCGCCTCGGCCCGCGCGTCCACGCCGGGGCCGCAGTACGACGGCGCCGTCTACGCGGTCGCCGCTGTGAGCGGAGACGCCAACATCAACGGCGGTGGCGCCGCCTTCCAGACGGTCGGCGGTCCCGTTTATGCCTATGGCAGCTTCGGGGCCAACAACGGACCCCACTCGACGGGCGTGCCTTCGGTGCAGACCAACTACAACGGCCAACCCTGTTCGCCTTCAATACCCAACCAGCTCGACAACGGCGGCGGCGTCAACAGCCTCAACTACAACACCACCGACGGCGGCACGCTGGCGACGCGCACGGGCATAGCCTGGAACGACATCTTCTCGAACGCCTCGCCCGTGAGCACCGGCCCGGTCTATCTATCGCCGGCCGCCGCCCAGGACGCGTTGGGCAACTGGAAGCCTGGGATCTACAACGGGTTCGCGCCGAGTGGCGGCTTCATGAACGGCGGCGTGTACAAGATCATCAACTCGCCCAACTTGAACCTCGGCTCGATCACCAACACCGTGTATGCCGCATCGGGGACGTCAGAGGGGGCCAACGCGGTTGCGATCGTGATCGATTCGTCCGACACAGGTGGGCTCAACCTAAGCAACGCCGTCCTCAACGGGCTCGATGACCTCTACGGGTCGGGATATATGGGGCAGCGCGACCCGGCGGGGACCCACAACTTCGTGATCTATGGTGGCAGCGGCCCCACTGCCTACACCGCGGGCGTCACTATCGGACCCGGCGCCACCACCGACATGAGCGGGATCATCTACCTGCCCAAAAGCCCATACGTGAGCGACGGCAACTCCAGCCCACAGTTCACCGGCTCGGTCATCGTCGCGAGCATGACGGTCCAGGGTGGCGGCAACGGCGCCCAGGTCTTCCACTGGGTGTGCGACCTGAACGCGGTGGCCGGTCAGCCCTACTCGGGCGGCCTGCTTCGCTAGACCGGCGGCAGCTCGATGGTGAAGGTGCTCCCGGAACCTGGCTTGGTCTGAACCCGGATCGTGCCGCCGTGGCGCTCGACCACCCGCCGCGCGATCGCGAGGCCCAGGCCGCTCCCTGAATCGCTGCGCTGGAAGCGATCGAAGAGATTCTTGAGCCGGTCGTTGTCGATGCCCGGCCCGTGGTCGATGATGTCTATATAAGGGCCCGCGCTCCCGTTGGCCACGCGCAGCGTCACCACCTCGCCTCGCGGGCTCACGCGCACAGCGTTGTCGACGAGGTTGGCGACCGCCTCGCGCAGCAGGTCCCGATCGGCGTTGATGCGCGCAGGCGTGCGGAGATCGGTCACGAACTCGACGCCGGACGTGCCGGCCTGCGCCGCATAGGCGTGCACGACGTCGGCGGTCAACTCGGCGAGGTCGACCAGTTCGCGACGCAGGGGGACGTCTTCGTCGGCGTGAGCCAGCGCCCGCAGGCGCGCGAGCATCCTCTTCATGCGCTCGGCTTCCGCCACGCTGTCGACGATCGCTTCTTGCGCGGCTCCTGAAGCCGGCTGCGCCCTTCGGAGGATCGACAGGTTGGTCATGATCGTCGCCAGCGGCGTCGCGACCTGGTGGGAGACGTCGGTGAGAAACCGGCGCTGGGCGGCCAGCACGCCGGCGAGCTGTTCGTTGGCCGTGCCCTGCGCCTGGATGGCGAGGTTCATCCGAAAGATGAGCGGCAGCACGACCAGCGGCAGCGCCGCCGCCACCGGCGCCTCGACGGCCAGCAGCGCCACGCTCACCGCGCACGCCGCCAGGGACAGCGAGGCGGTCCACGACGCTTCGGCGGCCTTTCGCAGCAGGACCAGGTATGGCCGGCCGGTGTGAATCGCGGCCGGCAGCACCGCCAGCACCAGGTTGACGATCACTAAGACAAGGCCGGCCAGCGCGGCACGCGCATCCACGCTCGGGGTGGTGGCGAAACCGACCGGGCCGATCGACGCCGCCAGGGCGCTGGCCGCCAGCACGTTGCCGGCGTTGACGGCGGCCTCGCGCCAGGTCCGCCGCACCATCAGGTTGCCGGCCACCACCCCCGCCGCGGCCGTCGCCGGGCCGACGGCAGGCGGCAGCAGCAGAGCCGCGACCAGGATCGGGAGAGTGGCCAGGTTGACCTTCTGCTCGGGCCCGATCTTGACCGGATATCTCTCGCTGACGATGATCCCCGCGAGGCACACGGGGACGAGCACCCAGCGCCAGGGCTCGGCCGCGGAGATGCCCCCGCGCGCGGCGAACGCGGCCAACACAACGCCGAGCGCGGGCACGCCCACGATCACCGCCCTCAGCCGCGGGCTCAACGTTCCGAATCCTCGGGCCACGCTCGCCCTCAGGTTATGGGCGCGTCGAGGTAGGTGGTCACGACCATCCCTCCGGTCCCG
>WNFA01006687.1_pt1 | contig 10847 bp, 10 predicted proteins | sample 5400481 | NCBI WGS metagenome assembly WNFA01 (sample SAMN13153340, study PRJNA577476) | soil metagenome | isolation source: 120 cm saprolite under Douglas fir tree site 2 hole 1 replicate 2 | place: USA:California | collected 2015-04-18 | reverse complement strand
AACGGAGTTGTCGACAACTTCATAAACCAGATGATGCAGACCCAACTCACCAGTGGAGCCAATGTACATTGCCGGGCGCTTGCGGACGGCTTCCATGCCGCCCAGCACTTTGATCGACTCGGCAGTGTAGTCCCCGTTGCCTCCATCGATGGCGGCGAGCCTCCCATTTTTATTTTTGGTGTCGACAGCGGCTGCTGCGTTAATCTCTTTGGTGGCCATTCAGCTCCGTGAGAATGCCGATTTTGAGCCCTTGATGGCGGCCCTTAAGGACGCCCTCCGTGCCGGTATCGTTTCAGCTTTAGGCGTGGCGAGTCCAGTTTCCCAAAATGGACTTCAAATTATTGAAACTACTCCTATTTAGGGGTACCCGGAACTACTTACATTGTATCACAGAGCTGGCACTTCTTGGACACCCGAATCGCGCGGGTAACGTGCACTTTTTTGGCGCGGGTTCACTGCTTCTTTTGAGGCGTAATAAAGCGTTAATGCGGTCGGGCAGAGTTCTTGGTCACAGGGGCTTTTGCTGTCCCAAAACTCAACTTCTCTACCAACTCGTCTATCTCATCCTCGCTTCCGCCGATGAACGTGAATGAAACCACGTAGCCTCTCTCCAGCGCGACCAGCGACGCCTGGCGCATGGTTACTGTCCCCAGGACTTTGCTGAAGTCGCCACGCACGAGTTGTTTTGCGCCGACGGGAAATTGATAGGGCTCATTCACAATCTTGAAACCCTTGCTCGTGGTCAGCTCCGTCATCGGCTCAAAATAATCTGCGGCAGTCTTGAGACCTGGGTACGACGATATGCTTTCTGCCGCGATTACCACTGCTGAATTCACCGCGTCGCCAGTGGCTTCCGGTGGCCGTTCGAAAAAAGCCAGCAGCACTAACGATTTCTGTGGCTCGTTACCTTCCTGCATGTCGTTGGTCCGCTCCACCCATCCGTAAGGAATCTTGTAGCTGAAGCCGAAGAAGGGATTGCGGTAGACACCGTCGGTGATGGCGCCCGCATCGGGCGTCGCGATTGAGGTGCGGGCTGCGGCTCTTGAGCTCAATCTGGAAGAGGAAGATGCTGGCGGATTTGGCGTTTGTGCCCACAGCCAGGTTGCCAGCATGAACGCCGATATTGCGGCGGCGAGTCGAGAGAGGCGCGCTCGCATCTCACCCATGTTACAGGAACAAAGAGTAGAGACACAGCTTGCTGCGTCTCTTTACGCGGCTTTAGGACGCTCGGCTTACGGCCCCGGCCAGTGGCTGTCCACAGTGCGCGCACCGCCGGGCATCGATTGGGATCTCGCTCAGGCACTCCGGACACTTCTTCGTCGTAGGATCCGCGGGCGCTGGAGCCTTACGCATTCGCGAGACCAGGGCGTTCACCGGTGTGACCACAAAAAAATACACCGCCGCCGCAACTAACAGGAACGAAATCAGGGCATTGATGAAGTCGCCCAATGCGAACACGCTGCCGTGGACGGTGAACGTGATGGCAGAAAAGTCAGGCTTGCCCGCGATCGCGGCAATAAGCGGCGTCAATAGGTCCTTGGTGAAGGCCGTGACGACAGTCGCGAAGGCCGCGCCAATAACAACGCCCACGGCCATATCGATAACGTTGCCGCGAAGAATGAACTGTTTGAATCCGCTCAGCATGGAAGCCCCTCCCGAGGGTTGGCGGAAACTTTACGGCGGGGGGAGGGAGCGGGTCAAGGACGGAACGAAACGGGTAGTGGGTCGGTTCGCCTTTTAGGCACTGGTCCAGATCAGCGCTTCTTTTTCGGTTTTGGCATCTGTGTAACATTACTCGTCTTCGTAGTTCCGCTCGGCGGAGCAGGCGGCAACATCGATTGAATCTGCTCCCGCGTCTTGCCCTCGGTCTTCTCCAGATAATGCCAAAGCGCGTCCACAATAATGTCGTTTGTTGTGGTTCTCTTGCTCTTCTTGCTTCTGCGTACCTCCCTGATCCAATGGATGGCCGCCCTATCCTCAGCGGTGAAACAGACCGAAGTTCGCTGAGCATCATCCGGAACGTGTTTTTCTCTTGGACTCATGCGCCAGATTGCTATTGACCCGCATTCTAATATTGTCTATTATGTTATAGTGCAATAACGCAGTAACGCACTTTAGGGCCGCGACCCAGTTGTAGTTGGTAATAAGATTTTGGAGGGATTTAGATGTCCTCTGCTGGCCTTTTCTCGACAGAGCTCACGGTGTTCGAGGCACACCGTCAAGAGTGGTCGCATTCGCACCCTGGAGCGTACGTTGCCATCCAAGACGACATCGTTGCGGAAGGATTCTTCGGCAGTTATGCGGAAGCTTTCAAGGCTGGTCTGCAGAAGTTTGGTGTTCGCCGAGTCTTTCTTGTAAAGCAGGTTTGGGTGACCGAGCCAGTATATTTTGTGTCATAGCATGGCGCGCGTTGAACTCCGTTGGAATCCTTTCGATCACACCGATCCAGGCCCGTGCATAGACGTCATTATAATGAATTCACGTGACCTTATTGAGGCTGGCCGTGCTATTGGCCTCGAATATCCGGAGCCTCGCCCAATGAAGGCACTTCTGGACACAGGTGCATCTGTCACGGTTATTAGCAAGGTTTTTGCCAACACTTGCAAGCTCTTTCAGACCAGTGAAGGCAGCGAGATAACAGCAATCGGTGCTACACACCGCTGTGGGGAACATGCCGGTGCCATAAGTTTCCCCGGTACCGATTTGCGGCCGTTAGACCCCATTCGGATCGTTTCGGCTGTCTTTGCGAAAGAGCGATACTACGCAATCCTGATCGGTAGAGACATCCTGCGAAACTGGGTTATCACATTCAATGGGTGTTCTAAGCGGGTAACGATTGACGAATGACCGCCGCTGCCCTACCAAGCTGCAAGATTATCGATCTGGTTCTGATCGGTTGGATGGGGTTATTGCGCACGCGTCACCATCGGCTAAACCCGAGTCTCTTGCGGCACGCCTGAAGGCGTGCCCTGATACGGACCTCGTGAAGTCAACGAGACTGTGAAAACGCCCTTCAAATCCGCATCGGCATCACGATGTAGCGGTATTTGTACTCCTCGCTATCGCCCGGGCGCAGTTGGCCCGCTGACTGGGGATCTTTCAGTTCCAGCCGCACGTCGCCGTTGCCGCTAGCCCTGAGGAAATCCAGGAGGTATACAGCATTGAAGCCAATGGTCAGCGCATCGCCGTCATACGAAGTCTCAATCGAGTCTTCCGACTCGCCGGTCTCGGTTGATGATGCCGAGATCTTCAGTTCGCCCTTTTCCACCCGGAAGCGCACCGCCCGCGAGCGTTCGTCGGCGAACTGGGCGACGCGCTGAATGGCTGCACTCAGTTCCTCACCTCTTACGGTCACCAGCTTGTTGTTGTCCTTGGGCAGGACCGCCTCGAAATTCGGGAACTGGCCGGTCAGTTGGCGCGAAGTCAGGAGCCGCGGTCCAATGCGGAAGAAGAGCGTTGACTCGTCCTTTGCGAACTCGATGGTCTCCACGTCCGTCGAATCGACCAGCGACTTCAATTCATCCATCGCTTTCTTCGGGATGAGCGTCTTCATCTCGCCCGAAACGCCTTCGAACTTCTCACCGCTGCGCTCAATGTGCGCCAAACGGTGCCCATCCGTTGCTACCATGGTGATTGATTCCGGTTTCAGCACCATTAGCGCGCCATTCAGGGTGTAGCGTGACTCTTCGTTGGCAATGGCGAAACCGGTCTTGGAGATCATCTCCCGCAATACCTGCGCCGGAATCTTCACTACACTTGCCGTCGGAAACACCGGCAGGCTAGGAAAATTCGACCGTGCCATGCCGACCATCTTGGTATTGGAACGCCCACAGCGAATGCTCACCCAATGGTTATCAAGCAGTTTGATGGTGATATCGGAGTCGGGCAGCAGCTTCACGTAATCATGCAGCTTGCGCGCGGGGATCGTGCACGACCCTTCTTTCTTCACCTTGGCATTGCAGGACGTGCGTAGGCTCAAGTCCAGGTCGGTAGCGGTGAGAGACAGTCGGTCGCCGCCAGCTTCAAAAAGGTAGTTGGAGAGAATCGGGATCGTGGTCTTACGCTCGACCACGCCCTGGGTCGCGGTGAGCTCTCGTAAGATTTCAAACTTACTGACCGTGATCTCCATCGTTGATGTTCCCGTTGCAGTGGCCACTTCCACCGGCATAACCAATTCTCCCGTCCAGCGGCGCTACTTAGATTACTTCCTTATATCAAAATAAAAACATATAAAACCAGTAGTAACAGTAGGTAGCAGGGAAAAGTGGAAATTCGGGCCAACTGCCCTGCGGCCATTAAATTCCACCTGGTACCTTGTGTATAAAATAAGGGCCGCATTCGGCGGAGGGACTAGTATATTCGCGCTATCGAATTGTATTTTCATCCGCTCTTACACAAGTTCCACATCCAGTCCACAGAGACTGCCGAGGAAGACCCTCACCAATGAGTGGAAATCTGCCTTGAAACCCCGATTCATCCGCCTAACTGCTCGGTCAGTTTATTGACCAGCCTGTTCAAATCCTTGTCGCTTTGGCGGGCATGATCGATCTTGTCTACTGAATGTAGCACGGTGGTATGGTGCTTGCCGCCGAATTGCCGACCGATCTCCGGCAGCGAGGCCTCGGTCAGGTGCTTGGCCAAATACATGGCGATCTGCCGCGGGTAGACGATGGCGCGCGAATTATTCTTTGCCTTGATCTCTGTCAACCGAAGTCCGAACTGCTCGGCCACGGCTTTCTGGATCGACTCAATCGTTACCTTGCGCGCCTGCGAGTCGATAAAGTTCTTGAGCACCTGCTGCGCGTAAGGAAGAGTGATATCGGCACCGATCAGGGAAGAGTGCGCCACCAAGCGGATCAGCGCGCCTTCCAACTCTCGGACGTTCGAGCGGATATTAGAGGCGATGTAAAGGGCCACGTCAGTGGGCAATGTAACTTTTTCCTGTTCCGATTTCTTCTGCAGGATGGCGACTTTGGTCTCAAGATCCGGGGGTTGGATGTCGGCAATTAATCCCCATTCGAAGCGGCTACGCAAGCGGTCTTCGATCTCAGCCAGCTCTTTTGGCGGGCGATCGCTGGCAATCACGATCTGCTTCATGGACTCGTGCAGCGCGTTGAAGGTGTGAAAGAACTCTTCCTGCGTGCGTTCCTTCTGCGCCAGAAACTGGATGTCATCCACCAAGAGCACATCGACGTTGCGGAACTTGTCGCGAAAGCTGGTCATCTTGTCGTAACGCAGAGAGTTGATCATCTCGTTGGTGAACTTTTCACTGGAGACGTAACAGATGGCCGCTTGTGGTTGACGCCGCCTGATCTCGTGCCCAATGGCCTGCATCAGGTGGGTCTTGCCCATTCCGACGCCGCCGTACAGGAAGAGCGGGTTGTAGGCCTTGGAAGGACGCTCTGCCACGGCTTGGCACGCCGCGTGCGCGAACTGATTGCCGCTGCCAATCACGAAGGCATCAAACGTGTAGCGCGCATTCAGTTGCGCTGCCCCGTCCCAATCGAACCGAGCCTGAGAAGGATGTCCGGGTGCGGAAACCGCAACTGGTCCGGAAAGCCCGCCATCGTGACGCACCGGCGTCGCCGCGGGGTCATCCTCCGGAGTTACGAATTTCACGTCCTGATACTCCAGGCCCAGATTATCGATGGCCTCCTGGATCAGGTCGGCGTACCTGTCACCGACATGACGGAATTCCACCGTCGGCACGCGCACGAATAGAATGCCTCCGCTTGCGTGACTGTATCGCGTCGGTTTCAGCCAAGTGTCGTAGGAGTGACGATTAATCTTTTTTTCCAGCGCATCCAGAATCTGGAGCCACGGATTAGGGAGGACTGTTGTGCTTGGAGCAGACATAAAATGTTCGCCACTGGCTAGCCGCTGGGGGCCAGCCGGATCATCTACAGCGGTTGAAATTGTTTGCTGCAGAACGGCCCTGTTTTCGCAGGGCGGTTGTCGTGATGAAAAAAATTTGAAAGTGAGAGCCGACCGGCATACTAGCACAAATTTTTTTGATTTGTGGAAATCTTCAGGGTAGATTTTTTTCAGACTGCACAATTCAGAACCCGAAACAAAGTTCCTGTCAAGTATTGAACTTATAACTGCAACGCGAGTAGTGCAAAAGTTGACTGTGTAGAGAAAGTTGACTGTGTTAAGAGATAGATATGCCTTACGCCGCCTGCAAGCACGAACTTGGCCAACGGTTGCACGAGGGACAGTGACAAACGTACCAGGTCGCGAGTACCGGCGACCTCGACTACCAGCTATGAAAAAAAACGGGTCCTCATGCTGCCCAGCCGAGTTTGACGCTATCGGATGGTACGAGACGCCAGTTTGCTCGCCGCTTTGTAATCCTTCGGATACACCACGACGCGCCGCCGTCCCCCCTCGTCCTGGCTCTCCGTGCGGAGGTCCGGATGATCGCGCAGGGCTAGGTGCACGATACGGCGCTCCCGCGACGACATCGGCGCAAACTCATATGGCGCCCCGGTCTTCCGAACTCTTTCGGCTGCGACGCTGGCGGCCATTCGGAGCTCTTCCAGGCGCAGCGCGCGATGGTTCATGCAGTCGAAGCAGATCTTTTCGTGTTCGTTTGCGGGCAGACGAAGTATTTCGAGCGCAAGCAGCTCGAGAGAGCGCAGTAGTTCGGCGCCACGTTCTAACAGCAGCGGTGAATCGGGCCCGGCGAGTTCCACCAGAATCTCGGGCCGCTCCCAGTCCCGCTCGTCGGGCAGCGGTGGATCTACGGTAATGCGGTATTTCAAGCGCAACCCGCCGTGTGTGACCACTCCGCGAAGGAATTCGTTGATCTTGTTAGCGGCGGCGACCTTGTCGGGTATGGGCATACGCAAGCTGTTAGCTCTAGCACTTAATAGTGGGCAATTAAAACTTGATCCCCGAAAAATTCCGTATTTGTCACTGCCAAACGTCAGGTCAACCCCAAGCTGACAGCTAAGAACTGACAGCTACTTCGTTGATTTCCTCGCTCGTTTCTCCATCATCTCGCGCATTTCGCGGCCGAGCTCAGTGCGATTCATGATCGATTGTTGCACGATAGCGACGAGGTTTCCCACCGACCAGTACAGGCACAGCCCGGCCGCCAAATTCCAACTGATCACGCCCAGCATGACCGGCATCATCAGGTTCATCATTTTCTGCTGGGCCGGGTCCATGCCCGCCTGTGGCGTCATGCGCTGCATGAACAGCATGGTGATAATAATCGCGATGGGCAGGATATGCCATGGGTCGGGCGATGATAAATCGCGGACCCAGAGCCAATTGGCATGCCGAAGGTCGATCGCCACGCCCAGCATGCTGTAGTAGGCGAACAGGAAGGGCATCTGGATAATGAGTGGCAGACAGCCGCCCGCTGGGTTGACACCCTCTTTCTTGTACAACGCTGCAATTTCTTCATTCATCGCCTGCTTGCGGGGATCACGCAGGCTGTATTTTTTATACTTTTCCTGGACGGATTTGATCTGCGGCGCGACGCGTTGCATCTTCAGCATCGATTTCATTTGCGAGATGCGCAGCGGCAGCAGCGCGACGTTGATGACCAGGGTCTGGATCATAATCGCCCAGCCCCAGTTCGGTACCCATGTGGTTGTCCACTTCAGCCACAGGAAGAGTGGCCGCGCGATAATCCCGAAGAAGCCGAAATTAACTAGCGCCCGCAAGTCCTGAGCCGCGCCACTGATGCCCGGCACCTGCACCGACTCGAGTACCGGGAGCGACTTCGGGCCCACGTACATGCGCTCGATCGTCGACCCCTTAAAATTACCGACTGCAGCGCCAAGAACTTCCACCTTTACTGTTTCGTTGGGGTTGGGCTTCTGCACATCGCGAGGGACATCGATCGAATTGCGCAGTGTGACCATAGCTGCGTTCTGCGGATCGTCAGGAATAAACACCGCGCTGAAATACTGATCCACCACTCCGGCCCAATGGAAAGGCCCTAGTTGCGTGTACCCTCCACTGATCTTTTTGATCGCCAGTCGCTCGACATTCTTATCGTATTGGTACTCGATGCGGCTGGACGCGTACGAAGATGGAGTCGTCTCATCGCCGAAGCCGGCCGGCCACATGGGGAATGCCGCGACCTCACTGCCCTTGTAGCGGACGGATGTCTCTATACGGACTACATAGCTGTGATCGAACCGGAAGCTCTTTCGGACCGCCAGCTCCCGGTCAGAGTATTCGAAAGTGATGTCGGCGGGTACAGACAGCGGACCCGTCTTTGAGGCGACGAACAGCGCCGAATTGAGCGTATTTCGCAGCGACTCGTCGTAGGTCCACAGCGAAAGCGGGAAACCGTATTTTTCGGCGGCAGCCGCGTTGACCAATTCGAGAGGCCCGCCCTTATCGTCAGAATATGCATACTTTGCACAGCCTACCGGTGTTTTTGGTACATCACACTTTGTGAGGATCCATGACTTGACCTGTCCGCCGCGATTCGTAAAGCGAATCTCATAAAGATCGTTTTTGATGACGGTCTCAGTCTCCGATACAGCCTGCTTACCAGGACCGGAGGGCAGGGACACCTGTTGTGCTTTCGGAGCGGGATTCGGAGCCGAAGCAGTTGGCGCTGGCTGTGCCGATGGTGTCTGAGTCTGGGGTTTGGACACGGGAGGTTGAGGGCCGTATTTTTTAAGCAGCGGCTGAAACGCCAGGATGATGAGGAATGTGAGCGCAAATACCAGCAGCAGCCGCCGCTCCATTCCCGGTTCTTGTTGAGGATTTTGAAAGTCGGGCAAATTTTCGTACCGCCTATCAACCTGCGAAAAACTCCTGTTTTGGGTGGGCAGGGCTTCTTGCCCTGCGGTAAGCGCTTTCAAATTGAAACCGGCCTTTAGGCCCTGGGGTCCCCTAAAACAAACATTTCCTCAGCCGTTCAAGTGAATGCACCCTTGGGTCCTGCGCACCGGTCCAGCTGCGGCGTTCGTCTGACTACACCGCACTACCGGATCGTAACCGCCTTTTGAAAATGGATGGCATCGCAGCAGTCGCCAGCCAGCCATCAAGCTCCCGCGAAGAGCTCCGTAGCGATCCACTGCTTCCATCGCGTACTCCGAACAGGTAGGCACGTAGCGGCAAGCGGGCGGGAAAATTGGCGAGATGACCCACTTGTATCCGCGAAGCAGTTGCAGCGCGACCGTGTCGAGGATCCGGTTCATGTTCGTGAAATCAGTCTTTCCCGTCAACGGGAGATTGCTCGCCGGCTTCTTCCGTCCGCAACGACAGAATTGAAATCGCTGCGTTTGACACGAGTAAAGCCGAATTTCTGATACGAATCTCTTGAGTCCCACCCAGCCTAAGTGATCCATGGCAATGACAATATCCAGTAATCATCCCTGACCACGCGGTTTCTCGGTTAACTTCTGCTGGATCACCTCGAAAGCGCGCCCGACTTCTTCCAGCAGTTGGCTGAATTCAGCCGTCAGCAGCGACTTCTTCGGGTTGATCACTACGTCCACTGGGACGCTGCAAGCTTGCCGTCGCTGACGAACCGCCTCGCGCTTGTAAACACGCTCGAAATCAGCGTGCCGCAACAGGCGAGCACTGCGGGGAAATCGCCCCCCGTTTCCCTTCGGCGCGCCGGGCGCAGACGGGCTAGTGTCTCCCTTCGGAGCGATGGCGCTCACTGTAACTCACGTTCCAAACTCAGTTTACGAACACTCGTTATGCTTGAAAAGAGGAAGTTTACTCGCGGAACCCGGGCTTCACCGAGACCCGCTTGCGACCCTTGGCCCGCCGGCGCGAGATGACCGCGCGTCCGCTCTTGGTCTTCATGCGCGTACGAAACCCGTGGGTTTTCGAGCGGTGACGCCGGTTGGGTTGGAATGTGCGCTTGGGCATGAAAAATAGCTGCTCCTGGTTCGATAAATCACCCTAGAGTAACCGAAGAGTAACCGACGAGTATAAATGACGGGAGGCAGGCGGGCAAACGCAAGGGGTAGTGGGTCATCTATGAAGGCGTCGGCTCTGTCAAGGGCTTGTTTGGGCGCACTACCGCATGCACTCGGAGAAGAGCGCCATTTCGCTCTAGCGGGAAAAAACTTGTCATCGCCGACCAAGACTCGCTACTAATCTGGGCGGGTGGAACTCGGTCCGACCCAGCCATCTATTCGGCCATAACTTCGACCATGATTATTAGTTCGAACTCCCTTGCGGGAGCGGGGTGCCCAATCAGTTTGACGGTGTCTGACGGCACATCATGACCCAGCTCCGGGCTACCCCACGTGCGAACCGAACTTCACAGACACGTGTCACACCGCGGCGGAAACGGCGTTACCGCCTACAAGCGCTTCGCCAGCAGCCCCGGTTTTGCGTCTCGAATCCAGTGAGCAGAAGCGTCTAGAGGTGGGGAAGATCTGCGCGATTACACGCATCCTAGGATGCGGCGACATACTGGAGTACCTCGTCCACTATCAACACTTGACCGAACCATAAATTTCCGGTTCCACCTGAATCATCGCAGCGCCCCGTGCAAAGCCTTCCCCTTGAATAGGCCCAGTCATCCACCTGTCGATCGATGAAGCGTCGCCGCTCGATCCTAGTACTCCGGAGTCGCCGCCTTTGCCATCTCGAGCGTCACACGCTGCTTCTGCCGATAGGCAAGGTTCGCCAGGTGCAACGCCATTGCCGATCGGTAACCGATCTCAACCGGTGCATTCGGACTCTTACGACTGCGGATGCAGTCAATCCAGTTCGCCATGTGGTCCTGGTTCTGGGTTTCGCCGGTGAGCACCGCACCGCCAGGCCGATTCACCTTCTCCGGGTAGTAGCGCGTCGCCTCCGCGGATTTGCCCGTCACCATGTCAGTCGTTCCCCACACATGTTCCACTGTG
>WNFA01005208.1_pt1 | contig 10849 bp, 16 predicted proteins | sample 5400481 | NCBI WGS metagenome assembly WNFA01 (sample SAMN13153340, study PRJNA577476) | soil metagenome | isolation source: 120 cm saprolite under Douglas fir tree site 2 hole 1 replicate 2 | place: USA:California | collected 2015-04-18 | reverse complement strand
CAGCATCGCGCTGCGCCCGGCGAGCCCGCGCGATTCCGCGCGGATGCTGATCGTAGAGCCCGACGGGGTCTTGCGCGACCGCGTCATCGCCGATCTTCCGCTTTGGCTCGAGCCCGGCGACCAGTTGGTGGTGAACGATACCAAGGTGATCGCAGCCCAGCTCACAGGCCGGCGGATCGGACGCGATACCGAACCGAAGATCGAGGCAACGCTGATCAAGCGGCTCGACGGCTCGCGGTGGCAGGCGCTGGTCAAGCCTGCGAAGAAGCTGTCGCAGGGCGATGTCGTCCGCTTCGGCAATGAGGGCAGAGTGTGCCTTCTCGGTCATCTGGATGCGCAGGTCGAACACAAAGGCGACGACGGCGAGATCACGCTTTCATTTTCATTTCACGGCCCCGCGCTCGACCAGGCCATCGCCGATCTCGGCAGTCCGCCGCTGCCGCCGTACATCGCCGGCAAGCGCGCGCCCGATGAGCGCGACGCCGCCGACTATCAGACCATGTTCGCGGCCAACGAGGGCGCGGTCGCCGCCCCGACCGCGGGACTGCATTTTACGTCCACGCTGGAATCCGCGTTGCGCGAACGCGGCACCGCAATTCACCTGATAACGCTGCATGTCGGGGCAGGGACCTTCTTGCCGGTCAAGACGGATGACACGGCTGGGCACAGGATGCATTCCGAATGGGGCTGCATCTCCCACCATACCGCGGACGCGCTGAATGCGGCGAGGGCCAAAGGTGGCCGTATCGTCGCCGTCGGCACCACCTCGCTGCGGCTGCTGGAAAGCGCGACCGCCGGAGACGGCACGATCGAGCCGTTCAGCGGCGAGACCGCGATCTTCATCACGCCCGGTTATCGTTTCCGCGCGGTCGATATTCTCCTGACCAATTTTCATCTGCCGCGTTCGACGCTGTTCATGCTGGTATCGGCCTTCAGCGGTCTCGACACCATGAAGCAGGCCTATGCCCACGCGATCAAAAGCGGCTATCGGTTCTATTCCTATGGCGACGCTTGTTTGCTGTTTCGTGATAAGTCCAGCTGATGACTTCAGCCAATCATTTCGAACTGCTCGGCCGGGACGGCCAGGCGCGCACCGGCCGGCTGACGACGCCGCATGGCGTGGTGCGGACGCCGGCCTTCATGCCGGTCGGCACCGCGGGCGCCATGAAGGGCCTGCACTGGCGCGAGGTGCGCGATGCCGGCACGGATATCGTGCTCGGCAATACCTACCATCTGATGCTGCGGCCGGGCGCCGAGCGCATCGCTGGGCTCGGGGGCTTGCAGACCTTTACCGGCTGGCAGGGCCCGATGCTCACCGACTCCGGTGGCTTCCAGGTGATGTCGCTGGCGCAGTTGCGCAAGCTCAGCGAGAGCGCGGTGACCTTTCGCTCGCATATCGACGGCGCCAGGGTCGAACTGTCGCCGGAGCGCTCGATCGAGGTGCAGCGGCTGCTCGGCTCCGACATCGCCATGCAAATGGACGAATGCGTGCGGCTGCCGGCGGAGCGCGGCGATATCGAACGCGCGATGCAGCTCTCATTGCGCTGGGCGGAGCGCAGCAAGCGCGCCTTCGAGACCGCGCCTGAAGGCTACATGCTGTTCGGCATCGCGCAGGGCGGCGACGTGCCTGAACTGCGCCGTACAAGCGCGCAGGGCCTGGTCGAGATGGGTTTTCACGGCTACGCGATCGGAGGCCTCGCGGTCGGCGAACCGCAATCGGTGATGCTCGCGATGATCGAGGAGGTGGCGCCGATCCTGCCCGAGGGGCGCCCGCGGTATTTGATGGGCGTAGGCACGCCCGAAGACATCCTGGAGGCGGTCGCGCGCGGCGTCGATATGTTCGATTGCGTGATGCCGACCCGCAACGGGCGCCACGGCATGGCGTTCACGCGGTTCGGTCAGATCAACCTGCGCAACGCCCGCCACGCCGACGATCCGCGGCCGCTCGACGACGAAAGCCCGTGGCCGTCTACCCGCACCTACGCGCGCGCCTATTTGCATCACCTCGTGAGGTCGGGTGAGACGCTCGGCGCGATGCTGCTGTCGGAAATCAATATCGCGTATTACCAGCGCCTGATGCACGACATCAGGGACGCGATTTCGAACGGCACCTTCGAGAGTTTTTGCGAACGCACGCGCGCCGGCTGGGCCAAGGGCGATATCGTGTCGAGTTAAAACGCCGTTAGAGCTTAGTTGCAGGCAAATCGGCGGAGCGAATGCTTGGTCACAAAACCGTAACCGCAGGTATCGCAGGTCCAGAGATAGCTGATGACGTTGTCGGAAACAAAAGCGGACGCTTCCGCAGCCACCATTGAGTCCGCGCAAACCGGGCAAGTCGGCAGATCGCATCCGCGCGGGTCGGAATTGGGCGCGACGGTCGAGCGGATTTCAGCAGCTGCTGGCATCGTGACCTCCTTGCGATCTGAACCTGCGCCTAGCATACACCGATTTATTTGACGTTGTAGCAACAGAAATGCGTTGGTTTTACGTTATTTAGCCGATTAAAAATTTTGCAATGCAGCGATTTTTGCTCGGCCGGATAAATTTTAGTCAACGGGATTCTGACTTGCACGGGGGCTCAAGGTGCCCCTAATGGAAGAAGGGCCGGTAATCTCACGCACATTGTTGCCACAGGAGTTTGTCATGGACGCGTCGTCAGCCACGAGTGCAGTGCACCGTCCCGGCCGGGGCCGGGTTTTCGACAGCATCGTCGATGCGGTCGGCGATACGCCCATCGTGCGCCTGCGCAAACTGCCGCAACAGCACGGCGCGCACGCCACCCTTCTCGCCAAGCTGGAATATTTCAGTCCGGCCGCGAGCGTGAAGGACCGCATTGGCGCCGCCATGATCATCGCGATGGAAAAGGCGGGCGTGATCAACGCCGATACCGTGCTGATCGAGCCGACATCGGGAAATACCGGCATCGCGCTGGCTTTCGTCGCCGCCTCTCGCGGCTACCGGCTGAAGCTGGTGATGCCGGAATCGATGTCGATCGAGCGGCGCAAGACGCTGGCGTTCCTCGGCGCTGAAATTGTTTTGACGCCGGCAGCCCGGGGCATGAAGGGCTCGATCGCGACGGCGGAGGAACTGGTGCGGACGACGCCCAACGCCGTCATGCCGCAGCAGTTCAAGAACCTCGCCAATCCCGAAATTCACCGCCGCACCACGGCGGAGGAAATCTGGAACGACACCGGCGGCAACATCGATTTCTTCGTCGCCGGCGTCGGCACCGGCGGCACCATCACCGGGGTGGGACAGATCCTCAAACCTCGCAAGCCCTCGCTGCGGATCGTCGCCGTGGAGCCCGAGGAAAGTCCGGTACTGTCAGGCGGTCAGCATTCCCCGCACAAGATCCAGGGCATCGGCGCGGGGTTCATCCCGGACATCCTGGACCGTTCGGTGATCGACGAGATCGTCAAGGTCAACAGCGCGACCGCGATCGAAACCTCGCGCGCACTGGCGCGCATCGAGGGCATTCCCGGCGGCATTTCCTCGGGCGCCGCGATCGCCGCCGCGCTTGAGATCGGCAAACGACCGGAAGCCGCGGGCAAGACCATCCTGGCGATCGTGCCGTCGTTCGCGGAGCGCTATCTGTCGACGGCGCTGTTCGAAGGAATCTAATCATGGCAGACCAACCGCGACGGCCGAGAACCCTGAACGACGCCCGAACCGAAGCTGAAGCCGCGTTCAAGCGGACCACAACCAAGGTGCCGGAGGCTCCGCCGAAAACGACCACGCTTCCCGGCGTGAAGGAACTGGTTTCACTGCGGATCGATCAGGATGTCCTGGAGCATTTCCAGGAAGGCGGGCCCGGCTGGCAGGATCGCATCAATGACGCCTTGAGAAAGGCGGCAGGGAAATAAGCCCGGCACAACTCATGCGCTTACATTTGACGGGCCTTTGGCTCGCGCTTCTCGCCGGGCTGCAAATCACGCCGGCGTCAGCGGAGTCCGTGCCGTTCAACTGCATCATTTTGCCGGGCGAAGAGGTCGCCAGCATCCTGATGACGAATTCGCTGGCGAGCGACGCCTCCTGTATCGTGACCTGCAAATTCTCAACGACCAGATACGATAACAATCCCCAGATCACTTGCGCCAAGCCGGTCCCGGCCGGCAAGGAAGTGGAAATGTGCCGGCTGAGTTCGGGCGGAGACAAACTGGTAAAGCTGACGCAGGGAAACGCAGATTGCACCAAATGAATCGAGGCATCCAAATATGCCGATGCACTGATGCGCCGGCATCAATTTCGATGTGGGAGCGTCGGTGCGATCGGTGCTAAGGATCGCTCGGTCTGGCTCGTTATTCCGGGGCGCCTCGAAGACGCGAAGCCGGAATGACGATCCATGTCAGTCCTGGAGAACCTGCTCATGCTTATCTTGCAACCGGCCGAATGGTCGAAGCCACGCGGCTTCTCGCATGGCGTCGCGGTCGATGGTCCGGGCCGATGGATCGTCCTTGCCGGCCAGACCGGCGGCGACGAGAACGGGGAATATCAGCCCGACATGGCCGGGCAGGTCGCGGTCGCACTGCGGAGGATCATCAAGCTGCTCGCGGAGGCGGGCGCCGGTCCCCAGCACATCCTCCGCCTCACCTGGTATTTGACCAGCCGCGGGGAATACGAAGCCGCAGGTGCCGGTATCGGGGCTGCCTGGCGCGAGACGCTGGGGAAGAATTTCCCGCCTTCGACTTTGCTATATATTTCAGGCTTGGTTGATGAACGCGCAAAAGTGGAAATCGAAGTCACCGCATTCGTACCGGCCGCATAGGACATTTCCCGATGACAAAGCGATCGACATCTGCGGATTTTGTGACGGCCTTCGCTACTGGCTGGCCCGAGAACCAGCCGGAAATCATGGTGCTTTCCCTTACCACGCACAAAGGGGTTCAGGATTTTGCGTTCACCAAGGAACAGGCGCTGTTGATCGCAAAGACCATGAAAGAAACCGCGGCGCGGCTGGCAAGGCCCAAGCGAGGCAGCTGAAGCAAATCCTCGCGAAACGGCCTAAAAACGGGACAGCGAGATAGAGGCGGACCTGAATGCGCTGTCGGACTTGATGAGGACAGACTGCTTGTTACCGCGGGTCGTCAACGACAGGTTCGCGGTGAACCCCGGCGCAGTCGCGATCACCTGGAAATTGCCGCCGCTTGCCCGTCCTTCGAGGTTTCCGTTGATATTTCGGCTGCTTTCGCTCCAGGTTCCCGAGAGCGCTCCGCCCTGCGCGATCACATTGCTAGCGAGATTGAATCTGTAGCTGTCGCTGGCGCAAGTGAGGCTCTGATTGAGGCCGTTGCCGCCCGCGCCGACGGCGTAAGTGGCGCGGCAACGAATTCGCTCACTCGATCCGTCGTCAAGGGTGACCGTTCCGCCGCCGGACCAGTTGCCGGCCATGCCGGTGAACGGTCCCGACTGCGCGTGGCTTGCGGAGCTGGAAGCAGATGCTGCGAACAACGTGACGACCGCGAAAATCAGCCGTCTGACATCCGGGAGCGGGTTGGGCGTCCGGCCTGTTTTATTGCCGTGAGGCTTCCCATCGACCGCTGCACGGTACGCCCGCAGATGCCCCATTCCATTTTCCCGATCCGGAGTTGCCACTGAGTTGACCATTTGCATATGCACCACCGATAGAGACGCGCACAAGCCCCTCCCGTCCGATGCTGCCGGTAACGTCGGCGCCGGGGGCGGAAACTTTACCATCCGTAACGGTCAGCGTGGAGCGCGTCGACGGCTCGCACGCTCCTGCCTTGGTCACGATCGTGACACTCCAAAGTCCGTCATACGGGGTCTGGGCGGTTGCGGGAGCGGCGGCAAGGACCGCCGCGGCGGTGAGGGCGGAAAGAAGAAATGTGGTCCGGATGCGATTGAGCCGCATGAATCAGTCCCCGATTTGTGTGCTGAAGCTTGGCTTATTCAGTCACAATGTGTTCAAAATTTGCTGCGCCGCGACAACAGGAATAGTTCCCAACAAATCAAACATTTGATCGGGACATTGGTTCCTGATGGGGAACAGGAATTTTCGCCAGGCAGGGGTTTCCTGGCCTCAAAGTACCCCAGCGGCGGAGATCGGTATAATCTTACTTCAACAGGCTCGGCGCCTGGGTCGCAAACTGCTCGTCCTGCGGCTTCGCCGGCAGGCTTTTGAAAGCCTTCGCGTAGTCGATGACCTCCCCCAGCAGTTTATGGCCAAGCGGCGCCAGCGCGCGTTCCCACAACTCCCGGGCCGTTTCACCGTTTTTGACGAAACACCACTCCTGGGCTGCGATCGCGCCGGCGTCCATGCGATCGGCAAGATGGTACACGGTGCCACCGGCGATCGGATCGCCTTCCCGGATCGTCCATTCGACCGCCGCGATGCCGCGGTGCCGCGGCAACAACGAGGGATGATAGCCGACACCTCCAAGCTTTGCCGCCGCCAGCGCCTCCCGGCTGATCCGCGCGTGGCTGTGCGCCGTCACGATCAGGTCGGTACCCTCGGCGATCTCGGAGGCAACCACGAGCTTGGGATCGGCCTGCACGGTGACCTCGATCCCGGCGGCACGGGCCGCGGCGGCGAGCCGGTCTTCGCCATCGGCCACCACGACCCTGACGACTTCAACACCGTGTTGACGCAGCATGTTCAGCGTCGTCACGCCGAAATGGCGGGAGCCGACGAGGGTAATCCGCATGGTTCTATCCGTTATGAGCGAGTATCTGTTCCGTCGATAACACGCCGCGGGCATCTGTCACCCCGCCGGCACAGGGGGCAGCAGGTTATCAACAGGACGCGGGCGCGCCCCTCGGCGGACCCAAGCTCGGATATCAGCGTTGGGACGCCGGGTCAGCCGAGACGCCGGCGAATCTCGTTCCGCATCTTTTCCCGGAACTCTTCCCTGCGCGCCGGCCTTTCATTTTCGTCGATGTTGAACCGATCGAAGACGTTGAAATTTTCCAGGATCGGATGACGATCGCTTGCCATCGCCAGGATGCGAAGTAGTTCGGTCGCCGGCCCGCTCGGGCCGGTGACCTCCCATTTGCGTATGGTGTCGGCGCCGTCGCCGGGTGCGAGGCCACACAGCTTCGCCATTTCAGCAGCCGACAGGCTTCTGCCGATGGCGTCACCGAGATCCTCGCGGAGCTGTTTCAGCTCAAGGCCCGTCACTAAAGACCGATCCACAAAAAACGACCACGTAGCGGACGCAGAAACCGCGACGCTATGGCGGGAATGGCTTGATATTGCACGAGCGGCCAGACGCACAAGTCACACCTGGTACCGGCACATGGATTACCCGCCGGTTCACGCCGGGCGGGTTTTCGTTTGAAGTCCGACTTGCTCAGCCAGCGGTTCCCTGAGTACGGTGACGACCGAGATTTTGGGGGGATCGAAATGAAAGCTTCTGTCTTAAGCTTCCGCGCCGCGGTGCTGATGGTTATCGCCGGCATGATCTGGGGCATCGTGATGGGGATCAGCCAGGATCACTCGACCCTGCCGGCCCATGCCCACCTTAATCTGCTGGGCTGGGTGTCTCTCTTCCTCTTTGGCATCTATTATCATCTGCACCCAGCAATTGACCGCAGCGGCTCGGCTTTCTTGCAGGTCTGGATCTGGATTGTTGCTACGGTCATCCTGACGATCGGAGTGGGTCTGGTTCACTCCGGACATCAAATCGGCGATCCCATAGCCGCGGTATCTTCGCTGCTTGTTCTCGCGGACACGCTGCTGTTTGGCTGGCTCGTTTTCAGCCCCGAGCCGGCTGAACTGCCCAGTCAGCGATTGACTGCGCCTGCCGAGTAACCGTTCGGCGCACCCTGCGCGACGTTCTGGTGGGCGTCGGAGGCTGGATCCAGAGTTTCAGGCCCAGAGGGCCCAAGGCCTTCGCGCGGCAGCAACATATCGCTTGCGGGCCTGGTGGTAAAACAAGCTGATGATGATGTCCCACATGATCTAACCCCGTTGTTTGATCAGGGATCGTTGATAGCGGATCTTCGTTTCAGGCCTGCTTCATGCTCCGGCAAAATGGCTTCGTCGGATCGCCAAAAGGGTTTCGTCAACTGCCCGCGTTCAACGGCGCCCCGGCCAGGCGTCTCCGGCAAGTCTGGGGGCTTGGGTGCCCCGGTTGCTCCCGCACAGCCCGCGATCAATTCCGGCACGAAAAGGCCGCGCCACCGGGAGGTAGCGCGGCCATGCGGTTCGGTAGGCCTTGAACTTACTTGGTATCTTTCTTCATGCCGGACGTGCCGGCGTCGGGTTTCGCCATTTTCTTCGTCTTGTGTTTCTTCTTCATTTTCATGGCATGGGCGTTCATGGGGTCGCTGGCCTTCACGGTTGGCTGTGCGGCCGGCCCGGTGGTCTGGGCAGAGGCAACCGACACGCTTCCCACGAGAGCCGCACAGCACGCTGCAACGATCAGATTCCGCATTTTGATCTCCCGGTTAGTGAAACAACGCCTGACAACCGGTCACAGCCGGAAAGGTTCCATGCTCGGAACAGCCGGGGATTCGCGATCGAACGAACCAGGCGGGAACGAGTTGTCTGATCATGCCCAAGAGCAAACCGCCGCCTACCGGTCCCATGAGCACGCAACCTGCCAGGCGCGGCGCGATCACGCCGACACAAGCGTTGCCGATGATGCCGACGGCCGGAAAGGCAATGAAGGCTCCGGAACCCAAAAAACAACCGACCCGGACGGAAGCGGTCCGCGCGGCGAAAGCGAAAATAACGCGCCGGGAATCGCTGCGGAAGCAGCGGGATGCCCTAAATACCGCGCGCTAGTTTCGGGAGTCGATTTCCCGATCAAGGTTCCGAAGGTAGGACACCCCCATAAGCGCGAGTTTCGCGGGATGATCCATTTCCGTTTCACTGCTCTCCGTCAGCCGCGCCAACTGCGGGGATGACGCGGATCGCGCCCGGATTCCCGGTGATGCGGTAGAGATTGCACATTGACCTCACCTATGGGGCCGCAGCGCCGTTCCGGGTATCTAATCCTAGTGGCATTGCCTGCGCGAGCAAGGCCCGCTGTAATCATCCGATGGGCACGAAGTCTCGCGAGGTCATCTGGGGCGGTAAGGTCCGCGCGGCGAAGATGAACGCCGAACATGCCCGCCAACGAGCTAAAGAAGCCGTCCGTCAGGCCGATCGTGCGGAAGCTCACGCGTGGTCGCTGCGAATGGAAGGCTTTGGCGGGCCGGCGCAGCCGTCGCCGACCATCGCGCAATGCCTCAATGGCGGCTACGGCTGGTTACAGGTCCAATGCCGCCGCTGCGAAACCGAGGCCAGCATTCCGCTCGAGCATGTCCGGCGTCCGCGCGACACGCCGATATGGAAACTTGAAGCGTCGCTGAAGTGTCGATCGTGCCGGAAGGGTCGTTACGCCCCGCCGGTGCACATGATCAGGCTCACGGACGAACGGCAGACGGTGCCCTATGTCTGGGTGCATCCGGACGAGGAGAGGTGAGGGCGCCGAAGTCGTCGTGAAAAACGACGACGGCTCCGCTCAGGTCGAGAACATCAAGCGTCAATCGTTGTATTTCGGTCCGCCATGATAGCGGTACGCATTGGGCTCGTCCGTCTGCGTCGCCATCATGGAATCGAAAGCATTGAAGGCGTAGGCCGCTTGACGGTCCGAGGGACCGGTCGCTTCGGGCCAATACCGCGAGTTCGGTGCGGCGGTTTGCGCAAACGCTTGTCCTGAGATTGCGGCCAGCATCATGACCGATGCGGCTAAAGCGAGATTTTTCGTCATAACTCTGTTTCCTTGTCGTGTCAGATCCCCCATCGCCCGGAATTGCGCATCGCTGCATAGCGAACGCCGATGCGCGTGACACCGATATGGGTTCGCAAATCCGCCGGTACCATTAAATTCTGCTTTAGAATGAACATCTTGGTGCGGGGAACGAAGAGTTCACTGCATGCGACAAAAGGTGAGGGCGCAGGGCAATCGGTCGGTGTGGCTTCGCGTTCCGACACCGCGTCTTGCAAAGCGTGCCGATAATTCAGCGCTCAAGCGCTGGCATGGCGACTTCCACGCGGGTTCCGAAAAGGCCGCGCTCGTGTCGATCAGGCGGCGCTACAAAACGCCGTGCATTGCGCAATTATTTTCCGGGCGGAGTGTAGGCGCTGGCAACTCGGGCAGCCTTGTCCGCGATACTTTTGAATTCGCCCGGCGTCCAGGCGTGTGCAGTCTCTATTTTGGATACCGCACCAGATGCGGCAACGGCCATTCCCACAGCGACCGCATCCGATCCATCAGCGAACTCGGAAACGAGCACAACGTCATTTGAGCCCGTTGTATTATATAGCGCTACAATCTTGCCGCCGGCTTTTTCGATCACCGCCTTGACGGCACCGGATCGATCCTCCGGTTTATTGACAAGTCCCTTCACGCCGGAATGGGAATACGATGCATAGGTGATGAACAAAGGCATCTTCTCCTCCCTGTTTTGAAGGCATTCTGGGCGCGGAATTTTCCACGGCCCGATCGCACAATAGCACTTTGCGGGGCGACAAACGTCCCAATTTATTACATGAACCTTGGCACGGTCTGTGCCGACATATCCCTGCTGGGGATTTGAGGGCCCAGCACCTAAACCGACGCCGCCCAGCGATCATATTCCGCTTGGGCGGCGTTGCGTTCCTGGGGCCAGGGGTTCGGGAGCGTCGAACAGAATCTGCCCGATGATTCAGCGTTCGAGCGCGGGCATGGTGACTTCCACGCTGGTGCCGGAAGGCCCGCTTGCAGTGCGCATGGTGCCGTGCATCTGGCCGACCAGCCCCTGCATGATGCGGCTGCCGAGGCCGGGAGCGCTGGTCTCGGTATCGGGCTCAAATCCCTTGCCGTCGTCGGTGAATGTGAAGCGGTGGTTGGATCCGACGGTT
>WNFA01032473.1_pt1 | contig 10856 bp, 5 predicted proteins | sample 5400481 | NCBI WGS metagenome assembly WNFA01 (sample SAMN13153340, study PRJNA577476) | soil metagenome | isolation source: 120 cm saprolite under Douglas fir tree site 2 hole 1 replicate 2 | place: USA:California | collected 2015-04-18 | reverse complement strand
GCAACCCCGCCGGCTGGGTCTGGCAAACGCAGCAGTCCTTTGTCGTCAGCGACACCCATGAAGAGACCCGCTTCCCCGAATTTCTCCACCGCTACCGCGAGCATAATGTACGTTCCCTTGCGATTCTTCCGCTCACCACTGCCCAGCACCGCCTCGGCGCGATGGGTTTCGGCCGTCTGGTTCCCCAGCGCATCACGGAGACCGAGTTGCAATTCATGGAGCGCGTGGCAAGCCAAGTGGCCGTAGCAGTCGATAACGCGCTTAATTTCGCAACTTCCCAGGCCTATCAGTCGCAGCTCGCCCGCCAGCGTGACCGCCTCCAGGTTCTTCTCGAAATCAACAATCTCCTGATCATCAGCCGCGAACTCCCTGAACTTTTCCGCGGCATCGTCAACACTCTCGAGCGCGTCATCCACCACGACTACACCAGCCTCGCGCTCCTCGACTCCCAAACGGGTTTGCTCAGGATTCACTCCCTCGATTTTCCCGGCAAGCAGAATATCTTCAAGCCGGAGACGGTGGTTCCGCGCGACACTTCTCCCGCTGGCCACGCTATTGCTACCAGCCAGCCCTTGATCGCGCGGGGTTCGGAACTCGACCGCTTCGACACGGACGTCATTCGCATCCTTCGCGCCGAAGGCCTTCAAGCCGTCTGCTGCATCCCGTTGATCCATCACGCCCATACCTTCGGAACGCTCAATCTCGCGAGCCGGCGGCTTGATTCCTTCACTCCGGAAGACGTCGAGCTGCTTCAGCCCGTCGCCGCGCAGGTCGCCATCGCGGTCGAAAACGCCCTGGCCTTCAAGGAAATCGAGTCTCTCAAAAACAAGCTCGCCGAAGAAAAGCTCTATCTCGAGGAAGAAATCCGCAGTGAGTTTAATTTCGAGGAAATCATCGGCGAGAGTCCCGCGCTCAAGCGCGCGCTGGCTCAAGTGGAGCTCGCCGCTCCCGCCGGCACCACCGTTTTACTCCTCGGTGAAACCGGCACCGGCAAGGAACTCTTCGCCCGCGCCATCCACAACCTCAGCCCGCGCCGCGATCGAACCTTTGTCAAAGTCAATTGCGCCGCTATTCCCAGCGGCCTCCTCGAATCCGAACTTTTCGGCCACGAACGCGGCGCTTTCACCGGCGCTATCAACCAGAAAATTGGCCGCTTCGAACTTGCTGACCGCGGCACGCTCTTCCTCGACGAAGTCGGTGATCTTCCCCTCGACCTTCAGCCCAAGCTTCTTCGCGTCCTTCAAGAACAGGAATTTGAACGCCTCGGCAGCAATCGCACGCAGCGCGTGGACGTTCGGGTTGTCGCCGCCACCAACACCGATCTTTCAAAACTCGTCGCCGAGCGCGCCTTCCGCAGTGACCTCTACTACCGCCTGAATGTTTTCCCGATCCAAATCCCCGCGCTGCGCGAGCGCGCTGAAGATCTTCCTCTCCTCGTCCGCTACTTCGTTCAGAGATTCAGCCGGCAGCTCAACAAGGACGTCGAGTACATTCCCGCAGATGCCATGGACGCCCTCACTCACTATTCATGGCCCGGCAACGTTCGCGAACTTGAAAACCTTATTGAACGCGCCGTCCTTCTCTCTCCGGGCAAAGAATTGCGCATTCCCTTCGCCGAGCTAAAGTCCGCCTCCATCTCCGGGACGGCCCAACCCGATCCCTCTTCCTCCTTTACTTCCTTAACCTCATCTACCTCACTAGCCTCTTCAATCTCCACCCTCGAAGAAGCCGAACGCCAGCACATCCTACGCGCCTTGAAGCAAACGCAGTGGCGCATCGCCGGTCCCAAAGGTGCTGCCGTCCTCCTCGACATCAAGCGCACCACTCTCCAGGCGCGCATGCGCAAGCTGGGCATCCGCCGCCCCGTTTAGCCTCTTTGAGTATTCGGCGTCGCTTTCGTGTCCGGTTTGGTGCACCGGAATGAATTCGCCAGAGATAAGAACAGCCCGCGGGCAAGATAAGAAACTTACTCTGTTGGACAACCAGTCTTGTCCAATTCTTGCAACCTCTTGATAGCTGCCGAGTTCCGCTTTTCAGAAGCCACTAGCAAAAGGACTCTCGCCTGGTTGCAATTCTGGGGAACTCCTTCGCCCTTTATGTAGAGCTCAGCCAGTGCCGTGGCCGCCGTGCTGTTGCCGGCCTGCACCGATGCCCACAACTGCTGCGGCGTCGCGGAGGTTTTTTTCTCGTTTGCCTTGCTGCTCAAGCTTGGCTGAATAGGCAGTCGCGGTGGCAGATTTGATGCCGAAGATTCCGATTTGTTCGGACTTGGATGTCCGCCCGTTCCTGCCGATAGAATTTTCGACGTGCTGGCCCCTGATACTCCTGTCTTATGGTTGGTGCTGCCGAAGATATCTCCAGAGCTCCCACTTGCGGCAGATGGACTCGCAGGAACTGGTGGCAAAGTTCCTCCTCCACTTTTTTGTGCGGCTGAAGCGTTAGACACCGTTCCTGCGCCCTTGTTTTCATGGCGGTTGTTCGAATACCTGATCGCCGATACAGCGATAGTCGCGGAAATGCAGATGCCCAGTAACAAGCCCAGAATAAGCTGCCGTCGCTTTGCGGAACGGAACCTTTGCATGGGGACTAGCTCCCCTGTCGCCGCCATTTCTCCAACAGGGGGAAGCGAAGCGTTAGAGTCCACGGAATCCTCGCTGCTGGATAGAATGCCGCTCGATAGAATCGGAGCGCGCGGCCTACGGGGCTTCGGCGCAAATCCTGCTGCCTCCATTTCCCCAAGAGCGGGAAATGGGGCGTTGAAAACTTCGGAACCTTCTCCGCTGGACAAAGTCGGAGTGCGCTGCGAACGAGCCTTCGAAACGAATCTAGCAATCGCGTCCGGTTCTCTTGGCATAAATCTGGAAGGACGGCCTCCGACGGCTTGAGGTGCGTATCTCTCGTCAGGAACCTGGCGCGCAATGGGCCTGGAAATCCACTCGCGAATTTGGCGCTCCGCTCTCTCGGGCAGGCGGATAAATCGCAAACCTCCCAACTTCTTAGTTTCGTAAGTGAATTGGCCCGGTTTGCTCCACCGGAGCGAACGTGTTAAAACTCAAGCCTCCTTCGGAGACATTCAACACTGCCCCGCCGTCGTCCCGCTCCAATTGGATGAAAGCAAATTTTTCAGGGACTTTCCTGAATGTCCGACGGCGATCAAGGTTCGTCTTCGTGCGGCGAATAAGATTCATATTTAGTGCGAGGGGTTCTTTATTTTCGGCCAATCTCGAGGGTAGGGGCTAAGGAGATGCCGAATCGGCAGGCCCAGGGTGGGAGTGGGGCTCGCCTGCAAGCCTCACAGCCCGCAGTATACTTCTAGCGGCGCGGGAGTAAAAGAATTTTTATTGGGGCGAGCCTTACCAAGCGAGCCCCATATCCCGCAGGCCGTCAAACAAAGGCTCGGAATCCGGCCCCCGTTTGGCCCCCCGCGCCAACTTTTTTCCACATGCAGGGTTCTATTGACACGTGGTCGAGGTACGCTGGTATCCTGAACATCTCACCAGCCGCGCCCAGCCTCCCCACCCCGGGGGAATAGAGGCAGCGAGTCATGAATCCGGAAAAACTCCGCGTCGCGCGGGAAAAGCTCACACGTGTCTTCCGTTATCTGGAAGCTCTCAACCAGCATCGCAATCCGGCCAAGCGCCAGATTCGCGAGCAGCTCTGGAGTCTGTGGTTACACGACCTCCCTGACCACCCCTCCATCAAACGAGGAGCCTCCAAATCCGACTCCGCGAAAAGCAAAGCCGTCGACTCTCAGAATGACGACACCGGCGCCGGCGGATTCGTCCTGAAGGTGCAGCGCCCGTTGCTCACTTCTCCTCCCGAGCCTCCCGCCGCAATCGCCACGTGGCTCGAATCCGGTTGGGACGACCCATCCAACGAGCCTTCCGTCACTGTTTCCCGCAATGAGCCGGACCAACGCGGCGAAACCCGCACCGCCGATTTCGCCGATGAGCCATCTAGGCTGACCGCCCTTCAGCGTTGGAAGGTGGCGCGCGAAGAATGGGCTAAGACTGAAAAGCCTGCTCGCGCCGCTATGAGAATCTTCGAGACCCTTTACTCCCTCTATGGCCGCATCGACCGGGAAGCCGAGCGCGTCGAGCTCGTTCTCGGCGACGGCATTCTCAGCTGGTGCCGCCCCGAAGGCAGCATCTACCATCCCATTCTCTTGCAACGCCTGCAGCTTCAGTTCAACGCCGCGGTACCCGAATTCACTCTCTCGGAAGCCGATCACCCGGTCGAACTCTATTCCGCGCTCTTTCAATCCATGACCGACGTAGACGGACGCGCCATCGGCCGTTGCCGCGAAGAGCTCGAACAGGAAGGTTTTCATCCGCTCATCAATGGCGCTACCTCCGGATTTCTCAAGCGCCTGGTCGTTCAGCTCTCACCGCGCGGTGAGCTGCTCGAAGACCGCGCACCTGCCCGCGAAGAAAACGATCCGCAAATCGGCCGCGATCCGATTCTATTCCTGCGCGCCCGCACTTTGGGATTCGCCGCCGCCATCGAAGGCATTCTGGCCGACCTTCGCGCGCGCGAAGATTTGCCCTGGTCTCTCTTGAATATCGTTGGCGAAGAATCTCCTCTTCCTGATACCGCAGAAACCGACCCTTCGGCGAATCGCTACGGCGAAGCCGACGCGGCGGTTCTCCTCAGCAAGCCTGCAAACCCCGAGCAGATTCGCATTGCCAGGCAACTCGAGGAGTACGGCGGCGTGCTGGTTCAAGGCCCTCCGGGTACGGGGAAAACGCACACCATCGGAAACCTGATTGGTCACCTTTTGGCCCAGGGCAAAAGCGTCCTTGTCACCAGCCACACCACGAAGGCCTTGCGCATGGTGCGCCATCACATCGTTCCTGAACTGCGTCCACTCTGCGTCAGCCTTCTCGAAAGCGATTTGGACAGCCGCAAACAATTGGAGAGCGCGGTCGGCTCCATTGCGGAACGGTTGTCGCGCGCTGACGCCGGATCGCTCGAAATCGAATGGAAAAAATTGGAAGCTGAGCGCACGGACCTGCTGAAAAAGCTCGACGACGTCCGAAACCAGTTCGCCGATGCCCGTGCCGACGAATACCGCGACATTGTCATCGCGAGTAAGTCCTTGGCCCCGGCCGACGCCGCTCGCAAAGTCGCCCAGGAAAAGGACACGCTCGGTTGGATTCCCGGGCCTGTCGCTGCTGTGGCTCCCCTGCCTCTTTCACCGGGCGAATTGGCCGATCTTTACCGCACCAACGTTACCGTCTCTCGCGAAGACGAAGCTGAACTTTCCGGCCACCTCCCCGAACTTCACGATCTTCCCAGGCCCGAAGACTTCGAAGGCTCCGTCAGCGAGCGCACTCGCCTCGGCATGGAAGATCTCGATCTGCGATCCGATCTCTGGCAATCCGGCGCGGCTCAAGGCTCGCCCGATGAGTTGGAATCCCTCGCTGCCAGCCTGACCCAGGCCGTCGATCCTCTTTCCGGAAAAGACAAGTGGAAGCTCGCCGCTGTTTACGCCGGCAAGTATGGTGACGCGCACCGCCAGCCCTGGGACCAATTGGTTGGCTTTGTCCGCCGCGTTCATCGCGAAGCCGCCAACGCCCAGGAATCTTTCCTCAAATTCGGCCCGCAGCTTTCCAGTGAGCATCCGCTTGAGGATCAGGAACGCATCGCTGGCGAAATCCTCGTCCATCTCGAAGGCGGGGGCAAGCTCGGCTCCTTCGCGCTGCTCACTCACAAGGCTTGGAGCCACTTCATTGAGGCAACAAAGATCAAGAATGCCCGCCCGCGTCTCCCGGAACATTTTCAAGCCTTGCGCCAGCTTGCGCGTCTTATGAACTTGCGCCAGGACCTCGCCGGCCGCTGGGACCGTCAAATGGCAGCCCTTGGCTCGCCGCGCTCCAGCGAAATGGGCGAAGAAGTCGAAAAAACCCTCATGCAGTTTTGCGATGCCATCGAGAACTGCCTCGGCTGGCACCAGCACACCTGGCTCACGCTGCAACAGCAACTCGAAGACCTCGGCTTTCGCTGGGAAAAGTTTCTTGCCGAACAACCCCCGGTCGTTGGTGCCGATGGCGAATTAGTTCGCATCGGCAAGGCAGTCACTCAATCCCTGCTTCCTATCCTGGACTCGCGTTACAAGAAACTGAAGCTGCTCCAGCTCGAAGAAGAAATCCGAGATCTCAAAAATCGCCTCAAGCTTGCCGCTCGTGCCGCCAAATCCTCCAAAGTCATTTCGAAACTCCTCTCGGCCGTGAAGGACGAGGACTCCAACGACTACCGCGACGCCTACGAGCGCCTGCTCGAACTCAAGAGCCGTCAAGCCGATCTCGATCTCCGCCGCGCTCTCGTCGCCAAGCTAGAAAGCGCCGCGCCTTCATGGGCCGCTGCCATTCGCAATCGCACCGGCGCCCACGGCCGTGGTGAGCCGCCCCGCGATCCCGCGGCTGCCTGGACTTGGCGCCAGCTCAACGATGAACTCGATCGCCGCGCGAGCGTTTCACTCGAAGCGCTCCAGAGCAAGAGCGACAAATTTCGCGAACAGCTTCGCCGCGTCACCGTCGGCCTCATTGACAAGCGCGCCTGGTCCGCTCAGGCCCGCCGCACTTCCGCCCGCCAGCGTCAAGCTCTGGTCGGATGGCTGGATACCATTCGCCGCATCGGCAAAGGTCACGGCATCCGCGTTGGACTTCTTCGCGCTGAAGCCGCCAGAAAAATGTCCGAATGTCGCAGTGCGGTTCCCGTCTGGGTCATGCCGCTTTCTCGCGTAGTCGAAAACTTCGACCCGCGCACCACGCGCTTCGACGTGGTCATCATTGACGAAGCCAGCCAGAGCGATGTCATGGCCCTGGTCGCTCTCTATCTCGGCAAAACCGTCCTCGTCGTCGGCGACCACGAGCAAGTCAGCCCTTCGGCCGTCGGCCAGGATCTCGGCATCATCCAGAACCTCATCTTCCAATACCTCCCCGGAATCCCCAATTCCGATCTCTACGATGGCCAAATTTCCATTTACGATCTCGCGCGCCAGTCCTTCGGCGGCACTACTTGCCTGGTCGAGCATTTCCGCTGTGTGCCCGAAATCATCCAGTTCAGCAACTTGATTTCCTATGATTACCGCATCAAGCCTTTGCGCGATGCCAGCCGCGTTCGTCTCCGTCCTCACACCATCGCCTATCGCGTCTCCGGTTCCAGCCGCGACGGCAAGATCAATCGTCAGGAAGCCCTGGCCACCGCCTCGCTCCTGGTCGCGGCTATCGAGCAGCCCGAATACAAGAATCGAGCAGCCCGAATACAAGAAGAATGATGCCGGGCAGCCCACCAGCTTTGGCGTGGTTTCTCTTGTCGGTGATGAACAGGCCATCGAGATTGACAATCTTCTTCGCTCCCATCTCTCGCCCGACCGCTACGAACTTCATCGCCTTCTGTGCGGTAATGCCGCTCAATTCCAGGGCGACGAACGCGACGTCATCTTTATTTCTCTGGTTGACACCGCTCAGCGCGGCCCGCTCTCTCTTCGCGATCAGGAATTGTTCAAGCAGCGCTTCAACGTCGCCGCCAGCCGCGCCCGCGACCAGATGTGGATTGTCCACTCCCTCAGTCCCCACAACGATCTCAAGGCCGACGACCTTCGCCGCCAGTTGATCGAACATGCGCAGGATCCCAGCCGCCTCATGCGCGCTCTCGAAGAGAAGGAAAAGCGCACTCAGTCCGCCTTCGAACGCGAAGTCATGAAGCGCCTTATTGCTGCCGGTTATCACGTTGCTCCGCAATGGCGTGTGGGAGCGTTTCGAATTGACTTGGTTGTGGAAGGCGACGGCCGCCGCTTGGCCATCGAGTGCGACGGCGATCGCTATCATCCGCTCGAAAAACTTCCCGAGGACATGGACCGCCAGTCCGTTCTCGAGCGCATGGGCTGGATTTTCACGCGCATTCGCGGCACGGAATTTCTCCGCAATCCGGATCGCGCCATGAAGCCCGTTTTCGAAAAACTCCAGATGCTTGAAATTTCTCCCAACGGCGGCGCTTCCGAGGCCCCCGCGAAGAAACAGCCTTCCGCCGATCTCATCGAACGTGTCATCCGCCGCGCGGAAGAACTTCGCACCAAGTGGTCGGCCTCCGCGGAATCCTCCTCTCGCCGCCAGCGGGAGGTTCGTGAAGTGCCGCAGCTCGACCCGGCTGTTTGATTGTCTCTACTTCAGTTCCGTGTTGATTAGGTTCGCCAATCGCGCGCCCGCCAGAGCGATTCGCTGTTTGGCTAGGCTTTTGGCCGCGTTTTTGTACGCGCTCGTCAGCGAAAACGGTCCATCTCCCGCCGCGACAGGAGATTGATAAACGGTTTGTTGTGCGGCTTGAAAACTTTCCGCAATCCAGACCTTCTCATCGGACTTCGCCGCCAGCCCCGGATCAGCCGCCGGCAGGCTCTTCGCGGCTTTGATCACCGGTTTGATTACTGCTTGCGCGCTTGCCCCCGTCCCGAGCAGGTCGTCCCAAAACGCGTGCAGCTCCTTCGCGCATCCCTTGCATTGCAGCTTCACTTTGTTTCCGCCGTTGTCGCCACCCGGGTCCGTGCTGCTCACGCGCGTCGCGCAGTGCAGCGGTTGGTGCACGTCTCCTACCAGGTGCAGCAGCCACGTCAGATCGTAGGACTTCAGCTTGTCATCATTGGTTGACGCCAGTACTCCGCGGAAGAGCGCGATCCGTTCCTCTGCGTTCGGCGTTGGAATCGCCGGCAACGCCGTTCCGTCGGTTGTGAACGGCGTGTCCACGAAATGAAAATACCTGTGCCGCAATAGATCCGTGTAACCGGTGTTTTGGCTGGACGGTGCTCCGTCCGGAGTGTTTCCGCCATTACTCCCGTCGTCGCTGTATGTGCTGTCACCTTTGATTTCGTCCGCCCACTGTGCCGCCAGCATGAACACCATCATGTCCGTGTCCGCCTGCGACGTTCCCGCCGGTACCCAACCTTTCCATTCGCTGTATTTCGGGTTCAGCTTCAGCAGATCATTCACCCGCGTTTTCGCTTGCGGCGTCAGTTTCTGGTACGCCACATACGCCACCGCCATATGCCCGAAGCTATCCCATCCATACGCTGGCAAACCGAGTCCCCCAGCCAGCACCAGCGCCCCTATAACCAGAAGAATCCTCTTGCCCATAATTCACCTCCATACGAGCTTTATCCGCATTTCTTTACGTGGCCGCAACTATCAATGGAAAGAGAACCGTCCCAGAGCCCCTGGGGACACTGTCATGTAGTGCTCCCGGCCGCGGATTCGTTTCACCGGCGGCATGGTTTCCGGGCGGTCGCCGTCCGGCATTCTTCAGCTATACTTCACTCCACAAAAGCGCTTGGGCACCCTTACCCAGGAGATGTCGTGAAAAAATGCGCACTCAATCTTATCCTCCTCTTTTTGCTCGCCGTTCTTATCTCCAACTCCTTGCAAGCTTCGTCTCTATCGCCGCCTATTACCGCTTCGGGCCAGTCCGGAGTTACTCCCGCAACTCAATCGTCCGCCCCAGCCACCGCGCCATCTCAGCCTAAAAACAAAATTACTGCCTACACCCTCCCGCCCGACCTCTATCGCAAAGCCCGCAACCGCGGTCGTATCGGTTTTGCCTCGCGCATCATTGGCTTTTTCTACGGCCTCTTGGTTCTCTGGTTTATCCTGCGCCGAAGACTCTCTGCCAAATTCCGCGATTGGGCGGAAAAATTCTCTCGTAACCGCTTCCTCCAAGCGTATGTTTTCACTACGCTCCTCGTGCTAACCATCGGCGTTCTTCAGCTTCCCCTCGACGTCTTTCATGAGTCGGTCTCGAAACTCTACAAAATCTCCGTCCAATCCTGGCCCTCCTGGATAGCTGATTGGGCCAAGGCCCAGCTCCTCACCATCATCATCGGCGGTTTGCTCGTTTGGATTCTTTACGCCGTCATTCGCAGAAGCCCCCGCCGCTGGTGGCTCTATTTCTGGATCATCTCTCTGCCGCTTCTCTTGTTCGGCATCTTCATCTCGCCCTACGTGATCGACCCTCTCTTTAATAAATACGAACCCCTCTCCATCAAGGCCCCTCAGCTCGTCCCCGAGCTCCAGCGCGTCACACGCCGGGCCGGCCAGGAGGTTTCCCCCGACCGCATGTTCTGGATGAAAGCCAGCGACAAGACCATCGCCACCAACGCCTCCGTAAATGGCTTCGGCGCTTCGAAACGCATCATCATTTGGGATACCACCCTGGCTCAGGAAACCACCGATGAAGTCCTCACTGATTTTGGCCACGAAATGGGCCACTATGTCTTGGGTCACGTCTGGAAGGGCTTTCTGTTCTTCGCCGCTATGATTCTCATTCTTCACTACCTGGGCTACCGCTCCATCGGCTGGTTGCTCGCGCGTTCCGGCGCTGACTGGGGCATCCGCGCTCTCGACGATTGGGCATCTCTCCCCGCCCTTCTCCTCCTCTTGACTCTCTTTGGATTCGCCTCCAATGCCGTCGGCAACACCTTCAGCCGCTATACGGAACACCAAGCCGACATCTACAGCCTCGAAGTCACCCACGGCATCGTTCCTGACCCTGGCGAGGCCTTTGCGCAGTCATTCCAGATTTACGGCGAAACCGTTCTTGTCGACCCTGACCCCAACCCCGTCGACGTCTTTCTCTTCTTCGACCATCCCCCCGTCGCCGACCGCATCCATCTCGGCGTCACCTACGACCCCTGGTCAAAGGGCCAATCGCCACAGTTCGTCAAATGAGCATCCTCGCTAAACGGCCGACTCTCACCGTTTTTTAACTTGGCATCCACTCTGTTTGAATGTAGATTCTTCTAGCCAGCCCGCTGAGGTGCACATGAAACTTTTCGTCGGCGTGTCCCTGCTGGCAGTCGCTCTTTTCTC
>WNFA01005578.1_pt1 | contig 10857 bp, 7 predicted proteins | sample 5400481 | NCBI WGS metagenome assembly WNFA01 (sample SAMN13153340, study PRJNA577476) | soil metagenome | isolation source: 120 cm saprolite under Douglas fir tree site 2 hole 1 replicate 2 | place: USA:California | collected 2015-04-18 | reverse complement strand
TGATCAGATGGCGCAGCGCGTCGCGCACCTTGGGTAATTCCTCCGGATCCTTCCAAAGCACGTGCTCGAGGAACGTGAGGTCGTCCTCGGTCACCTGATCGCGCCCGGCAATCATCGCGTGAGCGCGCAGGATGCCGAGCGAATTGCGCCATCGCCGGTCGGAGGCGATGATCTGCTGCGCGGCGAGGCTCCGGCGGAGCTCGGCAATCGCGCGCAGGACGCCACCCGGCACGCGGACCGCGGCAGCGCGATCGCGCAGTTCGTCCAGCTCGGCGAAATTAAGCATGGTGCGTTCCGGTGCGCGGATCCCCTCGAGCATTTTCAGGAAGCGAAAAAAGCGCAGCATGAAGCGGTCGAACAGCGCCGTCAGCTCTTCTTCGTCGGGGAGTTCGTTGGACGCGCCGAACATCGTGATGAGCGGGACGGTGATACGCTCGCGCCCGTTGTGAAAGATACGTTCGTTGATGAGCGTCAGCAGCGCGTTGAGGATCGAGGAGTTGGCCTTGAAGATTTCGTCGAGAAACGCGATATGCGCCTCGGGGAGCTTGTGGTCAGTGACGCGGCGGTAATCGTCCTGCTCGAGACTCTTCAGGCTCACCGCGCCGAAGATTTCCTCGGGCGTGCTGAACTTCGTCAGCAGCCACTGGAAGTAGTCGGCCCCCTCGATTCGCCGGCATAGCTCGTCGGCGAGCATCGACTTGGCGGTTCCCGGCGGCCCGATAACGAGAACATGATGAGCGGACAACAGTGCGCAGAGGGCGCCGTCGATAAGCTCGGCGCGTTCGAGGAAGAGATGGTTCAGCTCGTCTCGAATCGTAGCGAGCTTGGTTAAAGCTTGTGACATCGTGACCGCCGCCGCACTTTCTCCACTGGCAATTTATCAAAGCCCGAGGCGAGACTTAAATGGGTCGTGTATTACGGGACTATACGGGACAATACAGGAGTTTGACCCGATTCAGGATGACGGTGTGCAGTGCCGACGCACGGTAAAGTCCGGTAGCGATTATGCCGCAAACCAACTTGCCGTGCGGGGTCCGAGGCGGTAGTAACAAAGAGGAGCCGCAGCAGTTGCCTCACCAATGGCAACGGGCGAGCCGTAAAAGCCGCGAGCCTAAACCGCCGGGAGGAACCGATGGAAAAAGCGTTGGCTGGTGTAAAAGTTCTGGACCTCACCCAATTCGAAGCCGGCACGTCGTGCACCGAGATGCTGGCGTGGCTCGGCGCCGACGTTATCAAGGTCGAGCCGCCCAAAATGGGCGAGCAGGGCCGCTGGTTGGTCACCGAAACGCCCGGCGTCGACTCGCATTACTTCATTCTGCTCAACGCGAACAAGCGCAGCGTCACGCTGAACCTCAAGTCGCCGCGCGGCAAGGAGATGTTCATCGAGTTGATCAAGAAGGTCGACATCCTGAGCGAGAATTATTCACTCGGAACGCTCGAAGGCCTCGACCTCGGTTATGAGAAGCTGCGCAAGATAAATCCCGCGCTCATTTACCTGACCGTCAAAGGCTTCGGCACCTATGGGCCTTACAGCAAGTACAAGAGCTTCGACATGATCGCGCAGGCGGCGGGCGGCGCGATGTCGCTGACGGGTTTTCCCGGCACGCCATCTTCACCGCCGCTCCTGCCCGGACCGACGATTGGCGATACGGGAACTGGAATCCATGCTGCCTGCGGCGTGCTGGCCGCCTACATCCAGCGCCAACGCACCGGCAAGGGCCAGAAAGTCGAAGTCGCGATGCAGGAAGCGGTGTTCAACTTTGTGCGCGTCCCCATGATGGGCACATACCTCACGAAGGAACCGAGCAAGCGGCGAGGGAACCGTGCCGGGGCCGGTATCGTCGGCGATATCTTCAAGTGTGCGCCGGGCGGCGACAACGATTACGCCTATATCCTCTGCACGACGCCGGAGATGTGGCAGGCACTGTGCAATACGATTGGACGGCCGGACCTTTCCGATGATCCGCGCTTCAAGGAGCGCAAGGATCGTCAGAACCATATGGAGGAACTCGCGCGGATTATCGAGGAATGGACGGGTAAGCATACCAAGCACCAGGTGATGAAGATGTTGGGTGGGGCCGGCGTTCCGTGCGGCGCCGTGCTCGACAGCGTCGAACTCCTCAACGATCCGCATATGCGCGAGCGCGGGATGGTCGTGACGGTAGACCATCCGGTGCGCGGCAAGTTCACGATGCCGGGATGTCCGGTGAAGTTGGAGGACTCGCCAGCCGACGTAAAGTCGGCGCCGCTGCTCGGGCAGCATAATGTGGAGATATACGGTGAGATGCTAGGCTTGACGCCCGGCGATCTGGAGCAACTGAAACAGCAAGGCGTCGTCTAGTCGTGCGGGTCCGGGGCTATGTCCCCGGCGCCCTTTCATTAAGAAGAAATAGGAGCCGCGACGCGAGGTAACGCTTTGTCGCGGCTTCCCGGCGGACCGTGCGCACATTATCGAGACTGACCCGAGTCCTCCGCTTCGGCCCTACAATCTGGCAGAACTCACAACGAAAAATAAGCTGTCAGCGCTACCGAAGGACGCAAATATCTTCCGCCCGTCTCCAATATTGACCTAGAGTAGATTTTCGACTACCAAGCTTATCTAATTGCATTTATTCTCATCGATTGCTTCTCTCGCAAATGGCCGGCGAAAAGGATAAGCGATGGGGCTCAAACATTTTGTCGTGCATTTACTGTTCCTACCCGTGCTTAGTGGCTGTCTTTACGCCTCGCTCCCAAAAGAACCCGAGCTCCAATCGGAACTCGTTGCCCAACCGGACCAGGCCGCCATCTCTAGCGACTACAATGAGGCCAGAAATTACGTTCGGGGCGCTCGCGCTAGCTACAACTGTTTCCTCACGACCAACGAGGCGACCTCGACATACGGCGTCGGTGGCCTGCTTTTTGCCGCTGGGGGTGCCGCGCTGGGTCTAGCCGCTGCGGGGTCATCAAGCGACAGTTCACTGGCGACGGCCGAACTTGGCGCCGGGGGCGGCACCGGTACTGGATACTGGCTCTGGTCGCGTAACAAGCCGAAGTTGGACGCGTACAACACGGGACGTTCCGCTCTGGACTGCGTTAGCGGTCAGGCCGACCAGTTCGCGCCCAATGTCGGACGATATTCATTGATTTCGCAGCGAGTGAAAGACATGGAAGCCCCAGATGCGCCCGTTGAAAAGCTGCGCCAAGAGATCCCTAATATCAAGGCAGTCGTCCAGCAAATCCAGGCGGATCCGATCGCAAAAGCGGCTGCTCCCAACGCGACGCAAGTACTGTCCGACGCTACAAACGCGCTTACCGACGCGGACAGCCAGGTCAGCGCCGCGGAAACTGTCTTATCGATGACTCAAACGGTCCCGCGTTCCATAGTTGACCAGGTGAACCATATCGATACTGATGTTCGCCAATCCGCGTATACAGGAATACCGGACATTTCTACGGCAGGGCAGGGCAAGCTGCCGACGCTGCCTTATCAAGCTCCGACCAGCCCCTCCGCTGCAGCAACTCCTGCGCCGAAAGGTCTTCAACATCAAGCGGTACTTCCACTCGCTGTGTCGCAATTTAATGCTCACAAGCTCGAGTGGATTTCAATGACAACTGATGTCGTCGATACTACACGCGGGCTAAAGATACTACTTAGCAACGTTGTTACTGCACCCCCTGATTACGGCAAATGCATGACGAGTCTGAATCAATTAATAGCGAAGGCCGAGCAAGCCTCGACTCCACTGCAGCTATTGCCCCCGACTGATCTTCACTCCGTTGGGTCAACAACGGTGGGACAGGTGACAATATCTGGCGGCAAGCAACCTTACACTTTTAAGCCGGACAACTCTCAACTCCAGGTTTCGACGACGCAGACATCATCCGCCTTCTGGATTGTCAACGTTACCATCACCGATTCCAAGATTCCGCACACTCTGGCCGTTTTCGACAGTTCTGGGTCGCAGCAATCAATTTCTATGACCGGCCTGTGATTCGGCCTATGGCTGACTACCCGATACGCAACAAATGAATCAAGGCAACTCAATACATTTCACATGGACTTTGCCTCGACCGTCGCATTGGAGAACGGATGTATGCCGATAGCGAACGCAGTTTGGTCCGGCGCGGTCGTATTGTCGCCAGGCGGCGATAGCATTACGTCAGTTGAAGGCACGTGGAAGGTCCCGAGCGTTCCGGCAACATCGGACAATCAAAACGGTGAGTGGTCTCCGGTGTCGTGCTGGATCGGGATCGATGGCTATCGTGATTCAACCGACGTCTTGCAGGCCGGGTGCGATGTGCACGTACCAACCCTTGGGACACTCAAGGTCATTTTGTGGTACGAGTGGGCTCCCAATTCTTCTGTCACAATCACGGATATCACCGCATCCGTTGGCGATGAGATAAATGTCACAATTAGCGCCAACCCTGGTATGCAAGCCGGTACCGTTGTATTCCGCAATCTCGCAACGGGTCAGGTATCTCCTGCGTATTCGGTTCCTGCCCCAGCAGCAACGACACTAATGGGCAATTGTGCGGAATGGATTGTCGAGGCTCTGGAGAGAACTCCTAATGTTCCACAGCTTGCACGATTCACTACGGTTGAGTTTGCTAACTGCAGAGCTGGAACATCCCGGGGGGTGGCACTGCAGCCAGGCAGCGGCGAACCGATGTATATCGTTGATATCAATAACCCCTCCATCACCATTGCACAAGGTGACATCGTTGATCCTACAACTGTACGAATCACGTACGTCTAAATACTTGCCAATCTCAAGGACGTGCAATCTCGGAGCGTTTGGCCTTGCGTGGGCACACAATCCGCCAAAGAATCCGGCTATCGCTGCTGCATTTATCAAAAGCGGAAGAGGTTTATGCACGATATCTGAGGTTTATGCACTGTATCCAACCGACCGCCACTCGAAGACCTGACTTTTTGCGAAAGGACACAGGGTGGGACTGGTTCAAAGGTTCGTAGGAACAATTTCCGGGCCGATCGAGGAGAGAAAAGGGAGGCAAGCACATGAAAAGTATATCAACCAATCGGCGCACTACTGAACATGTCGCCTGCTTGCATTTGGCAGGCATAGATTTTGTTGCACGCTATTACTCCACGACAACCCACCAACCGGAGAAAGTACTAACGCGCTCCGAAGCACAGGCGATCTCAGCCGCTGGAATGGCAATAGTTACGGTGTACGAGGACCTCCCGACGCAGGTAGGCTACTTCTCGACATCGCGCGGACGCCGCGACGGGGTGAACGCTTATCATACGGCTGTTGACCTGGGACAGCCGAGGGGCTCAGGTATCTATTTTGCTGTTGACTACGACGCAAACCAGTCGGATATCGCAAATGCGATTTCCGATTATTTCCGCGGCGTCCGGCAAGGGTTTGCCGATGCCGCTCAAGGAGTAACGCCACTATATTCAATCGGCGTTTACGGGTCAGGGGCATGCTGTGATTGGATAAAGGCGCACCTCGGCATTGCGAGCTACGCGTGGCTCGCGGAATCTAGTGGCTGGCAGGGGAGCCGAACCTATACGGACTGGAACATCAAGCAGTCAATAGCAGCTACGGGACTCTGCGGCTTTACTGCAGGTGTAGACGGATCCTACGAGAGTAACATCAGTCAGAACGAAATAGGCGCGTTCGGAGTGGTGGTCCCGGCGATCGTCGTCGATGCAGTGAACGCGGCGGTAGCGCCTTCGCGGACCGCTGCAGCTGCGCCTGATGCTGCTGCTTCGAGCTTATCGGGACCCGTCGGTCCGGACGGATGGAAGGTGCACTTTAAGATGCAGCTCGAGGCAAGCAGCCAGATCGTAGAGGGGCGCCTTTCGCTCGTGAACGGGGCTGGCGGTGAAGTGCTCAATGTTCAGGCGACCAGCGGTACGCGTGGCCACCAAGCGCCGGGCGACACCTGGCTGAAAGGGCGTGGACCAATTCCCCCCAACCCGAATTCCAGTGTAGGTAATTGTGTTGAAACCCTAGAACACAGTACACCGATCATTTCACGCGAGTTTCGTATCCGTCCCGAAGAGGTTACCCAACCAGACCCGCCTCACGTCACTCGTAACGCATTTCGCGTACACCAGGACGGTGGTGCTCCTGGCAGCGCCGGATGCATCGCGATTAGTAGCGTACAGGATTTTGATCGCTTCGCGGACATTATGCATGACTTGAACAAGCACGGAGTAGAAATCATTCCGCTAACAATCGAATATGCCTGAAAACCTTACGCCACCCATCCTCGCGGTGCTCGCCGCGTTCTTCGCACTGGGGTATGGTTACGCGGCGGTTCGACGAGCGTAGCGATGGCGTCAAAGGACATTTTCGAGGCGATCGGATTTCTCAAGGGGGCCGGTGAAGCGGCGCTGCGCCGCTTTCTCCGCGCCCATCGCGGGGTAGCATACGCCGAGGTGCGCTTCGAGGTCGTGTTCAATCGCAGCAGCCACGCGACCGACGGTGAATCGCGCGACAGCACCGAAAGCGAAAGCGCGGCCTTCGGACTGAAAGTCGATTTCGCCGGTCCGGGCGGTGCGATTGGGCACGGTCAGACCGGCGTTGAAATCGGCCGCCTCGCGCTCAGCCGTACGAAACTCATCGCCGCTTTCAACGCCGGACTCGAGGAAGCGTACGAGCGCGCGCGCTTCGACGCTCGCGAAAAGGCCGCCGTGCTAAAGCAATACGGCGCGCAGGCCAGGAGTCTTACGCTCGGCGCATCGGCGCTGCCTTCCACCGCTCGCGACGAGGTCGCTGCCGTGTGGCAGCGCGATCCGCACACACTCGGCCCGGATGAGGTGAAGCGAATGTGCCGCGAGTCGTCGGCGGCTGTTGCGGGGTTAGGCTCGGATATCGCTTTCAACGTAGTTGCCGCGATGAGCGAACTGCGCGAAGAGCTTTTCATCAATACGGCCGGCGCGCTCATCGCGCAGGGATTCGCGTTCTCGCAGGGCGATTGCTATGTCGTCGCGCAATCCGCCGACGGCCACCAGGAAACCTACGATACGATCGGCCAGCAGCGCGGCTTCGAATGCCTCGCAGACGGATGGCGCGACGAGCTGATGCCCAACCCGGACCTGCATACCTTCGCGCTCGACCTCGCAAAGGAAGCGCAGCAACTCGCCGCTGCGCCCGTCCTCAAGCCGCCCGAGAGTGAAGTCGTCGTCGTGACCGACCCGCATTTCAATGCGCTCATCTCGCACGAGATCGTCGGTCATCCGTCGGAAGCGGACCGCGCGCTCAAGATGGAGGCCGCGTACGCGGGGCGAAGCTGGTTCTTGCGCTCGCTCGAACAAAACGAGATTGGCAGGCCCGTCGGCTCTCCCCTCCTGTGGGCTTGCTCGGACCCGACTCTCAACGGCTACGGCCACTACCTGTACGACCACGAGGGTACGGCGGGACGGCGGATGGCGCATATCGAAGGCGGCGTGTTTCGCGGCTTCCTGAACTCGCGCGCGACCGCCGTGACACTCGGCGTCGAGCCCAACGGTTCGGCGCGCGCCAGCGAGGTGTGGCACGTGCCGCTCATTCGAATGTCCAACACGTTCTTCATGCCGGGCCAGACCCCGCCTGAGCGGATAATCGGTGAGGTCGATCACGGCTATTACGTATGCGGCAGTCAAATCCCCTCGATCGCCGAGTCGCGCGAGAATTTTCGTATTTCCGCGCGTCGCGTGTACGAAATCGAACATGGCCGGTTAGGGCGGCTCTATCGCTCGGGCAGCGTGATGGCCGACTCGAAGAGCTTTTTCATGAACGTCGACGCGGTGGGGAATGATTTGCGCCTCATCGCGATTCCGAATTGCGGCAAGGGACAGCCGATGCAGGTGAAGCGCATGTCCAATGGCGGCCCGACTATCCGGTCGCGCGCCCGTCTGGGCGGCGGATGATTTTCGAAGGGACCCGCTCCCATCGGATTTGATTACGATGCGACCGCCGAATGATCTAAGAAAATTCGTAAATGAGGCCGCCGCCTTGCTCGCGCGTGAAAAGGATCTCGCAGCGTTCGAGGTGTACGCTTCGACGGCGGAGCATCGCGTCGCTCGGCTCAATTACACTTCCGACATTCCATCGCGAGGAATCGAGGAATTCAAATCGCTCAATGCCGATGGCTTCATGATACGGATCGTGATGCGCCGCGACGCCCATGAGATCGGAAGCGCTTCCATGGCTGGCGATTTGAGTTTGGATGCCGTGCGCGATGCGCTCTCAAGGGCGCGGCGCTCGCTGATCGTCGACCCGCACTTTCCGGGATTCGTAGCGGAGCCGCGGAAACTCGCGTCGGCGCGCGCCGCAGACCGAAGCGACTTGATTCGCGTCAATGACGGCGTACTGGCGAAGGCGGCGTGGCAAATACTCGGCGGCGCGATAGCGGCGTTCGAAAAACGCGCGCCGCTCAAGCTAGCACATCCTGGACTCGTGATCGGCGGTGACCTCTCGCTTATCCGCGACCGTATCGCGATAACGAATTCATCCTTCGACGATATCAGGGCCGACGAGAGCGCGCACTTCAGCTCGTCGGTCAGCGCGCTGGTCGAGGCGCTCGACGCCAAGGGTACCGCAACTGCCGTAGGCGGATCGGCCGACGCGATGCGGCGCGCTGCGGCTGGTCTCGGCAAGGAAGCGGTCGCGCGCGCGTTGGAATTGAGACATGGCGAACGCCCACCCGCAGGAACGTACCGCGTCCTGCTTGGGCCGCAGCCGGTGGCCGAGATCCTCAACTACATGATCATGCCGTCGCTCACGACCGGCGCGTTTCAAGCGGCAAGCTCGGCCTACCACGGCCGCTTCGGCGCGCAGGTGATGGACGCGCGCCTGAGTCTTATCGACGACCCATTGGCACGGGTTGGTCCGGTTCGCAGGCGAATCACGTGCGAGGGAATTCCCGCCGCGCCCAGTGAACTTATTCGCGACGGCCGTCTTATCGGCCTGCTCTCGAATTTCTACGACGGCCATCGCCTCCTCACCGACGAGCATCGCGCCGAGAAACTCGGGCCGCATGCGGAAGGCGCGCTCGCGTTTCCGCCGCACAGCGGCTACCGGCTGGGCGAAAGCGCCGCGCGCCGTTTCGATTCCACGCCTGGATCCACCGGCACGAACGTGATCATGCGCGCGCGCGACGGGATGGCGGAGAGCAAAATGGTCGCCGCGGTCGGCGACGGAATCTACATCGGCCGCGTCTGGTACACGTATCCGATTAACGGTCAGCGCGCAGGAGACGTAACCTGCACGGTGAGCGGCGACTCCTACGTGATCAGGAATGGACGCCTCGCCGCGCCGCTCGCTCCCAACTGCCTTCGCATCAACGCGAATATCCGGGAAATTTTCACCGCACCACTCGCCGTCGGGAAGCGGTCGGAACCAGCGGTAGTCTGGGGCGCGCCCGAGGCGTTTTTCGTTCCGGCCATTGCGGCGGATGGAATCACGCTCTCCGCGGTCGGCGCATATGCCTGAACGCAACCCGGTGCAACTGTGTGATTCTCCTATTCTTATCCAGCGGGTGAGAGAAGCGCCGGCGAGATTGTTGTGTCTCGAAGATGGCTGCAACGACTATTTGCCGAACTGTTTGGGCTCCACGCTAGCTAGGTTTTCGCCGTCTAGCATCGGTGCTGGCCATGGCCACCATTCCATCAAGATCAAAAGAGTGCAGCAGTTGCTTCTTCTTGACTCGGGCGGTCGCTCTAAATTCCTTCGACAATTTGAGTGATGCGATGGACAGCCCTAGATGCTCATGGAAGTTCGCGACCTCTTCAAAAAACTGCGGAAACTGGTCGCGCGTAACGACGTCGACGATGTACACATGTTCGCGGTGAAAAGTCCGCAGCTGCAGGTGAGACCGCGCAGAGACGCGAACTGTATCGTATTCAACCGTTGCTTCAAACAGGTGCCCATCGACGACAATGATCGGCAGGTAAAACTCTGAATAGTCCCCAAATTCCTTTAACGTCTGAACGCGCCATTCGCGTCGATAGTTCAGGTACGTAATTACGGAATCGATTGCTCGATAGATTTCCGACGGGCTTGATCCACTGCGAAAAGCCTCACAGTAGCTGATGCATCGTGGCAGACTGGGATCAGAGTAGTGGCCCAGCGCAATTCGCGGGTAGATCTGCGCCAAGAGGGGCAGCATTCTGTGATTACGAAAGTGTAGATCGAACTCACTGGCGTATTTCAAAAATGTCGTTACATTATCGAACTTGTATGAAGGGGTTGAAAAGAACACCCACGGTTTTTTCGTGGTTTTCTTGCATTCGATAATGAGATCCGTGGTGGTGTGGTGGTTAGGAGCCATAGTTTCGAAGAAAGCGAGAAGATCAATTTCGCGCAATTGATCGAGATACTCATATCTCACGGAAGGCATTCGGCCAGTATTTTTCGTTGAGCAGACGTTTAGTACGTGCAATTCGAGAGGAATGCCTGATTTCTGAATGTCGCTCTCGATGCGTTTGGCGAGATCCGTGGGGACCTTTGGCGTTTTCAACATATGCTAATCCTTTGGCACGGCTTGCGTTCCTCGCCGGCTTGGGATGAGACATTACGATCCCAATAGTCGTTTGCGAGAAACAACCATAATCCGCGCACTTGTCTCAGCGGAACAGCTTGTCGTCCTTGTAGATTTCGCGCTGGCTCGTGCGGCCAATGGGATCCCATCGCGTCCATATGTCTTCGCGTTTGCCGTTGCGATAGTTCCCCTCGATCGACTTGGCGCCGTTCGCGTACCAGCTCGTATGGAGTCCGTCCTGAATACCGCCTTGGTAATGGTCGACGGCGGCACGCGCTCCGTTCTCGTACCACATCGTCCACTGTCCATCCTGCTTGCCATCGCGGTAGTAGCCCTCGAGCATCTTTCCGCCGCCGGTCCCGTAAGCGATGA
>WNFA01017563.1_pt1 | contig 10860 bp, 10 predicted proteins | sample 5400481 | NCBI WGS metagenome assembly WNFA01 (sample SAMN13153340, study PRJNA577476) | soil metagenome | isolation source: 120 cm saprolite under Douglas fir tree site 2 hole 1 replicate 2 | place: USA:California | collected 2015-04-18 | reverse complement strand
TCACCTGCATCGTGATCACGGAAGTCGAGTGCGAAGGGGAAGCTACCGTGATGGGCGTGATGGCGGATTCGGTCCGGCAGGTCATCGACCTCAAGCCACAAGAAATAGAAGAACCGCCGAGCTTCGGGACGCGGGTAAAAGTGGACTACCTACTTGGCATGGCCCGCGCAGGCAAGAAGTTCTGCCTTATTCTCGATACGGAGAAAGTCCTTTCGACGGACGAGCTCCTTGAACTTCCTGACTCTGAAGCGGAGCCCGAGAACCTGGAACCCGGGGAAGCCTCAGGAGAAACTCCCGTGGTTGTCGACGCTTCCCTGGGTGGGCCGGAGGAGCCTGCAGAGTCTAGTCCCGAGTAGCCGGCGAATGTCCAGGAGCCCAAGACATTCTCACGTCGGAAGCCGGAGTCACCAGGAGGCTCAGGAACGCTCGGCGCTGACTCCCGCATTGTTTCGTAAGTTCCAGGAGTTGATCTACCAGGAGGCTGGGATCTGGCTGGCTGTGCATAAGCACGCCTTGCTGACCGGCAGGGTTGCCCGCCGGCTCCGCCTCCTGGGATTGAACAGCATGCAGGAATACCACGACTTGATAACGCAGCCCGATCAGCTGGCATAGTCATTGTCCAGCACATGCCCGAAATGTTCACGCGTGCTTTCGCGGATCGCCTCAACAAAGATTGCGCGATCGAAGTTAAAGAAGCCTCCAATGGCGACCTCATTCACCCTGGATGCGCACTCATCGCACCTGGCGATCATCACCTTCTCGTGCAGCGAACCGTACTCGGTTACCTGGCTCAAATCACCGATGGACCCCTGGTCTCGCGCCACAGACCCAGCGTCGATGTTCTATTCCGGTCGGTGGCAAAGTCTGTTTCGTCCAATGCTGTTGGCGTGATTATGACCGGAATGGGCAGTGATGGCGCTGAGGGTTTGCTCGAGATGCGGCAATGTGGAGCCCAAACCATCGCTCAGGACGAATCCAGTTGCGTCGTTTTTGGCATGCCGAAGGAAGCGATTGCCCGAAGGGCCGCGGTCTCTGTTGTTCCACTGAACCGGATTGCAGAAGTCGCCTTGAAAATGGCTACCGATCTACGCACGCCGGGATGAATTCGGCGCAGAGCGATCATCAGTTCTCGAATGACGACAGTGTTTGGAGCCCTGGAGCTCCTCCGAAATGAATTTGGATTTCCCGTTCATTGTTCCTGTGTCTTCGGGCATGCTTAGCCGTTGCAGCAGCACGACTGGGCGATAATTCGTTATCGGCAGGTCATGGGTTCAAGTCCGATCGTGGGCTCCATCTTTTTCTCGCTGTTCATGCTGGTTAGCGCAACTTCCTGGACAGGATTGGTCGCCAACCTGATCGACGAATGGCGCCGGTGACGACTCAACTTTACGCGCGCTTCGCTGTCCGAAACGCTTTCTCAATGAGCGTGTAGCGAGCCGCCCCGATGATCCCCGAATCGTCATTCAGTACGATCGTGACTGGGATTTCCTTCAGCAGGTCCACCATCCGGCCCTTGTCCAGAAACGATTCCATGAAGATCGGATCTTTCATCTTGGACACATTCTTGGCGGCCACGCTGCCTCCGATAAAAATGCCTCCGGTGGACAAGAAGTTCAACGCGCAATTCCCAGTCTCGGCTCCGTAAATGCTCACGAAGATCGACAGCGTCTGATCACAGATGGCAGCCTTGCCTTCCTGCGCCAGTTGCGAGATCAGGGCTGGAGGATCCGGCGCGGCCCCGATCTGATCTTTCAACCATTGGGGCTCGTCCGCTTTGTGCGCATCTCTGAGGAAGTCGTAGATGTTCTTGATCCCTGGCCCGGAAAGAAGTCGTTCGTAGCTGATGCGACCGTACTTCTTCTGGAGATAAGCCAACAGCTCCATTTCCAGGGCGTTGCGGGGTGCGAAATCGGAGTGCCCACCTTCGCAGGCGAACGGATGATGCCGGTAGCCATCCCAATAAAGGCCCGCCACGCCCAGTCCGGTGCGCGCGGAGATTACCGCTCGATTTCCTTCCGCATCCTCGGAGCCTGCATTCAGCGTAACGAAATCCTTAGAGTCGAGACCGTCGATGCCGTAAGCGTAGGCTTCGAGATCATTAATCATTCCCACGGAATCGAGTTTAAGTTGCCTGGCCAGGTCACGAGAATCAATCACCCACGGCAGATTGGAAATCTTGCTCCGGCCGCGTCTCACGGGCCCAGCAACTCCGAAGCATGCGCTGTGCGCCGCAATCCCTTCCGCGTTGATGAAAGCGGCGATGATCTCGGACAAGCTGCCGTGCTCCTGGCTCATGTAGGTCTTTTCGACCACAAGCTGGAGCCGGCTGCCTTCCTTCTCGAATGCCGCGAGCCGGGTACCAGTAGCGCCGATCTCTCCTGCAAGTATCATGGCTCGATTTTCCTCCATTGGCGTTCGTCGCGTTCCAGGAGCTCATCTGCATCCTTCGGCCCCCACGTGCCGGCTGCGTAGTTGGGAAATTTGCGTGGTGGCAGAGCCGTCCAGACGTCCAGCATCGGATCCACAACGCTCCAGCCGGCTTCGACCATGTCCGCGCGTTGAAACAGGGTCGCATCGCCGATCATGCAGTCGTAGAGCAGAACCTCATAGCCGGTGTGGGCATCCGCTCCAAAATACTCGGCATATTCGAAGCTCATGTCAACCGATCCTACTCGCAACACGGCACCTGGAATCTTGGCGCCAAAGCTCAAAGAAATTCCTTCCACCGGCTGGATTCGTATTACGAGAGTATTCGTGTGCAGCTTACGGAAGGCAGAGTTTCCGAACAGCTCGAAGGGAGTGCGCTTGAACTGAATGGCAATCTCCGTGTGCCGCTTGGCCATACGCTTCGCCGTTCGCAAATAGAATGGCACTCCGGCCCACCGCCAGTTGTCCACGGTCAACTTCATTGCTACGTAGGTCTCTGTCCTCGAATCAGGAGAAACTCCAGGTTCGCTACGATAACCTGGCACTCTCTCGCCGCCAAGTACGCCCTCGCCGTATTGCCCGCGCACGCTGCGATTCAGCACATCGTCGGAATCCAGGGGCTGAATCGCATGCAGAACCTTAGCTTGCTCATCACGGACCGCATCAGCCTGAAAAGATGCGGGGGACTCCATGGCTGTCAGGCTGAGGAGTTGCATCATGTGGTTCGGAACCATGTCGCGTAAGGTGCCGGCGGTATCGAAGTATCCGCCGCGTTGTTCCACGCCGACGGTTTCAGCATTCGTGATCTGCACATGATCGATGTAACGCCGGTTCCAGATGGGCTCGAAGATGGCGTTGTCGAAGCGAAATACCATAATATTCTGTACGGTTTCTTTTCCCAGATAGTGATCGATACGGTAAATCTGATTCTCTTGCAATACAGTTTTGATCTCGCGGTTCAAAGACTGGGCGGACTCCAGATCGTGTCCGAAAGGTTTCTCGATCACAACGCGTCGCCACCGCCCATTCTCCTGGTGCGACAGACCGGCGGTTCCCAACTGCTGGACAATTTGCCCAAAAAACTTTGGCGAGGTCGCCAGATAAAACATGTAATTGCCCGCGGTTTGGAGCTCCCGATCCAAAGCACTGAGCCGAGCAGCGACCGTCGAGTAGGTGTTGGGATCGGCAAACTCCCCGCGTTGGTAGTAGAGGCGCTGCGTGAACCGCTCCGACGCTTCAGTTCCGCGATCCCCTGCGGGCAGAAACCCTGTTACCTGCGTACGAAACTGTTCTAGAGTCAAGTCATCCACGGAAACGCCCAGGACCGCGAAGTCCTTGGGGAGCAGGTTCGCTTTCACCAAATTGAAGAGTGCGGGAATCAGCTTGCGTTTCGTCAGGTCGCCTGCGGCTCCGAAGAGCACCATCGCGCACGCCCCGGCAGGTTTGCCGGTCTGGTCGAATGCGCTTGCCGGATTCGCTGTCTTCGCAGTTGCCATGGGATACTTTATTGCTCGACTTCTCGAAACCTACCGCAAACATCTGGCCAGCATTGTAGGTCAACGGGGTTCGGATTCATAACATTGAAAGGCTGGGAATTTGCATCCGCGAGGGCCGAAAAGGGAGGCGAGCGGTTGTCATTTATCTCTGGCAAGCTCGACTATGAGCGGATGTCAACGACCTAGCAAAGCCTCTTGCGGGCAGCCGAACAGGCCAGGCTATTGGCCTCGATGTTGTTCTCACGGCGAATGTGGGAGATCGAGAAATCGAGCGTTCCGGCCAATTTCCGGCAGATCCAGTTCAAGGAATAAAGACGCGGGCTGCGGCAGTTGTACTGGCCACTCATCTGCTTGACCATTACTTCGGAATCTGAAAACACGCGCAGCGTCTTGGCTTTGAGCAGCAGGGCGCATTGCAGCGCCTCAAGCAGAGCGACGTACTCGGCGACATTATTGTCCTGCTGCCCGATCCATCTTGCGATTCTGATTGTGCCGTTTGCAGCGCCGCTTATTACCACTCCAATGCCAGACGGGCCGGGATTCCCGAAAGAGCCGCCATCGATGTAGGCCACGAGATCTGACATTGTGTTGGTGATCTGGTATCAACCATGCCTGACGTATCCTCCGGAGTCAAGATGCTGACCTGATTCCTGCGCACACTGGTTGTAGTACTCGCCCCACACCTTCGGGCAGCTGTGGATGTAATTGTGGAAAATTGGAAAGAATTTAATCTCCCATTGGAAACCTGAAGAGCAGCCAGACCTGAAAAAACCGACGGCTCTGCGAGGGGCAGTTGGGGTTTGGGACCGCGAAAGCGGTGATCGCATCAAGGGCTGTGACGGTGCATGCGTCCACGCTGTTTAGCTCCCTCGCAGGAGTTGGCGGCTAGAGCATAACCAATGTCACAGCCTTTACCTTTTTAGTGGTAAACAACCCCCACCCTGCCTTTGGTTAAGCGCCGCCTGGTGGCGCGACTCGTTTCAGTCCTCGAGCGTTGGCAACGTCCTCAACACTTCAGTAGCGTTAGGCCGGTTGAGAACCGGGTCGTCCTTGCGGATTTTCCCGTCCCGGAAGACCAGCACACGCTTGGCGAACTGTGCGATGTCGAGTTCGTGCGTAACCAGGACAATCGTCAACCCCTCGTCGTTCAGGTTCTGGAAGATCTCCATGATCTCGACTGAAGTACGGCTGTCGAGATTACCCGTGGGCTCGTCTGCCAGCAGGATGGAAGGACGATTCACCAGCGCTCGTGCTACGGCCACACGCTGTTGCTGGCCTCCGGACATCTGCGACGGGAAATGGTGGGCCCGGTCGGCAAGACCAACCAATGCCAGCGCATAGGCAGCGCGTTTCTCGCGCTCTGCTTTATCGATCTTCGTATACAGCGTTGGTAGTTCGGTATTTTCAAGCGCCGTAGTCCGGGCCAGCAAATTGAAGCCCTGGAAAACAAATCCAATCTTCCGGTTCCGAATTAGTGCCAGAGCCTTTTTGTCGTGCTCGGAAACATCGATCCCTTCGAGGAAGTATCGTCCCGAGGTGAGACGGTCGAGACAGCCGAGCATGTTCATGAAGGTTGATTTGCCACTGCCGCTAGCCCCCATGATCGCGACGAATTCGCCGCGCTGAATTTCAAGAGTCACACCACGCAGCGCGTGTACCCGTGTCTCGCCCAGTTCGTAGTACTTGTGCGCGTCTTCTACTCGGATTACCGCGCTGGCGACAGAGGCGGTTGGCGTAGCTTCGATTTGGTTGATGCCGGGTATCGATGCCATGGAGTAGTCCGAGCTGATCCTAACGCCGTATGCCGCTTGGAGCTGGGGTCTTGGACGTCACTGATCGAATAATCACGTCGTCCCCTTCTTGCAGTTCCCCTTTGAGAATTGCGCTGGCCTCCGTATATGCATGGTCAGTGATTCCAAGAGAAACTTTGACCGGTTCCATCGAGTTGTCGGGATGGAGCTTCCAAACGACGGCTGTCTCTGCTTTCGGTACGCGAGGTATGTTCTGGGCGGCGAGCGCCAGCGCCCCACTCTCCTCCGCAGCGGAGTCAGCACCGGCGCTTCGTCCCTCTCCTCGCTGTCCCTCACCTTCGTCGATCCCATAGCGCTTATAAAGGGCCAGAACTTCCTCGGCCGCCATTGGGGGCTTGTACCTTAACGCAGTATTTGGCAGTTTCAATACGTTCTGCGCTGTAGCCACGGGAATGGTCACATATGCCGTCATGCCCGGGAATAGTTTTAACTCAGGGTTCGCAAATTCGATGATCGTGTCGTAGGTCACCACGCTTTGCACTGTCGTCGGGTTCATCCGGATCTGGCTCACCACTCCCTGAAACGTTTGCTTGGGGAGGGCATCCACCTTGAAGGTTACTTGCTTGCCCACCTTAATGTTGTCCACGTCCGACTCGTCGGTTTTGGCATAAACCCACATCTTAGTGAGATCCTGCGCGATCGTAAAAATGGTCGGCGCCTGCAATGACGCTGCTACGGTTTGCCCCACATCCACATTTCGCGCCACCACGGTGCCGTCAATCGGAGAGCGAATCACGGTGTAATCGAGATTGGTTTGGGCAACTGTCACCGCAGCTTTCTTTTGGCTGATTTGCGCCTCGGCTTGCGTAATATTGGCGGCGGCGGCACCCACTGATGCGTTGGCCGCGTCATAGTTTGATTTGGCAAGGTCCAGCTGCTGCTGACTCATGACCCCGTCCTTGGTCAAGCCGACAGCACGATCGTAGTCGGCCTTAGTCTGCACCAATCCAGCTCTTGCTTTTTCCAGGTTGGCGCGCGCCGCTTCCAGATTGGCCTTCGCATTCTCCAGATCAGCCGTCGCCTGGAGGAGAGCACCATTGAACAACGCAGGATCAATCAGGGCGACGACGTCCCCCTTATGTACGCGAGAATTAAAATCCGCATTGAGCTTCGCAATGGTTCCAGAAACCTGCGACCCTACTTGAACAGTGATTACCGAATTGATCGTTCCAGTGGCTTCGACTACGTCCCTGATCTCGCCGCGCTCAACTTTCGCGGCAAAGTGCTGTGCCTGAGTATTCCTGTTGAGGCCCAAAGTGACGAACAATCCAGCCACAACCACGATGCCGGCCAAGATGAGCCATCCACGTTTTGTCTTCATGTAAAACCTGAAATCCCTCACTCGTATCGTAGAGCTTCAATGGGGTCGAGCAAAGATGCTTTTCGAGCGGGGTAATATCCGAAAAATACTCCTACAGCCACCGAAAACATTGCCGCGACCACGACAGCTTCCAAAGACATCTCAATAGGCCAGTTCAGCGTCTGTCCCACCAAATAGGATCCGAAGATCCCAAAAAGCACGCCCGCAGCCCCTCCGATGAGGCTGAGAACGATCGATTCCGCCAGGAACTGAAGCTGAATGGCTCCTTCGGTGGCTCCCACCGCCACTCGAACTCCGATTTCCCTCGTGCGCTCGGTTACGGAAACCAGCATTACGTTCATGATCCCAATTCCCCCCACGATCAGGGAAACGGAGGCGATGGCGATCAGCAGAACAGTCAGAGTCTTACTGGCGACGAGTTGCGCCTGAATAATGTCCTCGGGATTACGAATATTGAAATCATCCTCTTCTTCCGGACGAAGATGATGGCGGTCACGGAGTACAGCGGTTGCTTCCTGTCCCGCCATCTTGACCATATCTTGTGACACGGCCGAGCACAGGATGTCGTCCAGCCACGTAATGCCCTTGAGTTTCTTCTGCGCGACCGTGTAGGGGAGGAGAATCGTGTCGTCCTGGTCCTGGCCGGACAGGGAAAGTCCCTTGGGATGCAGGGTCGCCACCACTTTGCAAGGAAGGTTGTTGACGCGAATGACTTTCCCAACTGGGTTTTCGACGCCAAACAGTTGTTCCCGAACCGTACGGCCGATCGCGCAGACGTCAGCCGCTCGATCCACATCATCCTGCGAGAATACGGCGCCCTGATCGACGTACCATCGCTTTATGTCGAAGTATTCTGGCGTAACGCCTCGGTAGGACGTGTGCCAATTTTGATTGCCATAGATGACCTGTACTGGATCATCCACATTCGGCGAAACGTTCTTGATGAGCGAAACCTGGTTCTTGACGGCTATGGCATCGGCCATGACCAGCGTCTTCGTATCATGCGTGCCCGTGCGAACGCCGTTGACCGCGCGGCCGCCAGCCTCAATCCAGACGAAATTGTCTCCAAGATTATTCAGTTGTTGCTGGACTCGGGCTTGTCCGGCTTTGCCAATGGCCACGACGCAGATCACTGCCGCAATGCCGATGGTTATCCCCAGAACCGTCAGGACGCTTCGCATCTTATTTCTGAGCAACGTCACCAGAGCTGATCGAAAGAGAGCGCCGTAGTTCACAATTCCTCTGCCTCCGCGGGTCTGGGAAAGTTGAAAAGACTCAAAATGAACTAGAACTTATCTGTTTGATGCAATTCTTCCTCATTCCGGGCCTGGCGCACCGCCGCTGTTGGGACGAACAGTAGAGCTTAGCCGTGGTGGGTTAAGCGGGCATAAATCGAAAATGAAATTCCTTTCAGACTACCATTGCTGCGCGGACTAACCGAAACCGCGACCTTCATCGAAAACCTCGCCCGGTCGTCAAGCTATAATCGCGAGACAGTGTCTGTCATCGCGCTTCAAGAGTCATGTTCATGAGTTGTCCTGCCCCAGCCATACCTCTGAGCCGCCGGGAATGGCTTGCGCGGGTGGGTCGGGCGATGCTGGCGTCTCCCTTGCTGAACATGGCTTGGTTGAACATGGCGATGATTGGTACGTCCTGCGGAGGGTCTGGAAACAGTAATTCGGGGCCGCCTCCTCCGACAGATGACCAATTTCTGGATGAAGTCGAACGTGCCACCTTCCTTTACTTCTGGGAGCAGGCCAGTTCGACTACGGGCCTGGTGAAAGACCGGGCCTTCGCTAGTGGGAATGACAGTCGCACGGTCTCAAGCATTGCGGCCACCGGCTTTGGCCTAACCGCTCTGTGCATCGCGGACCAGCGCGGCTACATGGCGAGCGCCAACATCGTCGGGCGTGTCCAAGCTACGTTGAGTTTCCTTCTCAACCAGATGCCGAATCAAAACGGTTTCTTCTACCACTTCGTGGATATGAATACCGGGCAGAGGGTAAACAACTCCGAAGTTTCTTCGATTGATACCGCGATCCTGCTGTGCGGCGTACTCACCTGCCGGCAACACTTCCAGGACCAGCAGATCGCAGACCTGGCGACGCAAATCTATCAGCGGGTCAACTGGCCGTGGATGCTCAACGGCGGAAGTACGTTCTCCATGGGTTGGACGCCGGAGAGCGGATTCCTGACTACGCGCTGGGACACTTACTCCGAGCTGATGATGCTGTATCTGCTGGCGATTGGCGCGACAGCGAACCCGATCCCGGCGAGCGCTTGGCAAGCATTTGCGCGGCCGTCGCTGACTTACCAGGGCTTGACTTACATCACGAATACGAACGCGCCGCTATTCATCCACCAGTATTCCCACGCCTGGTTTGACTTCCGCAACAAGCAGGATGCCTACGCCAACTACTTCAACAATTCCATCACTGCGACGCAAGCTCACAAGCTGTTCTGTTCGTCGCTCGCCGGTCAGTTTTCCGATTATTCCGACACGCTGTGGGGAATCACGGCGTCGAACTCAGTGAACGGCTATGTGGCGTGGGGCGGGCCGCCCGCGATGGGGCCAATTGATGGTTCCATCGTTCCGTGTGCCGCCGGCGGATCCATTCCGTTTCTGTCCTCAGACTGCATTGCGGTGCTGCGCAACATCCGGAGCGGCTTCCCGAAGGCGTGGCAGAGGTACAGCTTTGTGGACGCGTTCAATCCTCTTTCTGGCTGGTATGACACGGATGTGCTCGGGATTGATTTGGGCATCACGATGCTGATGGCGGAGAACCAGCGCACCGGCTTCGTCTGGAGCACATTTATGAAGAACCCTGAAGCCGTGGGCGCGATGACGGCGGTTGGGTTCCACTAGCGTGCTGCGGAATATGTTGGTTCAACCGCGAATTTTTCCGGTGTACAGCGCCATGCCCACCACGGCGTCAACTCCCAGCGCGTCGAGGCTGTCGATCTCCTGCTGTTCGCTGATACCGCCGGCGACGACCAGGTGCCGGGCAGTGGCACGTCGGATGGAATGAACCGTTTCCATCGGGATTCCGCCCATCAATCCCTCGGTGTCGATGTGGGTGTATAGGAAGCTCTCGCAGAATGGTTCTAGCTCGCGAATCATATCGAAAGCAGTGATGGCAGTGTTCGTGCGCCAGCCGTCAATCGCGACTCGGCCTCCTCGGGAGTCGAGAGCAAACATCAGTGCCGTCCTCGGGAGCTTGTCTGCCAGTGCGCGAGCGTGCTCCTGGTTGATCCGGCCATCGGTCAACAACGCCGACCCGATGATGACCTTGCGCGCGCCGATGTTCAGAAGTTCCTGCGCACTTTCGAGGCTGCGAATGCCGCCGCCAACCTGGCAGTTCAGGCGGCCGACGATCTGCTTCTACTTGGAGAAGCGCTCGATCCAATAGTCGAAGTTGTCGAACTCCAGTTTCTTCTTCTCGCCCTGGACTAGCTGCACGATCTTGCCGTCCATGAGGTCGATCGACGGAATCAGCATGGCCACCTCACCGGCACGTTGGCGGCGTGGAGTTCGCGTTTCAGTTGTCCGATGTTCTCGATACCGAAATGGAAGATGGAAGCGGCAAGAGCGGCGTCGGCACGACCGTTGCGGAACACGTCGATGAAGTCTTGCGCGGACCCGGCGCCACCCGACGCGATCACAGGAATCGAAACTGCGTCGGCCACAATCTGCACCAGTTCACAATCAAAACCAGCCTGGGTTCCATCGCGGTCCATTGAAGTGAGCAGGATTTCTCCCGCACCGCAATCGGCCGCTTCCCGCGCCCATAGAAGTGCGTCGCGG
>WNFA01005903.1_pt1 | contig 10861 bp, 9 predicted proteins | sample 5400481 | NCBI WGS metagenome assembly WNFA01 (sample SAMN13153340, study PRJNA577476) | soil metagenome | isolation source: 120 cm saprolite under Douglas fir tree site 2 hole 1 replicate 2 | place: USA:California | collected 2015-04-18 | reverse complement strand
AGCGAATGTCCTCCATACGCCCGGCCACACCGAAGGCAGCGTCTGCCTCTATTTTCCCGCCGAGAAGCTCCTGATCGCAGGAGACACCCTCTTTGCCGGCAGCATCGGACGCACCGACCTCCCCGGAGGCTCGATCGAAAAAATCATGCGCTCTCTGCATCAGCGTGTGCTGGCATTGCCGGACGAGACGATCGTGATTCCGGGCCACGGCCCAAAAACCACCATTGGAGAGGAACGGGAAGGGAATCCGTTTCTGAGATAGCTGTTGGCTCTCGGCTTTCAGTCATGACGAGCCAGCGACGGCGCGGATCCTTCCGAGAAACGCAGCTGCGAAGACCACAAACAGGGCACGGTTGCTGAGAGCCGAGAGCTGACGGCTGACAGCTACTTCTGCGAGGGTGTCGGTGCCTGCGGCGGCTTTTGCGGCGGGGCCGGCTGGGACTTGGTCTGTCCCGCCTTTTCTCCCGAAAGCACCGAGGCGGGGCCCGTCCGGCGCGAGGCGAAGATCGAAAGCGTGATCGACGTCACCATGAAAATAATCGCGGACAATGTAGTCGCCTTGGTGAGGGCCGTGGCTGCACCGCGCGGGCCAAATGCGGTCTGGCTGCCCGCCAGGTCACCGCTTTTGCCGCTCTGGAGCAACACCACTGCAATCAGAAACAAGCAAACTATTACATGAACTATGGTGATCAGAACTGTTATCCACATAAACAAAACTCCGCTGGAGCCGAAGCCCGAATTCGCGATCTCTATTTGAGGATCAGGATTATGGTGCGGAAGGGGGGATTTGAACCCCCACGCCTTTCGGCGCCACCCCCTCAAGATGGTGTGTCTGCCAGTTCCACCACTTCCGCTAAAATCAATGACTTACAAGCACTCTCTAACATTTATACACTGGCGGGTAGTCGCACTTCAAGCCGGGCACAGCTCTTCCAACCACACGTCCGGAGGAAATCACAGGTTTCAATTCACGGTCAGCGGAAAGGTTGCTTGGTGACTAACGCCTCCCGAAGTAGCCGTCACGGTGATCGGGTACGTGCCCGCGGGCGTAGCGCCCGGAGGGGCATCTGCGCTCCTACCGCCGCAACTAAGTAGCGATAGCGCCAGGAGCCCAAAAACCAGCATCGCCAGGAACAAGCGCATCACGCACCTGCGTCGCTGGATGCCACTCGCGGCCGCGAACAGACCCAAGCTGCTGAACCCCAGCCAAGTCGCAAGCCATGACTTCCCTGGGCGACTGAGCGCGGAGTTCGGCCCGGTAGTCGCAACTGTCAGACTCGTGGTGGCGTTGCTGTCGCCGGGAGTGACGCTGGTGGGATGGAACGCGCACGTGGTTAGCGCGGGCAATCCCGAGCATGAAAATGTTACGACCGAGTTCCAGGGCGCCGGGATGGGCCGGATGGTGATTGTCTGGGTCGCGGATTGTCCTGCATTCACGGTCTTCGCGGGCAGTGCCTGCCCGCCAAAGTCAAAGTTGAGATCGACAACCGTGACCGTCGCGTTCGCCTGAGCGGTTGCACCCCGGCTGTCAACCACCGTAAGTACGACAAGCGTGGCCCCAACGGGGTATGGTCCAGCAGGCGTTTGCGTGATCGTGATGGTGTCGCCCGCATCCGGATCGTAAGACCCATTGTCAACCGAAGCGATCGCAGTGTGGTTGGAGTCCGCGATTGCGTTCACGTCGTGGGCTTGAGCCACTGGCGGTTGGTTGGGAGTCAGCGACGAGAACGCGCATCCGGAGAACTGCAGGTTGTAACCGGTTCCGCTGGCCGCGCCCGACGGCACGTCATGAACCGTTAGGGAGTAGGTTTCGCCTGCAATGATCCCCATGCTGAAGCTCTGCGTGCTACTGCTTGTTCCGGCGTCCGCGAAGTAACCCGTCGGGAGATCGCCAGGATCGAAACTCGGCGAATAGGCGTCGAGAAAAAGGTTGATCCCATTCGTCGAAGCCAATGTGAACGTCGTGCAGACGCTCTGGGTTGCCGTGAAAGTGTAGCTATCATATTGATGAGTGGCAGCCCCAATAATGCCTGGCCACGCTTTGGGAGTTGTCGCACAGGTTGTCGCTACACCGTTGCGGGACACTCTGCCGATCTGCGTTCCGGTGGCAGCCGTCACGCCCGTCATTGGTGAAGTCGGAGCAGTTACATCCAGGGCGGTGCTGATGTTGAACAAAGGTCCGGTTGGTTCAGTGAATCGTAACACTCGCGGATTCGGTCCTCCCGTGTAGGTCACGGTCAGCACGAAGTCGATGGTCTGGCCGCAGGGATAGTCGCTGGCCAGCGTGAAGGCGAATGGACTCAGGTTGTTCCCCGCCCCAGTAAGCTTGGGCAGATCCGCATACGCCGACACGTTGGGCAGAGTGATGCTCACGCCCGGTGTGGGGGTGGTCAGAGTTGCGTGGATGGCCGTAGCATCGACGACTCCGCCCGTGTTCTTGAGTTCAATAGTAACGATGCCCCCCTCGCCAGCCTCCAACATGCCATTGCCATTCCCGGGATGATCGGTGGCCACGATGGTGCCCAGTTCTGGGTTAGCGGACCCGGTCACTCCCAGCGAACTCAACGCTTCAAACGCCATCACGATTCCGGCACCCGAGTCGCGGTCTACGCCGGAGTCCATGATGTCCACCGCGGAACCGGTGAGGACGGTCCGCATTTCCCCGGTGGTGATCGTTGGACTCGCCGATTTGACTAGTGCGGCGATCGCTCCCGCGTGCGGCGCCGCGGCCGATGTTCCGTAGAACGGGCTGCCGAAGCCTCCGACGCCAGTGACGGAAACGCCATCGGCTGCTGTGATCTCCGGCTTTTGCCGGACGATGCCGCCGCTGGAGGACACATCGCCCGGTGTGAAGGCCGTCCCGTCCGCGTGATAGAAGAGGCGCCGTGGGCCGTCAGAGCTGAACCATTCGATCTGGTTAGAGGCATCGAAGGGATTTGGATAGGGACCATTTGAAGTCAACGTGCTCCATGCCTCCAGCGCTGGAGTTGCCGCCACACTATAGGCGAGCGCCGCGTGAGAATGGCCGTGGGTTTCTCCGGCGCTCGCAACCGCCAGCCCGCCGCGAAATGTGTTGAGGTGGAAGTAGCGGTTTTGCGCGCCGGTGTGCTTGAAAACCACCAGGCGATTGTTGGCGACATTGTAGGTCGGCGAGAGAAATTCCACGGGATCCTGGGTGCCGTCCTGCACGTCGGTGGATGCTTCTAAAACGGCCGTGCCGGTGGAGTTCAGCACGAACAGATCGTAGTCATTGGCGGAGGCGCCCAGCGGATCCGACCAGAAGAGCATCACATAGTTTCCGCCATTGGCTGAAATACGGTCATATTGATTCGTGTCGAACTGGTGAACTGTGCCGCCTGGGAGCAGTCCCAGCGCGCCAATGTCCACAAAATCACTTTCATACGCGCCCGCACTGCCGCTGTCCAGATTGCCTTCGTTGCCCGCGGATGAAAAATATAACGCGCCCGCCGCGGTCACATCGTTTACCGCTTGCAGGATCAGGCCTCCGTTGCTTGGGGATGGCACTGCCCCAGTTTGCCCGTCCACAAAGGGGTTTTCGTCGAAGTAGAACACGTCGTCGATTATGATGTCGCAACCGGCTGCGCGCAGATCATGGATGTTTTGTGCGAAGCTGGCGATACCGTTGAACGCGGTGGCGAAATAAAGTTTGGCGCCCGGCGCCAGGTCGTGCACGATCTCCATCATGGCCGTGCCTTCATCGCCGCCGCCGACTTGTCCCGGAAGCACGGTGACATCGCTGGGCAGATCGCCCAATGCCTGACTGCCAGCTAGGTTGCTGGCTCCATCCGAAAGGATGCCGATCTTGATGCCGGCGCCATTTACTCCGAACGCCATGCGCGCGTCGAAGGCACGGTGAGTCAGATCGCCTTCCGAGGTCTTGCTGCCTTGACCGGTTGGAGCTACGCCGGCCGCGCCATTCCTGACTGGCCTCAGGATCGATTGCAGATAAGTTCGCACTCGCGCCGACCGCTCCGCAGAGCCCGCGCGCGGCCAGGAGGCATTCCGCAGCGCTGCGGGCCAAGACCCAGCGGTCATCGCCTCCTGCTTCGGACCAATGAAGACGACACCAGGCAAGGCCGCAATGTTCTCGAGGCGGGCAGCCGGAACCAGCACCCGGACGCTGCCGTAGGCCGGATAGCAGCCGTAGATGGACGCGCCCTGCTCTTTCAACTGAGCGAGGAGACTGTCTGTAACATCCGCGGTGATGTCGACCAGCATATTGCCGCCGGCATCCACGTCTACGCCGGTTTCCAAGGACGGCACGTCCGGCGCAGCAGGCAGTCCCTGAAGCATCCTGGCCGTGTAAATGAGCTTCGAACTGATCTTCTTCTGGGCGGCTGTGCGCGATTGCTTGTCCTGGAGAAGGGCATTAATCTGCCGCGCTGCCGACTGCCCGATCGCAGCCTCGTTCTTCACCAACGCACCCGACGCATCCACACCAATCAGATCAGGGGAAATGACTGGCCGAAACTTCTGAGTTCTTGCGTCAACGCCGCGGTTTTGCCCGGAGCGGTAGGGCCGCCGTTTGACCTGCGCAAGGGCGTGAAAAGACTCGAACAACACGCCCACGAAGACGAGCGTGAGTAGAGCGGCTCTGCGCGCTTGCATTGAGTTCCTCGCCGGGGTCTAAGGAACATCATCGGCAAACCGTGGAATTCCCATTGGCCGAAAATGCCCGTCCAACACGGGATTTAGCGCGAATCGAGCTATCTACTTTAGTGTCAGAGGATTACTGACTCCAACAGGTCCGGATGGCTCCGGACCCGTTGCTCTGCCACTTAGAGGTTTGGTTCCGGCGCCGGTGTGATCTCTGTACCGTCGGGCGGAAACGGAATCACGATGGGCCCGGAGGTAGGGCCCCCCTCCAGTTTCTTATGGAAGTAAATGACGTTGTCTCCCGAGCGCTCCCCGCGGATGCTCTTTAGTTGGCGCCATTGGTCGAGGCTCAGGACCTTTCGCAGATCCAGATTCATGAAGGTGTATTCACGTTCCAGCTTGCCGCGCGCAGCCAGCACCAGGTCTACTTGCGAACCGATCTGGCCTTCGTCGGGCTGGTCGGCGTCGAGCAGAGACTGCAGTTTCAAATCTTGCTTTTCCATCTCCGCGCCATGGTCAATCAGCTTGACGCGGTGGTCGTAGAATATCTGGTCAAGTTGCGCGATTTGTCCCTCCGAGAGTTGCAGCTTTTTGGAGATTTCAGCTTCTCGCCACCACTTGCCCATTTCTCCGCGCATGCCCATGTCTCCGTGTACGATGATCCGCTTTTCGAAGGTCTTGGGAGCGCGCGGCGCCCGTGGTTCTGGGGGCGGGGTTTGAGCGAGCAGCACGGACGATGTGCCGAGAACTGCAAGTAAGAACGCAATGCATCTAGTTTTCATGACGGTGCTCCTTGTGGGGAATGGTTTCGACATCGTGATTGGAAGTGGATTCAACCAACAAGGTAAGAGGCTCGAGTGCTTCCGGAGTTCCTACCGCCAGTGCATGTTCGACCGCCAGCAGTAATTGCTGATCGGCGTCGATTTCCGCGTGCGGACGAGCCGGCTGCGGGCGAGGTCCGGCGGGCGCAATCAGCAGTATCGCAAAAAATATGAGCATCGCAGTCGCAACCGCAAGCCGAAGACTCCGTGGCTTCCGCGCGCTCTGACTCTGAATACACGCGCGAATTCGCACCTGCTGACCGTTCCAGAATTCCTCCGGACGCTCAGACCGGCGCCTGGCATCCTCGCGCCACCCCGCGGCTAACTCCGCGGACATTTCACGATCGTTGTCAAACCGCTCAGCAGTCATCTTTGTCATCTCCCGACTTGCTCACGCACGCTCGTCATTGCCCGAAACAGCTGGGCTTTCACGGTACCGATGCGCAGGTCCAGCACCTCGGCAATTTCTTTCAATTCCATTTCTTCCGAAAACCGCAGAACGAACACTTCTCTTTGACGCGCGGACAACCTGTCCACTGCCTGCCACACCGCGTCCAATTCTTGTCTCGCAAGCATTCCGCGCTCGGGAGAGGGCATGGTGGAGCGCGGTTCGTGATTGTCGGTGACGACACCATCGTCCTCCAGCCTCAGCAGGCGCTTCCAGAATCCGGCCCGCCGGTTGCGCGCGTGATCCCGAACCAGGTTTACGGCAATGCGGATCAGCCAAGTCTGCTCGCTACACTCGCCCCGAAAACTCTTCATGCTCGTGTAGGCGCGGAGGAAGCACTCCTGCGTCAGGTTGTCCGCGTCTTCCGGATTCTTGAGCATGAGCAACAACACTCGATAAACTTTTCTCTGATACCGGCGAACGATCTGCTCGAAATCCTCGGCGGTGATCGCCCGGGGGCATTCCTGAGTCTGCGTCGCCAACGCCGGGAGTGAGAGGCTCATCGATTGTTTATGGCTCTATTGCTATGGACGGAATTGGCGAGATAAGGTTTACAGGGGGGTCAAACAAACATCGCGCATGGACCCGAGAGATCACGTTCGTGTAACCGGCTCTGCTCTGAAAAACTGGGCGATCGCGCAGATCCAGGATTCCATCGCAGTGGCCGTGTTGTGGCTCGTGGGTTTGTGGATTCTCAGTATTCCCTGGGCGCCCCTGTGGGCGTTGCTCGCCGCTGCTCTCCAAGTCGTGCCGCACTTGGGCCCGGTGCTTAGTCTGGTTGGTCCGGTGCTGGCGGCATTGCTTCGTTGGCAGGATTGGGAACATCCGCTTTACGTGCTGATCCTCTACGCCGTAATCGTGGTGGTAGATGGCCTCGTGCTTCAACCTTACATCATGCGGCGGGTCGCCAGAGTACCGATGTGGGCCTCTATCCTGGTCCCGATTGTTCTGGGATTTGCGATCCCTTTCTGGGGATTTCTGCTTGCTCCGCCGCTATTGGCAGTGCTGTACGCGTACAAAGCGAGGCGGCTCACGTGAGAGCCCTAATGAATTGTCATCCTGAGCGAAGCGAAGGACCGCTCTCTTCGCTGCATAGGACAGCAGGTCCTTCGCTTCGCTCAGGTTGACAATTTCTAGAAAGGGGAAGGGAAGAGCCGGAACATTTTCGGACCGCACTACGACCCCATCTTCAGCAGCGCGTCCCGCAATCGCTCGTGCTTTTGCGTCAGGTGCAAAAACTTCATTTCGTTGCGCGCCGCTTTGGCACGGATGATCTGCAACAGCGCATCCTTCTCTTCGCGCTTCCATGACGAGAGATCGTGAACCGGCGCTAGAGCAACTGCAAAATTCTCAAAGCTGGCCTTCTCAAGCGCCGACAACGGCGATGTATTTACGTTCAAGCTCAGCGCCATCGACCGCGCCGACTCCGACCGCATCCGCCGAGCGTCGCCGCCGAACTTCCTCGCCATGTAAGCGTTCACGCGCAACCCGATTTTCCGAGTCGAGAAGCGATCCCATGCTCCCATTTCACTCCCGGGCAGTTCGTAGAAGACGTGTCCCGCCGCCAGCCGCCGCAGGGTGCGCGCCGACGTTCGGTACTTCGGGTTCGCGGCGATCTTGCTCTCTTCGCCCTCTACCAGCCGCAACAACTCTGGACGTCCGGGACGAAACCCGACCTTCCGATAGAACCAGAACGCTCCTGACTCGATTGCCTCTTCATTGTCGTGACCGAGCTGGTAGGGATAAACCGAAACGCAAGTCGTTCCCATCAGATGAGTGAGGCACCGCAAGACCTGCGCATACACCCATGCAGTCTCCCCGCCGCGGAACGCATAGAAAGTGTTGAACCCAACTTCCATCCATTCACACAGCCCAATCGCCTCGATGTAATTGATGGGTACGCCGTTCTTCACGGTGAGGCCGGCAACATAGGCGCGCAGCGGCAGTCGTCGGCTGGGAGGCAGGTTCCAAAGATATATAGACAGTCCACGTCCGACGTCGGCGCGCCGCGCCGATGCCGAATCGCCGAGCGTTGTCCCGTAGAGTTCGCGATACCGCACCAGCATCACCTCGCGGATCGTGTCCATCACGTGTTCGCCCTGCTTGCGCGAAAGCTCGACTAGCGCCGGCGGCTTCTTTGCCAGTTCCTCCGGCAGCGACACTTCGCTGCGGCTGATGAGCGGCGCGGTGTGATAGAAAAATTTCCGCGCCTGCTCCCAGTTTCGCGTCCGCGAGATTCGTGAATTGCCGAGATTCCAGCGCAATGGCAGCCGCAGGGAATCGTAGAGTTCAGCTTTATCGTGCTCCGAGAGCGGCATTTCCTCGAAGCGCCGGATCAGCCACTCCGGGCTCGCGTTCTTCTTTCCTTGTGCCCCTTGCAGCCATTGCTGCCACGGAGTGTCGGCCTCGACGTACGCGTCGTCTTCCAGCAGCGGTATGATGCGTGGCCACGTTGCGCCCAGCTCGCGTCCCGGCTCATAATTGTCCCAGGCGATTTCGATCTTGGCCGGCATGCGCCCGATCAGCCAGCGGGCAATGTCGAAGCTGAGTGTGTCCTCCATGGCGGTACCGGCTACGCCCGAAACTTCGAACGTGTCCCAGGAACTCAGATCGACTCCGTGTTGGCGCAGATCCGCCACTCTCTTCCAGAAGTTATTGAGGAGCCTCTCGGTCTTGCGGATCACGCTGGGGCCCTGCGGGAAAACTCGCAGGAAGAGCAGAGCTTCGTGGAAGCGAATCAGGGATTGGGAATCGCTGTATCGAACGGATGCTAGCGAGTTCAGGAGATTGACGACACGCGCCGCTTCGCCCGGTCCAAATCGATAGCGGTGCTCTTCCAGTTGAGAAAGCAGTCGATCGGGACGTTTAGCAGGCATGCAGACTCCACACAAGCCTAACCCACGGCACCCTCACGCCAGAGTGACATCTGAGACGCGGGCCGAGCAGTTGGTGTCGGTCCCGCCCACTCCTCATGCTATAATCTCAGTTCGCCTGACCAGTTTTAGTAGAGGCTATCCAGTGATCTCCTCCGCGGGCGACTTCTTAGTCAATAACGCAATTTCAGTTCTCTAGACCGAGGTATTCCCATGTCTGGCCATTCAAAATGGGCCACAATCAAGCATAAAAAGGGCGCGCTTGACGCGAAGCGCGGCAAGATTTTCACCCGTCTCATTAAGGAAATCGCTATGGCCGCCAAGAGTGGGGGCGATCCCGATATGAACCCGCGCCTGCGCACGGCCATCGTCGCGGCCAAGGCCGAGAACATGCCCGCTGACAACATCAAGCGCGCCATCCAGCGCGGCACCGGTGAGCTGCCGGGTCTGACGTACGAAGAATTCGTACTGGAAGGCTACGGCCCGGGAGGCGTCGCGCTGTTGGCGGAAATCTCCACCGACAATCGCAATCGAACCGTGAGCGAAATCCGCCACGTCTTCGGCAAGAACAACGGCAACATGGCCGAAGCCGGCGCGGTCTCCTGGATGTTCCACAAGAAAGGTGACATCGTCGTTCCCAAGTCCGCCGCCAAAGAAGACGACCTGATGAATATCATCCTGGAAGCGGGCGGCGAAGACTTGAAGGACGAAGGCGAGAATTGGGAGATCCTCACCGAACCTTCCGCCTACGAAACTGTTCTGGAAGCGGTGAAGAAAGCTGGTATTACGCCCGCATCGTCGAGCGTGGCCATGGTTCCGCAGAACTACATCAAGCTTGAAGGTCAGCAGGCCACGCAGATGATCCGTCTGCTGGAAGCACTCGAAGATCACGACGACGTGCAAAACGTTCACTCGAACTTTGACATCGATGAGAAGCTGCTGGAGGAAGTCGCCGGTTAGCTTGTAGCGCTCCGTGAACGCGAATTCTCGAAGCCGTCCATTTGGACGGCTTTTGTTTTTTAACAACGCTTGGACACTTTTCAACATCGCAGTGGAAAACTCTGTGTAAAACGTGGGAGTTATTCCTGTAACCTTCTGTTAACAAATTGGTTCAGCATTCTGCACTGCATCGGGTGCTGGCACCGTGGTGGTGCATGCTGAATTCGATGGCAACTGCAAGCCCGTGAAGACGCGTCTCGACAAATTGCTGGTGGATCGCGGCATGACGCCTTCGCGCGAACGCGCGCAAGCTCTGATCCTCGCCGGAAAAGTCCTGGTCAACGAACAGAAAATCGAAAAAGCGGGTGCGTCGGTGGAGTCCGGCTGCGCAGTGCGGCTTTTGGGAGAAGACATTCGCTATGTCAGCCGCGGCGGGCTGAAGTTAGAGAAAGCCCTCGACCACTGGCACATTGATCTCACGGACAAAACCTGTCTCGACGTTGGCGCGTCCACCGGTGGCTTCAGTGATTGCATGCTGCAGCACGGAGCGCGCCGCGTGATTGCTGTTGATACCGGCTACGGCCAAATTGATCTTCGCCTGCGCAACGATCCTCGCCTCAAACTTCTGGAAAAAACCAACGCCCGCTATCTCACCCGCCAGCAGCTCGGCGAGGCTATAGAGTTCATCGCCATAGACGTCGCTTTTATTTCCGCAACGCTTGTCCTGCCCGCGGTAATCGAAGCGTCCGTTTCAAAGCCCGCCCAGCGAGCAGCGGATCAGGTGGTCATCCTGGTGAAACCTCAATTCGAAGTCGGCCGCGACCTAGTCGGCAAGGGCGGAATCGTGCGCGACGAAGCGGCTCAGCGATCCGCAGTGCTCAAGGTCGAGGCCGCAGTGCGTGCTCTAGGCGCGACCCGCACGGATTCCACCGAGTCCCCCATCCTCGGCACGGAAGGCAACCGCGAATTTCTGCTCTATGCCGAGTTCCCGCCGCCCGCTGGGGACTGATTCTGTACAATCGTGTGTTCCATGTCCGAAGCTCCCCAAAGCTCCTTTCGACCGAAGACAGTCGCGATTATCTCGAAGCCCGGCCGCCCGGAGTTGTCCGGCATCCTGCCTCCACTTCACCAGTGGCTCAGTCAGCGCAGTTACAAAGTGATGA
>WNFA01013169.1_pt1 | contig 10862 bp, 10 predicted proteins | sample 5400481 | NCBI WGS metagenome assembly WNFA01 (sample SAMN13153340, study PRJNA577476) | soil metagenome | isolation source: 120 cm saprolite under Douglas fir tree site 2 hole 1 replicate 2 | place: USA:California | collected 2015-04-18 | reverse complement strand
ATCCGGATCGCATCGTCACCCACGACGGCGCGCGCCCGGGCGACGTGCTCTTCCTCACCAAACCCCTCGGCTCCGGGCTGGTGGCGACCGCGATCAAGCGCGGGCTATGCCCGCCCGCGCTGCAGCAGCAGGCGATCGAGGTGATGTCGACGCTCAACCGCCTCGCGTCGGAGGCGATGGTCGCCACGGGCGCGACCGCGGCGACGGACGTCACTGGCTACGGGCTGATCGGGCACCTGGGCAATCTCGTCGGCGGCGCCGACATCGAGCTGCATTCGGTTCCGTTCATGGATGGCGTGCGCGAGCTGGCGGAGCGCGACCTATTTCCTGCCGGAAGCCGGCGCAACTACGATGCGTATCGCGATCACGTCGATTGGGGAGGCATCTCAGAGCTCGATCAGCTCATGCTCTGCGATGCCCAGACCAGCGGCGGCCTCCTCGTCGCGATTCCGCCAGAAAATGCGGCTGCCTTCGAGCGCGCGGTGGCCTCCTCTCCCTACCCAGCCGCCAGAATCGGCACCATTAACGGCCATGGATCCATTCGCGTCCGCGCTTGACCAGGCCGCGGCAGTTCGCCGCCGCGAGATTTCGTCGACAGAACTCACCCGCGCCTACCTCGAGCGGATTGAGCGGCTGAACCCCAAGCTCAACGCCTACGTCCTGACCACGCCCCAGCTCGCGCTCGAGCAAGCAAAGGCCGCGGACGAGGCGAACATCGGCTATCCGCTGCGTGGCGTGCCGACCTCGATCAAGGACCTCGTCTCGCTGGCCGGTTACCCGCTCACGTTTGGGTCCAGGGCGTTCGAGGACTACACCCTGCCTATGGATTTCTATCCGGTCGCTCGCTTGAAAGAGGAGGGCTGCCCCATCCTGGGCAAGACCAACACCTCGGAGTTCGGAACGAGACCGACCACGGAGCACGGACTGTTCGGCGCCACCCACAATCCGTGGGACCTCGAGCATTCCCCGGGCGGATCGAGCGGCGGCGCAGCAGCGGCGGTCGCGGCGGGCCTTTGCGGTTTCGCGCATGGATCCGACGGCGGTGGTTCGGTCCGCATTCCGTCGAGCTGCTGCGGAACTGTCGGGCTCAAGCCCTCTCGTGGGCGCATCTCAGCGGGTCCTCTGCTGGGTGAGCACTGGGCCGGCCTGTCCACAGATGGCGCCATCGCCCGCACGGTCGCCGACGCTGCTGCCGCGTTGGACGCGATGGTGGGGCACCTGCAGGGTGACGCGTACTGGTCTGACATCGACGGCAGGTTCGCTGACTCGGCCACGCCAACCGACCGGAAGCTGCGCATCGGCTTCACGGTCCGGTCCAACGCGAAGGTCGACGATGAGGTGGCAAGGTGCGTGCGCGATGTGGCCAGGCTCCTCGAAGGTCTTGGTCACCGCGTAAATGAGGGCGGTCCCGATACGGAACCGTTCCGCGCGCCAATGCAGCTCATCGTGGTGGCAGGCCTCGGCTCGTTGCCGATCACCGATGAAAGCAAGCTCGAGCCGTTCAATGCCTTGGGTCTCGCGCGGGCCAAGCAGCTGTCCGCAATCGACTACGTTCGTTCTGTCGATGCGATTCGAATGCACAGCCGTATCGTGGTCCGCTTCTGGGATACGCATGACGTGCTCGTGACGCCGACGCTGCCCCGAACCGTGCCTCGTCTCAACACCCTGGGCGTCGACCTCACCTCTGCCGGCGACGAGTACATGGATTTCGTGACCTTCACGTACCCATACAACTGCACCGGCCAGCCCGCGATCTCGCTGCCGCTGGGTGTTGATTCATCCGGACTCCCGATCGGGGTCCAGCTGGTGGGTCCGCCGCGCGGGGAGTCGATCATCCTCGGCCTGGCAGCCCAGCTCGAGGTGGCCCGGCCGTGGAGCGGCCGCCGACCCGCACTGAACTGAGTGACGAGGCTTCGCGTCGGCGGCGGGGAGGCGCGTGGGCGCCGGCTCAAGGCGCCGAAAGGCATCCGCCCGACGCAGGGGATGGTCAAGGCCGCGATCTTCAACCTCGTCGGCCCGGGAATAGAAGGGGCCCATGTCCTCGACCTCTTCGCGGGCTCGGGCGCCATCGGCATCGAAGCGCTCTCGCGCGGCGCCGCCCAGGTCACGTTCGTGGACAGAGAGCCGCGTGGTCTTGCTATCCTGCGCCAGAACTTGGACGCCCTCGAGCTGAAAGAGAGAGCGCACGTCGTTCGTGGTGACGTCGTCCGCTGGCTCGAGAGCTCGCCCGACCAGGTCGGGCGCGCTGGTCTTGTGTTTCTCGATCCGCCGTACGAGGACGTGGTCCTCGATCGTGCGCTCAAGGTGCTCGACCGCGCGCTGACGGACGCGACCGTGGTGGCCGAGCACTCGCGGCGCCAGACCCTACCCTCGCTGTCTCGGCTCCAGATCGACCGGCAGCGTCGCTATGGCGACACGATGGTCACGGTGCTTCGGGCGCCGGGCGGGCCCAGGGCGCACACAACATGACTACTAGAACCGCCGTTTATCCCGGCAGCTTCGACCCCTTCACAAATGGGCACCTCGACGTAGTGGAGCGAGCGCTCGGCATCTTCGACCACCTCATCGTTGCAGTGGCGGCCAACCCCGACAAACGCCGGCCATTGTTCAGCGTCGACGAGCGGGTGCAGCTCATCAAGGACGCGCTGCGGGACCACGACCGCGTGGAAGTGGCGAGCTACACGGGCCTGACCGTTGAATATGCACGCTCCCGCGGCGCCAACACATTGGTCAAAGGCCTGCGCGCCTACTCGGACTTCGATGCGGAACTGCAGCAGGCGCTCATGAACCGGAAGCTCGCGCCCGACATCCACACCGTGTTCCTGATGTCGAGCTTCGCCCACATCTACGTTTCGTCAAGTATCTTGAAGGACATCGCAAGCTACGGCGGGAATGTTTCGGACCTGGTGCCTCCGGCCGTCGCCAAGGCGCTGAAGGAGAAGTTCCGATAAAGGTCGACGAGCTGCTTGACCGCTTCGAATACCTGGTGCAGAACGCGCGCCACGTTCCGCTGTCCACACAGGTGATGGTGAACGAGGACGAGATCATGGAGCTCATCGATCAGCTCCGTTTCAACCTACCCGATGAGATCAAGCAGGCTAACTGGACCGTATCGGAGCAGCAACGCATCATCTCGGAGGCGCATGCCGAGTCCGCGCGCATCATGTCTCGCGCCAACGAACGCGCAGAGGAGACCGCCTCTGAGCACGAGATCCTGCGGCGTGCAGAGCGCCACGGGACACAGATAGTCAAGGATGCGCAGGCGAAATCCGACGAGATCATCCGACAGGCGGAGGCCTACGCGCTGGAGCAGCTGAAGCAGCTCGAGGCTCACCTCGGGCGGACGCTGGCGACTGTGCGCCGGGGCGTCGAGGCGCTGCAGTCGAGCCAACCCGAATCCACCGAGAACGACCAGGCCGCGTCGACGTAGGTGCGGTAAAATTCGGCAGCGATGGCTCTGCCGAAGGTCAAGCTCTCCAAATCGAAGAAAGGTCGCCGGCGCTCGCACCTCGCGCTGGTGCACGTGCAGCTTCAGCCGTGTCCGAACTGCAAGAAGCTCACACCACCCCACACGATCTGCCGTAACTGCGGCCACTATGCGGGCCGCGAGGTAATCAAGGCGAAGGAGTAGCTTCACCTCCCCGCCACGCGGGGATCCGTCGTCATCCAGCGGTCACAAGTTAGCCTTGAGATCATGCCGAAGGTTGCTTTCTTGTTCCCTGGCCAGGGCTCCCAGCACGCCGGCATGGGAGCGGAGCTCCTCACCGACCCGGAGGTGACCGAGCTGTGCGATCGGTGCTCGTCCGCGGCCGATGTCGACCTGCGTCACCTACTCATTGGAGCGGACGACGATGAGCTGAGGCTCACGCAGAACGCACAACCCGCCCTCTGCTTCATGGGCGTAGCGCTGACCATGCTGCTCAGGCGTCGCGGTATCGACCCCGCCGCCGCGTCGGGACATTCAGTCGGCGAGTACGCCGCCCTCGCGGCGTGTGGTGCGGTTGGCGCACCGCAGGTGATCAAGGCGGTCGTCGAGCGGGGCCGGGCGATGGCCGAGGCGGTACCGGCGGGCACGAGCTCGATGGCTGCGGTCCTCGGCCTCGACGCACAGGCGGTCGAGGTGACGCTGGCGGGGATGAACGATGCCTGGCCGGCCAACTACAACACCCGGACGCAGACGGTGATCGCCGGCACGACCGCCGGCCTCGAAGTCGCCGCGCGTCGACTACAGGATGCCGGCGCCAAGCGCGTGATCCCTCTCAACGTGAGCGCGGCATTCCACACGCCTTTGATGGCCCCCGCCGCGGAACGATTGAGGATGGCGCTCGACCGCATCGAGTGGCGCTCGCCCCGAGTGCCCGTGATGGCAAATCTAACCGGACGCCAGCACCAGGGCGGTGATCGCATCCCGCACGTGATGGAGATGCAGCTGCGTTCGCCGGTCCGTTGGGCTGCGTGTGTTGGCTCGCTGCTGGAAATGGGCTGCGACACGTTCATCGAGGTCGGGCCCAAGCGCGCGCTGACAGGCATGATGCGCGAGCTCGCCCCCGGGAAAAACGCCGTCGCAGTGGGCACGCCCGCAGGCTGCCTGGAGCTTGCGATCCCCGCCTGAAACAGGGCGGCGGTCATTTGTTGCCTACCAACTCATCGTGCCTTGACACTTCGCGCTTCGGAGGGCGCAGACTGGCCCTGTAGCCGGCCTCTCGTGTCTCGGAGTGGAGATGCCGCTAGAACCTGGTTCCTTCCGGGGACCTCCTTCTGACCCCGGCCATTCCAAGCACATTTCGTCTCATGGAGGTGAGAAATGCACGCAGGCGTAATCCGATCCAAATACAAGAAGACAGAGTTGAACCAGGCCATCAAGGACTTCAAGGAGTCCGTGCTTCCCGCACTGGCCGCCCATCCTGGCAACCGCTCGGGCATGCTGCTGGTCAATAAGGAAACCGGCGACGCCATCTCGATCGGCATCTACGAGGACGAGGCCTCCGCCAAGGCGTTTGGGCCCAAGGTCGAGAAACTGTTGGAGTCGTTCAAGAAGTACCAGGCCGACAACACCGAGCCGAAGCGAGAGCTCTACGAGATCGCATCGTCAACGCTTCTCGAGTCCAAGGCGCTGGTAGAGCGGGGCATGAAGGCTTTCAATGCGCACGATCTCGAGGCCGTGGCGCGCGATGCCGCGCCGGACATCGTTGCGACCGCTCCTGGCGGCGTCAAGGCCAACGGGCCGCAAGCGGTGAAGGAATACAACCAGAACTTCATCACAGCATTTCCCGACGCGAGAGTCGATGCGAAGAAGGTCATCATCCAGGGCAGAACCGTGGTCGTGGAAGGTGTGTTCACCGGCACGAACAACGGCACGCTCAAGACTCCGATGGGTGAGATCCCGCCGACCGGTCGAAAGGTCAGCGGCGAGTACATCCAGGTCTTCGAGATCGACCGGGGCCTGGTGAAGAGGGACCACCTGATGTACGACCAGGTCGACCTCATGACGCAGCTTGGCATGGCGCCCGCTCCTCAGCAGGCGGCAAAAGAAGCAAAGACGAAGGCGTAAGACGCGTCTCGAGAACGGGGCCCGGGCCGCTGGAGCTCGGGCCCCCGTGGGCGGCCAGGGCAACTGCTGGTAGAGTAGATCGGCCCCTGATCATGTCGCGCTGGAGGCGAGATTGGAAACCCAGAAACTGAGCTTCGAAGACTTCAAGAACATCGTGGTCGAGCGCCTTGGCTGTGAGCCCGAGCAGGTGACAATGGACGCCTCCTTCCAGGAGGACCTGAACGCCGACTCGCTCGACCTCGTTGAGCTGATCTACGCATTCGAAGAAAACACGGGTCTTGAGATTCCCGACGAGGACGCCGAGAAGATCACGACCGTCGGCCAGGCCTGGGAATATATACAGGAGAAGGCCGGCTCATAGCACAGAGCGCATCACCTCTCGCGCAGTCGTTACAGCAGCTCCAGCAGAAGATCGGGATTCACTTTCGCGATCCGAGCCTTTTACTCGAGGCGGTAACCCACAGCTCGTTCGCCAACGAGAACCCGCAGCAATCCCCGCGCGATAACGAGCGCCTCGAATATCTCGGCGATGCGGTCCTGCAGCTGATCACGGCCGAGTACCTGTACAAGCACCATCCTGGCGCGACCGAGGGGGAGCTCACGCAGACGCGTTCGGCGATGGTCAACACCAACACCCTGGCCCAGATGGGCGAGCAGCTGGACCTCGGCAGCTATCTGTACCTCGGCAAGGGCATCGCCAAGGGCGGCGGCCGAAACCTGAAGTCGTTGCTCGCCAATGCGTTCGAAGCATTGTTGGGCGCGGTGTTCCTGGACGCGGGCTACGACGCCGCGTACCACTACTACCTCAACCGCTACCGATCGCTGCCGGCTCCGGTTCAGGATGAGAACTTCAAAGGCCGCCTCCAGCAGGTGGCGCAGGAACGGTTCGGCCAGACTCCTTTCTATGACAGCGAGGGCGCGCGCGTCGGCACCCAGCGCGAGTACACCTCGGTCGTCTTCGCGGGCGCCGAGCCTCTGGGCACCGGGCACGGGTCGACCAAGCAAGAGGCCGAGCAGGAGGCGGCTCGGGCCGCTTTGCAGAGCCTGGTGGGCGGGGCGGCGGCGCCGGCGCCCGCCAAGCCGGCGAGGACGCCACGGCCGCGCCAGCGCCGCCCATCGCGCTCGCGTTCGACCGCCGCCGCGCAAGAAGACGGTTCAACGCCCCCAGCCGCTGCGCTGACCGTCGTCCCCGAACCTGAACCGGAGCGGATTCCCTCCCCCCAGCGGGGGGAGGGCCAGGGAGAGGGGCGTGAGTTGCCAGAGCCTCCTGGGCGCAGCCGCCAGTTCGGGGGGCGGCATGTCCTAATTTGTTCCTCCGCTCGCTGAGCCTGCTGGGCTTCAAGACGTTTGCCCGGCCGACCGAGATCCGATTCGAAGGTGGCGTCACGGCGATCGTGGGGCCGAACGGTTCGGGTAAGACCAACATCGTCGACGCGATCAAGTGGGTTCTCGGCTCCGGCCAGGCGCGTGATATCCGCGGCAAAAAGATGGAGGAGGTCATCTATGCCGGTGGCGAGCGGCGATCTCGGGCCTCGTTTGCCGAAGTCACCGTCGTCTTCGACAACACCGCCGGCAGGCTGCCGGTCGACTATCACGAGGTCGCGATCAAGCGTCGCGTCGAGCGCGATGGCGAGAGCGACTATTTCCTCAACGGCACCAGGGTCCGCCGCCGGGACCTGATTCACCTGCTCGCGTCGACCGGTCTCACCGTCGATTCGTACGCGATCATCGACCAGCGCGACATCGAGACGATCGTCGTCTGCTCGCCGGCGGAGCGTCGGGCGCTGCTCGAGGAGGCCGCGCAGGTTCGGGGCGTGAAAGCGCGCCGCCAGGAGGCCGCGCAGCGGCTGGCGGAGCTCGCTCAGAACCTGCTCCGGCTCGAGGATCTGCGGTCGGAGATCGAACCGCGTCTCGAGGTCGTGCGTGCCCAGGCCGCGTCGGCGAAGGAGGCAGCCGAGGCGCAGGCGCGGCTGGAGCTCCTGCGCGGAAGCATCGTCTGGGAGGAGTGGCGCGAGGCGCGCGACGGCCATCGACGCGCGTCGTCCCAAGCGCAAGGGTTTGAACGGCGCCTCATCGAGGCGCGCGAGCAGGCGCAATCGGCGGAGGCGGACTTCGCGAACTGGCGCTCCGAGGTACAGGCGGCCCAGGACCGCCGCCTCAGCCGCCAGAACACGCTCGGCCGGCTGAGGCTCGAACTGGCGGCCGCCGAGCATTCGCTCGAGCTCGCCGAGGAGCGGGCAGAAAGCCATAGGGCCCTAGCCGGCGCAGAGCGGCGTGACGACACTGAAAACCGAAGGCGGGCTGAGGCCGCGGAGGCCCTCAGAAACCAGCTGACGGCCGAGATCGCCCAGGCTGTTGCGGAGCTCGAGGCGCTGCCCGAAACCCCCGCTTCTGTCGACATCGACCCCGCCGAGGCTCATCACGCCCAGCGTTCCGCGGAACAAGCTCGGCGCGCGGTCGCCATCGCCACTTCATCGCTCGCCGGCTTGCGCACCAGGCGGGAGTTCCTGGAGGAGCAGGTGGCTCGAGTCCAGGCGGGCGCGGAGGCCGCGCGCGCGATCCCTGAGGGCGAGCTGGCCCTTGCGGCGGCACGCACCGCCGCCGGCAGAGCAGAATCCGCGGCGATCTCGATCGCCAGGCTTCGCTCCGAGCTTGACGGCCTCGAATCGCTTCGCCCGGCGACGGCGCCCGGCGTCATGCGCCTTGGTGACGTACTGACGGCCGAGCCTGGGTACGAACGGGCCTTGTCGGCTGCGCTAGGTCCTCTCGTGGATGCAATGGTGGCTGCTGACGAGGAGGTCGCCGCCGGTGCAAGTGACACGAGTGGGTCCCAGCGCACCGTCCTGTATCCGGTCGAGGCCAATGCGCCGGAGGCCGGATCCATCTTCCATCACATCCGCATCCGGAATGGATTTGAGCTCGTGGCCCGCCGGCTGCTGGGACACGTGGTCGTCGGCGTGGACGTGACCATCGCGGGTGTGTATCGCGAAGCGGGGTTGATCCGTTCGGGAGCCGACCCGCGAGTCGAGATCGACGCGCACCGCGCCGAGCTGAAAGCACAGATCGAAGCCCTCGTGCCCGCAGCCGGCGGTGCGGACGCTGCGACTGTGCGGGTCAAGGAGGCTGAAGCCGCGCTCGACGACCTGCGCAAGCGATCTGCCGGCGCGACCAGCCTCGACGAGTCCAGGCGGCTGCTGGAAGCGGCACGCGAGGCGGAGAGGATCGAGGCCGCCAAGCTGCCTGAGCTCGAGCGCCTGGCAGCGAAGGCCGAGGAAGCCGCGGCTGCGAACGCCCGAGAGCTCGACATGCTTGCGACGCGGAAGGCGGCTGCGCAGCAAGCCGACCTGGAAAGATCGCGATGGCACGAACGCCAGGGCGATCTGCAGCGGCGGCTGGAAGCAGTCGAGGAAGACGTTGCCCGCTATCGTCTCGCCGCTGAAGAACGAGCTCGGCGCGTGGCTGAAGCCGAAACCGCCGCCGCGGTCGCCGCTGAGTTGGTGCCACGCCTGAAGAGTGAGGCCGAGGCCGCGAAGGCTAGTCTGGCGTACGCCGAGCGAGAGACACCTGGCGAAGAGGCCGAAATGGCGGAGGGCGCGCGACGCCTGGTGGCGCTGGAAGAAGCGCGCATCGATGCCAGGCTCAAGGTCGGCACGCTCGAGGGCAACCTCGAGCTCATCACGCGGGAAGCAGAGCTGCTCGCTTCGCGCATGGAGGAGATCCGTCTGCGCATGCCGGACGGTGTGGCGCCGGAGGAGATCCCGGGCGGCAAGGCCCGCGAGAGGGAGATGCGGGCGCTGGAGCGCCGCCTGGAAGAGATCGGCCCCACCAACGCGCTCGCAGAAGCGGAATGTCGCGACCTCGAGGAACGCTTCGAGACTCTGCGCACTCAGCTCGACGACATCGCGGCCGCCCGCGGGGACCTGGAGCAGCTCATCGGCAAGCTGCGGGCAGAGGAGGAATCGCGATACGAGGCGGTCTTCGGCGCGGTCGCCGCCAACTTCCACGAGTACTTTTCGCAGCTTGCGCCCGGCGGCCGTGCGACGCTGCGGCACGCGGACGGCGACGAAGGACCGCGGTCTGGCGTGGAGATCCTCGTCCAGCCACCGCGGAAGCGGCTGCAGAACGTCACGCTCCTGTCGTCAGGCGAGAGATCGCTTGCCGCGCTCGCGCTGGTGCTGGCGCTGGATGAGGTCAACCCCAGCCCGTTCACCGTCCTGGACGAGGTCGATGCCGCGCTCGACGATGCGAACGTGGGACGTTTCGGCGAGATGCTGGCGCGGCTGGGCGCTCAGCGACAGTTTCTCGTCATCACCCACAACCACGTGACGATGGCGCACGCGTCGACGCTGTACGGCATCCACCTCGACGAGAGCGGTGCGTCGAGCATCGTTTCGGTCCGGCTCGAGGACATCCGCAAGCCCGAGAAAAGTTCTTGCCGCCGGGCTGCGGGCCCTCAGCCCACCGCTGGCGCCCGGCTACTACGAAGAGCTCGAGGAGCTCCTGATATCGGCCGACATCGGACCGGCGATGGCAGCGCGCCTGGCGGCCGCTGTGCGCGCCCGCAGCCCACGAACCCGAGAAGAGGCCGCTTCAGCGCTCGTAGAGGCGGCGCTCTTGGTGATGTCGAAGCAACCGCGTGACCTCAATCTCACCGGCGCGCCGGCATGCGTCCTCTTCTACGGCATCAACGGCGCCGGCAAGACTACGACGATCGGAAAGCTGGCCTACCGCCTCCGCATGCAGGGTCGGAATCCGCTGGTGGTCGCAGCTGACACGTATCGCGCCGCCGGCATCGAGCAGATGCTGGCGTGGGCCGAGCGGGCCGGCGCGGCGAGCTTCGCCGGAAAGCCCGGGGCCGACCCGGCAGCCGTCGTTTTCGATGGCATTCGTCATGCGCGGAGCCGAGGGCACGACTTTGCGCTGGTCGATACCGCGGGCCGGCTCCAAACGCAGCACAACCTTTTGCAGGAGCTCGAGAAGGTTGGGCGCGTCACGAGCAAGGCCCTCGACGGCGCCTACGAGTCTTTGCTGGTGCTGGATGCCGTGCTCGGGCTGTCAAGCCTTGCGCAAGCGCGCGCGTTCCACAAAGCGATCCCCATTACAGGCCTCGTGCTGGCCAAGCTGGACGGCAGCGCCAAGGGCGGCGCGGTGATGTCGATCGAAGCCGAGCTCGACGTCCCGGTCAAGCTCGCGGGAGTGGGGGAGGGCATCGAAGATCTCGAGCCGTTCGACCCGGAAGCATTCGTGCGTTCTTTATTCGAAGAATAGAGTGCCCTGTCCCAGAGCCTCCTTGCATCTTCGGTGGCCTAGG
>WNFA01008305.1_pt1 | contig 10862 bp, 10 predicted proteins | sample 5400481 | NCBI WGS metagenome assembly WNFA01 (sample SAMN13153340, study PRJNA577476) | soil metagenome | isolation source: 120 cm saprolite under Douglas fir tree site 2 hole 1 replicate 2 | place: USA:California | collected 2015-04-18 | reverse complement strand
TCGCGCTTTGCGGTGCTGTCCGACATTCTCGGCGACGAGGATCATCTCGGCGACATGGACTTCAAGGTGGCAGGTACCGATCACGGCATCACCTCGCTGCAGATGGACATCAAGATCGCCGGGATAACCGAGGAGATCATGAAGGTCGCGCTCGGCCAGGCCAAGGAAGGCCGCATCCATATCCTGGGTGAAATGTCGAAGGCCCTGACCGCCGCGCGCGCCGAGCTCGGCGAATACGCGCCGCGCATCGAGACCTTCAAGATTGCGACCGACAAGATCCGCGAAGTGATCGGCACCGGCGGCAAGGTGATCCGCGAAATCGTCGAGAAGACCGGCGCCAAGGTCAACATCGACGACGACGGCACCGTGAAGGTCGCTTCCGCCGACGGCGAATCGATCAAGGCCGCGATCAAGTGGATCAAGTCGATCGCCTCCGATCCGGAGCTCGGCCAGATCTATGACGGCACCGTCGTCAAGGTGATGGAGTTCGGCGCGTTCGTGAACTTCTTCGGCGCCAAAGACGGTCTCGTCCACATCAGCCAGCTCGCCTCCAGCCGCGTGCAGAAGACCTCCGACGTCGTCAAGGAAGGCGACAAGGTCAAGGTCAAGCTGCTCGGCTTCGACGATCGCGGCAAGACGCGGTTGTCGATGAAGGCGGTCGACCAGGTGACCGGCGAGGACCTCGAAGCCAAGCAGAAGACGGAAGCGCCGCGCGAAGCCGCCGGCGAGTAATCTCGCGCGAATTGAGAATACCAAGGGCGGCTTTTCAGCCGCCCTTCTTTTTTTGCGCAAATCACTTTTCGATGACGGACGTGTGGAATTCCACCGCAGCTTCGTGACCTCGACAATCGAAACCGTCTGACGGTCCCCGCGTACATACTCATGCGTTTTGCTGGATGTTCGCCGCGCAACGGTTGCGGCGCGACGTTCTACGTCGCTGCCCAAGTTATTGCCGTCACCTGCGCGTCGACCGGAAAACAGAGCGCATGCTTCTGGCTCTCAACCTTCCCTTCAACGGAGAACCCACGATGACTTCCATGTCCCGGCGCCAACAACGATGTGTGGGAGCACGCTTATTATCTCAACCATCAGAACCGCCGCGCCGACTATCTCAAGGCTTGGTGGAACATTTTGAACTGGAAGGCTATCGAAGAGCGCTACGTTGCGGCAAAGGCCGGAACACTGGGCCTGTGAGTGCTCGTCAATTTTTGAAAGCAAAAAGGGCTGCGCTTCAGTAGCCCCCTTTGTTGAGCATCGTGCCTCTTCACCGGCACATGTCGTCACCCGCGAAAGCGGGTGATCAAGTATTACAGAGTGGTCGGCAATCGAAGCGTGAAGCCGCGGCGTACTGGATGCCCCGCTTTCGCGGGGCATGACGGCCGTGGGTCGTCAGCTCCGTCTTTCACTCGCCGTCGCAGCGGGCGGCACATCAACACTCTCTTTCACCACCTCGCCGAGCGCGGCAAAATCCGCCTTGCGCGGTGAGGTGCGGCGGAATGCCAGCCCGATGCTGCGGCCGGGTTGCGGATTTTTCAGGCGCAGGAATTTTACCCGGTCGTCGCGCCGCTCGACATCGGCGGCGATCTGGGGGATCAGCGTCACGCCATAACCGCCCGCGACCATCTGCATCACGGTGGTCAGGCTGCTGGCGCCAAACGCCGTCCCGCCGGCGCTCGCGTTGCGGCTCCGCGCCGCGGTCGCGCAAAATGCCAGCGCCTGATCGCGCAGGCAGTGGCCATCTTCGAGCAGGATCAACCGGCTTTGGTCGATGTCCTCGGCGGCGACCCGCGTTGCCTCCGGGCGCGGATCGCTTGAGGGCACCGCGAGCAGAAACAGGTCTTCGAACAGGGCAATCGTATCGATGTCGGGCTCGCCGATCGGCAAGGCAAGCATCGCCGCGTCGAGCGCGCCGCTCTTGATGTCCTCGACAAGTTGCCTGGTCTGGGTTTCGCGCAGCTCCAGTCGCAATTCCGGAAATCGGGTTTGCAGCAGAGGCAGAATCCGCGGCAGCAAATAGGGCGCCAGGGAGGGAATCACCCCGAGCGTCAGCCGCCCTGTCAGCAGGCCGCCGCGATGGCGGGCGAAGTCGACCAGATCGCGCGACGCCGTGAGGACATCATCAGCCCGGCGGGCGATTTCGCGCCCGACATCGGTCAGCATCACCTCGCCCGGCCGCCGCTCCACCACCGTGACGCCGAGCGTCCGCTCAAGGTCGCGAATCTGCATCGACAGCGCGGGCTGGGTGATGGCGCAGGCCTCGGCCGCGCGGCCAAAATGGCCATGCCGGGCGAGCGCCGAGAGATAACGAAGCTGTCGAAGCGTGATCATTCCAATCAAATAAACTGATCGAGAGCTCAAGACAATGCGACTGGACCTGATGTTGGATATCTTCCAAAGTACCGCCCGCGAGTTCCGCAAAAGTGACCCCCGGTTTTGTCCGGAATTCATCCAAGCCACTGGAAACACATCGTTTTAGGAAGGACAGAGTTTTTCGACGCGAACCGGATTTCACTTCGCCCGAAGATGCTCTCGACGCCTGCACACCCGCCGGAGTTCCATACGGAACAACTCGAAGAAATTACAGAACGCGATCGGAAAGAAACATGGACGCAAAGACTGACGAAAGCGCCGGCAAGTGCCCGGTCGTGCACACGACTGCTGCCAGGGCTAACCGCGACTGGTGGCCGAACCAGCTGAACCTTCAGGTGCTCCATCAGCACTCCACCCTGTCCAATCCGATGGGCGAGGCCTTCGACTACGCGGAGGAGTTCAAGAAGCTCGACATTGAGGCGCTGAACAAGGACCTCCACGCGCTGATGACGGACTCGCAGGAGTGGTGGCCGGCCGACTTTGGCCACTACGGGCCGCTGTTCATTCGGATGGCGTGGCACAGCGCAGGCACGTACCGCATCGGCGACGGCCGCGGCGGCGCCGGAGCCGGCCAGCAGCGTTTCGCGCCTCTCAACAGCTGGCCGGACAACGTGAACCTCGACAAGGCGCGCAGGTTGCTGTGGCCGATCAAGCAGAAGTACGGCAACAAGATCTCGTGGGCCGACCTTATGATTCTCACGGGCAACGTCGCCCTCGAGTCGATGGGGTTCAAGACGTTCGGTTTCGGCGGCGGGCGCGCTGATGTCTGGGAGCCCGAAGAGGACATCTACTGGGGCTCCGAAGGCAAGTGGCTGGCGGACGAGCGCTACAGCGGCGACCGTGATCTTCAGAATCCTCTCGCCGCCGTGCAGATGGGTCTGATCTACGTGAATCCGGAAGGGCCGAACGGCAATCCGGATCCCCTCGCGGCGGCCAAGGATATTCGCGAGACGTTCGCGCGCATGGCGATGAACGACGAAGAAACAGTCGCGCTGATTGCTGGCGGTCACACCTTCGGCAAGACCCACGGCGCTGGCGATGCGTCACTGGTGGGCGCTGAGCCGGAAGCCGCCAGCATCGAGGAGCAGGGCCTCGGCTGGAAGAACGCCTATGGCAGCGGCAAAGGCGGTGACGCGATCGGCAGCGGCCTGGAGGTCGTCTGGACCACGACGCCAACGAAGTGGAGCAACAACTTCTTCTGGAACCTGTTCGGCTACGAATGGGAATTGACCAAGAGCCCGGCCGGTGCGCATCAGTGGAAGCCGAAGCATGACGCAGGCGCCGGTACGGTGCCGGATGCGCACGACCCGTCAAAGCGTCACGCGCCATCGATGCTGACCACCGACCTCGCCTTGCGGTTCGACCCCGTTTACGAAAAGATTTCGAGGCGCTTCCACGAGAATCCGGATCAGTTCGCGGATGCGTTCGCCAAGGCTTGGTACAAGCTCACGCACCGCGACATGGGCCCGATCGTGCGTTATCTCGGCCCGCTCGTTCCGAAGGAGGAACTGCCGTGGCAAGACCCCATCCCCGCAGTCGATCATGAACTGATCGGCGAGCAGGACATTGCCGCTCTGAAGGCCAAGATCCTCGCGTCTGGGCTGTCCGTGTCCCAATTGGTTTCGACGGCTTGGGCCTCTGCCTCGACGTTCCGCGGCTCCGACAAGCGCGGTGGCGCGAACGGGGCGCGCATTCGCCTCGCGCCGCAGAAGGATTGGGACGTCAACCAGCCGGCTCAGCTGGCGAAGGTCCTTGCGAAACTCGAAGCGATCCAAAAGGAATTCAACGCTTCGCAGTCCGGCGGCAAGAAGGTCTCGCTCGCTGACCTGATCGTCCTCGGCGGCAGCGCCGCGATCGAGAAAGCCGCGAAGGACGCCGGGCACGATGTGAAGGTGCCCTTCACGCCGGGCTGTATGGACGCGTCGCAGGAGCAAACCGACGTCGAATCCTTTGCTCCGCTCGAACTGACCGCTGACGGTTTCCGCAACTATCTCCCTGGCAAGCAGCGCTTATCCCCCGAGGAGCAGTTGGTGGATCGGGCGCAATTGCTGACGCTGACGGCGCCCGAGATGACGGTGCTCGTCGGCGGCCTGCGCGCGCTGAACGCCGGACAACCGGCGCACGGCGTCCTCACCAAACGGCCCGAGACGCTGACGAACGACTTCTTCGTCAATCTGCTCGACATGAGCACGCACTGGCAGCCGTCCGCTGGAACCGAAGGCGTGTTCGAAGGGCGCGACCGGAAGACGAACCAGGTCAAGTGGACCGGCACCCGTGTCGACCTGATCTTCGGTTCGCACTCCCAGCTGCGGGCCCTCGCGGAAGTCTATGCGTGCGCGGACTCGAAGGAGAAGTTTGTGAAAGACTTCGTGGCGGCGTGGACCAAGGTGATGAACCTGGACCGCTTCGACCTCGCCTGATCGCCGCGGAAAGAGCCCTCGCGATAAAAAATCGCGAGGGCTCTTTCGTTGCGCGAAGCCAGCCTTCGAATTTACCTTTCGTAAAACGCCTTGCCGATCAGGCCACCGATGATGCCGCCGACGATCGGCGCGACCCAAAACAGCCACAGCGATTGCATCGCCTCCGCGCCGCCGAAAATCGCAGTGGCGGTCGAACGTGCCGGATTGACCGAGGCATTCGAAACCGGAATGGCGACGAGATGAATCGTCACCAGCGTCAATCCGATGGCAATCGGTGCAAAGCCAGGCGATGCCTTCGCCGAGGTCGCGCCTGTTATCACCACCAGAAACAGCGCGGTCATGACAATTTCGATCAGACCGACACTCAATAACGGAAAGCCCGTACCGCCATAGGTGTTGGACACCGCGAGGAACGTATTCCATTTTCCCGATGCGGGCGCACCCTGCAGGATGACGTAGAATACCGCCGCTGCGACAACACCGCCGATCACTTGCGCGATGATGTAGGGGATCGCCTTGCCCGCCTCAAAGCGGCCCGCCGCCACCAGCCCACACGTCACGGCAGGATTGAAATGACCGCCGGAGATCGGACCTAGCGCATAGGCCATCGCCAGCACGGCGGTACCGATCGAAAGCGCGACGGCGATCAAACCGACGCTCGGGGCGGAAAAAAGAGCCGCTCCACAAACGGACGACACCAGCATGAATGTACCAACAAATTCTGCTCCGCACTCCTTCATCATATCGAAATCCTCCCCTTCACCCGGCTTATGCTCCGGCTCGTGCTTCGGACGGTGCATCATGACATCAAGCTGTCACCGATGACAACTTGCGCGCGAATTCCACACCTCGCCTGGATGCGGAATGCTGCGCCGCATTCTGTTGAAAGGCGTGATGACCCCCCGGAATTCCATACCCGCCAAGCAATTGATATCCCGCCGATTTGCCGTATCGTCGCAGACAATCTTGGGCGACCTGGCAGACAGGTTGTCCACCAGGGATCGTCTCGATGATGCCAACCATCCGTCCCGCGCGCGCCGACGAATATGACGAGATCGCCCGCGTCTGGATGAATAGCTGGGCCTCGACCGGGCTCGAGGATGCCAGTGAGCCGCTGCTGGCGAAGCTGCGCGCGCGCATCCGGCTGGAGGTGGAGAAAGGCTGGAGCCTCTACGTCGCCGACGATCGCGGAACGCTGGCGGCGATGCTGGCGTTGCATCTGCCCCAGCTTTATCTCGACCAGTTGTTCGTGGCACCCGAATATCAGGGCCAAAACCTCGGCGGGCAGCTGCTCGCTTTCACGCGGCGGCAATTGCCGGATGAAATCTGGCTGCGCTGCGCGCGCGGAAACGAGAAGGCGTGGCGCTGGTACGAGCGTGAGGGTTTTGTGTTTGAAAAGAAAGCGGTCGAACCGATGACGGGGCGTGTCATGAAATACTATCGGTGGAAGCGAGGCGGAACCGGCGGATGAAGAATCTTGCGGACGCCTTGGACACGCTCTAGTTTTGGATTCCCGCAACAACCCGTCTTGCCTTCGCCGAACTGTTTCGGCGATTCCTGTTTTTCCCGGAGTTTCTCATGGTTCGGTCGTTCGCCGTCGCGGCTGTCCTGTCATGCCTCGTCGCGCCGGCTTGGGCGCAGGCCCAGCCCCCAACAGGGACGGCGGCGACACCCTCGGTAGTGCCTGCCGCGAAGCCGGCGGTTAAAAAGCCGGCGCAGAAAACCAAGACCACCGTCAAGCCGCCTGCGCCCACGGACAGCGGACCTTGCCTCCTCGGTGTCATTCCGGCGATCGGCGACCAGTTCGTGGTCCAGAAAGTCGGCCTCACCATCTTCGGCAACGAATATACGGAAGTGCCGATCGATGCCTGGGGCCTCGACGATCTCGTGGTCGCGCGGGTTCGTGCGGCGGTTGCTCCCGGCACCGGGGTAAGAAGAATCGCTTATCCCAAAGCGGCGTTTGCGCCTTACGACCATCCCGCCCCCGCGCTGTTTCGTAGCTCTCGGGACGACTTGACCGCCATCGTTCGGCAAATCACGGCCAACGCCGGTTGTGAGCGCTATGTAGTCGTTACCAAGTTTACCGGGCAGATAGATGGTACCAATCAAACCCACCGCGGCATCGGCGTGCTGAACCGCGGCACCAGCCTTCTGAGTCACACCTCTTTGTTCGCCGCTGTAGAGGTGACGGTATTTGACGGGCAAACCTTCGCCATCCACAAAAAGCCTTTTAGTCTTGGATCCGTATTGGCCGGAGCTTTTGCCCACATGACCCAGGACCCGCTTACCGAACTCGACAATGCCGCATTTCCGGAGCTCGCAACTGACACAGCCGTCAGCGCGACGTTGCGCGATCGTACGCGGGCCTTGCTTACGGCAAACCTCGACAAGACATTACCTGTGATTCTCAAGGAGGAGTAGGTCACGATGATGAAACTCTATTGGTCGCCACGCTCGCGGTCGTTCTCCGCATTGTGGCTGATGGAAGAAACCGGAAAACCTTACGAGCGCGTGCTGACCGACATTTCCACCGGCGCGCAGAAGACGCCGGAATATCTTGCAATCAATCCGATGGGCAAGGTGCCGGCGCTGACGGACGGCGATGCGACGCTCGCGGAAGCCGCCGCGATCTGCGCCTATGTCGCCGAACGCTATCCGGAAGCGAAACTCGCCCCGCCGCCGGGCGATCCGCTGCGCGCGAAATATCTTTACTGGCTGTTTTTCGCACCCGGCTGCGTCGAACCCGCGATGGTGCAGGTCGCGACCAAGATCGAGATGAATCCGGTGGCGGCGGGCTGGGGCGATGCCCAGCGGGTATTCGACGTGCTCGACGTAGCGCTAGCGAAGGGACCGTGGATCCTCGGCGAACAATTCTCGGCCGCGGATATCATCATCGGCTCGGGGCTGAACTTCGCGGTGCGGCTGTTCAAGATGGTGCCGTCGCGCCCATCGTTCGACCGTTACATCGATCGCTGCGCGGCGCGGCCGGCATTCCAGCGCGCGAGCGCGCTCGCGGCGGGATAGAGGGGGCATCGTGTTCCCACACCCACAACTGTCATCGCCCGGCTTGACCGGGCGACCCAGTATTCGAGAGCGCCAGTGCTTGAGTCGAATCGCCGGCGTACTGGATCCCCGCTTTCGCGGGGATGACGGCCGAATGTTGGGCTGCGCCGTGCGCAGGCTTCGACGTGCGAAAACTACTCCGCCCCGTTCCCGTTTTTCAAATCTTCCGGCCGGGGCATCGAAATGATGTTGTAGCCGGAATCGACATAATGGATTTCCCCGGTCACCCCGGTCGACAGATCCGACAACAGATACAGTGCCGAACCGCCGACCTCGTCGATGGTGACGGTGCGCCGCAGCGGCGCGTGGAGCTGTTGAAACCTCAGCATGTCGCGCTGATCGGCGATCCCCGCACCGGCGAGCGTGCGAATGGGCCCCGCCGAGATGGTGTTGACGCGAATATTGCGCGGACCGAAATCGGCAGCGAGATAGCGCACCGAGGCTTCCAGCGCGGCCTTGGCGACGCCCATCACATTGTAGTTCGGCAGCACGCGGGTCGAACCGCCATAGGTCAAGGTGATCATCGAGCCGCCGCGCTCGGGCATCATGGCCGCCGCACGCTTGGCAAGTTCCGTGAAGGAGAAGCATGAGATCACCAGCGTCCGCGAAAAGTTTTCGCGCGAGGTGTCGGCGTAGCGGCCCTTCAACTCGTTCTTGTCGGAAAAGCCGATGGCATGGACCAGAAAATCCAGCTGCCCCCATCTTGCACGCAGGGCAGAACCGTGGGTACCCCAAGCTGTTCGGCGAGCGGCTTGACGCGCTTGCCCAAGGCTTCGCCCTGATAGGTGAACGCAAGCTCGGCGCCTTGTGCGGCGAGCGCTTTGGCAATGCCCCAGGCAATCGAATGGTCGTTGGCAACGCCCATGATCAAGCCGCGCTTGCCCTTCATCAGGTCCTGCATACTTGCCGTGCTCCATTCATCCCTAATGATGTCATCACCCGCGAAAGCGGGTGATCCGGTAAGCGTTGCGATGAAACACGAGAGCCGCGGAATACTGGATGCCCCGCTTTCGCGGGGCATGACGAACACAAAATCTCACGCATCCATCCGCCTGAACACCAGCGTGGCGTTGGTGCCGCCGAACCCGAAGGAATTCGACAGCACGGTTCCGAGCTTCGCGTTGTCGATGCGCTTGCGCACGATCGGCATGTCGGCAAACGCCGGATCGAGCTCGGTGATATGGGCGCTCTCGCAGATGAAACCGTTGTTCATCATCAATAGCGCATAGATCGCCTCCTGCACGCCGGTGGCACCGAGCGAATGCCCGGTCAGCGCCTTGGTCGCCGAAATCGGCGGACACTTGTCGCCGGTCCCGAACACCTTGCGGATCGCCTCGATTTCCGGCGGGTCGCCCGCCGGCGTCGAGGTCGCATGCGGATTGATGTAGTCGATCCTGGTATTCACCGTCGCCATCGCCATTTTCATGCAGCGCTCGGCGCCTTCGCCGGACGGCGCGACCATGTCGTAGCCGTCGGAGGTCGCGCCGTAACCGACGATTTCGCCATAGATGCGCGCGCCGCGTGCCTGGGCATGCTCGAGCTCTTCCAGCACCACCACGCCGGCGCCGCCGGCGATGACAAAACCGTCGCGGCTGACGTCGTAGGGGCGTGAAGCGGTCGCGGGCGTATCGTTATATTTCGACGACATCGCGCCCATGGCGTCGAACAGCACCGACAGCGTCCAGTCGAGTTCTTCGCAGCCGCCTGCGAAAATGATGTCCTGCTTGCCGATCTGGATGGTCTCGTAGGCGTTGCCGATGCAATGGTTCGACGTCGCACAGGCCGACGAAATCGAATAGTTCACGCCCTTGATCTTGAACCAGGTGGCGAGTGTCGCAGACGCCGTCGATGACATCGCCTTCGGCACCGCGAACGGTCCGACCCGTTTCGGCCCCTTGGTGCGGGTGATATCGGCCGCTTCGACGATGGTGCGGGCCGACGGGCCGCCGGAGCCCATGATGATGCCGGTGCGGTTGTTGGAAACGTCCGCGGGCTCGAGGCCGGAATCCTGGATCGCCTGCTCCATCGCGACGTGATTCCACGCCGCGCCTTCGCCGAGGAAGCGCATCGCGCGCCGATCGATGACGCCGGCGGGATCGAGCGTGGGTGCGCCCTGCACCTGGGAGCGGAAACCGAGCTCGGCATATTTCTCCGCGCGCGTAATTCCGGACTTCGCCTCATGGAGGCTCGCAAGCACTTCCTGGGTGTTGTTTCCGATGGACGAGACGATGCCCATCCCCGTGATGACAACCCGCCTCATGATCGCCTCGCCCTGTCGTTGCGTTTTGTGTGCTGCCGTCGTCAAACCGAAAGCCGCCTCGTCGGCCGAAGCACGTATGTTACGTTCCCGACTGCAATGCGGCTTCCTACTTAAACAGACCGACTTTCAAATCCTTAGCGCGATAGATAATCTCGTCATCGGCGGAAAGCCACCCGTCGGCGATGCCTAACACGAGCTTTAAACGGATCACGCGTTTGATGTCGACGTTGTACACAATCTTGCGAACGTTCGGCATCACCTGTCCGGAAAGCTTCAGCTCGCCGAGACCGAGCGCCCGGCCGCGCCCCTCGCCGCCGGTCCAACCCAGAAAGAAACCGACCATCTGCCAGAGCGCGTCTAATCCCAGACACCCCGGCATCACGGGATCGCCCTTGAAATGGCACCCGAAGAACCAAAGGTCCGGATTCACGTCGAGTTCGGCACGGATCACGCCCTTGCCGTATTCCCCGCCCGTTTTGGAAATCTCGCTGATGCGGTCGAACATCAGCATCGGAGGCAGCGGCAATTGTGCGTTGCCTGGGCCAAACATCTCACCGCGGCCGCACGCCAGCAGATCCTCGTATTCGTAACCGCCGCGCCGATCCAGCATCTGCTGACCCTCTCTCAAAATCCCGATGGAGCATTTTCGAGCGAAATGGACCCGTTTCGCCTGGGAAGCGCGCCAGTTATCATGGATCGGCACAAATACCACAGCTCGGAATTGCCCTGCGGCAATTGGCGCTCGCCTT
>WNFA01005202.1_pt1 | contig 10863 bp, 10 predicted proteins | sample 5400481 | NCBI WGS metagenome assembly WNFA01 (sample SAMN13153340, study PRJNA577476) | soil metagenome | isolation source: 120 cm saprolite under Douglas fir tree site 2 hole 1 replicate 2 | place: USA:California | collected 2015-04-18 | reverse complement strand
TGAACCGCGATGATCATGCGCATGGATCAGGGCAATGTCGGGGCTACGCGACATACGCAGGGATTGGCGCCGCTGGAGCGCAGCGGAGCGCTGCAGCGCCGTGACGATCATGCTCGCCTTGATCGCCCTGCCCGCCGCGATGTTGATCCTCGCGCATCCCGTCTGAAGCAGCCCGAAAAAGGCGACGCTTTCTGTCTCCACCGACTTCGAGGTAGGTGGCGGCCCCAGAGTCTACCCCTGGGAGCGGAAATGACCTCCAACGCAAGGCGCGGGTGGTTCTCGATCGACGCACCGCGGTAGCGACCGTCGCCATGATGCCTCCTAGAGTCCGAGTACGCTCAAGGACGGGTGTCCGTCGGGACGGCGGCCGAGCGGCCAGTAGTACTTGCGCTCGCTCTCCTCGATCGGGAGATCGTTGATGCTGGCGATGCGCAGGCGCATCAGCCCGTGCTCGTCGAACTCCCAGTTCTCGTTGCCGTAGCTGCGGAACCAATTGCCGCTGTCGTCATGCCATTCGTAGGCGAAGCGTACGGCGATGCGATTCTCGCGGAAGGCCCAGACCTCCTTGATCAGGCGGTAGTCGAGCTCGCGGTTCCACTTGCGCGTCAGGAACGCTTCGATGGCCGCGTGGCCCTGGAGAAACTCCGCGCGATTGCGCCAGCGGCTGTCGCTCGTGTAGGCCAGCGCGACGCGAGCGGGATCGCGCGTGTTCCATGCGTCTTCGGCCATTCGCGCCTTTTGCGCGGCGGTCTCGGCGGTGAAGGGGGGAAGCGGCGGGCGGCTCATGGTACGGTCCTCGTTCGGCAGTTTCAGGGAGGCGGCCCCGGCGACGCGATAGGCGCTGCCGGCGGGCGCAATCACGGGCGCAAGCCCGTCAGCACCAGCCTACTTGCGTGGACAGGGCGGCAAGTGCGGCTTATATAGCCGCGATGCTCCAGTGGCACGCGAAGCGCTGCATAACTGACTTGCGTCCTTCGACAGGCTCAGGATGAGGGAAATCTCTGATGGCACAAGGACAGGCCCTCATCCTGAGCCTGTCGAAGGACGCAAATTGTCGATCCAGCGGCCGTCTGCACCATTCACGCGCCCTCCCCAAGAAGTGAGGGAACTCGACATCGTCACTTTCGGCTGCCGGCTCAACGCCTTCGAATCCGAGGTGATCCGCGCGCAGGCCGCGGCGGCCGGCCTCGACGACGCGGTGATCGTCAACACCTGCGCGGTGACCGCCGAGGCCGAGCGCCAGGCGCGCCAGGCGATCCGCCGCGCCCGCCGCGCCCGGCCCCATGCCCGGCTCATCGTCACCGGCTGCGCCGCGCAGATCCGTCCCGAGCGCTACGCCGCCATGCCGGAAGTCGACCAGGTACTCGGCAACGAGGCAAAGCTCGAGCGCGAGAGCTATGCCGCGACTTCGCCGCGCGTGCTGGTCGGCGACATCCGCGCGATGAAGGCGACGGCGGCGCAATTCGTCGACGCCATCGACCGCCGCGCCCGCGCCATCGTCCAGGTGCAGCAGGGCTGCGACCACCGCTGCACCTTCTGCATCATCCCGCAGGGGCGCGGCGACAACCGCTCGGTGCCGATCGGCGACATCGTCCAGCAGGCGCGCGCGCTGGTGGCGCTCGGCCATCGCGAGATCGTGCTGACCGGCGTCGACATCACCGGCTTCGGCGCCGATTTGCCGGGGCGGCCGGGCCTGGGGCAGCTCGTGCGCCGGCTGCTGGTACTGGTGCCGGCGCTCGAGCGGCTGCGCCTCTCCTCGCTCGATCCGGTGGAGATCGACGACGATCTCTGGCGTTTGGTGGGCGAGGAGCCGCGCCTCATGCCGCATCTCCATTTCTCGATCCAGGCCGGCGACGATCTCGTGCTGAAGCGCATGGCGCGCCGGCACGGCCGCGCCGACGCGCTCGCCGCCTGCCGCCGCGCGCGCGGCTTGCGGCCGGGCATCGCGCTCGGCGCCGACCTCATCGCGGGATTCCCGACCGAGAGCGGGGCCATGTTCGCCAACACGCTGTCGCTGGTCGAGGAAGCCGCGCTCGACTACCTGCACGTCTTCCCCTACAGCGCCCGGCCGGGCACGCCGGCGGCGCGCATGCCGCAGGTTTCCGGCGACGTCATCCACGAGCGCGCCGCGCGCTTGCGCGAAGCCGGCGCCGCAGCGCTGGCGCGCTCGCTGGCGTCGCGCGTCGGCAGCACGGCTTCGGTGCTGGTCGAAGGCGCGGGCTTCGGGCACAGCGAGCATTTCGCGCCGGTGCGCTTCGGCGGCGGCATCGCGCGCGGCGAGGTCGCGCGGCTGCGCATCACCGGCGCCACCGCCGACGCGCTCGTCGGTGCGGCCGCCGCATGAGCGGTCCGCGCAAAGCCATCCACCATCGTCATGCCCGGCCTTGTGCCGGGCATCCACGTCTGCCGTTGGCGCAAGCAAAGGCGTGGATGGCCGGGACAAGCCCGGCCATGACGGTGAGAGGGAGTGGACGCGCCGTGTCCGAGGCCGCGGCATGAGCGAGGAGCGCAAGGGGTGGTTCGCACGGCTCAGATCGGGGCTGACGCGCTCCTCCGCGAAGCTCAACGACGGGATCGGCCGCATCTTCGCCCGCCGCCGGCTCGACGACGAGACGCTTGGCGAGCTCGAGGAATTGCTGATCGCCGCCGATATGGGGACCGGCATCGCCGCGGAGGTGACGCAGCGCTTGCGCCGCACGCGCTTCGACCAGGAGGTCGCGCCCGACGAGATCCGCGCCGCGCTGGCCGAGGAAGTGGCGAAGTCGCTGGCGCTGGTCGACCGGCCGTTCCGGCTCGATCCCGCGCTGAAGCCGAATGTGATCCTCGTCGTCGGCGTCAACGGCAGCGGCAAGACGACGACCATCGGCAAGCTCGCCAAGCAGTATCGCGACGAGGGCCTGAGCGTGATGATGGCGGCCGGCGACACCTTCCGCGCCGCGGCGGTCGAGCAGCTCAAGATCTGGGGCGAGCGCGCCGGCGCGCCGGTGATGGCGCGCGAGACCGGCGCCGATGCCGCGGGCCTCGCCTACGACGCCTTCGATGAAGCCAAGCGCCAGGGCGCCGACGTGCTGCTGATCGACACCGCCGGTCGGCTTCACAACAAGGCCGATCTGATGGCCGAGCTGCAGAAGATCGTGCGCGTGCTGCGCAAGATGGATGCGAAGGCGCCGCATGCGGTGCTGCTGGTGCTCGACGCCACGGTCGGGCAGAACGCCCACGCCCAGGCCGAGACCTTCCGCGACATGATCGGCGTCACCGGCATCGTCATGACCAAGCTCGACGGCACCGCCAAGGGCGGCGTCCTGGTCTCGCTCGCCGAGAAATACGGCATCCCCGTGCATTACATCGGCGTCGGCGAGAGCGCCGAGGACCTCCGCCCCTTCGAGGCGCAGTCCTTCGCCCGCGGCCTGGTCGGGCTCGAGGGGTAACGCGCCCCATCGGCGATGGCTCCTCCCAATTTGGGAGAGGCTTGCTCCCGCTGTGGGAGTGTCCTATATTCTAAGTCCACGCGACGGTCTGGCCTGTCGGCAGGCTGTCGCGAGTACGGCTAGTTAAGTTGATGGGACTGTTGACCTGGAGGAGAACGGGCGCGCCGGCCTAGCGACGCGAGTGCGAGCTCCAGGCGGGAAGAGGAGAGATGAGGTCGTGCGCGTATTCAACAGCAACACGCTCGTGCAGTACGGGCGGGAGCACGCCGGCGCAGAGAAGGCGTTTCGAGAACTGAACAGGACGCTTCGCGGATCAATCTGGAAGAGCTTCCAAGACATAGCCAAGGCCTATCCCGGCGCTCGCGCCATAAAGGGAGACCGGATCGTCTTCAACGTGAAGGGAAATGCATATCGGGTCGTTGCGGCGATGGACTACAGCCGCCAAGCCATCTTCATCAAGTTTGCGGGCACCCATGCGGAATACGACAAGATTGATGCGGAGACAGTGAGTCGGTATTGAGGAGATAATGGGAAGTCAGTCGGACATGATTGCGCCAATTCGGGACGAGATGTCCCACAAGGCTGCGCTCGGCGAGATTGATCGGCTCTGGGGGGCGGCAGCTGGGACGCCCCAAGGAGACCGCCTGGACGTATTGATGACGCTTGTCGATGCTTATGAAAGGCTCCGGTGGCCTGACGACGATGTTCATCCGATCGACGCGATAAAGGCGCGTATGGAGAATTCGGACCGAACGAGAAAGGACTTCGAGAAGATCGTCGGCTCGTCTGGGCGAGCCTCCGAGATTCTGAATCGGCGTCGGCACCTGACTTTGACGATGATCTGGAAACTGGTGCGGCAGTGGGGAATTCCAGCGGACCTCCTGGTGAAACCCTACGCCTTAGCCCGCCCCATGCGCGGTCCTAGGCGTCCGCGGCCGCGAAAGAAAATCTCGAGAGCGATTGTTCCGAAGAGGCGCGCCGCGGCACACTATAAAGATTGATCCTTCGGCACTGACGCGAGGAAAGGCCGCAGGGCTTTTTCCAATCTGATCATCGCGTCAATCATCGCGTCCTGGATCGCGGGCCACTGTTCCTCGGGCTCGCGGTATCCGCCTATCTCAATGACGTGTGCGACGCGGCAATGCCGAATTCCGTCCTGCTGATACCAGACAAGTGAGCTTCCAAAGGCTTCCTCGATCTCGGATTGGTGCGACTTGAGATGGCCCAGAATCTCCTTGTTTTCTTGCTCGGATGCCCTGTTGAGATATAGAGCAACTTCGGCTTCATGTTGAGTAATCGAATACCGATAGCCGAGGCCGGCTTTTCCTGCGCCCGCCCAGATAGTAGGAGTATTCGCTTGGTGATATGGCCTCGAAAAGCCTAGATTTCTGCCTTGCTCTCGTTAGCAGAGCTTGCCAAAACCGATGCCGAATCGCATACCGGTCGGCCAAGTCCTTTTTCGTATCCCCAACTTCTCGTGTCTCTTCACTCGGACCTGTGATGAGCGTCACCAGCGGCGCAGGCTCGCTTGTCCCTATACGGATCGCTTCGACTTTCAAGAGATAGAAGCTCGCTAACCTAGATTCATTGAGCCAAGTTATCGCTTTGATATGCTCGGGCCGCGGGTCGGAAACAATCCAGATTCCGATCTTCGCGCCAAGCGAAGCGACGTAGGTTATTACCTTTCCGAGATGGTCGTGATTGCTCTTCTCAAGCTGATTTTCGATTACAACGGCATTCCCGCCGTCATCTTCGGCAACCAGATCGACATTGAAATCTCCGGCCGCATGCTCTCTTTTGGCATCTTGCAGCGTAATACCGATGACATCCGACAGGACATCAGTATTCTCGACGAGCCACGTCGTGAAATCCCGCGCCTCATTTTTCCACACCTCTCGAAGAGGCAGGCGTTCTATTTTACCGATCACAACCGCGAAGGTCCGCTGTTAGGGTGCACAGAGCGAGCAGCCCTTGCTATCGGGCCACCGAAGTGATCGCGCTTGAGCAAATGCTGTAGCGCGGTCTGGAAAAGGGCCGTGCCAAGTATCATTCCGACCCGAATGAGAGGATTGAGTACCGCGGCCGTTGTTGCAGTGACTGCATTCGGCTGCGTGCACCCGGACACGTTTGTGCGTCCAATTCTCGTAGACCCAATATGCCATAGCGGTGCCTACGCTGCTCAGCGTTCAGGCGAATATTCGCATAATTCTCTTACTCAGCACCAGCCCTCATTAGGTCCGCGAGAGCGCCCGACGTCCTCGAAGCCACAGACTTCGCCCGCAGCTGGGTGGGATTGGAGAACTAGCAAGGGTCGCCTCTTCGCGCTTCCCTCGACGGCAGACTCGATAGGTCCTCATCCTGCGCCTCAAATATCCGGCGCGTCGGGGCGGGCGCTCGCTCGACCCGGCACCAGCCGATCGATTTCGCCGCGCTGTAGAGTATGGGCCTACATAAACTTGCGCCGTGTGAATGCTGCTACGTCTCCGCTCGACAACTCGAACCATTCACCGTTCTTCCGCTTTGCCTCAAATCGCTTGTGCCAGTATCCCTCAATGCCGGCAGGATCGTCGGTACGGATTGCGTGAACCGTTTTTGTTTTCTCTGGTAGCTGAATGGCCAATTCGCGTTCACGCCGCCCGACGGCGTTGCTATGGCCAACTTTATAATACCGCCCCGACCGGATGAGGTAGACGAAGCCGAATTGTGCATCAGCTTCTTTACTTCGATGCACTGGAGGCGTGCCCTTCACCATCCCGTCACAAAGCGTGACTACGTCCTCGTAACCGCTTCGCAGCGCACAGTACTCAAGCAGCTTCGCAGCAAGCTTCTGTTTCGATCCGAGGCGCGCGAACGTGCCGTGACTTGGAAAGGTTTCGTCACTGCGTTCCTTCATCAGGAGCTCAGCATTGACGGGAAAACGCCCAAGCTCGCGCATCAAGCCAATGTACCGTTCAAGGAGCATTTCTTCGGGATAGCGAACTTGGAGCCGGTTCGGCTCATATCCGGCTTCCCTGATAGCATCGCCCCATCGTACCCAATACCTGCCGATCCAGTCGGCCTGCTTGATGCCCGTTTCATGGAAGAATCGCTCTCGACCGAGTGCCATGCCCCCGTTAGCTGCTGCCGTTCGCTTGATCTCCGCAATAATGTGCGCCTTATCCATTTGCCGCTCGTCGCCTCTCTCGGCCTACGGTAATCGTACGCTTGCCTTATCACGGCCGCAACCACACTATCGGCGTCAGCCGGTCAATACTCGCCCTCGAAGAGTTTCGAGAGTTCAAATGCCGCATTTCGAAATCAGTTGGGCTGAAATCGTGACGCTTCGCCGCGATAGCAACGATGTTCCTGCTGACGAAATTGACGCTGCGGAATTGGCTATTGCACACCTGCGGTCATTGTTTGGCGACTGCGTGCTGAAGTTGCCGACGCGTATTGTCGACGTGCTCTTTAACCGAGCGCCATGGACGTACGAGTGGCTAGTCTGGTTCTCGTCCTCCCTGCAACGCCTTGAGAAGATTCCAAGCTACGGCTGTTTGCGCAAACGATTGCTGCGCCCAGACGATTTCGAAGAAGCCCTTTCTGTTCTTAGGATTGCCGAGCGCTTCCAGGAAGCTGGTTTGTTGTGTACCTTCGATCCGGCCATCGAAGTGGAAGGAAACCGCAAGGTCCCCGACCTTGGGATCCGCGACGCAGAGGCCGGACTTGCATTCTATTGCGAAGTATCGAGCCTATTTCGCTCAGACGACGATGGAAAGGCGACCGCAGCCTTCGACCGAATTAATGGGCTGTTTCGTTCTTACCCGCGCGACCCGATGATTTACGCTGGTCGTTTCTTGCGCCAGCCGTCTTCGAGGCGACTTGACGAACTGGTGGTCACCATCGAAGCGGCCAAGAAGGCTGCTATTCGTGAGGACCGCCTAGGCGAAGTGATCGTGCCCGGCCTGCTCGAACTAGCCTTTGCCCCCGAGACAGGAAAAGAAGGCCTCGAGAGATGGTGCCATGAGCACGGAATCGACGCCTTGTCATTCGCGGGCCCGCCAGCGGCCGTTGATCACATAAAGCGATTAGAATTCAAACTTCAGAGGAAAACCCAACAGCTCCCATCTGGGATGCCGAATGTACTGGTCGTTCCAGCTCAACAGCTATTCTTCAATGTTCAGAATCCGGCAGATTTGCTCCCACATGTAGAAGAAATTCTCCATGAGCATCCCAAAGTGGGGCTGCTGGTCCTCACCACTGAAAGCATTGCCTCGGTCACTCCCCGTGTAGCTTTGATAGGAGCGCATCTTGTCATTTGGAGCGGACGCGGGGGACATGACCAGCGATACCTGATGGTCCACAATCCCTATTGCATATCAACGTTCCCCCGGCCGACGGCGGAAAAAGTGAGATCAGCGTTCTCTTTCTGAGAGCGCTTGCAGGTCGGGCTGTGGATTCATGCGTGTCGACGGCGAGGCATTGGCCGGGTCGTCCTTCCGGCCTGCTGGCGGGCCGCGAGAGGCGAAGCGGACATCATGCGCCAGTGGTCCGCGCATGGTTCGGACATGGCGCGCTGCCTCATCCGCAGCTGTAGCACTCGCGCGCCCGACCTGTAGCACTTGGCAGCGGATGTATAGGTTTCACGTGATACACGCCGAGCGCCGAGCGCGGTTTTCCGCGGATTTTTCGTGGCGCGACGCGCCGTTCCCCTTCTTCCGAACATGGCGAAACCTGTAGCACTTCCGTCCCGGCTAGCCGCCCCTTGCCGATCGGGACTATGCTCCCTCGTCCAACGACCCAGGGGAGGAACCACCATGCGACGCAAGATCGCTTATGCCGCCGCCGCCGCGCTGTTCTTCGGTGCCGCCGCCGCCGTGGCCACCACCGAGTTGCCGCAGCTGCGCGGCGACCGCTTCAAGCCGCTGACCGCCGAGGAGATGACGCCCGAGCAGAAGGCGATGGCGGATGCCGTGCTGGCGGGGCCGCGCGCCTCGCTCAACGGCCCCTTCAACGTCATGCTGCGCAGCCCTGATCTCGGCGACCGGCTGCAGAAGGTCGGCGAGTATGTCCGCTTCAAGACCTCGATCCCGCCGCGCCTCAACGAGCTGGCGATCCTGGTGACGGCGCGGGCCTGGACGGCGCAGTACGAGTGGTACGCGCATTACCAATACGCGATGAAGGCGGGCGTGCCGCCGGCCGTCGCCGAGGACATCGCCGCCGGCAAGCGGCCGACCAAGATGGAGGGCGACGAGGCGATCGTCTACAACTTCACCCGCGAGCTCATCGACACCAAGCAGGTGAGCGACGCCACCTTCAGCGCGGTGAAGGACAAGTTCGGCGAGCGCGGCGTGGTCGATCTCATCGGCCTCATCGGCTATTACCACACCGTGTCGATGCTGCTGAACGTCGACCGCTATCCCCTGCCCGAGGGTGTGAAGCCGCCGCTCCAGGCGCTGAACCGGTAGCCCGACCGGGCACGGCGCCGGGTGCAACGGCGCGCGCCCGGCACTGTGCGCGACCTGCCGATCACATGCGCGTGATGCCGAGCGGCGCCGGCCGCGCGTCAGCGATCCTTAAACCGTCGCCGACAAAGGATCGTCGCGACATCGCGCATCTGCTCGATGCCGCCATTTGTCGTGCCTTGCCCTGGAAAGACATCATCATGACTCGCAAGATTGCCTGTGTCGCCGTGATCCTGCTGGCGGGGATTGCCGCCGCGATGGCGGCAGACGCGCCGCAATTCAAGCTGCGCGGCGACCGCTTCAACCCGCTGACCTGGGAGGAAATGAGCCAGGAGCAGAGGGCGCTGGTCGAGCACATTGTCTCCGGACCGCGCGGCTCGCTCAACGGACCGTTCAATGTCATGCTGCGCAGCCCCGAACTCGGGGACCGGCTGCAGAACGTCGGTGAATACGTGATCTTCAAGAACTCGCTCTCGGACCGGCTGAAGGAGCTGGCTATCCTGGTCACGGCGCGCGCTTGGACCGCGCAGTATGTCTGGTATGCGCATCATTCCCTGGCGATGAAAGCTGGCCTGCCCCCGGCCATCGCCGAGGCGATCGCCGCAGGCAAGCGGCCGGTCAAAATGGAGAGCGACGACGAGATCGTCTACAAGTTCACGCGCGAGCTGATCAACACGAAGCGGGTGAGCGACGCGACGTTCGCCGCGGCGAAGGCGAGATTCGGCGAGCGCGGCGTCGTCGATCTCATCGGCACCATCGGCTATTACCAGACCGTGGCCATGCTGGTGGACGTCGATCGCTATCCCCTGCCCGATGGCGCCACGCTGCCCTTGCGGGCGCTCAAGCGCTAGCCCCATCCAGCACGCGCGCCGGGTGCAGCGCCTCGCGGCCGGCGCCGTGCGCGATCTGCTGCCGGCAGCTCGTGCCGGCGGCGATCAGGATCGCGTCGGCCGGTGCGGCGCGCATCCGGGGCAGCACGCCGAGCTCGCCGATGCGGAGCGACATGTCGTAATGCTCGGCCTCGTAGCCGAAGGCGCCGGCCATGCCGCAGCAGGTGCTGTCGAAGGTGTCGACCGCGAGCCCCGGCACCAGCTTGAGCGCGGCGACGCTGTCGCCGACGGTGTTGAACGCCTTCTGGTGGCAATGCCCGTGCAGCACGGCCTTGCGCGCGTCCGGCTTGAGCGCGAGGGTGAAGCGGCCGGCGGCGCTCTCCGCCGCGACGAACTCCTCGAAGAGCCGCGCCTGTCTGGCCAGCGCCGCGGCCTCCGCGCCCGGCAGCAGGGCGGCGAGCTCGTCGCGCAAGGTGAGCAGGCAGGAGGGCTCGAGCCCGACAATCGGCACGCCGCGCGCGACATAGGGCTTGAGCGCCGCGAGCAGCCGGCGCGCCTCGAGCTTCGCCTCCTCGACGAGGCCGGCGGCGAGGAAGGTGCGGCCGCAGCATAAGGGCCGCTCGCCCGAGGGCGTCGCCGCGCGCACGGCATAGCCGGCGCGGCGCAGCACGCGCTCGGCGGCGCGCGCATTCTCGGGCTCGAACCAGCGATTGAAGGTGTCGACCAGCAGCACGACCTCGCGCCCGTCCGCCGCCGGCGCCGCGGGCGGCGGATCGCGGTAGGGCTCGCCGTGCCAGCGCGGCAGCGCGCGCCGCGCGCTCAACCCCATCAGCATCTCGCTGAGCCAGGCCAGCCCCGGCACGCGGTCGCGCAGATTGAGCAGCGGCGCCAGGCGCGACGCCGCCGGGGCGTAGCGCGGCAGGTAGGCGACGAGGCGCTCCCGCAGGGAGAGGCCGTGCCGCTTGTGGCGCTGATGCAGGAACTCGATCTTCATGCGCGCCATGTCGACGCCGGTCGGGCATTCGCGCTTGCAGCCCTTGCAGGAGATGCACAGCGCCATCGTCTCGCGCATGGCGTCGGCGGCAAGCGCGTCGGCGCCGAGCTGGCCGCTGAGGGCGAGGCGCAGCGTGTTGGCGCGGCCGCGCGTCAGGTGCTGCTCGTCGG
>WNFA01005201.1_pt1 | contig 10863 bp, 7 predicted proteins | sample 5400481 | NCBI WGS metagenome assembly WNFA01 (sample SAMN13153340, study PRJNA577476) | soil metagenome | isolation source: 120 cm saprolite under Douglas fir tree site 2 hole 1 replicate 2 | place: USA:California | collected 2015-04-18 | reverse complement strand
AGGCATGGAGTGGACATGGATGACCAGCGGGCATTTACGCTGCCGAGTCTTGAGTCCGCACTGGGGACAGGTCGTGAAACGCGCATCCCGATAGGGGTTGAGAAAGAAACGGTACCGCGCTGGTTGTTTGCCAAGCGGTTTCCCGGTTCGCTTCAGGGCGTTCCCAGCCTTCTCAATCGTGGTGTGGGTAGTAGGGGATGAACCGCTATGGCCCTGCTCAGAAAAAGCGATCGATTGTTTGATACCTTGCACTTGAGACAGATCTCTGAGCTCGATCCCCAGAGGTCCACCTGCTCGTCGCACATCGGGTATTTTCTCCAGATTCGTGCGCGCGAGGGTATAGTGTGGATCAATCTCAAGCGCATGCCGCAGGGCCGCTTTCGCCTCTTCACAGCGGGTTTGCATGATCAGACTGACGCCCAGATTGCCCCAGTATTGTGGTAAGCCACCACCCATCTCAATGACCTGCCGGAATGCCAGCTCTGCCTCCTGCCACTTGCTTTGCCGCATCAGGCTCATCGCAAGCATGAAGCGTTCCTCGCGCTCGATGAATTGCTCCAGGGTGATGGAGGTTCCGTGTTCCAGCATGGCCTCCTCAAGGTCCTTGCGGCTGATCTCCCATTCGGTGATGAACTTGCGGGTCAGTTCGCTGGTATCGTTCCTGGAGAGAGCAACTGCGCGCTCAAAATCCTGCACGGCTTGGCCGAACCGTGTTGTAAAGCGGCAGGCCAGGCCACGATTGTACCATACCTCTGCGTTCTTAGGATGGGTTAGTGTCTCCTATTCTTCAACTGCGCCAGGCCTTCTCGGGCCTCTTCCCACGAGAAATTCCCGGCGACGAGTTCTGTATCTTTCTTCCTGAGCAAGCGCTCATAGAAGGCGATGCCCCGGTCGACCAAGTTGCTTTCAGGCTCGTTTTCCTGGTCGTCCGCTTCGAGAAGTTCAAACAGGACATCTTCTGCCCGCGAGTACCTGCCAGTTCTTTCGAAGTATTGAAAAAGCTGGATTTTGATCTCCGCGGGCAATTCGTAGTCTTCCAGCTTGTCCAACAAGCCCTCTACCTCCAGGAAGATATCGGGATCGTTGATACTACTGTCGCTGGAGAGGATGGCGAGGAACAGGTACAGGGACCTCGAGTAGCGATAGTAGCTCGTATCGAAATCGTCTTGATCCACGTAGATATCGCCCTCTGCCTTCAGCAGGTTGGCAACCAGGAAACATTTCTCGATGTCCAGGACATCAAACGAGGTGAGCATTGCCAGCAGTGTTTCATCCGGCACAGAGGTGATGAGATCGGAACTGAAGCCCAGGGCCTGCTTGAATACATCGTCGATGTAGGTCAAAGCTCCCTCGTAGTCCTTGATTTCTCGCAGGTGGAGGATTTGGATCAGGACTCTGCTTAGTTGTTGTATCATCCTGAGGATATAGTCTTTTTGCATCATAGATTTGCTCACTCAGGCAAGTTTTGCGATAGCCTGGTCGATACGTGTCATACAGCGCTCGCGGCCGAGCACCTCCATCATCTGGAAAAGTGGGGGGGTCGCGGTGCTGCCGCTGACGGCTACGCGGACTGCACCGAAGAGCTGTCCACGGCTCAGGCCAAGCTCTACTGCCAGGTCGCTCATGGGTGTTTCCATCGCCTCGTGCGTCCATGTTCCAAGGGATGCAAGAAGGTCGCGGGCGCGTATTAGAGCAACACGAGTGCTCGCGACGTCCATCTTTTTCTGTACGAGCAATGCAGCATCGTAGCTTAAAACATCGGTGTAGAAAAAGGCTACCCTGGGGGCGGCTTCTCCGAGCGTTTTCAGGCGCTCCTGCTCCAATTGCAAGACGCGAGAGGTATACTCGCGGTCGAGTGGACGATGGATGCTATCGGGCAGGCCGCCCTCGGCCTCCGGGCGCTCCAGGTAAGGGATGGTGCGCTGAGTGAGGTCATCCAGCGATAGTTGGCGAATATAGACCCCGTTCATCCAGGTCAATTTCGCGGGATCATAGATGCCTCCAGCTATACCGACCCGGTCGAGAGTGAAAGCTTTAATCAACTCCTCAGGTGTGAAGAGTTCGGTTTTGTCATCGTAGGCCCAGCCGAGCAGAGCGAGGAAGTTGAGCACGGCCTCCGGCAGGTAGCCCTGGTTCTTCAATTCTACCCAGGATAAAGCGCCTTGACGCTTGCTAAGCTTTCTCTTGTCGCTGCCCAGCACGGTAGGGACGTGGTACAGGAGCGGCTGCTGCCACCCAAAAGCCTTGTAGATTTGCACGTGAAGCGGCGCGCTGGAAATCCATTCATCACCGCGCAGGACGTGCGTAATGCCCATGAGGTGGTCATCGACGAGGTGGGCGAGATGGTACAGCGCGTAGCCGTCCGATTTGAGAATGATTAAATCATCAAGGTCGGCGTTGTTAAAGACGATGTCACCGCGCAGTTCATCATGCACAACCGTTTCACCTTCAGTAGGCATGGCGAAGCGTACCGTCCAGGTCTTCCCGGCGGCCTCGTTAGCAGCTCGCTCCTCAGAGGTGAGGTAGCGGCAGAGGCGGTCGTAGCGTGGCGGCAATTTCTGCGCTACCTGCTCGGCACGCATCTGCTTAAGTCGCTCCGGAGTGCAGTAGCAGCGATAGGCATGACCCGAAGCGATGAGTTGATCGGTGTAATACTGATAGATTGCTTTGCGCTGGGTCTCATAGTAGGGACCATAGGGGCCTCCAACGTAGGGGCCTTCGTCGTAGTCCATCCCGAGCCATTTCATGCCTTCAACGAGGAACTCAACGGAGCCCTCCACGGTGCGCGCGATATCGGTATCTTCGATACGCAGAATGAATGTGCCGCCCGTGTGGCGCGCATAGAGCCAGTCAAAGAGGGCGGTGCGATAGCCGCCGATGTGCTGGTAGCCGGTTGGACTGGGAGCAAAGCGCAGGCGTGGCTTGCCATCCGGCGACAGGGTATACTGCTCCTGCGGACGATTGTCGGTCTGTGTCATAAGCGCAGAAATTCTCCTCTTCATCACAATATAGTTATTTTATCACATCGAGCGTAAAACCCTGGGCTTCCAGCCCCAGGGATAGAAGCGAGCCCTTTTTAGAGCGGGGACAGGCTCGGGGAAACCCGCTCCCCAAGGCAAAACGCTTGACATGAACGTCTCTGCCTGGTACACTTGTCCTAGTAAGTCGGGGTTCATGACCCCGCATCTACCTAGGGGCTCTGGGAAAGTCAGGTCTGTGGAGGATGTGTAAGACACCCAAGGTGAGAGCCTTGTGCGCAACGTCCCGTGAAACAGAAAAGCCAACCGGTGACGGTTGGAAGCCCCCAGCTTTAGCTGCGGGGAGATGTCACTGTAGCATAGTACGCCAGGGGGCAATATGGCAGGGCGAGGGCTGTAGAGTGCGGATTTATCCAGCATGTCCTCGCCCCTACATTTAGGCGCCCATCCTGGAGGTGCGCGCTAAGTGGTAGGATTGCCTTTTTTCACGCCGGTGAGGTGCAGGCGCAAGAGGTTGAGCGCTGCAATGACAGAGAGGCGTTTCTGGTCTTCGGGGCTGGCACGGTAGCCCGGCCCCATAGCGGTAACCACGCCCTCGGGGCCTTCGATGGCGATATATACTGTTCCGATGGGTTTGCCCTCTTGCATAGCGGGACCGGCAACGCCCGTGACACCCAGGCCGAAATCGGCTCCCAGGAGTTCGCGTGCGGCATGAGCCATGGCGCGGGCAGTTTCTTCACTGATGGCGCCATACTGCTCCAGGACCCCGGAAGGTACGCCCATCTGGGTTTTGAGGGCTGTACTATAAGCTACGACGCCACCTATGAAGTAGGCGGAACTGGCAGGGACATCGGTAATCCTGTTGGCAAGCAGCCCCCCTGTGAGCGATTCCATGACGGCCAGCGTTTGCTTACGGGCCAGGAGCAGCTTTCCAACGACGTCGGACAGGGTTTCTTTATCGATACCAAAGATATGGTGACCAAGAATCTGGCGCACCCGGGCTTCCATTTGTGCTACCTGCTGCTCGGCCTCCTTGCGGGTCCCGGCCTTCGCGGTGATACGCACGTCAACCGCGTCGGTTTTGGCATAGGTGGCAATGGTGGGGTTGTTGCTATGTATGAGCGAGTCCAGTCGCTCCTCCACCATAGACTCGCCCAGACCGGAGACGCGCAGGATACGTGTGAAGATAAGGCCGCCCGTATAGGGGCTGAGCCTGGGGATGGCTTCCTGTTCCCACATGCGGTACATTTCCCTGGGGACGCCAGGCATGGCAACGATGATATGACCATCCTTCTCGACCCACCAGCCGGGGGCAGTGCCGTAGGGATTGGGCAACGCCTGCGCAGAAGGAATGAGTGTGGCCTGTTTGATATTGCGCTCGGGCATGCTGGCGCTGCGTGTCGCGAACATACGGCGCAGTTCTGCTTCCAGCCCGGGATCTACCTGCATTGTCTCGCCGAGCAGGGCACTGATCGATTCACGGGCGAGATCATCTTCGGTCGGACCCAGTCCGCCTGTCATGATAATCAGGTCAGAACGCTCCCAGGCACGGCGCAAGGTCTCAACGATACGACTCTGGTTATCGCCGACCTGCGAGACAAAATAGAGGTCGATGCCCAACGAGGCCAGGCTCTGGGCAAGGTAAGTGGCGTTGGTATCGGTGATGTGGCCCAGCAATAACTCGGTGCCACACGAGAGTATTTCCGCGCGCATGCATCCTCCAGAATGTAGGGCGATGCCTAATAATCGCCCGATTAGCATAGCCATATCATATCACACAAGAGATGAAATCAATATATTGTGTTAGAAAGATTAAAAAATCAACATGTTGTGCCAAAAGTCTTGCAAAAGACGTTCTTTCTGAGTATACTGTGTTGGGTAGGCTAAAAGAAACACAGAACCTGACAGGTGCCAACAGGTATGGCACAGGGTGACAGGTAGCACACGTTATTTGACTTTTTCAAGAGGAGCACGAGAGTATGTTGGAACAACAGGAGCAGAGTTCTGAGGCAAAGAAGAGCATGGATACTGAGAAGATGACGCAGTTGGAGGGGATTCGCTCCAAGGTTTTCATGGACAGGTATTCTCTGAAGGACCCTTCGGGCAAGCCGTTAGAGTACTATCCAGAACAACTGTGGGCGCGGGTGGCAAGGGGTATTGCCTCCGTGGAGCCCAGTGAAGAACTGCAGGCCAGGTGGGAGAAGCGTTTTTACGAGGCGCTCTCCGACTTCCAGTTTGTGCCCGGAGGCCGCATTCTGGCGGGCGCAGGGTCGGGACACGCAGTCACCTATTACAACTGTATGCCGCCTGACCAGGAAGTGCTTACAGCAGATGGTTATCGACCAATTTCGGAAATCAAGATTGGCGATCTTGTGGTGACACATCGCAATCGCCTGCGTCCAGTATTGCATAAGTTTGAACGCGAGACTGAGGAAACACTTTACATCATCCGACCTAAGAAAATGGGCTACGATGATTTGCGCGTGACAGGCGATCACAAAGTATACATTGTCCGTTCAGAGTGGGTTAACACACATAAGTCGCGTGATGGTCTGCGTTTGCAGCATGAGCCAAATTGGATTCCTGCCAAAGAAATTAAAGCTGGTGATTACGTTGCCATTGTTACATACTATGAAGATAAGTTCCCACCTGATATCATCTCCTTTGAATACGACAGTCTCAAGTGGACGCAGATCGATGAAATCGCTGTTGAAGATTATTCCGGCATCGTGCTGGATATTGAGGTTGAGGAAGATCACTCGTTCATTTCAGCTGGGGTCGTGGTCTCAAACTGTTTCGTCATCCCCAGCCCCGAAGACAGCCGCCAGGGTATCCTCGACAACCTTAAACTCATGACCGAGATCATGGCCCGTGGAGGTGGCGTCGGCATCAACCTCTCCACGCTGCGGCCAAGAGGCTCGTACATCAAAACAGTGAATGGCACGGCATCGGGTCCCTGCTCGTGGGCGCAATTGTATTCGGTGGCGACCGGGGATGTGATCCAGCAGGGCGGTTCCCGGAGAGGGGCTTTAATGATTATGCTGGATGATACTCATCCCGACATAGAAGAGTTCATTACCGTCAAGCGCACCCCTGGCAAGATCGAGCATGCTAACCTCTCGGTCTGCATCTCCGATAAATTCATGCAGGCGGTGAAGGATGACGCGGACTGGGATCTCACCTGGCAGGGCGAGGTGAAGAAGACGATACGCGCCCGCGACCTGTGGGACCTGATCTGCACGTCGGCGTGGGAGTCGGCGGAGCCAGGGATGGTGTTTATAGACCGGTATAACAAAGAGTCAAACACCTGGTATTATGAGGATATCCGCTGCGTAAATCCGTGCGTTACGGGCGATACACTGATCTACACCGACGCCGGGTTGATTCCGGCTAGAGAACTGGCTGAACGCGGAACGCCAGTCACCGTAGTATCACCTGATATCGCTATTGGAGAGTTGGTTCCTGTAAGGTATGCAGTTGCCCGGAGCAGTTCACAAATCACCACAATATCTCCTAGAAAAAGTGTATCACTACGTCAAGCAAGCCATGTCTTCCCAACTGGCATCAAGCCAGTATATCGACTCCAGACAAAGGAAGGGTATGTAGTACGCCTCACTGGAGATCATAAGGTACTCACCTTAGAGGGATGGAAAGCCTCAAGTGATCTTGTACCTGGAGACAAGATCCATTTACTTCATAGTGAGGGTAGATTTGGAACCACTGGTAACGAAGACCTGGGACAGGTTCTAGGCTGGCTTATCGGGGATAGCTATCTCAATAGACAAAGTCGGCCAGGCAAGAGCTGTGTGACCCTCTCATTCTTTGGTACCGAGCAGGCAATCGCACCACATTTCGCAGAGGTAGTTAATCGCCTTATAGACACACCAAAGATAGACGATCACTGGCTTCGAGAGTACAAGGTTGGTATACAAAAAATCAAAGACAGAGAAGAAACTCGTGTCGAGTCAGTTCGCCTAATGCGTTTGGTAGATCCCGAATTGCTTGAAAATAAGTTACAGGTTCCTCCTTCAGTGCTATGCGGTTCAAGCGAAATGCAGAAAGGTTTCCTCTCGGCACTCTTTACTGCCGATGGTTCTGTACAGGGCAATACTGAGAAGGGCATTTCAGTGCGCCTCACATCGGTAAGCCAGGACTTACTCGAAGGCGTCCAAAAATTATTGCTCAATTTCGGCATTGCATCGTATATCTACAAGAACCGCCGCAGGGAAGAAATACGTGAGTTGCCAGATGGCAAAGGTGGTTTGGCTTCCTACAACACGCAAGCATACCACGACCTCATGATTTCACTCGAGAATCTGCATACCTTCGCGAAACAGATCGGGTTCCTGACAGTTGAAAAACAGAGCCGACTGGAAGAAGTGCTCTCGAAGTATATACGAGGACCATATCGCGAAAACTTCCTTGCAACCTTTGAGAGTCTCATCCCCGATGGCGAAGAGATGGTTTATGATCTAACAGAACCAGAAGCGCATCTATTCGTCGCAAACGGGCTTGTGGTGCATAATTGTGGCGAGCAAGGATTGCCGCCTTTCGGCGTATGTAATTTAGGAGCGTTGAATTTATCAGCTTTCGTGCAGAACGGGCAGATGGATTGGGAGCAGCTTGCTGACCGCAGCAAGGTGGCGATGCGCTTCCTGGATAATGTGGTCGATGCCAACGAGTACTTCATCAAGGAGAATGAGGAGGCGCAGCTTGGCACACGCCGGACCGGATTGGGGACGATGGGGCTGGCCGACGCGCTGATCAAGATGAAGGTCGCGTATGGCAGCGAGGCTTCTATTCCCATTATCGAGCGCATCTACACGACGATCCGTGACGCCGCTTACGAGGCATCGGCGGATATTGCGGCGGAGAAAGGATCATTCCCCAGGTTCGAGCGTGACAAGTATATGCGGGGGCCGTTCATCAAGCGGCTGCCGAAGGCGGTACAGGAGAAGATCAAGAAGCAGGGCATTCGCAATGCCGTCCTGTTGACGCAGGCGCCAACGGGCACGACGAGCCTGTTTGCCGGGGTCAGCTCGGGCATCGAGCCGGTGTATGATTTCGCCATGGTGCGCCGCGACCGCACAGGCGAGCATATCCTGTATCACCCGCTGCTGCAGGCCTGGCGCGACGAGCATCCTAACGAGTCAACACCGGGTTACTTCGTCGCCTCCAACGATCTGACGCCGGAGGAGCACGTGCGGGTGCAGGCAACTGTGCAGCGCTACACCGATTCGAGCATCAGCAAGACGGTGAACGCGCCGAACAGCCATACCGTCAAGGAGGTGCAGACACTCTATCGCCTGGCCTATGAGATGGGCTGCAAGGGCATTACGTATTACCGGGATGGGTCGCGCGACGCGGTGCTGACGCGGGTGGAGGATGAGAGGAAGGCGGCAGCGGCGCAGCAGACGGTGGTGATGGAACCGGTGACTTCGATCAAGCAGGGCGTCAAGCCTCGCCCGGACGTGGTGCAGGGCTATACGCGCCGGGTGATTGCGCCGGAGGGGAAGATCAACGTCACCATCAACAGCGACGAGCACGGGCCGCTGGAGGTGTTCGTGAACGTGGGCAAGGCAGGCAGTGACATTGCTGCCCTGGCTGAGGCGTTGGGCCGCCTGATCTCGCTCAACCTGCGCATTCTCAGCCCGCTCTCGCAGATGGACCGCGTACGCGAGATTGCTGATGAACTGCGCAGCATTGGCGGCAGCCGCTCCGTCGGCTTCGGGATGCAGCAGGTACGTTCGCTGCCTGACGCGGTGGCGCGAGCGCTGGAGCAGCACCTGGAGACGCTGGAGGCGGAGGAGTCCGCCAGGCAAACTGCTCCCGTGATACCCGAGAAGAGCAGCAACAATGGGCATGATGACCCGGTGGCGCCGGTCAGCCTGAGTCGTTTACAGACGACGGGCAATCTCTGCTCGCAATGTGGCTGCAATACGATGGTGTACGAGGAAGGATGCCGCAAGTGCTATAACTGCGGGCATAGCGAGTGCTAAACGGGGTCTAACTCGGATAGAAGACATACCACGTAAACGAGCCTGAGAACACGCTGGGGGAAAAGACACGTGTCTTTTCCCCCAGCTGTTAAAAGGGGTCATTACACACATTTCGCAACATGTGTCTTATAAAAACGAACTCACAGATCGAAGGGAAAGGAATAGAGGAAAAATATGCTACCAACACTCGCTAATGCAGCTGATCTGGCTCAGTGGGCAAATCGCCTCGATGCACAAGGACTTCTCCCGAAGCTTATACGTCGCCTCATGCTCGCAACTGCAGGTGATGTTACACGGATTGGTGTGCGATCTGAGGAAGGTATCCGATATCCGGGTTTCGACGGAATTGTCGAAGCTGGGAAAGGAAATGTCTTTTCAGTCGATTGATCTGCTCCTCCACGGGACCAGTACTGTATGGATAGGTGAAGGCTGCCTTGATAACGGAATACTCGCGTTGCAGCCCGTCGGCAAAGGTGTGCAGATCAGGAAAGCCGCTACTCAGACAAGCCTCAAGCCAAGGGTCAAGCTGTTCTTGCTAGCGACTCCTTGCCATGGTGACAAACTGTTGTGCCAATTTGTAAGCGACATTGATATCTAGGTGGGCAGAGCAAGACTGCCCTGTTGACTGTTATATAGGTGGTGGCACTGAAAGACAATATGAGCTTGGCTAAAAGAGAAGGCTTGAACTGGGAATATCCAAGCGCTGTGACTACGAGCAATAGTCAACTGATCTTCTGGGGTGGCCCCACTTTCATGGCTCAACCGCAACTTCCGTGCCATGAGGGCAAAGGATGGCCTTTCAAAATATGAGAGATGAACATGGAAGCCAGTCGGTGGGTTACGCTTCCCACGGCTGTTTTCACTTAGAACCTATCCCAATAGGCCCACCGCCCTGTACGTAATAAAAGCACAAGCTAGATGGAGCAGAGCCAAATAGTTCTCAACCTTTTTGTCCCAGCGGATAAGTACAGCGCGAAAGCGATTCATCCAACTGTGCGTGCGCTCCACCGCCCAACGGCTGGCCTTGTAGCCAACATGGCGTTTGAGGGCTTGCGACTCTTCCTTTCTCGCTCGAATATGCAAGGTGTAGCCAAATTCCTTGCCCAATTCCCGGACTTCGTCGTAGTCATACCCTTTATCCAGGCAGAGATTCTGTCGTTGCTCTTCGGTTGGCTCTGGTCGGGCAATTGGGATACTTTCCAGCGTTCTATGTGTCATCTTGAAATCATTGCGGTTGGCTCCTTCGACGGCGAGACCGATAGGGAGTCCATGCCCTTCCACTAACAGGCTTCGCTTCACTCCGCGTTTCGCCCGATCCGTGGGGTTGGGTCCTGTCTTCTCTTGACCCAGTGGCGCTTTCGTCATAGCTCCATCCATTGCTTGCCATTCCCAATCCAGACCCTTGAGTTCATCGTAGGAAGTCAAGCCTTGTGCCCATACCTGTTTGAAGACACCTACTTGCGTCCATTCCTGAAAACGTCGATGCGCACTGCTGCTGGAGCAGATCCCTGTGGCATCCAGCGCTTTCCATTGACATCCTGTTCGCAAACGATAGAAAATGGCATCCATCGCCTTGCGGTCATCCACTCGGGGCCGGTGGCACCCCAACGGGTGCGGTTTGCTGGGCGGCAAGAGCGGTTGTACTTTGGCCCATAATTCATCGGGGATTCGCCAACACTGGCTGGCATTCGAAAGACTCATCTTTCCTTTGCTCCTCTTCGTTGTTTGTGTCAGAGATCACGTGAGGATCGGCGTATGGAATGGTGAACAGAATGTGGCCCCTGAGGAGTTCACTCGCAGAGATGCAGACGAACATCTCTTGTTCCCTCTTCCGATCCAATGGATTGGTTTTCAGCTCTGACTGATCACCACTTTGCCGAAATGTG
>WNFA01005193.1_pt1 | contig 10867 bp, 9 predicted proteins | sample 5400481 | NCBI WGS metagenome assembly WNFA01 (sample SAMN13153340, study PRJNA577476) | soil metagenome | isolation source: 120 cm saprolite under Douglas fir tree site 2 hole 1 replicate 2 | place: USA:California | collected 2015-04-18 | reverse complement strand
CGACGAGCGCGGTGCGCGCCGGATCGATTGTGTCGAACGGATGGAGCCGGCCGCGGCGCGCCAATGCCCGCTCGATGGCATAGGACGGTATCGCGATCTTATGCATGGCTGCTCCTTCGGTCGGTGTTAAACGCCTAGCGGCGCAGGGGCCGGAAGAAGGCCTGCACCTCGCTCGCCAGCGCTTCCGGCTGCTCCATCGCGGCGAAATGGCCGCCGCGCGCCATTGGGCTCCAGCGACGGATGTCGGTGTAGGTGCGCGCCGCCAGCGAGCGCGGCGGCTGCAGGATCTCGCGCGGAAATTCGGCATAGCCGGTCGGCACGTCGACCGTGCCGCCCTCGGGGATCGGCCACGGCCGGTGCATGCGCGCGTAATACGGAAAGAACGACGACCCGATCGCGCCGGTGAACCAGTAGAAGGCGATGTTGGCGAGCAATTGGTCGCGCGAAAACACCGACTCGACATCGCCGCCGCAATCGGACCAGGCGCGGAACTTCTCGACGATCCACGCCGCGAGCCCGGAAGGTGAATCGCTCAGCCCAAAGGCAAGCGTCTGCGGCCGGGTTCCCTGGATCCACTGGTAGCCGGTCTCTTCCTTGAGCCACAGCGCGGCTTCGCCGTAAAAGCGTTCCTCCTCGGCGGTCGGGGCGACGGACGGATCCCGCTCGCGGCGCACCGCCAGCAGATTGACGTGAACCCCGAGGAGCTTCTCCGGGTGAGCGTAACCGAGGCGCGAGGCGGTAATTGCGCCCCAGTCACCGCCCTGCACGCCGAATCTGGAATAGCCGAGCCGGTCATGCATCAGCGCCGCGACGCAATCGGCGATCTCCTCGATGCCGAACCGAAGCTGCCCCGGCGCGAACGACATTCCGTAGCCGGGCAGCGATGGTGCGACAACCGTGAAGGCGTCCGCCGGATCGCCGCCAAAGCGCGCCGGATCGGTCAGGCGCGGGATGATGTCGAGGAACTCGAACACCGAACCGGGCCAGCCGTGCAACAACAGCAATGGCAGCGGCGACGGCCCCTGCCCCGGCACATGGAGAAAGTGCAGGCCGATGTCGAAAAGCTCGGTCTTGTATTGCGGGAAGGCGTTGAGGCGTGCCTCCTGCGCCCGCCAATCGAAGCCGCCGGCCCAATAATCCACCAGCTGCCGCATGTATTCGAGGTCGGTCCCATAGGACCACGCCGGCCCGGGGGCCTGGTCCGGGAAGCGGGTGCGCGCCAGGCGTTGGCGCAGATCGGTGATCGCCGGTTCGGGAATGTGGAGCGTCGTCGCCGTGACCTGGTCGGGCATCGCGCTCTCCCCGGCTGGATCAGGTCATCGTGGAATGGGGGTCAGGGCGGCGCAAGCCGAAAATCAGGCCGGGACCGGCGCGTCCGGATGGAGGAGCTGGGCCTCCCGCAAATCCTGCCACAAAGCGGCCGGTATCGGATGCTGCAACAGCCTGAGATTGGTGCGGAACTCGTCGGCATTGCGCGGGCCGGGGATGATCGCCGCGACGGCCGGATGGGCCAGCGGAAACTGCAATGCCGCCGCCGCGAGCGGGACGCCGTGGCGGTCGCAAACCGCATGGATCGCATCGACCCGGGCGAGGATCTCCGGCGGCGCGGTCCGGTAGTTCCAGGTGTCGCGGCCGGCGAGGATGCCGGAATTGAGCGGGCCGCCGACCACGATCGAGGTGCCCGCCTTGAGGCATTTCGGCAAGAGATCGTCGAGCGGGCCCTGTTCGAGCAAGGTATAGCGCCCGGCCAAGAGGAAGGCATCCCATTGGCCCCATTCGAGCGCCTCGAGCAGCACCTCCTTCTCGTTGACCCCGATGCCGATCGCCCGCACCGCGCCGGAGCGGCGCAGCTCTTCGAGCGCGCGGTAGCCGCTCTCGCGCAGCGTGCGCATCAGCCCGGGATGCGCGTCCGGCCCATGCTGGTAGGTGCCGATGTCGTGCACGTAGAGGATGTCGATGCGCGCCAGGCCGAGCCGCTGCAGGCTGTCCTCGAAGGACCGGAGGATGCCGTCATGCGAGTAGTCGTAAACCGGGTCGAACGGCATCACAGGGTGCCGCTCGCCGTCGCCGGGGCCCGCCGCCTGCGGAGCTGAGGGGCGCGGCCGCAGCAGCCTGCCGACCTTGGTCGACAGCACCCACTCGTCGCGCGGCTCGGCGCGCAGCGCATCGCCGACCGCGCGCTCGGCCTGGCCGACACCGTAATAGGGGGCGGTGTCGACGTAGCGCACACCGGCATCCCAGGCCGCGCGGACAATCGCCTCTGCCTCCACGCGCGTCACCGCGATGCGGCTGCCGCCAAGCGTGGCGCAGCCGAGACCCAGGGCCGTGACTTCGAGCGAGCTGCGGCCGATCCGACGCTTTGGGAAATCCGGCATCCGATGTCTCCGCTCAGTTCCCACTCGCGCTGTACACTGGCGCACCCTGCGGCACCACTCGGCGGCGGCGGCGCAGCACGAGCGAGCCGATGATCACGATATGGACGAGATTGAACGCGATCCCGGTGACGAAGGCTGCACCGTAAAATCCGGCGAAATCGTAGATCGCCCCTGCCAGCCAGCCGCCTGCCGCCATTCCCGTGCCGCTGAACAGCAGCAGCGTCGGGATCCGCCAAGAGGCCTCGACCGCGGGAAACAGCTCGCGGATCGCGACCACATAGGCCGGGATGATACCGCTGAAGCCGAGCCCGAAGATGGCGGCTACCGCAAACAGGCCGGCCTCCTCCTGGGTCAGGAGAAACCCGGTCATCGCCGTGACCTGGCACACCGACCCGGCCAACACCGTGCGTAACCCGCCGATCCGGTCGGCGACGAAGCCCCAGCCTATTCGGCTGAAGAACGCACAGCCGAGCAACAGCGACAGCATCGCGGCGCCATGTGCCGCCGGGAGGCCGAGATCGCTGCAAAACGCCACCAGATGACCCTGGGGCATCGCCATCGGCACGCAGCACAGAAACCCGGCAATGCACAGTAGGATCTGCACGGTCCGTGGCCGCAACCCGAGAACCGGCGCTGCACGGCCCGGCGCCAGTGCTGCCGGCATGCCGCTCGCGGCCGGCGCCGGACCAAAGACCAGGGCGGCGACCGGCAGGATCACCGCGATCTCGAAGACCGCGTACACCAGCATCGTCTGCCGCCAGCCGAGCGCCGCGATACCGCGCTCGAACAGGACCGGCCAGAGCGTGCCTGCCAGGTATTGGCCGGATGAAATGAGCGCCACGGCGATGCCGCGCCGGCGGTCGAACCAGCGCGCGACATAGACATAGAGGGGCGCGTTGATCCCGGCGTTGCCGACGAGCCCCATGAATAGCCCGTGCCCGACATAGAGCGCGGTTTGGCCCCCGAGCGTCGAGATCACCAGGCCAATCCCGATCATCACCGCACCGAACATGACCGTCCAGCGCACCCCGATGCGCTCGGCCACCCAACCCATCGCGACGCCGCCCGCGGCCGAACCCAGCCAGGCCAGCGCAAAGGCGAGTGCCGGGACCGAGCGCGCGCCGCCAAGCTCGGCGGCGATCGGCTTCAGCGCCACCACCGTGATGACCGGCGCACCGTAGGAGACGGTGTAGATGCCGAGCGCCGTCAGCGCGATGACCCAGGAGGCGCGAGTCTCAACCGAGGCCGGGCGAGGCGCAGCCCGTTCGGTGACGGCGGATAGGGTCATTGCGCCGCCTCGCTATCCCGACGACAAAATGAATATCGCGGGGCGCCTTTAATGTCGGCTGAGCATGTCCCAGGGGGTCTTGCCCTCGGGCAAAGGCGGGATGCGTAGGAGATCGGCGATCGGCACGCCCGCCTCGTATTGCCGCGCCAGCTCTTCCGGGTCGTAGGTGACGCCGACCGGGTTGGCGGCGAAGGCCGGGCTGTGGAAATAGCCGTCCAGCTCGGCGACGGTGGCGAAATTGTCGATCTGCAGCTCGACCCGGTTGTTGTCGGGGTCGCGGTAGTACATCGACGTCGTAACGCCGTGATTGATCGGCCAATGCGGCAGGATTGCGTGCTCCTTCAGCCGGCGGTAGGTCGCCAGCAGCTCGCCGAGATCGCGGTAGGAATAGGCGACATGGTCGGTCCCGGCCGCCTCGGGGTCGCGCGGCGCCAGGCCGGGGATCTGGATCAGCGCGAGACGGTGATGCTCGTCGTCATAGCTGAGGAAACAGAGGCGCTCGTCGCGGAACACGATCCGCGCGGCGAGCACCGTCTGGTACCACTGCGCCATCCGGTCGATCTGCCCGGTGCGCAACACGAAATGCGCGAATTTGGCCGGGCTGATCGGCTGCGCGGTCGCCGCCAGCGGCCGCACCACGGGGGACAAATCGTTCATCGCTCTCTCCTCTCCGGTTGGCTGATGCGCGCGCCGCTCGGCGCGGCACAGCGCGGTATGGCCCGCGACGGATTATCCGCGTTTTTGCCGCGCCGGAGCAACCAGGCTGTCGCAGCGCCGCTATTTTCGTTCGCTTGATGTTCGCGGGCGGCCCGTGGTAAGTCCCTGCCCCCGCTCAGACGGAGAGGTGCCGGAGCGGTCGATCGGGGCGGTCTCGAAAACCGTTGTCCTCCTTGCGGGGGACCGAGGGTTCGAATCCCTCCCTCTCCGCCATTTCTCTTCGGCGGCCGACTGCCGGCGCTTTTACCCGCGCACCAGGCCGCCATCGATCGGGATCACCGCCCCGGTCACATAGTCGGATAGGTCGGTCGCCAGGAACTCGATCACCCTGGCGCAGTCCTCGACCGTTCCAAGCCGCCGCAAGGCGACCAGCTCGGCGCGATCGCGGTTGCCCTGGATGCTTCCGGGAATGACCGTCTGCATGATCCGGCCGGTCGCGATCACCCCGGGCGCGATGCAGTTTGCGGTGATGCCGAAAGGCCCGAGATCCTGTGCCAGGTACCGCGTGTAGTGGGCGATCGCCGCCTTTGCCGCGCCGTAATGGGCGTAGCCGCCATCGGCCGATGGTGCCGTTCCGGCCACCGAGCTGACCGTGATGATCTTCCCCGAGCGCTGCTCCTTCATGATCGGGGCGACTGCGTTGACCGTGTAGACGGTGCCGAACAGGTTCATCCCGACGACCAGCTGCAAGAGCGCCGGTTCGAGCGTACTCGCCTTGGTGTCCAGGGGCCGACCCCGACCGCCGCCAGCATTCGCGACGAGGACATCGATACGGCCCCATGCCTCGGCGACTCGCGCAATCATCGCCTCGACCGCCGCGTGATCGGTCACATCGGCCTCGATGCCCAAGGCAGTGCCCCCTGCGGCCTCGATTTCGGCGACCGTGCTGTCGGCGGTCATGTCCTTGGCCTCGGCCTCGAACTCCTCGTACGAACGCAAGTTCAGGTCGGCGACCGCGACCTTCGCGCCCAACCCGGCCAGCCGCTTGGCGTACGCGCGTCCCAGGCCACGCGCCGCACCGGTCACGATCGCGACCTTTCCGTCCAGCTTGCCCATGGCTGATCCCCTGGTTTGGCGCTAGCGCCGGGCGGCGAGGCGGTTCTCGTGCACCTGGAGGTGGCACCAGGCGGCGCGCAACAGCGGCGTCGCGATGGCGAAGCCGGCCGCGCGGCGGATCATGTCGCCGATGATCGCATCGGCCTCGGTGCGCCTTCCGGCTTCGAGGTCGTGGCGCATCGAGGCGCTGTTGACGCTGCCCGGCTCGGTCAGCATCGCCTCGACGCGCTCACGGGCCTGCGGGCGCGGCGCGAACCCGGACGCGGCGGCGACCGCCTGGCACTCGGCGAGCGCCGCGATCATCAGCGCCGCGCCGCCCTCTGTCGCGACGATCTCGCCGACCGTGCCGCGCAGCAGGCAGTTCATCCCGGCCATCGCGCTGATCATCACGAATTTTTCCCACATCTCTAGGAGGATGTTGTCGCTCGCCGGGGCGCTGACCGGGGTGCCGGCAAAGGCCGCTTCGATCGCCCGCGCGCGCTCGCCGATCCTCCCATCACGCTCGCCGAAGGCGATGCCCGAGAGGCGGTTGTGGTGGCGGATGCTGCCGTCGGGAAGGAGGCTCGCGCCGACATAGGCAACCCCGCCGAGCACCCGATCCGGTCCGAACGCCGCACCGAGCCGATCGAGATGCACCAGGCCGTTGAGCAGTGGCAATACGGCGCTATCCGGCCCCATGCCGGGGCGGATCGCCGCGATCGCGGTGTCGGCGTCGTAATGCTTGGCGGTCAGCAATACGACATCATAGGGGCCGCCGACCCGGTCGGCGGTCGCCAATTTGACCGGCACGCGAAAATCGCCGAGCGGGCTCGCCACCGTGAGACCGTGCTCGGCCAAGAGGGCGGCGCGCGGGCCGCGCACCAGAAAGGTCACATCGCGCCCCGCCTCGGCGAGCCGCCCGCCGAAATAGCCGCCGACCGCGCCGGCCCCGAGCACGAGAAAGCGCATTTTCTCCATCCTCCAGCATTCATTTCCGTCACCCCCGCAACCGCAGGAGTCCACCGCCCCTGGATTCCCGCTTTCGCGGGAATGACGCGGGTTTGGGTTCAGCCCGTGACCAGCCGGCGCGGCTCCATAGTCCGCGAACCTACCGCGCGGCGGTGCGGCCGTTGATCAGGGCGAGGCCGCGCAGAACGTCGATCGCCTCGCTCAGCTGCTCGTCGCTGGTCGTTCCGATATCGCCCGACGCGACGGTCGGCTCATCGCCCTTGGGCGGCGTCGCGGTGGTGGTGGTCGGCGGCGGCTTTGGCGCTGCCGCGTCGCCGGGCGCGCCACCCTTGGCGGCGCCGCCCTCCGGTTTGGCGGCATCGGGGTTCTTCAGCGCGCCGCGCAGATCGGCCTCGCGGCGGCGATCGACCTGCGCGACCTTTTCCAGCTTGAGCGGCGACACGTTCAAGTCGGGTTCGAGACCCTTGCCCTGGATCGGCCGGCCGCTCGGCGTCTCAAAGCGCGCCGTCGTCAGGCGGATCGCACCATTGCCGTTGAGCGGGATCAGCGTCTCGATCGCGCTCTCGCCAAAGGTCTTGCTGCCGAGCAGCACCGCGCGGCGGCTATCCTGCAGCGCCCCGGCGACCAGCTCGGCCTCGCGGGCGGTGCCGCCATTGACGAGCGCCACGATCGGCTGTCCGTTGGCGACGTCTCCGGGGGTCGCGGCGATCTTCTTGGCGCTGTCGGGTTTGCGGCTCTTGACGATTGTGATGTCACCCTTGTCAATAAATGCGTCCGCCGCCGCCACCGCCGCGTCGAAGTTGCCGCCGGGATCGTTGCGCAGGTCGACGATGAAGCCGATCAGCTTGTTGCCGGCCCGTTGCCGCAGATCCTTGACCGCCTCGGTAAGCGTCCCCGGCGTCGTGTCGTCGAAGCCGGCAAGGCGGATATAGCCGATATCGCCGGCTTCGAGCCGGGCATTGACGGTCGGTAATTTTCCGGCCACGCGCTTCAGCTTGACCTCGACCGGCGCGCCGGTGCCGCGGCGAAGCATCAGCGCGACCTCGCTGTCGATTGGCCCGTTCAGCTTCTGCTCGATCTCGGGCAGGGTCAGATCGTAGGTCGGCTCCTTGTCGATCGTGAAGATGATGTCGCCCGGCTTGATGTCGGCCGATGCCGCGGGCGAGCCGTCGCGCGGCGCGACGACCTTCACCTGCCCGTTGTTGAGGGTCACGACGAGGCCGCTCGTGCCGCCCTCGCTCGAGGTCCGCGTCTGCAGCGCCTTGTATTCGGTCTCGTTGAGGTAAACCGAATGCGGGCCAAGACCGGCCAGCATTCCCGCGATAGCGGTCTGGATCAGCTTGCCGTCGGCGACCGATTCGACCGCATCGTGACGGATCCGCTCAAACGCCTCGCCGAACAGATTGAGCTGCTCGTAGACGCCGCTTTTCCCGCTCTTTGCCTGCGGCATGGCCGCGGCGGGCGCGAGAAAGACGATCAGAGCGACCGCCATTGCCGATTTGCGCATTCCCAACGATCTCCCCGCGGGAGGTTAAACGAGAGCCTCAAAGCGCCCGCACACTATCCCAGTCCGCCCTTATTGCAATCCCCGGGGGTGGCGAAATGATGGCGGGAATTGACATTGCCGGCCGGCGACCGTACCGCTTGGCTCCCCTTCCGCGGCACGCCACCATGCAAGACAAGAAGCATACCGCCTTCTCCGGCCGCCTCGTGATCGTCGGCTTTGGCAGCATCGGCCAAGGCGTCTTGCCGCTGCTGCTGCGCCATATCGACATCGGGCCGGACCAGATCACGATCATCAGCGCCGAGCCGCGCGGCCGGGATGTCGCCGCCGAATACGGCGTCCGCTTTGTCGAGACCGCGCTGACCCGGGAGAATTACCGCATAGTGCTCGAAGATTGGCTCGGCCGCGACGACTTCCTGCTCAACGTCTCGGTCGACGTGTCGAGCGTCGCGTTGATCGAGTTTTGCCAGAGAAAGGATGCGCTTTATCTCGACACCTGCATCGAGCCTTGGCCGGGCGGCTACACCGACCCCAACCTGCCGCCCTCAGCGCGCTCCAACTATGCGCTGCGCGAGAGCGCGCTGGCGCTGCGCTCGGGTGACGCCGAGAGCCCGACGGCGGTCATCACGCATGGCGCCAATCCCGGGCTCGTGTCCCACTTCGTCAAGCAGGCGCTGCTCGACGTCGCGCGCACTGCCGATCCAGCGACGCGGGCGCCTGCCGACCGCGTGGGCTGGGCGCAGCTCGCCGAGCGGCTCGGCGTCAAGGTCATCCACATCGCCGAGCGCGACACGCAGGTCGCCGGCATCCCCAAGGAGCCGGGGGAATTCGTCAACACCTGGTCGATCGAGGGATTTTTCAGCGAAGGATCGCAGCCCGCCGAGCTCGGTTGGGGGACGCATGAGCGGCATTTCCCGGCGGACGGTCGGCGCCACGATTTTGGCAGCCAGGCGGCAATCTATCTGTTGCGGCCGGGCGCGGGGACGCGGGTGCGCAGCTGGACCCCGCTCGAAGGGCCCTATCACGGCTTTCTGATCACCCATGGCGAGTCGATCTCGATCGCCGACTATCTGACCTTGCGCGAGAAGGGGGCGGTGCGCTACCGCCCGACCTGCCATTACGCCTACCACCCCTGCGACGACGCGGTGCTGAGCCTCCATGAGCTCGCCGGCAAGAACTGGCACCTGCAAGGCGAGAAGCGGCTGATGATGGACGAGATCGGCAAGGGGATCGACGAGCTCGGGGTGCTGCTGATGGGGCCGCAAAACGGCGTCTACTGGTACGGCTCGCGCCTGACGATCGAGGGAGCGCGGCGGGTCGCGCCACACAACAACGCTACTTCGCTGCAGGTTACCGCCGCTGTGCTCGCGGGGGTGATCTGGGCGATCGAACACCCCCGCCGCGGCCTTGTCGAGCCGGACGAGATGGATTTCGCTCGCATCCTTGAAATCTGCCGGCCCTATCTCGGCGAGGTGGTCGGGATATGGGGCGACTGGACCCCGCTCGCCGACCGCGAAGTCTTGTTCCCCGAGGATCTCGACCGTGACGATCCCTGGCAGTTCAAGAACATCCGGGTCTTCTGACCGGGGTGGCGCGGGGATGAGTCGGCGGGTATGGCTTGTCGGGCTTTGCCTCTATGCAATCGTCGGCGCTGTCGATGCCGCGATTTTTCTGCGTGATGAAGCGCGGGCGGGTGAGGATTGGTGGTCGCCTGACAACCTCGCCGTAGCGTTTTCGGCCGGGTTGTTCTGGCCGGTTGATCTCGTGGCCCGCTCGCTGCTCAACCGTTGATCGCGCCCGTCTCGTCACCCCCGCGAAAGCGGGGGTCCAGGGGCAGCGATACAGCGGTCGCTCTGGATTCCCGCTTGCGCGGGAATGACGGGCCGTGGGTGGGGCGGCTTACCGATAGTCGGGCGGCGGGACGAAGCCGCCGATTTCGGCGGCGAGCAGGCGGGCGAATTCGATCGTCGTCAAATCGTTGCCCTCAGCCCCGATGATCTGCATGCCGACCGGCAGACCGGCGGCGGTGAGGCCGAGCGGCGCCGCCGTCGCGGGTAGATAGGAAAGGCTCGCCGGGCCGGACCAGAACAGCTGCTCGTCATAGCGGACCGGCTTGGCGTTGACCGAGATCAGGCGCTGTTCGCGATCCGGGTTGTGGTCGTGCGCGAAGGCGGCGGTCGCGGCGACCGGGGTCAGCAGCACGTCGACGCCCTGGAAGAAATCGCGCCAGGCATGGCGCAGCCTGGTGCGCGCCTCGTTGGCGACGCCCCAGCTGCGATGGTAGACGGTGGCGCCGCGCGCGATCAGCGCCCGCGAACTGGTGTCCTCCGGGCTGAGGCTCGCCGCGATCGCCTGCTGAGCGGCGAAATCCTCGTCGCGCATCCGGGAGGCGGTGGCGGCGCGCAGCAGCAGCATGAAGAGCCTTTGGTGCTCCTCATCGTCGAGCGGCGGGCGCGCCGTCGCGTCGACCGAGGCACCGGCGTCGGACAGCGCGGCAATCGCCGCCGCGAAGCGCTCGCCGACGCTCGCATCGATCTCGCAGAGCGCCGATTGCGTCCACACCGCGACCCGGAAATCGCCGAGCCGGCGGTGGCGCGGCGGCGGCAATTCGACGCGCCAAGCCGCCTGTTGCGGGCCATCCGGCCCGGCGAGGACATGCATTGCCAGCGCGAGATCCTCGGCATGCCGCGCCATCGGGCCGACCACCGAAATATCGGTCGGGGTCAGAGCACCGGTCGGTGAATGCCCGCGCGTCGGGATCAGCCCCCAGCTCGGCTTGTGCGCGTAGATGCCGCAGTAATGCGCCGGGTTGCGCAGCGAGCCCGCGATATCGCTGCCGGCGCCGAGCGCCGAGAGGCCGGCCGCCAGCGCCGCCGCTTCGCCGCCCGACGATCCGCCCGGACCGCGCTCGGCGTCCCACGGGTTGTTGGTCGTCCCGTAGACCTCGTTGTAGCTCTGCGAATCCTGCAGCATCAGCGG
>WNFA01011441.1_pt1 | contig 10870 bp, 10 predicted proteins | sample 5400481 | NCBI WGS metagenome assembly WNFA01 (sample SAMN13153340, study PRJNA577476) | soil metagenome | isolation source: 120 cm saprolite under Douglas fir tree site 2 hole 1 replicate 2 | place: USA:California | collected 2015-04-18 | reverse complement strand
CGGGAGGTCTCAAGTCACCCCTCATGTGCCTCACGGCGGCGCGGTACGGCATCGCCTGGGGCGCTGTGGGCGCGGCGATGGCGTGCTACGACGAAGCGGTGAGCTACGCGAAGCAGCGCGTGATGTTCGGGAAACCGATCGGGGGGTTCCAGCTACAGCAGGCCCGCCTGGCGGACATGCTCACGGAGATCACCAAGGCTCAACTCTTGTGTGTGCAATTGGGAAGGTTGAAAGATCAGGGTACAGCGACGCCCCAGCAGGTTTCGCTCGCCAAGCGCAACAACGTGAGCATGGCCACCGATATCGCCCGGGAGACACGGCGCCTCCTCGGCGCGAACGGCATCCTGGCCGCGTACCAGGCGATCCGACACCTCGCAAATCTCGAATCGGTGTACACCTACGAGGGGACGCACGACATCCACACCCTGATCCTGGGGCAGGAGATCACCGGTCTGAGCGCCTTCAACTAGAAACCCCCTCACACCGCCTCTCGTCATATCAGCCATGCATCTCGCGCTGTTGCTCGTCCTCGCGCAAACTCAGCTGGTCGACATTCAGAACCTCGCCCCTCGAGAGCTTCGGGTAAGCGCCTTCGTACTCACGGTGCCGCAGGACCTCAAGGTGTCCGCCGTCGGAGCCGAGCCGTGGCCTGACCGGCTGCGGACCCGCGACGACCAGCTTTGGCAGGAAGACGAGCAGACGACGTGGCCGGCCGCAGCGTGGATTCTCGACGCGCGCACCCGCGCGGTCGTGTGGGATCTGCGCGCGGTGGAGACGCGCCGCGAATCCAACGGCCTGCGGCGGTTCTCAGGTACCGTTCACCTCCCGGCCGGCACCTACCAGGCGCATTACGCGTCGTATCCCGCTTCTTCCATCACCTGGAACGGCGACATCAATCTCAGTCTGAAGGAAATCGTGCGGCTCGGCCGGCGCGCGAAGTATGGCGGTCCGTACGTCGAGACAGAACTGTACAAGCAGTTCGGCCTGAGCATCGACGGTGCGGGGCGGGCCGCCTCGCAGGACGACATCAGCGCCGCGCATGCCGCGTTCACGGCATCCGCGATCGCGACAGTCGTCCCCGACCGAAACAGCTCGATGCGCAAGGGCTTCGAGATTACCCGGCCCACCGCCGTCGAGGTCTACGCCATCGGCGAGCTGAAGGTCGACGGCGAGTTCGATTATGGCTGGATCATCCCGCGGGCGGCGCGGCCAAGAATCGCATGGTGCGCGAAACGTTGCAGCTCAAGCCGGGACATTATGTCGCCTACTTTGTGTGCGACGACTCGCACGGCCCCGACGAATGGAACAACGTGCCCGCGACCGATCCGGAGTTCTGGGGGCTGACGCTGCGCGTGGCCGACCCGGCGGCGCGCGCCTCGGTCAAACCGTTCGAGTACGAACCGGTTCCGCAGGGCCAGACCATCGTCTCAATGATTGGGATCCGTGACGACGAGATGCGGTCCGCGGGCTTCGCCCTGCGGCGTCCGATGGACGTGCATGTCTACGCCCTGGGCGAAGGTACCAGCGACAAGATGTCCGACTACGCGTGGATCGTCGACCAGGAGCAGCACAAGCGGGTCTGGGCGATGCGTTACGAGGATACCGAGCATGCCGGCGGTGCCGAGAAGAACCGGTTGTTCGACGGGACAATACACCTCGATGCCGGCAATTACCTCGTGTATTACCACAGCGACGGCTCGCACTCCTACAACGATTGGAACGGCGCCCCACCTGCCGAAGAACGCTACTGGGGCGTGAGCGTCTTCCCGGCGAGTCGCCGGCTGAATCCCGCCGACATCGGGCCGTTCATGCGTACCCGGGGCGCCGGCACCGATAACACCCTGGCGCAGCTCACTCACATGGGCAACGACGAAGACGCGAGCACGACGTTGCGTTTGACCGCAGAGACGCGTCTGCGCGTCCTGGCGGTGGGCGAAGGCCGTGACGGCGAGATGTTCGACTACGGTTGGATCGAGGACTCGGACGGCCGGACCGTATGGAAGATGAAATACGACGCAACCGACCCCGCTGGCGGATCGAACAAGAATCGCATCTTCGACGGCGTTATCGCCCTGCCTGCAGGAAACTACGTCCTGCGCTACCGCTCCGACGGCTCGCACTCGTACAACGACTGGAACACCGACCCGCCCGACGATCCCGAGAGTTGGGGCATCTCCGTGTTCCGAATGGCGAAGCGGTAGCGTAGCTTTCGGGCCGGGGGCCTCATGAAAATCGCGGTGTGCATCAAGCGCGTGCCCGATTCGGAGACGCGCGTAAAAATCGCTGCCGACGGCAAAAGCCTCGACGAAGCAGGCGTGAAGTTCGTCCTGAATCCCTATGACGAATTCGCGGTCGAAGAAGCGCTGCGGCGCAAAGACACCGGCGAGGTAGCAGTCTTTTGTCTCGGTCCCGCGGCGGCGCAGGAGACGATTCGCACCGCCTTGGCGATGGGCGCCGACCGCGGCGTCCTGTTGCAGGCGGACAAGATCCCCATCGACCCTTTCGAAGCCGCCAAAGTCCTCGCGGCCGAGCTCAAGAGCACGACCTGGGACCTGATTCTGTTCGGCCGCATGGCGATTGACGACTACAATCACCAGGTGGGGCCGCTCGTCGCTGAGCTGCTCGGCCTGCCGTGTGTCACCGCCGTCTCGCATCTCGACATCGAGGGAACGAAGGGTGTCGCCGAGCGAGAGATCGAAGGCGGCATCGAAGTCGTGGACTTTCCCCTTCCGGCTATCCTCACGGCCGACAAAGGACTCAACGAGCCGCGCTACCCCGCCCTCAAGGGCATCATGGCTGCCAAGAAGAAGCCGCTCGAGGTGAAACCGGTGCAGCTTGGCGGCGGCGCGCTCGAAGTCGTTGCCCTTACGCCGCCGCCCGAGCGGAAAGAAGGCAAGATCGTGGGTGAGGGAGCCGGTGCCGTCGGCGAGCTGGTGCGGCTGCTGCGCGAACAGGCCAAGGTGCTGTGACGACGCTTGCCGTGCTGGAGCAGCGCGACGGCGTGCTGCGCAAGATTTCGCACGAGGTTGTCACAGCCGCGCAGAGGCTTGGCAGGAGCGTGGAAGCCGTCGTGTGCGCGCCTGCCCAGGTCCAGGGCACTGACCAGGTTGGCAAGTTCGGCGCGGACAAGATCGTCACACTCACCAATCCAGCCTTTGCCAGGTACGCTCCCGAAGCGTGCGCGCAGGCGCTGGCCGATCGTGCGAAGCAGGGCGGCTATCGCACCATCGTCTTCGCGGCGAGTGCCACCGGGAAGGACCTCGCCCCGCGTGTCGCGGCCAAGCTCGGCGTGGGAGTTGCGGCTGATATCACCGATCTCGCCACCGATGCGGGCGCGCTAGTCGTCACGCGTCCGGTCTATGCAGGCAAAGCACTGCTCAAAGTGAGAGTCACCGCTCAGCCCGCCGTGCTATCGCTGCGACCCAACGTCCGTCAACGGGCCCCGGGGGGGGGGGGGGGGACGCGTGATCGTGCGAGAGATCAAGGCCGCGCCCGCGGGCACACTCGACGTCGCGGAAGCGCAGGTGATCATTTCCGGCGGCCGGGGCCTCAAGGAGCCAGCCAACTTCAAGGTGCTGGAAGAGCTGGCGCGGGCGTTTGGCGGCAAAGCCGCGGTGGGCGCATCACGCGCGGTCGTGGACGCGGGATGGCGCGCGCATGCCGATCAGGTCGGGCAGACGGGAAAGACCGTGAGCCCGTCGCTGTACATCGCCGTCGGCATCTCGGGGGCGATCCAGCATCTCGCCGGCATGCGGACCTCGAAAGTGATCGTCGCGATCAACAAGGACAAAGACGCGCCGATCTTCAAAGTGGCCGACTACGGCGTAGTAGGCGATCTGTTCGAGATCGTGCCCAAGCTCACCGAAGCGATCCGCAAGCTGCATGGCTAAGATCGTCCCGGCCCAGTATCAACCATCGCTCCCCTTAGACAAACTCATCCTCCAAGACGGCGCCGCAGGTGCCGGCGACCGCATGGAGCTCGACGTCCTCATCGTCGGCGCGGGGCCCGCCGGACTCGCCTGCGCGATCGAGCTGGCCAAACTCGCGAAGGCGGATGGTACCGAGCTGAACGTCGGAGTCCTGGAAAAAGCGGAAGCGCTGGGAGAGCACTCGCTGTCCGGTGCCGTCGTGAACCCGCGGGCATTCCGCGAGCTGTTTCCCGATCTGAAGGACGCGGACTTTCCGTTCCGCGCGCCCGTCGTCAAGGAAGCAGTCTATTTGCTGACGGCTAAAGGCAAATGGCGTCTTCCGACGCCACCGTCGGTGCGCAATCACGGCAACTACGTCGCGTCGCTGTGCGAGATCGTGCGTTGGCTCGGCACCAAGGCTGAGGAGCTCGGCGTCAATGTTTTCACGGGCTTCCCGGCGGCGCAGCTGCTGGTGCGCGACTCGGCGGTCGCCGGCGTCCGAACCGCGCCTGCCGGACTCGATCGAGAGGGGAAGCCGACGCCCGGAGGCACGGCGCCCAACGATCTTGTCGCCAAAGTCACGGCGCTCGGCGAGGGGACGAGGGGCTTGCTGGCGCAGGCGTGGTGCGAATGGCAAGGCGTGCCGTCGGAGAACCCGCAGATCTTTGCCCTCGGCGTGAAGGAGCTGTGGGAGACGAAGCAGCCGCTCGATCGCGTGATCCACACGCTGGGGTGGCCGCTGCGGAGGGACGTGTTCGGCGGCAGCTTCGTGTATCCCCTCGAGCCGAATCTGGTCGCGCTGGGTCTCGTGGTGGGGCTCGATTACAGCGACGCGGCGCTCGACGTGCACGTCCTGTTGCAGCGGTTCAAGCAACATCCCTTGCTGCGCGCGCTGCTCGCCGGTGGAGAAATGATCGAGTGGGGCGCGAAGACGATCCCTGAAGGCGGGTTTTACTCTCTCCCCGAGCGGCGCTCGGGCGCCGGTGTCGTGCTGTTGGGCGACGCCGCGGGCTTCGTGGACGTTCCGTCGCTCAAAGGCATTCACTACGCGATGCAGTCAGGGATGTACGCCGCGCGTGCGATCTTTCAGAATCTGAAAAACGGGTCGGCACTCACGGAGTACGATCGGTTGGTGAACGCGTCATATGTCGTCGCCGATCTCTACCGCACGCGCAACATGCGGCTGGCGTTCCGTGACGGCTTCTATCTGGGCGGCATCCAGGCAGGTTTGATGACGCTGACCGGGGGCAGGTTTCCAGGCGGCAAGTATAAGATGCACGCCGATGCGGACGTGCCCCGTCGGTTATCCCCGGGCTTGCGCCCGGGGCCAGCCGAGACGTCGACCGGGGTCAGCAAAGTGGACGCGGTATTCAAGTCCGGGAACTCAACGAGAGATACGATTCCCAGCCACCTCGTGGCGGGGACGGACGTGCCGGTCGAGGTCGCGCGGTTCTACTCACATATGTGCCCGGCAGGAGTCTACGAAGCGACGGACGGTGGTCTGCGGATCAACGCCCCGAATTGCGTGGATTGTAAAGCGACTGACGTACTCGGACCGCGGTGGACGCCACGCGAGGGCGGCAGCGGGCCGAAGTACAAGCGCATGTAGGGTTAGGCGGCGTGGCTGTCCCTGAAGTAGTGCCGCGCGCGTTCCGCCAGCTGCGACGTGGACAGCGGCAGATTGCGTTTGACCCAGAGCATCGTCCGCTGGCCGCTCGGAAACCGCCGAGTTTCGTCCTCCTTGGATACGCCAGCCATCTGCGTGAGTGAAATCCCGAAGATCTCCTTGCTGGCCCGATCGAGCGCGACGCCGAACTCCTCATCCTCAGGCGTGCCCAGGATGTCGGAGTGCGTGCGGCCTAACTCCTCGAGCGGGGCCGCGTACGAGTGCTCGGAGTGCGTATCCATCGTGTAGCCACAGTAGAGCGAGAATGGGTAGGTACCGGCCAAGGCATTCCAGAAGTCCTCGATCTGGATCGCGGCAGCAGTGTTCCCCGCTTGCCACAACGCATTCGCCATCTCGCAGTAGACCCGCGTGCCGCGGCCGGATGGCTGGAGGCGCGACAGGACGGGCGCCAGCGCGTTCCGAAACGGTGCCCATTCCGGCAGGGCGCCAGCAACCAATTGTGCCGTGATCTGCCCAGCATCCAGGACGGACAGTTGTCCCGGATCGCGCAGCGATTGCGGGGGGAATTTCCCCGCCGCCAGGTGTTCGAACAGCCGGTCCCGCTGCTCGGTCCCCGCGATGACCAGCACGCTGTCGCCGCGCCGCAAGCCCGCTTCGACGAATGCGAGCGCCGACTCGGTGAGCGTGTCGCGACGACGATCTTGGCCTTTGGTATCGCGGTGAAACTGCGCGAAATGGCGGCCGGCAGGCGCTTCGGCCAATAGCGAACTACTGACGGGGGAAGTCACTCTTTACCGCAGGACTCTTCGTAGTACCGACGTGCCCGCTCTAGCACGGCGGTACTGGCGGACGGAAGATTCCGCTTCACCCACAGCATCGTGCGTTGCCCGCTGGGGAAGCGTCGTTCGCCTTCGTGAGTGTGGCCCGAGAACCCAACCATCTGCGACAGGTACAGCGTGACAGCGTCGGTGAGGGCCTGCGGGTTGCGGTGCAGTTGCGCGAAGTGCCGGTTGACCGGCGCTTCGATCAGCAGTGCACTGACAACTGGCGATGACATTAGCGAGCGATCGACAGCGAAAGGGGGTAGTTCATGATGGCGTAGAGTAGGGTTTTACATTTCTTGCCACAATCACTCGAATGACGGAATGCAACGCGTTGATCTCAACCTCTTGGACTAGCCCGTCGGATGGAAATCGCGAAAACTCAGCTTGATCCCGTCGATAATGAACTGTACGGCGATCGCGGAGAGGACGAGCCCCATCAGCCGGGTCAGGATGCGCATCCCCGTCTGGCCCAGCCGCCGCTCGACCAGCGAGGCGGCTGAAAGCACGAAATAGGTGATCAGCGATGTCAGCACGATCGAGACGTAGACCGTTACCGTCGCGGCCGTGGACTTCGCGCCGAGGGCCAGGACCATGACCGTCGAGATCGCGCCTGGTCCCGCGAGCATCGGGACGCCGAGCGGCATGATGCCGATGTCGTCCTTCTGGATTCCTTCGGCCGTCTCGACCGGCGTCTCGCGCTGCTGGCTGCGCCGCGCCTGCACCATGTCGAGCGCGTTCAGGCCGATGAGCGCGCCGCCCGCGATCTTGAAGGCGCCGATCGTGATGCCGAAGATCTTGAAGATGATGCTGCCCCCCAGCGCGAACGCGATGAGCGTGATCGCGCAGGTCCACGCCCCACGGCGCGCGAGGACGCGCCGTTGTTCCGGAGAATCGCGGACCGTCATCGCGAGGAATGTGGGGATGACCGCGAACGGATCCACGATGAAGAGGATCGACGTGAAGATCAGGACGAGCTCGATCGCCCGCTCCGTCATCGCGCCGCGCCTACCAGACCCGCTCGAATGCGCCGCATCTTCCCCGTCTGCGCCGGCACCTCGCGCAGCTGCGCGCGGACGCGATTATATGTTCCGGCAGAGAACCGAATCGTGAGAGGCTGGCCGTCGCGCACCACTTCCACCACGACCACCGCACCCCGGCCGATCGCCCGCACCGCCGCGGTGACGTCGGTCCCGTCGATGATGGGGCGGCCGTTGATTCGCACCAGCTCATCTCCGGTGCGCAGCCCCCCCCCCGCGGCCTCCGCGGCGCTCCCCGGGGCAACGACCGCGCGCCAGCGGCCGCCCTGCACGGCGGGAGGGATCGAGCCGATGCGCGCGTCGACGGCGGGTGTCTCGGTGAACACCACCTTCCATCCTGCAGCTCGGAGGTAGTCGTCCCAGGGGATCTCGCTCGCGCCGCTCACATACAATCGCCAGAACTCCTCGAAGTTGCGTCCGGTGGCGCTGCGGACCGCCGCCACCAGCTCGTCGCGAGTGAAGCCGCGCTCTCCCGCGTAGTGGTCGAGGAGATAGCGCATCACATCATCCAGCGATTTCGCATTGTCGGTCGAGTCGCGGATGGCAAGATCGAGCAAGAACCCGAGCAGCTCGCCCTGCAGATAGTACGAGATGACTTGGTTGTTGTTGACGGCGGGCGAATCCCATACGGTCCACGATGACCGCTCGGGGGAGATCAGCAGGCGAGCGGGATTACTGCGGTGATTCCCAATCGAGGTCACGAGGCGCTGAGCAAAGTCGGCGGGACGGTCGAGTCCCGCCCGCGCCAGAATCACGTCCGCGTAGTAATCGGTGACCCCCTCGCTCCACCACAGATTGACCGTGCGCACTTCCTGCTCGTAGTCGAACGGGCCGAGCTCGACCGGCCGGATTCGCTTGACGTTCCAGGCGTGGAAGAACTCGTGGGCACTCACCGTTCTGGCGCCGCGCGGATTGCGGGCCAGGGTCTCAGTGGTGACGCCGATTGTTGTCGAGTTGAGATGCTCGAGGCCGCCGCCTCGGCCTCCGACAAAGATGTACGTGTAGTCTTTGTAAGGGGCGGCCCGAAAGACGCGGATCCCCGTCGTGGAAATGCGCTGCAACATGTTCACGAACACCGCTGGCGCGTACGCGCGGCCGCCGCCGAGATCGACAACGGCGCGATGCGGGGTGCCGGCGGCGGTGAACCGATAGGTCAGGAACCTGCCCAACACCACGGGCGAGTCGATCAGCACGTCGTAGCTCGGCGCCGCAAACGTGGTGCTGTCGATCGTCGTCGGGACGAGTCCTGTTGCGATGCGCCACCCCGCGGGAAGTTGGAAGGTGACGCTGGCCGGTGACTGCTTCCAGCCGTCGAGATACATGAACGTGCGCGGACCATCCACGAGTCCGGAGCTCGACCGCAAGAACCAGCGGTTGTTGGGCCGCCGCCACTCGTCCGCTTCCCGCAGCCCAGCGGTATAGCGAATCGTGATCCGGCTGGCGGCTTTCGGGTCGATGACCCAGGAGATCGGCGAGTCCTGGTGGACGGGCAGTGGATCGCCGGCGGCGCTGACCGCGACGACGTCCCGGATGTTCTGCCACGAATCCATAAGCCGATAGGCGCCGGGGGCCCAGTTTGGGATTACGAGACGGCTGGGATTGGGGGGATTGTTGATCTGCAGCTCGACGAGGTAGGCTGACCGGTCGGTGGGGACGGTCACGCTGTAGTAGAGCTGTGGACTGGAATCTTGCGCGCTGATGAGCGCGGCGAGCAGCAGGATCAAATCGCTACCTGCACAACCCGATCTTTGCCAGACTTTTTAGCGTCGTACATCGCCTGGTCTGCGCGTCTGAGTAAGTCGTCGGTACTGGCATCTGTTGCCGTGCATGACACTACGCCAATACTCGCCGTCACATTGGGCGTTCCCTTGAACACGTTGCGCAGACCGGCGATGAGCCGCTTGGCTGCGGCATCCGCGAGCTGGGCATCGGTCTCCGGCATCAGCACCGCAAACTCGTCGCCGCCGAGCCGCCCGATGACGTCGGCCTGCCGCACCGATGAGCGCATCGCGTCGGCGACGAGGCGCAGCACGGCGTCACCGGTCTGATGCCCATGCGTGTCGTTGATGACCTTGAAGTTGTCGAGATCCATGTACATCAACGCCAGCGGCCGCGGATAGCGGCGATTCCGGTCCAGCTCCTGCCCCAGCCGGTCGGCGAACGCGCGGGCGTTCAGCACGTTGGTGAGCGAGTCCTGAATGACCAGCCGCGCCATCTGCGCCTCTCTGCGTCGCAAGGTCTGGAGGCCCGCCATCGCGACCCCCAACACGGCCACGTAGGCGCCCGCGTTCGCCAGGCGCCACACCAACGGTGTATCCGCAGGCATCTGGACCCATGCGATGGCTTCGCGAAAACCAGTCGTCGCCACCGCGAACACGATGCCCCACGCCAACCCCTCAGTCCAGGTGACGAGCAGTACCGGGATGATGTACAGGATTGCGAGCCTCGCACTCGGCGGGGTCACGACGTTGGCCCAATACACGACCAGCGACAGGAGGATGTAGCCTGTCAGCCGCAGTGCGCGGCGTATGGCGGGTGAGCTGAGGATCGCCATCAGTAGGGTGGTTCCGCGACGTGCTGCGGATCATCGAGGATCAGCGCCTGCAGCTCGGTCCCCACGGGAACCGTCGGCATGTCGGCTGGGACGATGAGCAGGGCGTTTGCGCGCGCCATACTGGTGAGAATGCCAGAGCCCTGCGGCCCTGTCAAACGAGCCTCCCCTTCCTCTACTATTGCGCGCAGGTAGTGTCGCAGCTTGGGACCGAGCGTGATCGGCTCCCGCACGATGACGGGCACCGTCCGGCGAAACGGCAGCGCATGTCCCTGCAGGCGCCGGATGAAGGGACGCACGAACAGCTCGAATGTCACCATCGTGCTGACCGGATTCCCGGGCAACCCGATCCATGGGACTCCCCCCAGCAAGCCGAATCCGACCGGTGCACCGGGCCGCATGCCGATGCGCCACAGCTTCAGCTCGCCGCCCAATTCCTGCAGCACCTCGCGCACCAGGTCGTGCTCGCCCACGCTCACGCCGGCGGTCGTGACCAGCAGAGCGGTTCCCCCCCCTGTCGCACCGCGCAGGTGCTCGCTCAAGCTCTCTTTGCTGTCGCGAGCGATCCCGAGGTTGACGGGTTCGGCGGCCGAGCGGCGAATCAGGGCATCGAGGGTGTAGGAGTTCGAGCTCGCGATCTTCGTTCCGGCGAGAATTGCGTCCCGCTGCTCGAGGTCGACGATCTCATCGCCGGACCCCATGAACGCGACTCGCGCCGGGCGGTGCACGAGGGGTGCGTCGCAGGCGATCGAAGCCAGCACCCCGAGTTGCGCCGGCCCTAGCACAGTGCCGGCCGGCAGCACGACGGTCCCCTTGCGAATATCCTCGCCGCGGCGCCGGATGTTCTTCTTCGCGTCGCGCGCATTGTGGATCGTGACTTTACCGTTGGACGATTGCGCGGTGTCTTCCTGGCGGATTACCGT
>WNFA01005190.1_pt1 | contig 10872 bp, 10 predicted proteins | sample 5400481 | NCBI WGS metagenome assembly WNFA01 (sample SAMN13153340, study PRJNA577476) | soil metagenome | isolation source: 120 cm saprolite under Douglas fir tree site 2 hole 1 replicate 2 | place: USA:California | collected 2015-04-18 | reverse complement strand
GCCTTAAACAAGCTTTCTACCGCAGGGTAGCCCGCTCTTTCCATCCCCGGGCAAGCGATCATCGTTTATCGAAGAGGATAGCCTCGCTCTCCAGGCAAGAGCCCGTCTACCCGCAGAATTTTGAGCTTGGCGCGTGCGGCCTCGCGCGCGTCCATGAATCCGATGGCTCCGCTGAGAGCTGTCACGAGGTTATACTGCACATCGTTCGAGTAAACGATCTTTGGGGGCGACGCAGTCTCAGCTCGAAAGATCTTGGCGATCCAATATTGTTTGAACTGGGTTTCCGTCATTTGATAAATCACACGCAACACGACGTCTCGCTCGCGCGCGACCGGGGCGCGAATGAGCAAGACAACGGGAAGCTTTGCATTCCAGTATTGCCTTTCCCCAAGAAACACCCGGCGAACTTCAACAAGGCTCAAACTGTCGATCGGTATATCCGGATGAGTTACGACGGCGACGTCGGCGTCGCCGGTTGTTTGCGCCACTGAGGATTTGCTGATCAGCAAACAAAAAGCGGCCGAAAGAAAAAGCGCTATTCCCAAATGGTAGCGGATCGGTCTCATTCGCTGGCCTCGTCAGAATGTAAAACTGGTTTGGAAGAACACACCATTAACGCGTGGCTCGCCCGCCAAACGCCGTGTGTTCCGATACTCGGACTTGAATGCCGCGAAACTGGAGATATCATACCGGATGCCGAGTGTCGAGCCGGTGAGGTCGGTCCCCGTGAGCGTGAGGATCGGTTCACCCTGCGCAAGGCGAATATACTCGAAACGGTAGTACGGCTTCAAAGCCCTTTCTGACCAGGGAAGCCGGTAAGCGAATTGGACGTAAAAGGCCGGGCTATTGAAAACCTGAGCGGTCAAGATGTCCTGATGTTGGGAATTCGCAAATTCCGCCAGAATCTCGGGCGTTTCCTTCGTCCAGACCACGTGAGCGGAAGTGATCCATTCCCGGAAATTTCTCCCATCCGCCTGGCTGATGATCTTGTCTCGATACACGGACGCCCCAAACTGCAGGCCATAGAGCCTGGCAGGGCGGGCGAACACGTTTGCCACCCAGGCCCGATTATTATTGTTATCCCCCGCGTCACCCGGACGGCTAATGATGTCGCCTCGGCCATTGCCAACACCAAAGTTATAGTAAAGGCCCGCCCCGCCGGATGGAATGCTGCCCTCCGCGAGAAATCCCACCATGTGAATAGGAACGAAGGCGACGTCCTCGTTCACCATTTCTGGACGTTCGACCGTCGTCTGTAACCACGTCCCATGATGGAAAGCGGTATTCCAATACCCGATCGGCGTGTGATAGCGCCCGAAGGAAAGCTTGAAGTGGTCGTTGTAATCGTACCGGATGAAGGAGCGCTCCACCTCAACCATGTACCCGGCCGGCTGAGCGTTGAAGGTGATTTCGCCGAAGTAGCTGATCTTTCGAGACAGCGGCGACGCGAGTTGCAGATCAAGCTGGCCAAGATTGAATCCACTCAAAGTCCCCTTCTGATTTGTGGCGGAGAAATCGACGTCGCCAAACCCTCGGATTGCCAGAGAGGGGTAATGGGTCTCAGCCTCCTGAACAATCGCCTGTTGCGCGGCACTTTCGGAGGCCTGGGAGCGCTGTATTCCCGTCGCCGGCTCGTTTCGGGCCGGATTTTGGGCTGGGCTGGCGGCTGGGGCGGTCGAAAGAGCGGCCGCCGTAGTGCCCGCCTTCGCCTCCAGCTCTACGACGCGCTTCTCCAATTTCTCGATCCGCTCGAGCAATTCCTTCGTTGACTCGCCCTCACTGGGCGTCGATGGCGCCTGTCCCCACGCCGTACCCGCGGCTAGGATTAGGACGATCACCAGGAGCATTCGTCGGTACATGCGTTCCCCCCTCGCTGTCTAGATTTCGGCCCCGGACCATAATTGAGACGATGACGAAGAGTCATGATCGTGATGCTAAGTAGGAATGATTTAAAACCAAGTTCCGGCAGGCTAGCAAGTATTCCCGTCCTGGACCATGACCTTACAAGGCATCTGCCGGAAGAGAGCGCGTATTCTATTCCCATCAAATTTAATGTCAATATATTCGTTGCGTTGAAAAGAATTTAGTGGAATCGAAAGGGACAATCACCCGTCGTGCGCGGTGGAAAGCGATCTTTCCGTTTAGAGATGCATCGAGCCGCAGCCTTATATATTGTATTTTCTTTGGCATGACAAACTTGGAGGCGCATCGCCCCGTTTTTTGCCTTTACAGCCCCCAGCGGCGCTCCGTATTCTGGAGGTATGTGGAATATCGACGATCGATTTGAAGCGCGACTGCTCGAGGCATTGCCGGGCGCTGGATTCACTGTCAACAGCACGGGCGGTGTGACACGCGTGGAAAAATATGGCTGTGGCGCGGAGTTTCGCCGAACTTCGGACGACCACTACCTGATGACGATTCCTCCAGCCATTCTGATGAACGGCCAATTCACGCGCTTGTGGGACGCGGGCTATCAGAAATTCCTGCTCACCGATGACGGTCGGAAGTTTCCCGCGACCGCCGACCAGCTTCTCCGCATGCGCCGCTTCAACGAAGAAGTGAGAACCGCGCTCGGCGTGCCCACCTACTACAACGAAGCTCTCGGATCGACATCTCAAGTTTCCGTCTACGACCGCGTCAAAGGGCGCGTGGGCGACGACCCCGGCCGCACTGTTGGCGTGAAGCCGAGTTCGGGCCACTAGCGATAGGCGGACCGCATATAGATTGCTCCCTTTGGCTGTTTCATTCAGTGTGCAGCTGTAAGTTCAGCGGGAATCGTCGCGGAGCTGGCGGCGGAATTGAGCGAGATCGACGCGGTGCTTAGCGGCCTTGTGCGCACCCAGAAAAATCACGGGCACGTCGTAGTCGTAGCGGGCGCGGAGTTGCGCGTCTTCGTCGATATTGATTTCCGTGATGTGCGCGCCGAATTGCTCGAGCAGAGGTGCGATCAGCGTCTTTGCTTCTTCGCAAAGATGGCATCCGGGGCGCGAATAAATCGTAACGTCGCGGGGACCCGCGAGTTGCAAGCGCCCGTCTTCGGTGCGCGCGTAAGTGCCTGGGTTCTCCGTCGCGCGCAGCCATCCGCGCTCGACCAATTGCGCCACGGCGCTGGTTACCCCGGCGGGCTCCCCGAAATCTGCGACGGATAGCTCGCGCGCGCCGGGGCGATCGAAGGCGGCCAGAATTTTCCGTTCGAGAGTATCCATAGGGGGAAAGATTATCGCAATTTCTTCCGCCGATGGGATCATCTTAGGCAATCCAGGCACAATTTGCTTCCGTCTTCTCTGTGGTCTTTGTGCACTCTGTGTTGAATTCCGAAAAGCGCAACACAGAGGGCACAGAGGATCGCAGAGGTTCACAGAGAAATCTTTGAATCTGAGCCTCCACCGAGGCGCGGCTTGTTTTGCGGCGGCGTGCGTGGTACATCGGAAGGGAAGAATTTTGTGAGGACAAGCGGTTATGGCAGATGCGATCGTATTGATCGATGATCTTTTTTTTCAGGCGAAACTGTTCGAGACGGCGAAACTGACGGGAATCACGCTGGAAACGGCGGCGACGGGCGAGCAACTCCTGAAAGCAGCAGCGGTAAACCCGGAAGCGCTCGTGATTGTGGATTTGAATGCGCGGCAGGGAGCTCTCGATGCCGTGGAGCAGCTTTGCAAAGGGCCAGGCAACCCGCGGCGCGTGATCGCGTTTCTTTCTCATGTGCAGACGGAGTTGGCGGAACGCGCGCGCGCGGCAGGGTGCCAGGACGTGATGCCCCGATCCAAGTTCACGCAGAATCTCGCGGCGATTTTACGTGGAGCGAAATCTTGAGCGGTCCGGCGCCAAAATCCGTGGCGCATCGTAAGAGAACTCGAAACCTAGACCTTGTCTCACAAATCCCCGCAGGCGAAGCGTGCTCCGCACTTCAGGGGCTGAAGAGTCTGTGCGAGAACCTGTGTGCGAAACGCTTTTGTAGCGTCGGCCTTCAGGCCGACACTGTGGATTCAAGCACATGCCCGCCTGAAGGCGGGCGCTACATAGACCAAAACCAGGTTCTCACACAGACTCTGAAGCCCGGCATTTCTTCGCGCTATGGTGTCGCGGCTGAACAGGTTGCGGAAAAATGCCATTTCGGAGCTTCAGGGGTTAAAACCCCTGAAGGAAACACGGACTTTATGTCGTGCCTGAAGGCACGACCCACAAACCATGGGACTTTTTCCGCAACCTGCGAAGCCGCGACGTCAACCTGTGAAGCTGCGGCCTCCAAGGCTTATTTATGAGGTGGCTTGTAGTCTTGACGATGGCCTTCGCGGCGGCTGGACTGCTCCCGGCAACCGGCGCGCAGACGCAGCAGCCGATCCCGGCGAGTCCCGAGACATCTCTGTCCGGGGCGCTATCTGCCGCGTGCCGGCAGGATGCCGCGGCATTCGCAAATTTTCTTACCTCCGATAATGCCACAGCATACCGCGCGCTTCCGGCTCCGCAGCGCACGGCACTCATGAAACGCTTCGTGCTGCTCGAAGATCCCGGACGGCCGCTGCTCTCCACGAGCGCCACCGGCCACCCTGTCGTTCGTTGCGGCGCCCCAGGCATCGCGATTGAGATGCGCTTTGGCGAGACGCGTTGGCGTGAAAATCTTGCGTTCATCCCGATGGAGATCCCTCTTCCGGGGGAACCCTCGCGGTCGATCACATTCGGCCTGGTGCGCGAAGGCGGCAACTGGAAGCTGCTCTCGGTCGGCCTGATTCTTCTGGATATTCCTTCCATGGCAAAGCAATGGGAGCAAGCGGACCTGGAGGCGCGCGAGGATGATGCCATTGCCGCCCTGCGCAAGCTCGCTACCGCGCTCGAGACCTACCGGCGGGCGTACGGTAAATTGCCTGACGCGCTTGAGCGGCTGGGCCCTGCGCCTGAAAGTGGAATTTCCCCTGAGGCGGCCGGGCTGGTTGACGCAGAGCTATCCGCCGGAATCAAAAACGGCTATGCGATCCGGTACAGAATTGTGCCCGCCGGCGGAAACCTGTCAGAGGACGATTCCAATCAGGCGGCAAAATTTGAGCTCGCAGCGACTCCAATCGAATATGGCAAGATCGGCCGTCGGTCGTTTTTTCTGGATTCGGGTGGAGTGCTGCGCGGGGCAGATAAGCAAGGCGCCGTCGCAACTTCAGCAGATCCGCGCATAGGTGCTCCGTAGGACCTCCTCACTGTGCTGATAACACATTTTTAAGTTTTTGCTTGCCACGGATTCCGGCGCAGAGCGACAATATATTTACCCTTCCGTTTTCCGGGCGCAGAAGCGCGCGCGGAGACCCACCGTACACATTTCTGACGAGCGAACGTGTGTTTGCAGGTTGATTTATACGATGTCCGAACATTCAGAGAAGCCGCTGATCCTGGTCCCGGGACCGAGCCCGGTCGAATCGGGAACGGGGAGCGGCCCCGAGCGCCGCCGCGTCGTTCGCTATCCATTCACCGCGGCAGCCGAGATCGTGGACCTGCGTTCCCAGACGCGCGTGGCCGGGCGGAGTTCGGACCTGGGGCTCGGCGGATGTTACATCGATATTCTTTCACCGCTTGGGGTGGGCACCGCCGTGCGCGTTCGCCTGGAGCGCGAACAGCATGTGTTCGAGGCGATGGCCACAGTTTCTTACGCCCATCTTTCGATGGGCATGGGTCTGCAGTTTACGGATATCAAGTCGGAACATCAGGCAGTACTGCGGGGCTGGGTGGCTGAGCTGAGCGGCAGCGGGTCGGCCGAACCCGAGGTGGCCGCCGCTGGACCCGAATCCGGCATGCTCTCGACCGTCCTTCACTTGCAACAACTTCTGAACGAACTGATCAACCTGATGGTTCGCAAGAAAGTCATCAATGAAGTTGAAGCCGCCGCGCTACTTCGACAAATTTTTCGTTGACCAGCAACTCTTGGCTGACCATTCCCGGCATAAGTTTCCCATTCACACGTTAGCCGGGCCCGGATCTCTCACTAGCAAATGTGGAGCCTAGCGGATGAAGTGGATTTGGCGATACCATCCCCACTCGGGTCATGATTCCTTTCCTCCGAGACACAGGCCTCCGGTCCGCGACTATTGCGGCGCTTGTTCTGCTAGCTGCGGCCGGCTTTGCTGAATCTTCTGTTCTGGCAGCGCCGGGGAGGCGCGCGAAACAACCGGCAACACAACAGTCCTCCGGAGCGGAATCATCTCTGCCCGTATTTGAGTTGCACAGCGGATTTTGGGTGAACCTGCACCATTTCCTCTACCTGCAAGCGCGGCTGATGAATGGCAACTCCTCTTCGATCGATACCGGAAGGGGCGCAGCGCCTCCGGACGATGCGCCCATCTCTCTCAGCGATTTCCCCGCGGAAGAAATAAAAGCCTGGCTGGCCGCTGTGGCGTTTTATGCAAAGGATCTGGGGCGGCGCGATCTACTTCTCAACGGTGAGATGGAGACCATCAACAACCGCCTGTCCGAGATGGAGGCTTGCGCGGATCTGCAGGGGAAAAATTCCGCTGCGTGCAAGTCAGGCCTGCAACCGGATCTTGTCGAGACTCTCGACCGCGCCGCCCCGGTCTATAGGGCACATTGGTGGGCCGAACAGGATCGCGCAAACCGCGAATGGATCGCCCAGGTCGCGCCCATGGTCCAGCAGATGGGTGTGGGGCTTTCCGGGCAACTTGCGGACGTTTATCAGCGACCCTGGCCAACGGGGCGGCTGCGGGTGGACGTCGTGTGGTACGGAGGACCTTATGGCGCCTACACCTCGCTTGGCCCTACGCACGTCACACTCTCAAGCCACGACGCGCGCAACCGGGGAATCTACGGATTTGAAGTTCTCTTCCACGAGGCCTCTCACGCACTGGCAGGCGCCGTGAATGAAGCGATCGCCCGGGAATTCCGCCAGCGTGACAAACCCATCCCGCGCGACCTCTGGCACGCCCTGCTGTTTTACACCACAGGTGAACTGGTTCGCCGGGATCTCGCGTATGGAACGATGACCATCGCGGGTTTACAAGGAACGGATCCGTCCAGTTACCAGCCCTACGCCGCGCGATTCGGGCTCTATTCCGGCGCATGGGACCGTTTTCGCGGCATGCTCGATCTTTACTGGCGGCCCTACCTGGACGGCAAAGTTTCCTTCGACACGGCGGTAGCGCGTCTGGCGGCTGCTTTGTGAAGTGCAGGGTGCTGTCGTGGAGGGCGCGCGGTGGTAGTGACGCGAGATTGTGTATGTCCTCCTGAACGATTTACTCTTCGAACCTCAGCATTCGAAATGTGTTTGACACCTACTTGTTTCCGGGTACGATGAAGTCACCCCTTCCAAGAGATTGCCCTGTCCGGATCGGTGCTTCCTCTTTACGCTTATTTGGCTGATGCTCGCCAAGTAGCGCACACCCCTTCGAAGAATTATCCGGCACGACTCAACCAAATGAAAAAGGGTCACTGGAGGAGCGCGCCACGGTGAATGACTCCCGCTTCTTTCAATGTAGGGAGCGCTTCCTTTGTGGGACCTAAGGGCCAATCGCTCATGAACAAATGGACATGCTGGTTTGCCTCGATGCGAACGCATACGCATTTCAGTTTCTGTTCCGCAACGCCTGGAGTTTCCACGCACTCCTTGGCCAAGATCACCCCGTGCAGCACGGTCGCGAAGATCTTGATCTCAGTGCTCTTAGTGGCGGCACCTGCCACTCAGTGCCGGGCGGATGCCGCACAGGGCCTCCAAGAGACACCGGGGCAGCTCAAGAAACTAAGCCTGGCACAACTCGGGGATCTGGAAGTCACGACCGCGTCCAAAGAACCGGTGACGGTCACTCGAACTCCGGCGGCAATCTATGTTCTTACACAAGAGGACATTCGCCAGTCCGGCGCAACAAGCATCCCGGAGGTCCTTCGCCTGGTTCCAGGGGTGGAAGTCGCCCGGATCGATTCCGACAAATGGTCGATCGGTGTGCGTGGATTTGGAAGCCGCCTTTCCCGCTCCGTGTTGGTGCTCATCGATGGCCGGACCGTTTACACGCCGCTGTTCGCGGGAGTTTATTGGGAGGTGCAAGACACGCTGCTCGAGGACATCGAACGAATTGAAGTGATTCGCGGGCCCGGCGGCACCATCTGGGGAGCCAACGCCGTCAATGCGGTGATCAATATCATCACGAAAAGCGCGAAGGACACCCACGGAATGCTCGCGTCTATTGGAGGCGGGAACGTTGATCAGGGGAGTGGCGGCTTTCGGTACGGAGGTGGACACAGCCAGAGTTTCGACTACCGCTTATATGGCAAGGCGTTCTCCAGGGGGCCCGAATTCCACCCGGACCGGGACCGGTTTGATGACTGGCAAATGGGGCAGGCCGGCTTCCGATTGGATTGGACGGCTCACACTCGGGACGCGTTCACACTGCAGGGTGACCTGTATGACGCGGATGACGGAGAGAAAGTAGCCGCCGGATTTTATTCGCCGCCCTTCACGACAAACGTTGTTGGAGCCGGTGAGGTATCAGGGGGCAATCTCCTCGGCCGCTGGAAACGTGTAATAAGCGGGGGATCCGACGTTCAGTTGCAAACCTATTACGACAGAACGAACCGGCATGAGGCCAGTTTCGGCGAGTCCCGCGATACCTTCGATATCGATTTCCTTCACCACCTGACTCTGCCCGGGCACCAGGATTTTCTCTGGGGTCTCGGCACCCGATTCAGTTCGGGTACCGCTATCGAGGTCACTCCCACGATCTTGTTCACGCCCGATCACCGCACGGATAAGCTCTACAGCGGATTCGTCCAGGATGAAATCCCGATTGTCGGGGAAAGGCTCTCCATCACGATCGGGTCGAAGCTGCTGCACAACATCTACACCGGTTTTGAGATTCAGCCGAGCGCACGGCTCCTGTGGATTCCAACCGCGCGGCAGACCGTATGGGCCGGCTTTACGCGTGCCGTGCGCACGCCCTCGCGTGTAGACGATGAAGACCGGCTCTCGGGCCTGGTTTCAGCGAGTCCGCTCACCTTTATTCGACTCATCGGCGACGGAAAGTTCACGTCGGAACATCTGCTGAGCTACGAGGCCGGGTATCGAAGCCTATTGACCTCCACGTTCCACATGGATATCGCCGCGTTTTACAACAACTACGATCATCTCTTGAGCATTGAGCCGGGGACTCCGTTCTCCGAAACTTCTCCGTCACCAACTCATATCGTCGTCCCATTTTTCATCCGCAACGGAGTATTGGGCACCACGTACGGAATCGAAATCGCGCCAGAGTGGAGGCCGGCCGAGTGGTGGCGTTTGGAGGGGTCGTACTCGTTTTTGCATATGGACATGGGCAAGAGCGCCGGCAGCAACAGTTTTTCGAACCCGGCCTCCATTGAGGGTTCCAGCCCTCAGCACCAGGTGGTGATCCAGTCTTTTCTGGAGTTGCCGAAGAAATTGGAGTTCGACCAGACATATCGCTATGTAAGCGCCCTGCCGACCCAGCTCGTGGGGAGTTATAGCACGGCCGATGTCAGGCTAGCGTGGCTCCCGACGAGATCATTTGAATTTTCAGTCGCGGGACAGAATTTGTTTCAACCCCATCACGCGGAGTCCAAGTACGATCCTGGTCCCCTTGTCGAGATCCGGAGGGGTGTATACGCGAAGATAACTTGGAGGAGGAACGGGCAGCCATGAGGCGAGGTAGCAGCACAATTCGTAGCCAGCGCACTTCACAACGTAGAGCGCGCAGGGTCAATCAGCGCCTCCTACCTCGGGTCACGGCGTTAGTACTCGTGGGGGTAATGTTTGGCGCCTGGGGCCTGTCCGCCCAAAAATCGAGACCCCGGGAATATGAGGTCAAGGCAACCTACCTATACAACTTCGCCCGATTCGTGGAATGGCCGGCGACCGCCGAAGCAGCGAAGAGCAGGGCGTTCGCCATTTGTGTGATTGGCCAGGATCCGTTCGGCGCGGCCCTGGATGCCGTCGTCTTGGGTGAAACCATAGATGGCAAAGCCGTCTTGGCGAGGCGGGTCATGAAACCGCAGGATGCAGTGAGTTGCCGCGTCTTGTATATCAGTTCGTCCGAGGATGGCCGGCTCAAAGAAATCCTGGCGGCTATCGACAAAGCGGGTGTCCTGACCGTCAGTGACATCCCTCAGTTCTCGCAGCGCGGCGGCATGATCCAGTTCGTTGAGGAGAGCAACAAGATTCGTTTCGAGGTGAACTTGGCAAGCGCCGAGGCCGCTGGCCTTACTTTGAGCTCCGAGCTACTAAAAGTAGCAGTCACCGTAAGAAAAGTTCCTCATCCGGGAGACTGACGGAAAATGTTTAGAGATTATTCGATCTCTAAAAAGCTGACCTGGATGAACATGCTGGTGAGTGGCGCGGCGCTGCTCCTGGCCTGTGGTGGATTCATTGGCTACGATGTGATCTCCCTCCGGGATGGGATGGTCTACAACCTTTCCATGCAAGCTCAAATCGTCGGGTTTAATAGCGCCTCCGCGCTTCTGTTCAACGATCCGCATTCCGCTGAGAATACTCTATCGGCCTTAAAAGCCTGGCCTAACCTCGTTTCCGCCGGCATATACGCGCCCGACGGCCGGCTGTTCGCAACGTATCGGCGCGGCCGCGGCAGCCAGGTCCCGGCGCTGCCACCCATTCCCCTGGGGGAGTTGGAAACGCACCGTTTCGATAGGAGCGAGGTTGTATTAGTCCGCCGGATTGTATTTCAGGACAAGCCGACTGGCGTCGTCTATATCCAATCGGACTTGCAGGGATTGAAGATTCGCGTCGCGCAGTATCTGGGAGTGGCCGCCGCCGTCCTGGTGACCTCGCTGCTGGCAGTGCTTTTGATCTCGCCGGTTTTCCGCCGAACTGTCGCTGAACCAATCGTTCACCTGGCGGGGATCGCGCGAATCGTC
>WNFA01007949.1_pt1 | contig 10875 bp, 12 predicted proteins | sample 5400481 | NCBI WGS metagenome assembly WNFA01 (sample SAMN13153340, study PRJNA577476) | soil metagenome | isolation source: 120 cm saprolite under Douglas fir tree site 2 hole 1 replicate 2 | place: USA:California | collected 2015-04-18 | reverse complement strand
TTGGATCTGCAAAGCCAGCAGTCGACGGCGGTCCGCTGGCTTTGTACTCCCGATTCCTAACCGAAAACTGTAAAGGATGTCCCGGGACAAAACGTAAAGGATGTCGTGGGACTAGACACGTTCTCTGCGAATGTGTGGGCGCTGCGCGTCGTTTACTCGCGGGTCAGGATAATATCTCTAGACGAAATGCGGGGACGGAAGGGACGTTCCCCGGGTTTCATGTCCCCAGGTTTCTTCAGAAAACCTGCAGGGCCGGGGCGTTATTTCTGGCCCGGTGCGGCTTCAGACAATTTTCACATCCTGGTCGAGCGCTACCAGGAAACGCAGAAGACGTTCCACGGAAAACTGCCGGAACTCACCGCGCAGCATCTTCGAAACATCGGGCTGGCGGACTCCGAACAGGCCGGCGGCCTCTACCTGTTTGAGGCCGCGAGCCTTTAGGATGGTGTCAATCTTGAATACCAGCTGCGCCTTGACTAGATGCTCTTCCGCGTTCGGCACACCGATGTCCTTGAACACATTGCGGTTTCCGGTGTCGTGTCCCTTCTTGTGACTGATGGCTTTCGCTCCCTGGGAATCTGTTCGGCCTCGCGCAGTCGCTGCTTGATCAACTCTAAGTCTCGGCGCGGTGTTTCCCGCCCGGTCTTCGATTTCTTCTGGAAGGCGTGGAGGACATATACACTGCCCGCATACCTCAACGTGTAGACGGCGCGGAATGTGGGGGTTGGAACGGTTGTGAGAACGACGGAACGATCAGCGGCCTTCGAGATTCTTGAGCCGGTCTGACAGCGACTCAACTTCGGCGTCCAGCGCGCGAAGGGCCGCGGCATGGCTCCGCGAGCGCAATTCGACCGGGGATGCCCACTTATGAAACTCGGTGAGCAGGGTGGTTTCCACCTTCTCTAACCGCTCGCTAATCCACTGTTTGTCTTCTTCCGTGAGCACATACCAATTATATGGCAAAGGCCCAATTTGATCGCAATGTTTTCTCCCTCGCTCCCGATTGTTCCATAAGAACGTCCTGCCACTCGGAAAATCGAGGGCAGACGGGACGTTCCCACATTTTCGCCGCCCCCCGACTTCCGCATCTGGAAGATCGCGCTGATCTGATACACTCCCTCGTCCAAGCTGAATCAGGAGATGTTTCTGGCAATGCGGCGCCAACCCTCATTTGACAATTCACTTGTAGCGGTCGCGAAGCCAAACCGGAAGATGCCCCAGTCTGTGGCAGGATCTGCTATGAGGCCTTCACGAAGATTTCGACCGACCATGCTTTCCCGCCGGACTTTCCGTCGGTTGAGGTGGCGACGGGGGTCCTAACTCCACCACAGTTACAGCTGTTCAGCAAAGCGCCGGTTCAAATACTGATGCTTGGCGCGCACTGCGTGAATTGCCGGGATCAATTCCTTTCCAGCATCAGACTTCACTACGTAACCGCGTGCGCCGACACCAAAAGCCTGCCGGATGGTGGGAAGCTCTTCGTGCTGGGTCAGGAAAAGGATTTCTGCTTGGGGAGCAACTCTCTTTATTTGGCGCGCGGCTTCCAGTCCATCCATTCCGGGCATAGAAATATCCAGGACGACAACGTCCGGCTGAAGTTGCCTGGCATGAATGACCGCGTCGGCACCATTGGTGGCATCGCAAATAACCGCAAAGCCAGGTTCGGAGCGAAGGAGTGCGCAGATTGTTTTTCGTGCGACCGCATGGTCGTCAACGACGATGATGTGTGCGCGCTCACTCACCGACCCCCACGCTACCACCGGTCGCGATCACAGAGAAATACCCGATACATGGTAGGGCGGGGAAAGACACTCCCCATTACGAAAGTACACTGCGCTACCGTCTCATGGGCTGGTGGTCGTCAACCTGCAGAGGGTTTGCGTCATAGCGGAGGCACGTTTTACATGCCGGGCTGATTACCGACTCCGTGAGACGGCTCGACGGTAGTCGTCTGCGGTTGTGCGATAGCAGGGCAAGGCGTTGTTGCGGTCGGTGGAGGCCGAGGCCGGCGCATCGCCTGAGTGGGGGGAGCCGGATGGGCCGTTTTCGTATTCAGGCCACGCCATTTGCATCAGGCTTTCGTCGCATGATGAGTCTCTTGTGACCCGGAGCCTGCGGACTTTCAAGTCGTCGGAACCGTACTCCGACAATCGTTGTTGATAAGGAAGAAACTCGTAAACCAGCTTGATGAACTCCGACTCTTTCTTGTTCAGCCACTTTTCTGCAATGAAAACCTCGAAGCTGGAGAAGTAGGACGAACGGGAAGGCGCCCAGGTCAAACTAATCACGCGGAGCTGCACGTCCTGAAAAGTCGGATGCTTTCGGTCGCCGCCGGTTTCCGGCACGGACGAGATGAATACATCTTTTCCGACTGTCGTGCCGGATAGTTTGCCGCCTGGTTTAGAGTTACCCTCGCCCTGGGCTGACTCGGGGGGCAATACACCTTCTGCACGAGCGCCAGCCAGCGAGCTAGCCCGTCCTCGTGATGCGGCACCAGAGTTGCCTCCTGCTCCGAACTGGACTGATGGTGCAGGGGGCACAACTTGTGAATCAGCTTGACCCAGGGAGCTAATCCGTCCGCCTTCGCCATGGTTCCCTCCGTTCTGCATTGATGGAGCGGGAGGCACAACCTGGGAACCGCCGTCGGCTAGCGAATTCGCTCGTCCTCCTCGTCCTCCTTCGACAGAGCTGCCTGCGCCTGCGACTTCTAGCGACGGGGGAGGCGGCACAACTTGTGAAGCTCCACTCTCCGGCGAAATAGCGCTGGGCCTTGAATCGAGGTTTGTCCCAGTCTGAACTGACGGAGGAGGAGTCACGACCTGTACACCAGTGTTCGAAATGACGCCTGTCGCTCTGTAGGTGAAGGCCGCACGATCGTTGAGAGATGGCGGAGGCGGCACGATCGAGATGTCAGCGGCTCGTGCAGAACTGCCTGCGAGCTGAACGGCATTGAGCCCGGCGGTCTTCATCGAGCCACGTACGTCGGGGGACGGCGGGACGACTGCTGCTCTGGGTGCGTTCATTCTCCGTGATCCAGAACCGCCGCTGAGATCCGGAGGAGGTGCAACGACGGAAAAATCAGGCAGATTAGACTGGCGAGCTTTAGTTTCGTCAATACCGGGCGGCGGCGGCAATACCGCAGCTCCGAGTTCCAGTTTTTTGGAACGGCTGATCGCGGACATCGGCATCGCGGGAGGCGTCTTCAATGCGGGTACCTTTTGTCCATCGTCTGTACCGCGAGTCTCTGAAGTCACGAGTGGCTCACGGTCACGACCAGCCTTGATGACTTCCTGATTCGCAGATGTGTGCTGCCGCATCGGATGCACTGTGGGGGGGCTACTTTCCTGCGCGGGAAAAGACTGGGAAACGGGATAGTAGACGACTTGTGCTGCGCGAAGCGATGGCGGGGACACGATCAGTTCTCGCGGCCAAATTATTGATAAGCCTGACAACAGTCCTATCACCACGATGTGCAAGAGAACTGACTCGATAAACCGTTTCCAAGGAATATGGGAGTCGACGAGGACGTCATTCCAACCATGCGTCTGGATCGATGAGCCAGCAACGTCCGCGGGCGAGTTCGAACCGCAGATCGGCGCCTCGCTCGGCATGTTTGCAGAGCCGACCCAGTCCGCCAGTTGACGCAACGTCTTGAGATGCTGATCAGTGAAAACACCGGGAACGTCGGAAAAAACTTCTAAAATTCCGCAGATATCATCATTGCTATCGCTATTGCTATTGCTAAAGATAGGAACGACGGCTACCGCGCGGATTCCGACTGCCTGGGAAATGTCAGGGTCAACGCGGCCATCGGTGGCGATGTCGTCACAGCGTAGTGATCTGCCCGAATCCAGACACTGTTTGGAGATTCCGGAGGTGGTGTCGACCAGAGCGCCGAGAGGCGGCGCTCCGTCGCCCGATCTTGCGCGGCAAATCGTTCCTTGCTCTCCCCGGAACGCGATCGCAGATCCACTCGCCCGTGTCAGAATCTCTGCCAACTCCACGACGTTAGTAACAAGTCTCTGGAAGTCCGAGTCGTGGGTCGAAAGGTCGGGCCGCGGGAACGGCAACAATTCTGCAACAAGTCCGTCGCCGGGCACGGGCCGGGTCGCTGACTTGGCTGAACTACTCGGGACCACGAGATCGCGAGCGGGGAGGCGTTGACCGGCCATAGGGTGTACTCATTGTTCGATCCGAGCGCCGCGCCTGCGGCCCATTCTGGGCGAGCCCGAATTAACGTATTCTAATCTAAAGGGTGACGTCTCAAAGCATGATGCGTGCCATCCTTGCAGACTGACGCTTGTCTCAGAACGATGGCAGGGATGGAATCCCTGCCCGAGTAGCGCTATATGCCAAGACGCAGCACTCTCCGCCGCACCGTATCTCAGTCAGCCCATAATCCGAATTCGGGTCCCAAAGCCGGCCGTCCTTTCGCTCCCGGATACGGCCTGGCCGATGATGAGAAGGGTCTTCTTTCGTGGACGTGGGTTGCTGAGAAGATGAGCGGTTGCCGGACGTTCTGGGTGGCGACGGTTCATCCTTCGAATCGTCCGCATGTCATGCCGGTGTGGGGAGTCTGGCTGGATGATGCGTTCTACTTCTCCACCGGACGAAAATCGCGCAAAGGCCGGAACCTCGCGGCCAATCCCGCTTGCACCGTCACGAACGACGACGGCGAAGAAGCGGTCATCGTCGAAGGCTCGGCGGAAGAGGTCAAAGACGCTGCGGCACTCGAACGCGTGGCCGCCGCCTACAAGAAGAAGTACAAGATGGATCCGCGCAGCATGGGCGAGCCGATTTTTGTGGTGCGTCCGGGGACGGTGTTCGGGTTTATCGAGAAGAGCTTTCCGAAGTCGGCGACGCGGTGGCGGATTGGGAATTAGTTGGCAATTTGCGGGTCTCCGACAGTCGGAGACGAGTATCAGTCGGGTCGGTTCCGTCCATCCTGCTTCGCAGAGAGAACCGGAACAACCTGGTCGATGAGTGTAATCGCGATTTATCGCCAGTTGAGACGATTGCTGTCGGCTTGGATTACTTTCGATTGGCCGACAAACCTTCTCCGATTGGATTATGGACGCTCTGCCTATCTAGTTCTTGAGTACGGAAATCGGCGTTGAAGACCCCGAAGCGCACTATCGGGCCGGGTTTCTCCATCCCATCTACATCCTTCCCGCTTTGAGCCGCGAGTTTACCACGCTTGCCGCTTTGTACTCTTCCATCGAAGATTGGCCGGAGTTCTTCTGGATGGCATAAATCGGTTGCAGGCTTGTCTGAGACGTGAGAGGCGTAGCGGAGAATTTGCAGACCGCTGACCCGACGTAGAGAGAGTAGCCCCTTCAGCGGAAATTCTTCACCACCACGATCCCTGCGTTGTCCTCGTCCAATTGCGAGTACAGAATGGATTTCCGGTCGGGAGATATCGCCAAGCCCTGAGACTCGCCGTCAAGGACAGAAATTGAAGTTCTTCTCCCGGTGGCAAAGTCGAAAAACTCCAAGATTGGTTTGGGTGAGCTCCGGGAATTGACGAAATACATTCCTCCCGAAACCACTGCCCAATCCGACCACTCGGGCGCGTAAGAAGTGTCCAGGACTGCCACTTCCGTGCCGCCATGGCTTGGGACCTTCCAAATCCCGGGAATATAAAAGCCTTTTGTGTAGTAGAGAAAACCGTCGTCTGCTTCCAGCGGTGCAAACCCGCCTTTCTTCGTCATCTGCACAGCAGACCCGCCCCGGATGGGTACTTTCCAGACCTGAAAGTCTCTTCCCCCGCCTCTTGAAGCGAAATAGACCCACTGGCCATCCCGCGACCAACTGGGGACCACATTGTTGGCTCCGGGCACCGTCGTGATCTGCCGGGGCGCGCCACCGGGAACTTCAACCACGTAGATTTCGCTGTGCTCTTTGGGGCGGAAGTCGAACGCCAGGAAACGGCTGTCTGGCGACCAACGCGGCGTGCCCGCCAGACCGGGCATGGAAGTAATCTGCGCTGGATCGGAGCCATCGCGGTTGCAGACCCAGATTTCCGAGTATCCAGAACGGTCGGAGCCGAATGCGATCTTGGTCCCATCGGGCGAGAACTGGGGATGAGTATTGTCCCCCTGCGCCGCAATCAGCATGGACGCCTTCCCCTGCCCATGCGTGCGATCCTTCAGCGTCAGCTGCCAGATATTGTTGTTGGCTATGCTGCGCGTGTAGGCCAAGCGATGGGCCTTGGTTGAAATCGCCGGATAGTAAGCGTTGGTGCCGGCTTCTGCTACCGCTCGTGGATCGCCTCCAGCAACGGGCAGCCGCCACAGGCTCTGGAGTCCGGCGCGAGCGGAGGAGAAAATCAGATCCTTTCCATCCTCAGTCCAGACCGGAGGCCCGTAGATCTCCCGGTTATCAAAGGTCAAGCGCCTGGGAACCCCGCCTTCGATCGGCACGAGGAACAAATCATCGACCGCTCCCGGGCCGCTGGTTCTCACAAAAGCCATCCCCTTGCCGTCCGGCGAGAAAGCTGGTTGAGAGTCGAAGTGTTCCACGGGCGGAGATGTCAGATAGCGCGTGTTGCGGTCGGCAAGCGACAACAAGGTGATGGCTAGTCGGCCCTCCGCGTTGGCTTCGGAGAAAGCTACTAGTTTGCCATCCGGAGACCAAGCCAACAGCTGGTCCCTATGCGTGGCGTGGGAATAAAGCTTCCGCGGGGAGCGGGCATAGAGCTTCCGCAGTGTGCCCCCCAAGGGGGAGACCGTATAGATGTCGAGTCCCTTGTCGGAATTGCGTGAGAAAGCCACCGCTTGGCCATCCGGGGACCAGGCCGAACAACAATCCCCCGGATCGTCCGTCAACTGCAGAAGTGTGTCCCCGCCGACCATCGCCGTGTAAAGGCCATTCCCCTTCTTGGAGTCGTTGGTCAGCGTGAATGTGACCTGACTGCCATCCGGTGAAAAACTGGGATAGTTCTGTTTCCCGGTGACGCCAGTCAAGGGGACGATCTCCACCACCGGCACAGATTCCTTTACCCGTGGAAAGAACCACCAGGCTGCAATACCCGCCAGACCTAAAGCCAGGGCCAATAGCAAAAGGAAGAAGCGCCGTTTCCAGCGGGCCGGTCGAAGAACTTCCCCGGCGCTTGCGGATGACCTCACCGGCGGTGCGGCCACATCAATGTTCCCAATAAAGCGATAACCTAGCCGGGGCAGGGTTTCGATATAGCGTGGGGTGTCGGCGGAGTCGCCAAGCGCGTCGCGGATGCGCTTGATGGAATTGTTCAGCCCGTGGTCGAAATCCACAAACGTATCCGCCGGCCACAAAGCCTGGCGTAGTTCATCCCGGCTCACCAACTCTCCGGGCCGCTCCAGCAGCATTTGCAGGATCTGAAACGATTGTTGGGGCAGTTTTACTCGCACCCCCTGCTCGCGTAGTTCCTGAGTGCGAAAGTCAGCGTCAAAGTCCCCAAAGCGCAGGTTGGAGCCGGGCTTCTCCATCACATCTACATCCTTTTCCGCTTTGAGCCGGGAGTTTATCACGCCTCCCGGGCACCTAGGCACGCTGTCATTGGTTCTGTATTCAATTACTTCCGCGTGTGAGCCACAAGTGCGCGCGATGGGAGAGGCCTGGGATTGAAGGAAATGTGCTTTTCGACGAAAACAGGCCAGCGCGGTGAAGTCAGGCCGCCAAACTTTTTGAAGGAGAAAGATAATGACAACCAAAATCATTAACACCCTGACCGGATTGGTTCTACTGCTCGCAGTGGCGGCACCCCTCCACGCCGGTTCGATCCTTAACCATGAGATGACGGTTAGCGTACCGTTTGGGTTCATAGCAGGCGACAAGTCTTTGCCCGCTGGCGACTACTCGGTGCAAGTGAACCCGGAACGCGGCAGCGTCGTCCTGCACCAGGAAGGGCAGAGTCCACTGATACTCCTCACCAACCAGAGGGAATCCACCAACACCCCACCTCGCGGCAAGCTTGTCTTCAAGCGATATGGTGCCAACTTCTTTCTGTCTGAGGTGTGGAACCAGGACAACGCCACGGGCCAAGCGCTTACCCCGAGTGCCGCGGAAAAGGAGATGGCCCACAAGAAGCAACCGGAGCAGATTCTCGTGGTGCAAGCCCGCTAGAATCCTCGCCGGGCGCGCCCCTGCGAGCGATGCAGGAGACGGGATAAGGATCGCCAGACCGTCCAACCTTCATTCCGAAACTATAGAGTTTAACTCACCCCTACATTTAAGGAGATCTAAATGAAAAACAATTCGATCGCGAGAATTTTGATGAGCGCTGCTCCAATAATGATCGTTGGCTGCTTACTGGCTTCAGGCGCTCCTGCCAGGGCTCAGTCGGAGGACGGTGGCTCTCACAACGGCCTCCAAGGGGCCTGGCGCCTTCAGCTCACGGTCCGCGACTGTCAGACAGGCGCGGTGCTGCGGACCTTCCCGGCCTTGGCCACCTTCGCCAAAGGGGGTACGCTAACCCTGACTACCGCAGGCCAGTCCCCCTCGCTAAGCACTCCCCCCCTGGGGGTCTGGCGGCACACGGGCCACCACACTTACAGCGCGGTGTCCGAGGCCTTCGTTTTTAGCCCCGCCGGAGACTGGATACAGACACACAGACTCACGCGGGCCATCCAAATCAGTGACGACACGGACGATTTCACCGATACAGTTGCGCTCCAAATCTTCGACACCAACGGCAACCTGATTGTGACGGGCTGCGGCACCACCGTCGCGACTCGCTTCAAATGAGTGCGGTGAGAATTGGTCAGAGTGGAGGCCAATGACTTCCGGTGGCTCTAAGTAGGCAGCTACATTTGCTGGAACTCTAAAGAACTCAATGCCGCTGGCGAAGGCCAGAATGGGCGCTTAAGCCCCTCCCTGGAGCGTTTTGTGTCCGAATCACGGGCTATTCGGAAGTAACTGATGTAAACAGGCCATTTCACCTACTGAGGATTGTTTGTTTGTGAAATGACGATTTTTCATCACAGCATGGGCGAACCCATCTTCATGGTGCGTTCGCGTGCGGTGTTCGGTTTTATCGAGAAGAGCTTTCCGAAGTCGGCGACGCGGTGGAAGATGGGAAATTTGTAATTTCGTGATTGTTGAAATTGGTCACGGAGTCTTGGGGAGTGCCAGCGAGGCTTGGCCAAACACGTAGCGCCATCCGGTGGGAGTGCGGACGTAGGTATCGCTGAACCATAGCGTCTTGTCGAAGGGCTTTCCTTCCTGCGTGCCTTTCTCCCACAACTTAGCAGTGACGACGGCGGTGTCGCCCCAGACGCGAACGGTCTGTTCCGTGTCGCTCTGATGCTCGTAGACGACCTTCCCGGTCCGCGCTTCTTTTAGCAAATCGGCTTTCGTGAATGCCTTGCCGTTCCCGGTGACGAGGATGAAATCATCGGCCAGGATACGATCCATGGTGGCTGCGTCATTTTTTTCGACTGCTGCCTGGTACTGGGTGTCGAGGGCGGCGACGGCTTTTTTGTCATCGTCGGCGGACGCGTTCACGCATGTGACACCGATCGTTGCTATGAGGGCGAGTGTTAAATATGCGGTCAGAAATGATGTCTTCATTTTCGTCTCCATTGAAGTGGGCGTCGTCGCCGCAGTTCCGTCCCTGAGGGGACTCGATTCTTTCAGGAAACGGATTTTCTGGCGCCGCCGAGTCTGTGTGAGAACTTGGGTCGTCCCTCCGCTCAGGGCAGGCTCTCTGGGGCTGATTTGTCGGCGTCCACGCTCCGATGGTTTTCTTTCGCCGCCAGGCTACGACACAAACTCTCCTTGGCACAACCCAAATTTACAAAAGCCGCAGTCTCCGGGCTGACAAGTGCGCTCCGGTCAGGAGCAGCATTCCCGTGAGGAAGGCCCAGAACATCAGGCTGACTGAGATCGCGAAGGGGCCGTAGACTTCGGCGAAATTGAGCCAGGGCAGAGCAAGGATGTAGGCGTACTTCAGGGCTTCGGAGAGCAATCCCATGAGCACGGCGGCGGGTAGGACGGCGCGCGCTGGGACTTTTCCGTTGGGCAGTAGCCAGTAAATCAGAAAGAAGATTGCGATGCTGGCCGTGATTGCGAAAGCCTTCATGCTGAGGAAGCCGACGAGTTGAATAATCCACGCGCCGTGGCCGTGCAAGGCTGTCTTCAGGAATGTGACATTGCCGGCAGTCGCCCAAACCGATAGCAACGCCAGCGATCCGGAGGCGAATGTCAGTCCGAGCGAGATCAGCTGATTTCCCAGGTAGGAGCGGTTATTGCGAAATCCCCAGATGCGGTTCAGCGCCACTTCTAGCGGCATGAAGACTCCGGTCGAAGTGATCAGCAGGATGACTAGCGAGAACACTTGGGCGCGCTGGCGCGCGTCTACCAGTGCGTTCAGGTTGCGGATTACGAAGTCCTGGCCGGCGGGCACGTAATCGCGCAGCAGGCTTACGACTACGTCATACATTACGCGCGATTGAAATACGCGGCGAATGAGCGTGAGCAGCAACAGCACGAATGGGAAGAATGAAAGAATGGCGTTGGCCGCGACCGAAAACGCAAAGGTGTGGACCTCGGTCCGCAGCAGATAACGCAGAGTGGAGGGCACCAGGCGATCGCTCGGCGCCTTGACCATGCCGGGCTTGGCGTCGCTGGCTTTGTCTGAAATCTCGATGGGCGTGATGGAATTCACTGTTTCCCAAATCTTATCAGATACTTACGGGTGTTTTGCGCACTGGGGTATTGACCCCAATGAGGATTCCGTCGGCTCCGACTTCGGCCCAGGGTCATAGATTGCCTTTCAATAACTTAGCTCTTGCCAAGAACCAGCTTCCTGCTATTATCTTGGGCTTCGTCAGCCGAGACCCGGTTGGCGAGAGTGTAGTTCAGGTTGACGTTCTGTGTCAGGCAGTCCGATATCGC
>WNFA01005182.1_pt1 | contig 10880 bp, 9 predicted proteins | sample 5400481 | NCBI WGS metagenome assembly WNFA01 (sample SAMN13153340, study PRJNA577476) | soil metagenome | isolation source: 120 cm saprolite under Douglas fir tree site 2 hole 1 replicate 2 | place: USA:California | collected 2015-04-18 | reverse complement strand
ACGCCCTTGGCGATCTGCTTGGCCTGGTCGCCCAGCCCGAGCTGCCGGGCCATGGCGAGCAGCTCGTAGTCCTCCATGCCGTCGCGGATCATCTTCATGCGGAAGGATTCCACCGGGATCTCCGTCTGCCCGCCGATCTTGCCGCTGGTGCCCGGGTAGAAGAGGGTCCCGTCGCCGGCGCCGCCGAAGTTGATCTGGTTCACCCACGGGTCGCCGCTGAAGTACGCCTGCGTGGTCTCGTAGTAGAGCTCGCCGGAGATGTCGTAGCTGAAGCTCATCCACTCCATCGCGCGGTTGCGGGTCGCGTCGCTGTCGATGGCGTATGTCGGCCAGCCCGACCCGCCGGTGTAGTCGTAGCCGGGGCCCACGCCCGAGCAGCCGAAGCTCATGCAGCTCTGGTACCACCACACGGTGGCGCCGTACTTGGAGCGCTGCGAGCCCGCGTGGCCGGTGCCCGGCCGGTCCTCCATGAAGTTCACCACGGGGACGAAGAGGTCGATGCCGCTGATGCCGTGCGCCGCGGCCTCGGCGCTGGTGGTGGTGACCAGCGTGGGCATGTCGGGATCGGCCGCGCGCGAGCTGGCGATGCGGCCGTTGATGTCGCTCCACTGGCAGGTGAGAGGCGGCTCGTCGCAGATGTAGTTGAAGAGCGCCTTGGTCCAGCCCTTCGCCTTGAAGTGATCGGACCACGCCTTCACCACGGCCGTCCGGGTGCCGTCGCCCTCGATCTGCACCGCGGTGAGCTTGGCTCCCGAAAGGCGCGTGTTCGCCGTGCCGTCGAGGAACGGGCCCGCGTAGGCGTCGTAGTCGCCCCAGCCGCCGCTGCCGTCCTGCTTGATGGGAGAGCTCACCACCGGCAGCGTGATGCTGATGCGGTTGTCCAGCGCCGCCTGCATGTAGCGCGTGCGGAGCTTCTGCTCGGCGTCGTAGTTGCTGCAGCCGCCGTCGCCGTGCCCCATGCAGGGGCCGTTCCACGTCATGCCGAAGGCGCTGCGCAGCGAGGCGGTGGACGGCATGGCGAAGTCCCACACCGTGAGCGTGACCGGCACCTGCGCGGCGGCGCCGCCGGTCACGTTCAGCGTGCCCTGGTAGACGCCCGCCGGCGCGTCGGCCGGCACGTGGACGTCGACCAGCACCGCGCGGCTCTCGCCCGCCGGCACGTCGAAGGGGAACGCGTTGCGCTTCTCGCCGACGATCGGGTCCACGTCCGGCACCAGCGCGTCGGGCCACACGCCCGCCGCGCCGTCGCCGCCCGTCTGCTGCGACACGTTGATGAGCGCCTCGCGGTACAGCGTCACGTCGCGCCCGCTGATGCTATGGCCCTTGCCGTCGCCCAGCCCCTCGAGGCTCATCGACACGCCCGTCGCGGGACCGGTCACCACGACCTGGAAGGATTCGAACTCGTTCCGCGCGGCCGCGATCACGGCGGTCGCAGCGGCGCCCTGCGGGACCTGCGCCTGCGGCCGGACCTTCACCGCGGCTGGGGCCGTCCAGACCTGGGCTGCTTCCGAAGCGCTGCCTGCGAGGAAGGCGACTGCGGCGGCGGCGAGCTGGGAAAGCTTCATTGGTGCGTCTCCTTGGTTGGCTGCTTCCCGGAACGGCGGGTGCTTTCCGTTCCGGTCGGCCAACGAAGTGGACGTGCCGCCTCTTCCCTCCTCGGTGTCCGGCAGTAGGGGGTCTTCTGCGCGTATATCGGGTGGACGGGGGCAAACATCCCCGCTCGGACCACGTCCGCGCACACGCACCCCCGCAGGGCCCACATGCGGCGGATCGCCGGCTGGGAATGCTTTACGCGAGAATCGGCGTTCCACGGGCTGCGCAGGGGCCGGAACCCCGCTGAACGGGCGGGGAGGCAGGCGCCTCCCGGCTCGGCGGCCGACCGCAGGAAGCGCCCGAACGAGGCGCTCCTCTACAGGCGGAGGGGCGCATTTCCCCCCGGCGACTCCACGTGCGGCGGGGCCCTGCCGCTGGACGCGCGCGGAACCGTCGACTGAGAGACAGGCAGGGCGGCCGGCTTCTCGCCCGGCGAGGCGTGCTTATGTTCGGGCGGTGCGCAGGGCTGCCGTCGCGGCCCCTGGAGGGGCGTGTTGCAGGCGAGCGTCTCGGGACCCGTGAACCTCTCGCAGCCGGCGCGCGACTGGCAGGCGCGGCGCATCGGCCAGGTCGCCTTCGGCGCGACGGTGCTCTTCCTCGCGCAGCTCTACCTCGCGCCCGCGCAGTGGTTCCCCGTGACCGAGCCGCTGCGGCTCGCGCTGGTGCTCTCCGGGATCGCGCTCGCCGCCATCGCTCTGCACCGGCTGATCACCAACAAGCCGCTCTGGCTGGGATGGCGCGGCGCGCTGCTGGCGGTCTACTGCGGGGCCGCGCTGCTCTCGCCAAGCTGGTCCATCGACCGCGCGCTGTCGGTGTCCGGCGCCCTCGAGGTCGCCAAGCACTTCCTCTTCTTCACCGCGGTGGTGAACACGGTCACCACGCCCCGGCGCATCCGGATCGCGATGCTCGTGTACGCGGCCGCGTCCATCGTTCCCGGCTGGGGCACCTTCTGGAACTGGTGGCACGACGAGCTGCTCGTGGAAGGCTTCCGCGGCCGCTGGCTCGGCGTCATGGCCGACCCGAACCACGACTGCATGGCGCTGGTCGGGGCGGTGCCGATCTTGCTCTACTTCGCCGCGCACGGGCCGGGGCTGTGGCGCCGGATCGTCGGCGCCGGGGGCGTGACTGCGGTGCTGATGGGCATCGTCGCGACGCACTCGCGCGGCGGATCGCTGGGCCTCCTCGCCGCGGTCCTGGTCTGGGGGATGATGTCGAAGCGCAAGGCGCTCGCGGGGGCGCTCACGCTGGTGGCCGCGGCGGGCGTGCTGCTCTTCGCGCCCAGCACCTTCTGGCAGCGCAACGAGACGATCTCCCAGTTCGAAGAGGACGTCTCGGTCCAGGGGCGCCTGCAGGCGTGGCAGGTCGCGGCGCGCATCTTCAAGGAGCGGCCGCTGCTCGGCGTGGGCGAGTCGGCGTTCCTCACCGCGTGGAAGCAGTACGCGCCGATCGACGATCCGGTCGAGCACCCGTACGTCGCGCACAACCTCGAGCTGGAGGTGCTCGGGCAGCTGGGGATCGTGGGCCTCTTCGGGATGCTGGGGTTCATCGCCTGCGCGCTCTGGTCGGCTTGGCGTGCGCGCAACGGCGAGATGAGCCACGAGTCCCGCGCCCTCTTCGCGTCGCTGGTCGGATACCTCGTCTGCCAGCAGTTCTCGGGGTACTCGCTCTCGTGGTTCCTGTACGCGCTGTGCGCCTTCGCCTCCTGCATCGATCGTTACGGCGGGCGCCGAAAGGCAGAGGTGCAGGCGGGGGGGGTGGCGTGAAGGAGCCGGTGCCCGTCCTGCAGATCGTGAACCAGTTCGCCATCGGCGGGGCCGAGGGCCAGTTCGTGGCCCGCGTGCGGAGGCATCCCCGCGGGTTTCGACCCGTGGTGGCTTGCATCCACAGGAAGGGGCCGAACCTCGCGGCGGTGGAGGAGCTGGGCCTTCCCGTCGAGGAGTTCGGGCTGCGCGGCACCCTTTTGCAGCTGAACACCGGCCACCAGGTCCTGCGGCTCGCCGCCTTCATGGCGCGGGAGGGCGTGCGGCTGGTGCACGCCAACGACTTCTACGCGAACCTCCTTGCGGTTCCCGCGGCGCGGCTGGTGGGCGCGAAGGTGATCGCCAGCCGGTTCGATCTCGGCCACTGGTATTCGCGCGCGCACCACGTGCTGGAGGCGCTCGCCTCGCGCACGGCGGACGCCGTGTACACGAACGCGGAGGCGGTGCGCGACATGTGCGTCGCGCAGGAGGGCATCCCCCCGGACCGGGTGGTGGTGGTGCACAACGGGATCGAGCTCGAGCAGTTCGACCGCGCCCGCCGCGAGCCGCTGCTCGCTCCGGTCCCGGGCCTTGCGGAGGGCGCGGACGGCAAGTCGCGGCGCCCGGCGGTCGTCATCGCGGCGAACCTCTACGCGGTCAAGGGGCACCTCGATCTCATCGAGGCCGTCGAGATCGTGCGGCGCGCGGTGCCGGAGGTGCTGGTGCTTTGCGCGGGCGAGGGGCCCATGCGCCTCGTGCTGGAGCAGCAGATCGGCGCCCGCGGGCTGCGCGACAACGTGGTGCTGCTCGGGCACCGCCTGGACGTGCCGGCGATCCTGCAGCGCGCCCACCTGGGGTGCCTGTGCTCGCACGCGGAAGGGCTCTCGAACGCGGTGATCGAATACATGGCCGCTTCCCTCCCGGTGGTCGCCACCGCCGTCGGCGGCAACGTCGAGCTGGTCACCGAGGCGGGATCGCGCGCGAGCGGCCACCTGGTCGCGCCGCACCGCCCCGCCACCCTCGCCGACCGCCTGACCGGCTTGCTGCGCGATCGCGCGCGCTGCGTCACCCTCGGCGCCGCCGGCCGCGCCCGCGTCGAAGCCGACCTGACGCTCACTGCGATGATCGACAAGACCGGCGCTCTGTACGACCAGGTTCTCTCGTCCGGCCGCTCCACCCAACGCCTGCGCGCCGCCTGAGGCAACTCGTCCCGGGACGAGTTGCTCCACTCAGTGTATTGCATTGGCGTGCCGGGAGGCGGAGGGAATCCCCCGGACCGCCTCTGTACAGCTCGTACATGTCGGCTGGCGCCAAGTCCCCCGCCGCCCGGGAGATTCCGTTGACTTCACGGGTCCCCCACGGTACATCGCTCCGCCGCGCCGGGTTCGGGGCATTAGCTCAGCTGGGAGAGCGCCGCAATGGCATTGCGGAGGTCGCCGGTTCGATCCCGGCATGCTCCACCAATCAATCCAGCAAGTCAGCAAGTCTTGAGGGTTGTCCGGGCAGGCGACTGCTAAAGCATTGCTAAGGGTCGTCGTGGTTGTCGGCGACACCGGCGATCGGCACGTGCCACCTACCGCCGACGCGCCGGGCGCCGGCCACGGATCCGCGCTCGACGCGGCTCCGCAAAGCCTTGGCGGTCAGGCCGAGGCGGCGGGCGGCTACGGGGAGCGGGAGCAGCTGCGCCGCGTCGCGCTGGCGTTCCTGCTGCCGGTGCTCGGCGACCGCAGCCCTGGTGCCCGCTGGGTTCTCACGGTCTGCGACCCTTCGATTTCTTCTCGAAGCCCGGAAGCGCGGAGGGGTGGACGACGGTCTGGGTGATTTTGACCCGCGAATCCTTCCCTGCTAAAGGCGGACCTCTCATGTCAACGGAGCAGAAGGGGCTCGGGAAGAAGATCAAGCGGCTTTTCCTCGAAGAGGGCGACGAGCGTGCCGCGTCAGCTGGCGCGACGGAGGAGGTCGCGGAAATCGCGCAGCAGGCCGAAACCACGCGGCAGGCGCAGGCTACGGCAGAGGCGGGACGGCAGTTGGAGCCAGCGCAGGTAGACTTCGGCAGCATCTACCGCGCCGCCGGCCTTTCGCAGGATGAGCTGGACGAGGTGGATCGCACCGAAAAGCTTCTGCGCACGCTGCCCGCCAATCTTGCGCTCGAGACTCAAAAGCAGATTCTTGAGGGCACTCTGAAAACGTTCGGCGTAGCTCTTGAACGCATCCGCCACACCATCGCGCGCCAGCAGCGCTCGCTGGTGGCTTACGCCGGAGTGGTCAAGCAGGACGCGGAGAAGCGCGATGCCGAGGCGCGTGCTCGCATTGAGCAGCTTCGCGCCGAGGCGCTCAAGCTCGAGCGTGGCATCGAAGATCGGGCGCGGGGCAGGGCGGCGGTAGAACTCGCCTGCAAGAACCAGAGCGATGCCATCGGACGGATGATCGGCTTCCTGCCCTCGGGGGGCGGGGGGGAGGGGACGTGAGACTGACGCCGTTCGCGAAGTTCTTCATCTTCATCGTGGTCGTCGGGGTGGTCGGCTTCGTCGCCTGGAAACGCTACGGCGCGCAGCGCGCCGGCGCAGGTGGGCAGGGCAGCTCGCCGACGCAGCCGGAGGGCGACAAAAGCATCTTCGGGCGGCTGGCGCAGCCGCAGGATACCGGCCATGACACGAGCAGCGTCGCCGGCCGCAGCGCTGGGAGCGGCAAGCTGAACCGGCCCCTGGTGGTCGCCATCAACACTTGGGCTGGTCACGCCCCCGGCCTGGTGGCGAACGGTGGCCTCGACCAGGCCGCCGCGTCGATCTATGCGAAGAAGGGAGTGCCGGTGAGCTTCAAGCTCATCGAGGATCCTTCGGCCAAGCTGACCTCGCTCATTTCCGGACAGGTGGACGTAATGTGGGACACGGTCGACTCCTGGGCGCGCGAGGCCGGCGTCCTTCAGGAGAAGGGCATTCCCGCCCGTGCCGTCATCCAGGAGGACTGGTCGCGGGGCGGCGACGGCATCGTGTCACTCAAGTCGCTCGAGTCGGTCGAGGACCTGAAGGGCAAGAAGATCGCCACCACGCAGTTCACGCCCTCGCACTGGCTGCTACTCTACCTGCTCGCGCAGTCGGGCCTCACCCGCGAGGAGAAGCAAACGATCGAGAAGGGCCTCGTCTTCACCGCGGAGGCGCCTCTCGCGGCCGCCGCCTTCAAGAGCGGCAATGTGGACGCGGCGGTGACCTGGGAGCCGGACCTCACGCTGGCCGTGAACGCGCGGCCGAACGATGCGCACATCCTCATCAGCACGGCCGCGGCGACGCACATCATCGCCGATGTGCTGGTGGCGCGGCAGCAGGTGATCGACGGCGCTCCGGAGACGCTCTCCGCCTTCGTGGCGGGCTGGTTCGAAGCCATCGACGAGATGCAGAAGAACCGCGCGGCAACTACGGCGGTGGTCGCGAAGGCGCTCAAGCTCACTTCGGACGACGTGGACGGGATGCTTTCCGGGCTCAAGCTCACCGGCTGGCCGGACAACGCATGGTTCTTCGGCCTCACCAGCCCGGCTGGGACGCCGTCGCACTACCAGAATCTCTTCGACGCGGCGAGCGTCATCTGGCGCTCCCACGGCGCCATCAGCAAGGTGGGCGACGCGCGCGAGCGCTTGGAGCCGAAGTTCGTCGCCGCGCTGGCCGACAAGTACAAAGGCCAGACCGTGACGGAAGTCTTCCCCGGCACCAGCAAGCCCGGCGAGCACAAGGCTCCGGCGTCGAAGGGGGTGATCAACAAGATTCTGATGATCCATTTCGCGCAGAACTCCGATCACTTGTTGCCCGGCTCGGAGTACGTGCTCGACTCCCTCGGCGAGACGCTCACCTCGTTCGGCAACACCACTCTGCAGGTCGAGGGCCACACCGACGCCGTCGGATCTGCGCGCGGCAACCTTTCCCTCTCCGAGCGGCGAGCGGCGGCGGTTCGCGACTACCTTGTCTCGCACTTCCAGGTGAAGCCGGGGCGTTTCAAGACGTACGGCTTCGGCGCTACCAAGCCGATCGCCTCCAACGAGACGCTGGAGGGCCAGGCCGCGAACCGCCGGACGGAGATCCGCGTCCTGTTGAACCAGTAGCGATGGCGCAAACCGAGGCAAGCCCGCGCGCAGCCGCGCCGGCTCCGCAGGCAGCCGGTGTACGCCGCCGCGAGTTGTTCGGTATCCGCACTCCGGTGCCGGAGGCATGGCGGCTGCCGATCGCGGTGGTGCCGCTCTTGATCTTGCTCGCGGCCTGGTCGGCGGCGAGCTACGGCGGATTCGTCAACCGCTTCTTCCTTCCTTCGCCCACCGACGTGCTCGACGGCCTGGTGCAACTCGTCGTCGATCAGGGGCTGCTCAAGGCAGTGGGCGTGAGCGCGCTGCGCATCCTCGCGGCGTTCGCGCTCTCGGTGGCAGTAGCGTTCCCGCTCGGCGTGTTGATGGGGAGCTTCGACGCGTTCAACCGCGCCTTCGATCCCATCGTCGCGCCGCTGCGCTACATGCCGATCACCGCCTTCATCCCGCTGCTCATTCTCTGGTTCGGCATCTACGAGAAGCAGAAGATCGCCTTTCTCTTCCTCGGCACCTTCGTGTACCTCTTGCCCGTGGTGGTGGACGCCATCCGTGCGGTGCCCGAGGAGCTGGTCGCCACGGCGTTCACGCTGGGCGCCTCGCGTCCGCAGATCGTGCTCACCGTCCTGGTGCCCGCGGCGCTGCCGCAGATCTTCGACAGCTTTCGCGTGATGAATGCCATCGCCTGGACCTACGTCATCCTCGCCGAGTTCGTGAACCCGCAGCAGGGCATCGGGTATCTGCTGAACCTCGCGCAGCAGCACAGCAAGCCGGAGTGGTCGCTGGCTGGCATCGCGGTGGTCGGCGTGATCGGGCTCGTTACCGACTTCTGCATCGCCATCGTCAACCGGATGCTCTTCCGCTGGCGGGAGTCGGAATGATCGCCACGCGCCTCCTCTTCGATCGCGTCACCGTGCGCTATCCCGATCCGCGCTCGAAGAAGCGGGTCGAGGCGGTGCGCGAGGTGAGCTTCCGCGTCGAGGACAAGCCCGGCGTCGGAGAGCTCGTGGTGTTCCTCGGCCCGAGCGGCTGCGGGAAGTCCACGATTCTGAAGGCAATCGCTGGACTGCTTCCCATCGATGAAGGGCGCATCGAGCTGCTTGGCGAGCCTGTCGGGCCGCCTGGCCGCGACCGCGGCATGGTTTTTCAGGCGTATACGTCATTCGCTTGGCTGACCGTGCGGGAGAATGTCGAGTACGGCCTCCGGCTCGCTGGCGCCCCGCTCCCCGAGCGGCGCGAGCGCGCCATGGAGATGCTCAAAGCGGTGGGCCTCGCGGACTTTGCCGATGCGTATCCGAAGGCGCTTTCCGGCGGCATGAAGCAGCGCGTGGCCATCGCTCGCACGCTGCTCAACAACCCCAAGGTGCTTCTGATGGACGAGCCCTTCGGCGCGCTCGATCCCAACACGCGCTGGGGCATGCAGGGGCTGGTGCTCGACATGTTGCGCCGCAGCGATAATACCGTGCTGTTCGTCACCCACGATGTGAGCGAAGCGGTCTACCTCGCCGACGTGATCTACGTCCTTTCCAGCCGACCCGCGCAGATCCTCCACCGCGTCGACGTACCGTTCTTCGCCGACCGATCCTTGGCGGTGAAGAGCTCGCCCGAGTTCCGAAGGATCGAGGACCAGCTTCTCACGTTGCTCCACGAAAGTTCGCAGGTGCAGGGCAACATTCGCGTCGGGGTCTAGAGATGCAATTGCCCGAGCGCCCCAACTATCTCAAATACGCGTTCGCGAACGCCTACAACCTGTCGCTCTTCGGCGGCGCGATGGCGGCCTCGGCGGCGACCGGCGACTGGGCCCTCGCGGCGATCGCCGGCGGCCTGGAGGCGCTCTGGCTCTTCATCGGCGCGGATACGGCGCCCTTCAGGCGCTGGGTCGATCGGCAGCACCGCGCGCGGCTCCTGGAGGCTGCCCGGGCGCGACGGCGCCAGCGCATTCTCGCGCTGCCCGACCAGCGCGACCGCGAGCGCGCCATCGATCTGGTCGCCGCGCACCGCGAGATGGGCGCCGAGCTGGAGAAGAACGAGAGCTGGAGCGGCGAGATGGTGCGCGGCGAGTACGACCGCCTCGAATCGCTGCTCGACGCCTGGGTCGATCTCGCGGAAGCCGCGGACCGTTTCGAGGGATACGTCGAGCAGCTCGACTTGAACCGGCTCCAGCGCGAGCTGCAGGTCCAACAGAAGCTCGCCGAACAGCCCGGGCAAGATCCGGAGTCACGCGCACTGGCGGCCAAGAACGCCGACCTGCTCGGGAAGCGCCTGCGCACGCTCGAGGACATGGGCACGCTGGTAAAACGCACCCGCGGACAGATGGGCGTAATCGAGAACACGTTCCGGCTCCTACGCGATCAGATCGCAAGCCTCAAGGTGCCGCAGGATATCCACGGGCAGATCGACGAGATCGTCACCAACGTGGACGCCGTGCGCAGTGTGTTGGCAGAGAGCGACCAGAACTTCCGCGAGGTCGCCGAGCCGGCGACGTCCGTTGAAGAAGAGTCGGCGCCGCGCCCTCGCACGCGCGTCCGGTAGTGCCATTGCGGCACCGAGCGCGGAGGAACAGATCGCGCGGGTAAGCCGGCGCGCTCCACAGACCGGGGAAACGAATGTCGAAGCGGGTCAGATACTCTTCGGTGAAGTGGGGAACCGCAAAACCGGCCTATCCCTTGGTGAAGGACAAGGTGCCCCAAAAGCTCGCGGCCTGCCCCGAGGTAGCCGACAGCGAGCCGGAGAAACCGTTCCCCCCGTTGCAGGCCGAGCCCTGTAGGAAGAGGTTCCCGTCCACGCCGCTGCCCGACATGGCCCCCTGCTGTATCGAGACCGTCTCGCTGATGTCGGACCCGCAGCCTGTCGTGGACAGGCGCGTCGCCCCCGTCTGCGCGTTGGCGCAGTAAGTGAACAGGGTGCCGCTGAAAGCGCCGCCCGACACGGTCACCGTGGCCGTGTTGGAAAAGCTGTAGCAGCTGTTGATCTGGACCTGGACGGACCAGTTCCCGTCGTACGAGACCGGGCCGGGACCCGAAGGGCCCGCGGGTCCGGCGGACCCTGAACCGCAGCTTGCCAGCACGAACGCGGCTACGAAGAGCATGCGCATGGACATGGAGCACCCTCCGCCGGTCACGATAGCGGTGAACTGAACCGCCTCTAAATTTTGCGCGCTGAACCCACGCTTGCGGTGGCCTCCGGGAGGATGGAACTGTAGGGCGAGGTGGCGTAGGGTCCCCGCGCCAGTAGGGGGAGCCATGAACATCGTCCTCGGAATGCTCACGGTGCTCTGCGCTCAGGCGCAGCAAGCGCACGTCCAGCTCCTGCGCGACGTGTACAAGGAGCTGATCGAGATCAACACCACCGACTCGTCGGGTGACACCACTCGAGCAGCCAACGCGATGGCGGCACGGCTGCGCAAGGCGGGGTATCCCGCCGCCGACGTGCAGGTGCTCGTCCCGCCGGGCGCGGCGAAGAAGGGGAACCTCGTCGCCCGGCTG
>WNFA01009591.1_pt1 | contig 10881 bp, 6 predicted proteins | sample 5400481 | NCBI WGS metagenome assembly WNFA01 (sample SAMN13153340, study PRJNA577476) | soil metagenome | isolation source: 120 cm saprolite under Douglas fir tree site 2 hole 1 replicate 2 | place: USA:California | collected 2015-04-18 | reverse complement strand
GCAAGAGAGCACGGATCGATCAAACTAATTGACCTGGTGACAGCACGGCTTGATACCGCTACAGATTCCTATCTCGCCAGCTTACCAAGCTTACGTCTAAATGATGTGCGCATTGATCCTGAGATGGTTGCTTCAAATGAGCGCATGCTAACAGGAGGCTTCTATGCTGAGGTTCAGCTTGAATATGATGCAGCCATTGCGCAGGAGAAGGCCGGACGTCCATTCGGAGTAACCTCCTTGCGTCCTATTCAATTATCTAAACGTGGCGTACTTGATGATCTCGCTCGGGGCCGCGAATACTTTACTACTAATGAGTGGAAACATTTTCTTTTACGGAGTATAGGCTTTGAGCCAGGCCGTTTGTCTACACGAGCTCAAAATATCGTTCTATTGAGGATGGTTCCATTCGTCGAGCGCAACTACAATATGGTTGAGCTTGGTCCTCGTGGTACAGGTAAGTCTCATCTTTTTCAACAAGTTTCCCCTTATTCCCATCTCGTCTCTGGAGGTAAAGCCACCGTTGCTCGCATGTTCGTCAACAATAGTACCGGACAGCGAGGTCTGGTTTGTCAGTACGATGTAGTCTGCTTCGACGAGGTATCCGGCATATCCTTCGATCAGAAGGATGGGATCAATATCATGAAAGGCTACATGGAGTCTGGTGAGTTCAGCAGAGGGCGAGAAAGCATTCGAGCCAGTGGCAGTATCGTTATGGTTGGAAACTTTGAAGTTGACGTAGAACACCAACAACGTATTGGTCACCTTCTTGGACCGATGCCGCCAGAAATGCGTAACGATACAGCATTTATGGATCGACTGCATGCTTACCTACCAGGGTGGGATGTGCCAAAGCTAGAGGCTTCCCTTTTTACTGATCACTTTGGCCTGGTCAGCGATTTTCTTTCCGAAGTCTGGACACAATTACGAGGCGACAATCGTCTCACAGCTATTCAAGGTCGGGTCAATTATGGGGGTGCACTGAGTGGTCGCGATACAACTGCTGTGAACAGAACAGTTAATGGTCTTTTGAAGTTATTGTATCCGAATCGAGATCAGTTCATCTGTGAGGAAGATCTCGAATGGACAGTTCGTTTAGCCATGGAATGCCGGAGACGAGTAAAGGAACAACAGAAGCGCATCGGCAGTGCCGAGTTTAGGAATACTCACTTCAGCTATCAAATGGGCAATGATGGGATCGAAGTCTTCGTTGTTACTCCAGAGTTACAGAGCGATAATTCAATTGGAACCGATCCACTCCCACCAGGTCAGGTATGGGCGATCAGTCCCGGCGGGCCAGATGAATACGCAGGGCTCTATCGTATCGATGTGAATGAAGGGCCTGGTTCAGGGGTCAAGATCATCAATGTACCAGTGCCTGGACCATTCAGAGAAAGTATCAAGTACGGTGAACAAAACCTATTCACCCGGGCAAGAGAGCTTGTAGGGGATCGAGACCCTCGTCAGCATGAATATATCGTCCAACTACGTGCATTCGATACAGCAAAGAGTGGAGCGCATCTTGGGCTACCAGCGCTACTAGCATTTTGCAGTTCACTGCTTGGCAAGAGCCTGAAAGGTGGATTGATTGCGGTTGGAGGTTTAAATCTTGGTGGAGGTCTAGATTCAGTATACAATGCAGTAAACGTTGCTGAGCTTGCTATTGAGAAAGGTGCAACGACGCTGCTAATCCCGATATCGGCCAGAAGACAACTCAATGAGCTCTCAGATGATATGGCGGTTAAGATTAGTATTCTGTTTTATGCGGATGTAAGGGAGGCGCTTATTAAGGCGTTGGGCGATTAGAACTGATTTTTCAAGTCCCGCTAAAGAAGATGTACATCTTTTCCAGCGAGTATAGCTACCGTCACAAACTGAACTCGAGAGCTGCAGCGCTGTATCAAATCGTATCCTTTACTTGAGGATATTTGGTACTTCCGGCTACTCCTGTTCATTCAATTAGGCTGTTTTGTTGAACTGCTCCCCTTTGACCCTGGTCGGTCAGAGTGGAGCACTCCAAAAACTCCGCGCCCAACTAAATTGTAGTTTTATAGAGTATGGGGATTTCTAAGTACCTAAATTTCGCCCAAATTAGTGGCACGATGTTCAAAAGCCGTGAGGCCTGCCTTCACATGATTGGAAGAAAATCTCTTAAATTTCTCAGCAAACTTGCGTCTATGATATTAAGAAGCCATTAAAAACCGGGGGTTGTCGATAGTTTGTGCCATTACCTGAACTATTCCATGAGAATATTATAGAACGTCAACCGTTGTTCGCGATTTCTCAGAGGATGTAGGAGAATGACACTCTCCTGCCATTGCATGACGTACTGCCAGCGGAGTCATTGACATTGAAGGAGAGTGCGCTTATATGGAAGAAAAATCAGGCAACAAATGGCCCGGACCAGATGAAAAGGCTGTCGTCGGAGAAATGCTCAACAACTCTGATTCGAAGCATTGGGGCGAATGTTGCGATTTCATTCGGAGACTTATCAATATATACTATTCGACTCATCCTGCGCACCTCAGGGAAGAGGCAATACAGGAAACGATGTATTCAGTCAGGAAAGGTCTACAAACATTTAGCTACAAGAGCAAACTCACGACTTGGCTGACCTCTATTGCGCGAAATTGCGTCGTCAATGAACTTCGAAAGCAGAATAAAATTACCCAATGGGAGGTGCATTCAGACGATCCTCCAGAGAATTATGGAGATGAAGTAGATATACTCAATACAAATGTATCAGGTACGCCAGAAGAGGAACTCCTTGCGCGTGAGCTATTGGAAGAAGTATTCGATGCGATGGAGGAATATATCACGTCCCATGGAAAACCTGAGCGCAACAGGGGGATTTTGAAATTAGTCATCCACGAAGGCCATAGTCATGAAGAGACTGCTAAAATACTTGGAGTTCCCTCCCCTGTAGTCGGGTACATTGTCCGCTCTGCGAAAAGCTATGTCCGCGCCAGGATAGAGCAAAAGCGCTTTCATACACCTGAGTCGGACGAGTAAACTGAGCAAGCGAGTATAGGATAAACCAGAGCGGCCCTTGCAGCTGCTCTGGTTTATCCTATACTCGCTTGCTCATATCTACCTTAAGCGGCGCAATCAATTCGGCATCTATTGCCTGGCGCAGCCAGGATTGCAAATCTTGCACAGCCGAGTGACAGGCTGGGCATTCTCGCAGGTGATGCGAAAGTAGAGGAAACCGATCATTCGCTTCCTCCTCATCCTGTCCTACAAGAACCTCAACATACGCGGGGATATCTTCTTTGAGTGTCTTGTGCATAACTTTTGTCAGTCGGGAAAGTAGCTTCTGCTCAGGCCCTTCAGGGATGCCATGCGCTTTATTATATTCAATCGCCTTGACCAGGTAGCTTCCTAAGAATACCTGGCAATGAATGCATGCAGCTAGATGCTCCCATCTATGCTTTTGTTGAGTCGGGGTGAATTGACGTTTACCGTTTATCATATCGATTAACTGAGACAGAACGTGCGGAGACTTATCCAGGCTCTCCGGCTCGATTGCGGGCAATGTGTTTGTTGTTTTCCTACTCATTTTTCGTTCCTCTCCTTCTCCGGGTAGCGGGCTAGCCAAACACTCTACTATTGCTACGAATTAATCTGACAGAATTTAGTGCTTAATTTTTTATTTTTCACAGGATTTTCACGTCTTTACCTTTTTGGACATGGTAATATATTCACGATACTACCCGTTTCTCTTTTTACAGGTTAAGATTTCTCAATAATTTTCAGTATTGCCGAGAATTTATTCCTATCATCCCTTTTGACGTGATTTAGTCCACACTACTCAATGTATTATATATCAGGTATATAACAAACTTATCTCATTTATACTCACCTTTTCCGCCGTTTTCTGTAGAAGATCTCTTTACAAAGGAAAGATATCTTAAGGGAAGCACGTGATGGATACCGAGGCAATGCCTGGTGATAAGAGACCTTCAAGGTCAGCAGGTTCCTTGCTGAAACATGAACGGGAGCGACGCGGTTGGACGCAAAGCGAACTGGCTAAACGTATCGGTACAACCCAGGTTAATGTTAGCCGCTGGGAAAAAGGTTCTACTCTTCCAGGCCCGTTCTACCGTCAGAAGCTGGGAAGACTGTTCGGAAAAACGCTCGAAGAACTCGGCTTTGTCCAGTCTGCTCATCTAGCAGTCTGGAACGTCCCATACCGTCGCAATCCGTTCTTCACTGGACGCGAGGAAATTCTATCCCAAGTGTATAATGCACTTAATAGCCATAAAGCGGCAGCATTGACACAGGCGCAGGCTATCAGTGGCCTGGGAGGTATTGGCAAAACGCAGATAGCGGTTGAGTATGCGTATCGCTATCGTGATTCCTATCAGGATATTTTGTGGATTACGGCCTTCTCTCGCGATACGCTTATCGCCGACTTCGTAATGCTGGCGGCTTTACTGGATCTACAAGAGCAACAAGAGAAGGACCAGGATATCGTCGTAAGAGCAGTGAAACGCTGGCTAAGCACTCACGAGAACTGGTTGCTTATTCTAGATAATGTAGATGATATACAGATGGTAATTGATTTTCTACCCACGCAAGGCGCGGGCAATATTCTGCTGACTACGCGGCAGCAGGCGCTGGGGTCAATTGCGCAAAGTATAGAGGTAGAGAAGATGGGAGTAGAAGAGGGAGTTATGTTCTTGTTGCGGCGTACCAGGTCGCTTACCCAGAACGTGCCTCTTGACAAATTGTCGCAGGAGAGCCAGGCGCTGGCCGCTAAGGTCGTTACCACGCTGGATGGGTTGCCCCTTGCTCTTGATCAGGCAGGCGCATATATCGAAGAAACGTGCTGTGGCTTTTCCGCATACCTCGATCTTTACCGCACGCGCCATAAGGAGTTGTTACTGCGACGAGGAAGACTTCCGACAGACCATCCCGAACCTGTTGCCACTACATGGTCGCTGTCTTTCCAGCGGGTAGAACAGGAAAGTTCCGCTGCCGCCGATCTGCTGCGCTTGTTCGTGTTCCTCAGTCCTGAAGCCATACCTGAAGAAATTATTACCAAAGGCGCAGATGAACTGGGTTCCTCGCTTGGCCCGGCGGCAAGCGATCCTCTCAAGATGAATACGGCCATCGAGGTGCTGCTCCGGTACTCACTGCTGCGACGCAATCCCGAAGCAAAATTCATGAGTATTCATCGCCTGGTGCAGGCTGTTCTCAAGGATGGCATGGAAGTAGACGCGCAGCATTTATGGGCGGAACGCGCCGTTCGCGCCATTAATGCTGCATTCCCAGATGTTGAACTGGAAACCTGGACGCAATGCCAGCGCTGCCTCCCACACGCTCAGATGAGCGTGTCCTACATTGAAGAATACAAGCTCGACTTCCCAGAAGCAGCACGTTTGCTGAACCAAGCCGCGAACTACCTGAGTACACATGCCCAGTATGCTCAGGCAGAGCTACTATTAAAGCAAGCATTATCAATCCGTCAACAAGTTCTTGTGCCAAATTACCGGGATACCGCCTTTACCCTAAATGATCTAGGGGTACTCTATCTTACTCAAGGGAAGTATCAACGATCTGAACCCCTCTTACAACAGGCGCTGGAGATTCGTGAGCAAACGCTAGGGTTAAAGGATCCCGCTACAACTACCAGCCTTAACAACCTGGCATTACTTTATTACGCCCAGGGCAAGTATGATCTTGCTGAACGGCTCTATCAGCAAGCCTTATCTATTCGGCAGAGTATACTAAAATCTGATCATCCTGATATAGCGCAAAGTCTAAACAATCTCGCGGAACTGTATACCGTACAGGGGAAGTACAAGCAAGCCGAAAAGCTTTATATACAGGCACGGGAAAGCCAGGAGAAAGCGCTGGGACTGCATCACCCCGACGTAGCTAAGACGCTCAATAACATGGCATTGCTGTATCGCTCGAAAGGCGAGTATTCGCTGGCTGAAGAGTTTTATCAACAGGCTTTACATATTCAAGAGCGGATACTGGGGCCGAATCACCCCGATGTGGCTCAAACCCTCAATAATATGGCGCGGTTGTATCGCGCGCAGGGGGAGTATACGAAATCCCAGCCATTCTATCAACGAGCCTTGCATATCCGTGAGGAGGTGTTCGGTCCGGATCATCCCCAGGTGGCACAAAGCCTATATAGCATCGCAAAACTCTACAATTCACAAGGGAAATATCGTCAGGCAAAAGAGTTTGCTCAGCGAGCACTAAAAATCCAGGAACAGCGCTTAGGCAGCACGCATCCAGACGTAGCTTACACGCTTGCTGTTCTGGCGAAGATCTACCAGGGGCAGCATAAAAGGGTCGAGGCCATAAAACTAAATAAACGCGCATTAGAAATTCGAGAAAACATTTCAGGCGAGAATCATCCGCATGTGGCGCTCATCATCAATAACCTGGCTGAGATTTATCATGAGCAAGGGAACTATTCCGAAACCGAGCCGCTGATTGCCAGGTCGCTCGCGATTCACGAGCAGTCACTCGGCTCGGATCATCCCTACATGGCCTATAGCCTGAGTAATCAGGCTGAAAATCTCTTCTTGCGGGGCGATTACGTACAAGCCGAGGTCTACTTCAAGAAAGCTCAAGTCATTCGTGAGAAAAACCTGGGTTCCGACCATCCGCGTACCGCCTCTACGTACTTTAGTCTTGCGAGGCTCTACTTCATTCAAGGCCGGTACAAAGAAGCCGAACATCTGTTTCGCAAGGCGTTGTTTATACGCGAGAAATCTCTAGGGTCTGAACATCCTAGCGTTATTACTACTTTGGAGCATTATTCCAATCTGCTGCGCAAGACTGGACAAAAGAGCCAGGCTTGTGAGCAAGAAGCGCGTATACAGTCAATTAAAGCGAAGCGCATCAAACCTGAAGGTCCATGACACTGCATATCTCTAATCACTATCTTACCTCTTATTTATCATTCTATCATCTATCGCTCGCCGTTATTGGAGTAAGTTATGTTATGGACAAGATTGTAGTCATTGGATCGGCAGGATCAGGTAAATCGACCTTTGCGCAAGCGCTCAGTGAAAAACTTCAGATTGAAGTTATTCATCTGGACCGCCATTTCTGGCTACCTGGTTGGAGGGAGTATCCTAGAGCGACTAGAATAGCGATCCAGCAAGAACTTGTGAGAGAAAAAGACCAGTGGATTATTGAAGGAACCTATCTTGGTTCCTCAGATGACCGCCTCATCGCAGCTGATACCATTATTTTTCTGGATATGCCTCGCCTGTTATGTCTCTGGCGCGTCATCATGCGGCATAAAAAGTATCTGGGTCGCTCTCGCCCCGATTTACCAGATGGATGTACTGACAAGATTAGCCTGTTCACTTTTTTGAAGGTGCTAGTTTTTCCACATCGTGGCCGGGAATTACTCCTTTCGAAAATCGACAGGTTTTGTGAACAAGAGGCCCTTTCTAAGGTGAATCATGCTCTTCGGATTTCGACCATAGGCAAGATTCGCGAACAAGAACAAAAGGTTCCTTCTGAAGAGAATACAGCTCTTCTGGAAAAAACTATAATTACTTTCAAATCAAGCAGGGAAATAGCAGCCTTTTTAGTAGGATTGTCTGTACGACCATGCTCGCAAGGTGTCCATCCTGGGGACAGACAGACACGAGCAGATGCATCTCTATCGCAGTCAACGAACATCCTTGCTCCAGCTGTGAATTAACCTGGCCTGAATAGGGGGTGCAGATCATTTTGTTGCATTGAGTTGCCCTGGTAACTCAATGCAACAAAAATTACTGCCGACTCCAAATAGAGAAGCCAAGTTATGCCTCTCTAAAAAGCATAGAAGAGCTGTTAAAAAGGCCAGAAAACTCCATATATGGTACAATGCCTACAACAACCTGACGAGCAAGAAAAAAATCAGAACATTAATATACCCTACATTGCGCCCCACCAGGAGGGAATCATGCCTTGCTGCAACACGCGCATAACCCTGTTGATTGGTACGCGTGGGGTGAAGCAGCCCTACAAAGAGCAAAGCAGGAGGACAAACCTATCCTGCTCAGCGTCGGCTACTCCGCCTGCCACTGGTGCCACGTCATGGAGCGCGAATCCTTTGAGAACGAAGATATAGCAGCGCTTATGAACCAGCATTTTGTCTCTATCAAGGTAGATCGCGAAGAACGTCCCGACATAGACAACATCTATATGCAGGCAGTACAGGCCATGACACAGCAGGGCGGCTGGCCCATGACCGTTTTTCTCACGCCCGATGGCCGCCCTTTCTACGGAGGTACATATTTCCCTAATGCCAGTCGCGAACTTGCCGCTGAATTCGACCCTGTAAATGGTGGTTTCGGCAATGCGCCCAAATTCCCCAACACCATGTCCCTGGAATTTCTCTTGCGTATCCATCAGCATCGCCTTCGAGGTGAGATCGGTACCAAAGCCACGAAGCCCGAACTGGAGATCGTCGAAATATCCTCGCAGCATATGGCCAATGGCGGCATCTATGACCAGTTGGGCGGGGGCTTCCATCGCTACTCCGTAGACGCCGAATGGCTCGTGCCACACTTTGAGAAGATGCTCTACGATAACGCCTTGCTCAGCCGTCTCTACCTGCACACCTCTCTCGTCACAGGTAACCCATTCTATGAGCGCATCGTCGCTGAGACGCTGGACTACGTCGTGCGCGAAATGCTCTCGCCAGAGGGCGGCTTTTATTCCACCCAGGATGCCGACAGCGAGGGTGAAGAAGGCAAATTTTTCCTCTGGACGCCAGCCGAGATTGAAGCTGCACTGCTACCTGACGATGCTCAGCTCTTCATGCTCTATTACGATGTAACTCCGCAGGGCAATTTTGAAGGCAAGAACATCTTACACGTGGAACAGGACGCGCAAACGATAGCCGACAAAGCGCAGGTCAGCCTCGAAAACCTGCAAGCATCCCTGCAGCTCAGCCGCGAAAGACTCTTTAAGGTGCGTGAAAAGCGAGTGAGGCCAGGGCGCGATGAGAAAATACTCACCTCGTGGAATGGACTGATGTTACGCAGTTTCGCGGAAGCTGCACGTTACCTTGACCGCCCCGACTATCTTCAAGTTGCTATTAATAACGCCGAGTTTTTGCTGCGCGAGTTGTACCGTAATGGCCGTCTATTACGTACGTACAAAGATGGTCACGCGCATCTAAACGGCTACCTGGAAGATTACACGTTCCTGGCCGACGGATTACTGGCCCTCTACGAAGCTAGCTTTAACCCGCGCTGGTTTATTGAGGCCCGTCGCTTGATGGATGAGGCTATCAAATTGTTCGCTGATGAGCAGAATGGCGGCTTTTTCGATACGGGCAGCGACCACGAAGCGCTCATAAGCCGTCCCAAAGATATCATGGACAATGCCACCCCTGCCGGCAACAGCGTGGCCGCTGACGTCTTGCTGCGCCTGGCGGCATTCACCGGTGAAGAGGATTATCGCCGCCGGGCAGATGACTACCTGCGTCCTATCGCTGACATAACGGTACAGCATCCGCAGTCCTTTGGTCACCTGCTAGGCGCACTTGATTTTGCCATCTCACAAAGCAAAGAAATTGCCATTATCGGTGATGCAACACAACCGGACACCCACGCCTTACTGGATGTTATCAACGACCGCTACCTGCCAAACAGCGTTCTGGCCTGCTCGGTACCTGATAATCTCGAGGCTATACAATCAATACCTTTACTGGCGGATCGTCATCAGAAAGATGGCAAAGCCACAGCCTATGTCTGCCAGAATTTCTCTTGCCTGGCGCCTGTTAACACAACAGAAGGATTGGAGCGCCTTTTGTAGATTACCCTCCCCTAATCATTCACATACCTCATCTCGCCTTTGACATCATGGCGGCAAAGCACGCCGCCGCGTGCCAATTGCTCTAATGCCAAGATAGCAGCTGCTCTCTCCTTACGTCCTGGCGATTTCTTGCCTGGTGGCGCAAACATCTGCGCTACCTCAAGAGGGGTGAAGACAGTCAGATCGCTTGTGTGCTCCTGCAAATAATGAGTGATGGACTCTTCGTACCACGTCACAAGATCAGCAGGCCGCTTTGATTGCTGGTAGCTAACAATCATCACGGGACAGGTAGCGAGCTGTAGAACTCTACGCGAAGTGCTTCCTGAAAAAAACCGCCGCATCTTTTGCTTTGTGGAACTACCACGGCTTCCAACAACGATGAAATCGACGTGTAACTCTTTTGCGACTTTGACAATCTGGTCTGCCGGTACACCCAGGCGGATCAGTGTTTCAATTTGCCCTGGAGCGATACCATGTTTCTGCAATTCAGAACGCGCGACTCGCAGGACATCTTCTGCCTGGGAACGCTGCTCGGAGGTAAATAGTGTGGGCTGCATATGGCCAACATACATACCCAGCGCGGGCGACGAGATGGAAGGTATAGGAATGACGTGGAGTAGAACCAGATTTAACAGTGGAGCAGCCTGCTCGACGAACTCACTCATCGAGCGCAGTGCTTGTCTTGTAGCAGGTGAGATGGGAGCATCTATACCCAGCAAAATGTGCTTATTCATGGCCGTTCCCGGTTAATGTTCCAAACGATCACGTTATGCCGGACAGTCTAACCTACAACCCATCTTGGACATTTCAGAAAAGCAGCGATATAGCCTAACTATAGATCTACCTATATACAAAGTATACAAGTTTTTAACATGATAAGCAAGGATTCTAAATTTTCTAGTTTCCACATACCTGTCAGCAAGTGACAAATCAATACTTTTATGCCCTATTTTCGCAATCCTATAAGGCATATACTTGTCTTCGGGTAACTATTCAGGACTGCTCGCCGCCTGTGGCGGCTCACCTGGGTTTTGGGTGGGTGCGGGCGGTGCCGCCTGCGGCGGCACCGCCCGCACCCACCCAAAACCCCTGGCG
>WNFA01007196.1_pt1 | contig 10882 bp, 12 predicted proteins | sample 5400481 | NCBI WGS metagenome assembly WNFA01 (sample SAMN13153340, study PRJNA577476) | soil metagenome | isolation source: 120 cm saprolite under Douglas fir tree site 2 hole 1 replicate 2 | place: USA:California | collected 2015-04-18 | reverse complement strand
GCCGGAGCGGACGGGGACCCGCGACGTCCCGCAAGCCGATCCCTTCGGTCTCGACCCCGAGCTGCGCCAGCGCGTCCTGCCCGCCGTGCGCTTCCTCCACGATCGCTACTGGCGGGTCGACGTGGCCGGCATCCAGCACGTCCCGGCGAGAGGGCCCGTGCTGCTGGTCGCCAATCATTCCGGGGCCGTCCCCTTCGACGGGGCGATGATCGTCACCGCGGTGGAGCTGCGCCGCCAGCGCGCGCTCCGTTTTCTCTACGACCGCTTCGTCGAGAACCTCGCGCCGGTCTCCGCCTTCTACAACAAGGTCGGTGGCGCGGTCGCGACGCGTGAGAACGCCGTCACGCTCCTCAGGATGGGTGAGGCGCTGCTCGTCTTCCCCGAGGGAGTCCCCGGGGTCGCCAAGCCGTTCGGCGATCGCTATCGACTGCGCCCCTTCAGCCCGGGGTTTGCGCGGCTCGCGCTCGCGCTCGACGTACCCATCGTGCCGGTCGCGGTGGTGGGCGCGGAGGAGATCTACCCCGTGGTCGGGCGGGCCGAGGGGGTGGGGCGCTTCTTCGGCGTGCCCTACGTGCCCGTGACGCCGTTCTTTCCGCTCCTCGGCGTGCTCGGCGTCTTGCCCCTCCCGACCAAGTGGTTCATCCGTTTCGGCAAACCGATCCGGTTGGTGGCGGAGGAAGGCGAGGTCCGATGGCAGCGGGCACGGCGCGAGGCGATGCGGCTCCGGGGCACGATCCAGTCGATGGTGGCGCGCCTCAGGCGCCGGCGGCGGTCCGTCTTCTTCGGATGACGGCGGCGGCGCGCGACGGCGGGCGGACCTACCTCCGCGTGCGGGGCGAGGTCTTCCCCGTCTACGGCGACGCGTTGCGCGGCTGGAGCCCGCGCGCCGAGGACTTCCGCGGGCTGACGGCTCGCTCGCCGTACGTGTATGCGTCGCTGGACGAGCTGTTCTTTGCGCTCGTGAACCTGTGCGCTGGGCCGCGGGGGGACGCGTAGAGCCCTGATCAGGGGCCCCCGCCGCCTCGCCGCGTGCGGGCGGCGACGAGGGCGCCACGCGCCGTGCTACGAGGTGGGCTTGCTGTCCTCGGGGGGGGCGGTGGTCTGGGCGACGACGTCCTGGGCGGCGAGGCGGGCGAGGCCGAGGGCGGCGAGGGTGTCGAGCCCGGGGAGGAGTCCCTCGGTGCCTTCGCCGCCGAGGCCGACGGCGGCGCCGCCGGTGGCGTAGAGGCCAGGGATGGGTTGCCCCGCGGCGTCGAGCACGCGTGCCGACGCGTCCACGGCGAGCCCACCGAAGGTGCGCCAGCGCGCGCCGGTGACGCGGATGGCGTGGAAGGGCGGCTCGAGCGGGCCGGCGAAGCGCCGGCGGCCGAACGGGTCGCCGCCCAGGACGAGGCTCTGGTTGAGGCTCTCGACCGTGTGGCCGAGCCCTTCGGCGTTCAGCTCGAACTGCTTGGCGAGGTCCTCGAGGGTCGCGCCGCGGCGCCCGGTGCGCGGCAGGACGACACGCGCGAAGAACGGGTCGGCAGGTCCGCGCCCGCCTCGCGTCCCAGGCGGAGAGCGTCGCCGGTCGCGCGCGCGCTGCCCTGGTAGGGGAGCCCGGCGGCCGCCGGGCAGTGCTGCGCGACCAGCGCATCGTCGCCGGCGAAGCCGCCGCAGGCGAGGAGCACGCGCCCGCCGAGCGCCTGGCTCGCGCCGCGCCGCTCAGCGCGCACCTGCACGCCGCGAACGGCGCCGGAGTCGTCGCGCAACAGCCGCTCGGCGACGGTCACGGCGCGCGCGCTCACGTGCGAGTGGCGGCTGGCCGCGCGCGCGAGGTCGGCGACCAGGCTGGCGCCGCCCCGCTCGCCCGGCGCGTGCAGGCGCGCGACGGAATGACCGCCGGGCGGGTGCTCGTGGAAGAGCTCGACCCGCGCGCCGCAGCGGTCCGCGAGCCAGGCGACCAGCGGCGCGCTCTCCGCGGCGAGGGCCGCGACCACCTCGGCCTCGACCTGATGCCGGGTCGCAGCCAGGACGTCGGCGGCGAGCCGCTCGGGGCCGTCGTCGATCCCGGCGGCACGCTGCCAGCGGCTCCCCGCCGCGGCGATCATCTCGGCCTCGGTCGCCGCACCGCCGCCCAGCTCCTTGGCGCGCTCGACGACGATGATGCGGCAGCCGCGGTCCGCGGCCATCACGGCGGCGGCGAGGCCGCCGACGCTCGCGCCGACGATCACCAGATCCACTTCTTCCTGCCACGGGCCGCGCGCCATGTGGGCGGCCTTAGCCGGCCAGCCCGCGGCGAGTCAAGTTGGAACGCAGGCGCACCGCGCCGACGTTGCAAAGGCGGCCGCGATGACGACAATCGCGCGATGCTCTCGGACCGGCTGCTCGGCGGCCGCCACGCACGCTGGCTCGTCCGCGGCCTGTTCAGCGTGGGGCTCGTCGTCTACATCCTGCTCGACGTCGACACCGAGGATCTGGTGCGGGCGCTCACCAGTGTTCACCCCGGCCTGATCGGCGTCGCGATCGCGCTCTACCTCGCCGGTCAGGCGTTCAGCGCCTACAAGTGGAGCCTGCTCGGACGGTCGGTCGGCCTCGAGCGGCCCGTCGGCGACTACACGCGCTTCTACTTCATCGGCATGTTCTTCAACCTGCTCGGCCCGAGCACGATCGGCGGCGACGTCGTGCGCGCTCTCTACCTCGGCGAGGGCCGGCGACCCGGCCTGGCGATCAACTCCGTGGTCTTCGACCGGGTGACCGGGCTCGCGGTCCTGATGGCGCTCGGCGCCGGGGCGCTCGTCGCCTTCCCGGAGTACCACCTGCCGTGGCTGCTCACCGCGGCGCTGGTGGCGGGAGGCGTGCTGCTCGTCCTCGGCTGGTGGATGTGCCCCCGTCTGGTCCGGCTGCTGCCGGAGCAGAACCGGGTCCGCCGTCAGGTGGAGAGCGAGCTCGGGCCGTTCTGGCGCGATCGGCGGCTCCTGGCGCGCGTGGCGGGCGTGTCGCTCGTCTTTCATCTCTCGCAGGTCTGCGTGGAGTACGTGCTGGTGCGCTCGGCGGGCGCCGCACTGCCCCTCTCGTACTGCCTGGTCTTTCACCCGGTGGTCGCCGTGATGGGGGCCGTCCCGCTCACCGTGGCGGGCATCGGGAGCGTCGGCGGCTACCTCTACTTCCTGACCCGCGTCGACATCGACGACTCGATCGCGGTGACCGTCGGAGTGCTCGCGGTCGCACTGACCATGCTCGCAGACCTGATCGGCGGGGCGATCTTCGTGGCCTCGGGCGCGCGGCTGCCGCGACTGCGCGCGAAGCCGGCGGACGTGCCGGCGGCGTGACCGCTACGCCCAGTCGGCGGCCAGCTCGATCGCCGCCAGCGTGACCTCGGCCGCGGCGACCATGTCGCTCACCTTCAGCCACTCGCCGGTGGTGTGGATCTCGCGCATGCCGGTGCCCAGGTTCACCACCTCGAGGCCGCGCCGATTGAGCACGTTGGCGTCGCAGCCGCCGCCCATGCCGGCGGCGATGATGGTGCGCCCGATGCGCTCGGCCGCGGCGGCGACGAGGCGCATGATCGCCGAGTCGTCGGCGACCGCCATCGGCTCGTAGGCCGACTCGACCTGCACCTCGACGCGGGCGCCGGGACAAGCCGCGGCGGCCTCCACGAAGCAGGCGCGCATGTGGTCGGTCTGCGCCGCGAGCCGCGCCGGGTCGTGGCTCCGCGCCTCGCCGCGCACGCGCACCTCGTCGGGGACGATGTTGTTTGCGCGGCCGCCCTCGATGCGGCCGATGTTCGCCGTGGTCTCCGCATCGATGCGCCCGAGCCGCATGCGGGCGATGGCCGCGGCGGCGACCTGGATGGCGCTCACGCCGCGCTCGGGCGCCATGCCCGCGTGCGCTGCCCTGCCGTGCACCACCACCTCCAGGTGGTTGGCGCCCGGGGCGCGGGTGAAGGCGAAGCCGACCGCGTCGCTGTCGAACACCAGGCCGCGCCGGGCGCGCACACGGGACAGGTCCAGGTGCTTCGCGCCGAGGAGGCCCACCTCCTCGCAGATGGTGAGCACGACGTCGAGCGGCGGATGACGGAGGCCGTCGTCCCGGCACACGCGCACGCACTCGCAGATGAGCGCCACGCCCGACTTGTCGTCACCGCCGAGCACCGTGGTGCCGTCGGTGCGGATCACGTCGTCCTCGACCACCGGCTTGACGCCCTCGCCGGGGACGACGGTGTCCATGTGGGCGCAGAGGAGGAGCGCGGGCGCGTCGGCGGTGCCCGGCAGGCGTGCGATCAGGTTGCCCGTCTCGCCGCCGAGCTTCGCGCCCGCGTCGTCGAAGGTCACGTCGGCGCCGAGCTCGCCCAGTTCGCGCGCGAGCCGCGCCGCGATCCGCCCCTCGCGGCGCGAGTGACTGTCGATCTGGACCAGCTCGAGGAAGAGCTGCTGCAAGCGGGCGCGCTGGATCACGCGCGCCGGACACTACCACGGCGCTCTGCTTGTCGCACGCCGGCCGCGGACGTATCGTCACGCGCGTGGCGGGCGCGGACGAGATCCTGATCGCCGGTGCGGGGGCGCTGGGCTCGGTCGTGGGCGGTCTCCTCGCGGCGGCCGGCTGGCCCGTGACGCTCCTCGGGCGCCCGGCGCACCTGGACGCGGTGCACGCGAGCGGGCTCGCGATCGATGGTCTCTTCGGCACGCACCGCGTCCGCGGGCTGCGCTGTGCTACCGACGCCGCCCGGCTCGAGGGGCCGTTCGCCGCCGTCCTTCTCACCGTGAAGGCCTACGACACGGCGGCGATGGCGGCCGCCGTCGGCCCGCACCTGGCCGGCGACGGATTCCTCCTCTCGCTGCAGAACGGGCTCGGCAAACTCGAGGCGGCGGCGCGCGCGGTCGGCGCGGAGCGCGTGCTGGGCGCGCGCGTCATCTTCGGCGCCGAGATGGTGGCGCCGGGGCACGCGCGCGTCACGGTGTACGCGGACCCGGTCCTCGTCGGTAGCCCGGACCCGGGCGACGCGCGGCGGCGGGACGCGGCCGCGCAGTGGGCGACGGCGCTCTCGGCGGCGGGCGTCCCCGCCAAGCCGACCGAGGCGCTGGTCGCCGAGCTGTGGGCCAAGGTGCTCTACAACGCCGCGCTCAATCCGCTGGGCGCGCTCCTCGGCCTGCCCTACGGCGACCTGCCCGCCGACCGCGACACGCGCATGATCATGGACGCGGTCATCGAGGAAGCCTTCGCGGTGGCGCGCGCCGAGGGCGTCGCGCTCGCCTGGCCCGACGCGGCGGCCTACCGCGCCGTGTTCTACGGCCGCCTCGTGCCCTCGACCGCCGCGCACCGCTCCTCGATGCTCCAGGACATCGAGCGCGGGCGGCCGACCGAGATCGACGCGATCAACGGCCAGGTCGCCGCGCGTGGCGCCGCGCACGGGGTGCCGACGCCGGTGAACGCGACGCTCGCGCGCCTGATCCGCGCCCGCACGCACGCCGGACCCCCGCGAAAGGACACGCGATGGAACCCCTGAGGATCGCGCGCGCGGCGCTGGAGGAGATGCTCGCGCACGCGCGCGAGACCCATCCCGAGGAGTGCTGCGGCGCCGTCCTCGAGCTGGGCGGCCGCGACGTCGTGCGCCGCTTCACCAACGTCCAGGGGCGGCTCCACCGCGCGGACCCCGCCGCCCATCCACGCGACGCGGAGACCGCCTACACGCCCGAGCCGAAGGAGCTCTTCGCCGCGTTGCGCGAGGGCGAGGCGCCGGGCGCGCGCGTGAAGGTCTTCTATCACTCCCACGCGCGCGTCGGCGCCTACTTCTCGGGCGAGGACCGCGCGCGCGCCATGTTCGACGACGAGCCCGCGTACCCGGAGGTGACGTACGTGGTCGTCTCCGACAGCCGGACGCCGGGCGAGGCGCGGGCGTTCCGCTGGGACGAGGGCGCGCGGGAGTTCGCGGAGGTGCCGATCGAGGTCGTCGTGGGGCGCCCATGACGGAGCGGCGTCCGATCGACCTCGCGGTGACCGTCGCCGACGTTCGCTTTCCCTTCTGCGCCATGAACGCCTCCGGGGCGTGGTCGTCGACCGCGAACGAGCTGCGCGCGCTCGCGCGCTCGGGAACGGGCGCGATCGTCCTCAAGACTGCGACCCAGCACCCCTTCGTCCACCCCGGGTACCGCTCGCTCCAGAACCCCGGCTACGACAAGCTCCTCCCCCTGGTGCGGGAGCTCACGGCCGAGGCGCCGTGTCCGGTCATCGCGAGCATCGCGGGCGCGACGGCGGACGAGTACGCGAACCTGGCGCGCGCCTTCGGCGAGGCGGGTGCGGCGATGGTGGAGGCCGACCTCGCCGACCCGTGGGTGGAGGCGACGCTCGCGCCGTGTGACGACCGCGACGTCCTGCGCGCGCTGCTCGCGAAGCTCGCCGCGGGCGCGCCGGTTCCCGTCGCCGTGAAGCTACCCGAGCGGATCGGCTTCCCGTACCGCACGCTCGCCGCCGCCCTGACCGAGGCCGGGATGCGCGTCGTGATCGCGCGCAACGACTTCGCCGGCCTGGAGAAGCTCCGCCTGGAAGCGGGCGCGGCCCTGGAGCTCGTCGCGGCCGGCGGCATCCGCTCCGGGTACGACGTCTCGCGTGCCCTCGCCAAGGGCGCGAGCGCGGTGCAGGTGAGGACGGCGCTCCTCGCCGAGGGGCCGGGCATCTTCGCGCGCCTCGCGCGCGAGATGCGCATGGCGCGCGGCGAGCGACCAGAGTAGGCTCGTGGCCATGGCGCTCGACTGGAGCCGCATCGCCTTCACCGAGCACATGACCGAGGCGGCGGCGGTCGTGGGCGAGTGCCTGGTGGTCCTCGACTTCACCCCGACCGAGCGCGCGGCCTACGAGATCAAGGTGTACGAGTCGCTGAAGGGTGCCGGCGCCGAGCGCTACTTCGCCGTCGGCGTGAGCCGCGAGGACCCCGGGGGCTTTCGCCCGATGGGCGCGGCGGCGACGCCCGAGGAGGCCTTGCAGAGCTGTCTCGGGAACGCCGGCGTGTACCACCGCCGGCGCGTGAAGCAGACGGAGGTGTGACGCATGGGGATCATGCACATTCTCTGGTCCGTCGTGGTGGGCTTCTTCGTCGGGATCGTCGCTCGCGCTCTCATGCCCGGGGCGGACCAGATCGGGTTCCTCGCCACCTCGCTCCTCGGCATCCTCGGCTCGCTGCTGGGAGGATTCGTCGGTGGCCTCGTCTCACGGCCGAAGGAGGGCTCGATCGTCCATCCCCCGGGCTTCGTCCTCTCGGTGATCGGTGCCATGATCGTGCTCTTCGTCTGGCACCGGGTGCGGTCCTAGGACCGGCAGGCCGCGAGCAGGGCGGGCAGCTCGCTCGCGAACCGTCCCTTGGCGAGGACGGTCCCGCGGCCGCGCGCGCGCATCGCCTCGACCTCCTCGTGGTCGACGAAGCTGACCACGCGCACCCCCGCCGTGGCCGGATCGGCGGCGAGCCGGCCCAGGGCGTCCAGCGCCTCGGGCAGCCGGAGGTCCACGATGACGAGCCGCGCCTCGCGGGCCGCCGCGTGGAGCCCGGCGGCGTCCGCGGCCCTCTCGACCTCGAGGCCGAGCCGGGCCGCCGTCTCGCGGATCCTGGAGACGAAGAGCAGGTCCCGCACCAGGTAGACGACCGGCGCCATGCGTGGCAGAGGATAGCGTCCGCGACCGCTGGAGGCGACCCCGCGGTCTACCCCTGTGGCAGCGCGGGCGCGAGGGCGCTAGAACGAGAGCGAAGATGCGAAGCATCGACAGCGTGACGCTCGCCAACAAGGACTACGTCGCGGAGCAGTACCGCCGCTTCAAGGCCGACCCGCGCTCGGTCGGCGAGGAGTGGGCGCTCTTCTTCGCCGGCTTCGAGCTGGCGGCGGGCGGCAACGGGGCGGCGGTCGGCACGACGACGGGGGCGGAGCCCGCCGCGGCGGGCCCGCCCGTGATCGGCGTCTTCGACCTGGTGCACTCCTACCGCGAGCTGGGGCACCTGGTGGCGGATCTGAACCCGCTCGGGGCGAAGCCCGAGGGGCATCCGCTCCTCGAGCCGTCGGAGTTCGGCTTCGGCGAGGAGGACCTCGACCGCGTCGTGTCGTGCGGCGGCTTCCGCGGCTGCTCGCGCACCAGCATCCGCGACCTGATCGCGCGCCTGCAGGCCACCTACTGCGGCACGATCGGCGTCGAGTACATGCACATCCAGGATCAGGAGCAGCGTGTCTGGCTCCAGGAACGCATGGAGACCGGCTCCAACCGCCCCGACCTCTCGCCCGAGGACCGGCTCCGCATCCTCGACGGCCTGATCGCCGCCGAGGGTTTCGAGCAGTTCCTGCAGATCCGCTACCCGACCGCGAAGCGCTTCTCGCTCGAGGGGGGCGACACGCTCGTCCCGCTGCTCCACACGCTGATCGAGGACGCGGGCTCGCTCGGGGTCGAGGAGATGGTCTTCGGCATGCCGCACCGCGGCCGGCTGAACATCCTCGCCAACGTGCTGCGCAAGCCCTACGAGATGATCATCGCGGAGTTCGAGGGGAGCCTGCTGGCCAAGGAGGCGACGGGCGACGGCGACGTCAAGTACCACCTCGGCTACTCGCACGACCACCCCACGCGCGCGGGGCGCAAGGTCCATCTCTCGCTCGCCGCCAACCCGAGCCACCTGGAAGCGATCGACCCGGTCATCGAGGGCATGGTGCGCGCCAAGCAGCAGCACCTGGAGGACGCCGAGTACGCGCGCGTCGTGCCCGTCCTGATGCACGGCGACGCGGCCTTCACCGGCCAGGGCGTGGTGGCCGAGACGCTCGGGCTCTCCGAGCTGGACGGCTACCGCACGGGCGGCACGGTGCACATCATCGTCGACAACCAGATCGGCTTCACCACGCCCCCCGAGGCCTACCGCTTCACCCCCTACCCGAGCGACGTCGCCAAGATCATCCAGGCGCCCGTCTTCCACGTGAACGGCGACGACCCGGAGGCCGGGGTGCAGGCCGCGCGCCTCGCCATCGGCTTCCGTCAGCGCTTCAAGAAGGACGTCTTCATCGACCTGGTCTGCTACCGGCGGCACGGGCACAACGAGCTCGACGACCCGACCTTCACGCAGCCGGTGATGTACAAGAAGATCGCGGCCAAGCCGACGCCGCTCGCGCTCTACCGCGAGCAGCTGGGCAAGGCGGGCGCGGTTCCGCCCGAGGAAGGCGAGCGGCGGGCGGGCGAGTTCCGCGAGCTGCTCGGCGACGCCCAGACCTACGCGCGCGACTTCATGCCGCGCGAGCCGGTGTTCGCCTTCGGCGGCCTGTGGAAGGGCTTCGGCTGGGCGGGCGACGACTGGAGCGCGCGGACCGCCGTCGAGCCGGCGGTGCTGGAGGAGGTCGCGGGCGCTTTCGCGCGCGTGCCCGAGAGCTTCGCGCCGCACCCGCGGGCCGCGCGCCTCATGGAGCAGCGCGCGCACATGGTGCGCGAGGGGCGCGGCATCGACTGGAGCTGCGCCGAGTCGCTCGCCCTGGGCTCGCTCCTGCTCGAGGGTATCCCGGTGCGCATGACCGGGCAGGACACCGGCCGCGGCACCTTCAGCCAGCGCCACGCCGTCCTCCACGACGTGAACACGGGCGACCACTACGTCCCGCTCGACAACATCCGCGGCGGGCAGGCGCAGTTCCGCATCATCGACAGCATGCTGTCGGAGAACGCCGTCCTCGGCTTCGAGTTCGGCATGAGCCTCGCCGACCCGCGCCGGCTGATCGTCTGGGAGGCGCAGTTCGGCGACTTCGCCAACGGCGCGCAGGTGATCATCGACCAGTTCCTCGCCTGCTCGGAATCGAAGTGGCAGCGGATGAGCGGCCTCGTGCTGCTCCTCCCGCACGGCTACGAGGGCCAGGGCCCGGAGCACTCCAGCGCGCGCCTCGAGCGCTTCCTCCAGCTGTGCGCCGAGGACAACATGCAGGTCTGCAACCTGACCACGCCGGCGCAGTACTTCCACGCCCTCCGCCGCCAGATGCACCGGAGCTTCCGGAAGCCGCTCGTCGTCATGAGCCCGAAGAGCCTGCTGCGCCACAAGCTCTGCGTCTCGTCGCTCGCGGAGCTGACGCAGGGCACGTTCCGCACCGTGATCGACGACATCGCGCTCGGCGGCGCACCCGAGTCCGGGGTCACCATCGAGCGCGGTGGCGTGCGGCGCATCCTCCTCTGCAGCGGCAAGATCTACTACGAGCTGCTCGCGGCGCGCCGCGAGCGCGCCCTCGACTGGGCGGTCCTGGTGCGCGTCGAGCAGCTCTACCCGTTCCCGGCGAAGGAGCTCGAGGCCATCTTCGCCGCCTACCCCGAGGCACGGCAGGTCTACTGGGTGCAGGAAGAGCCGTGGAACATGGGCGCGTGGCACGTCATGTACCGCCGGCTGCGGCGCGTCCTGCCCGACGACCGGACGCTCGGCTACGCCGGACGCCCCGAGGCCGCGAGCCCCGCGACCGGCTCCTACAAGCTCCACCAGGTCGAGGAGCGCGACCTGGTGAACTACGCGTTTGCCCGCTGAGCGGCGGGAGGCGGAGGGCGGCATGGCGTTCGAGGTGCGCATCCCGACGCTCGGCGAGTCGGTGACCGAAGGGGTCATCGTGCGCTGGGCGAAGCAGGAAGGCGACACCGTCAAGCCCGACGACGTGCTGCTCGAGCTCGAGACCGACAAGGCGAGCATGGAGCTTCCCGCCGAGCGCGCCGGCGTGCTGCGCATCGTCAAGGCCGCGGGCGAGAAGGTCGAGGTGGGCGAGCTGGTTGCACGCATCGAGGAGGACGGCGGCGGCGCGCGCGCCGCCGCGCCCGCGAAGGCCGCGCCGCCCGCGGGGCCGCCGAAGCCGCCGCTGCCCGAGGCGCCCAGGGCCGCGCCGAGCGCCCCGGCCGCTCGGCTCGCGCCCGCCGACGCCGAGGCGACTCC
>WNFA01015725.1_pt1 | contig 10884 bp, 13 predicted proteins | sample 5400481 | NCBI WGS metagenome assembly WNFA01 (sample SAMN13153340, study PRJNA577476) | soil metagenome | isolation source: 120 cm saprolite under Douglas fir tree site 2 hole 1 replicate 2 | place: USA:California | collected 2015-04-18 | reverse complement strand
CGCGCCGCCTCATCGCGGCCTATGCCGAGGCGGCTGGCACCGGCAAGGGCGCGGTCCGCATCGACGGTCGCCTCGTCGAGGCGCTGCATGTCGAGATGGCGCGCCGCACAGTCGCGCTGGTCGAGGCGATCGCCGCGCGCGACGCCGGGTGAGCTTCGGGTGGTGCCAGCTAGCCCCCACCCCAACCCTCCCCCGCTTGCGGGGGAGGGAGCGGTCCGGCGCTTGGAATACCCTCCCCCGCATGCGGGGGAGGGAAGGGTGGGGGCTTTGCTCCGCCGGTTATCCTACGGCACCGCCTCGTCGGGATAGACGCCCCAGATGTCGGTTCGCCGCATCCAGCCGGAAAATTTGTCGGTCTCGACCCGGCACCAGGGGCCGCGGCATTCGAGGAGCCGCGCGACGACGCCGGGCGCGGCGCGCGCGACCACGGGAGACGCTGGGTCCGGTTGCTGATGGAGCGGCCGCTCGCCGCCCTTGCCGACAATCCCGGTGCGCCTGCCGGCGACCATGCGCTCCTGCACCCAGCCCGCGGTGCCCTCCCAATCGCGGATGCGGCGCCAGTGCTCGAACTGGGCGATCACCTCGACCGGCATGTCCTTCCTCGTCAGCACCCATTCGATCGGGTATTGCCGGCCCGGGCCGGTGCGCAGATTGACCTTGTCGGAATGCAGGCTGACAAAGCGCGGCAGCTTGAGGCCGACATCCTCGTCGGCCGCTGCGGCCGGCACCTGCGCCGCGCCGACCAGCAGCACGAGAGCGCTTACGGCGTGGGCGATGGCCCTGCCGCTCTTGCTCAAGGCGGGGCGGCGGCAACCGTTACGCCGCAGGTTGGGCAATCGGGGTCCTTGGCGATGCGGATGCGGTGAAAGCGCACCCGCAACGCATCGTAGATCAACAGGGTGCCGTCGAGGCTGTCGCCGAGTCCGAGCAGCTCCTTCAGCACCTCGACCGCCTGCAAGGTGCCCATCACGCCGGCCACCGCGCCGAGAATACCGGCCTCCTCGCAGCGCGGCACCAGACCGGGCGGCGGCGGCTCGCGGAAAAGGCAGCGGTAGCAGGGGTGGCCCTCGCCGAGATAGGGCCGGAACGTCGACAATTGCCCCTCGAACGGCGACAGCGCCGCGGCGATCAGGGGCTTTTTGAGGCGGAAACACTGATCGGTCAGCAGATAGCGCGTCGCGAAATTGTCGCTGCCGTCGGCGACGAGGTCATAGCCGACGATCACATCGGCCGCGTTGCCGGGGTCGAGCCGCATCGGGTGAGTCTCGATGCGGATACCGTCATTGACCGCGGCGAGCGTCGCGCGTGCGCTGTCGACCTTGAGCGCGCCGACCCGCTCGGTCGCGTGTACGATCTGGCGCTGCAGATTGGTCAGGTCGACCCGGTCGTCGTCGATGATGCCGATCGTCCCGACCCCGGCGGCGGCCAGGTACAGGAGCATCGGCGAGCCGAGCCCGCCGGCGCCGACCACCAGGACACGCGAGGCAAGCAGCTTTTCCTGCCCTTCCTCGCCGACCTCGTCGAGGATCAGGTGGCGGGCATAGCGCTGGAATTGCTCTTCGTTGAGTTCCATCACAACCCTTCGAACAACGCGGTCGACAGATAGCGCTCGGCGTGGTCGGGCAGGATCGTCACGATCGTCTTGCCTGCCATCGCCGGCCGGACGCCGATTTCAAGCGCCGCCGCCAGGGCTGCCCCGGCCGATGTGCCGACCGCCAAACCGTCGAGCCGCGCGGCCTGCTGCGCGGTGCGAAGCGCGGTGTCGTAGCTGATGCAGATGATCTCATCGATCAACGAGGTGTCCAGGATCTCCGGGATAAACCCTGCACCAATCCCCTGGATCTTGTTCGGGCCGGGCAGTCCGCCGGACAGCACCGCGCTGTCTTCCGGTTCGACCGCGACCATCCTGAGACCGGGTTTGCGCGACTTCAACACCGAGCCGACCCCGGTCAGTGTCCCGCCGGTGCCGACCCCGCTGACCACGACATCGACCGCGCCCGCGGTATCCTTCCAGATCTCCTCGGCGGTAGTAAGGCGGTGGATCGCCGGGTTGGCCGGGTTCTGGAACTGTTGCGGCATAAAGGCGTCGGGCAGGGTGCGCACGATCTCTTCGGCCCGTGCGATGGCGCCGCGCATGCCCTGCGCCGCCGGGGTCAACTCGAGCTCAGCGCCGAGCAGCAGCAGCATCTTGCGCCGCTCGATCGACATGCTGTCGGGCATCGTCAGGATCAGCCGATAGCCCTTGGCGGCACAGACAAACGCCAGCGCGATCCCGGTATTGCCCGACGTCGGCTCGACGAGCACGGTGCCGGGCCTAATGTGGCCGGCCTTTTCGCCGGCCTCGATCATCGCCAGGCCGATGCGGTCCTTGACCGAGGAGAGCGGGTTGAAGAACTCGCATTTTCCGAGGATGTCGGCCGTGACGCCGGCCTCCGCCGCCAGCCGATGCAGGCGCACGAGCGGGGTCGCGCCGATCGTGTCGAGAATGCTGTCATAGACATGGCCGCGGAATTCGCCGCCCATCATCACCCTCCGCGCAGGTTCTTGCGCCTCATGTAGCGCGGCCGAGCTGTCATTGCGAGGAGCGCAGCGACGAAGCAATCCCGATGGTGTGGAGTCCAATCGGCACGGGATTGCTTCGCTTCGCTCGCAATGACAGTCGTGGAGAGGCCGTGCTAGATCTCGAATTCGCCGCCCTGGGCCACCCGTCCCGCGATCCCGGCGCGGTGCGCTCGGGTGCAGAGGTCTTCGAGGGTCAGCGAGTCGAGCCGGGCCATCGTCTCGTCTTCCAATTCGCGCCAGAGCGGCCGGACCACCTGATGGCCAAGCACGCTTCCTGCCGGGTCGCTGATCGGATCCTCGCCGGTTTCGAGCTGGCGCACCGTGCGCACGATATCGCCGAGGCTGATGCGGCGGCGCTCCCGGGCCAGGCGATAGCCGCCGCTCGGGCCGCGGATCCCGACGAGGATCTTCTCGCGCACCAATTCCTGCAGCACCGGTTCGAGATAGCGGCGCGGGATGCCTTCGCGCTCGGTGATCTCGGCCGAACGGACCGGGGCGGCGCTCCCGTTATAGGCGATGTCGAGCACCGCCTCGATCGCGTAGAGGAGCTTTTTGGTTAGCCGGATCATGAATCAGGATTGTCGCCGCGTCGCCCGGTTTGGACAAGCAGAAGCAATGCCGGTCGAGCCGAAGCCGCCCTCCTGTCGCCCGTCGGCCTCACCAAACGAAGTGACGATCGTGAACTCGGCGCGCGCGATCCGGGTGAAAACGAGCTGCGCGATGCGGTCGCCGGGATTGATCACAATCCCGTCGGCGTCGCCGCTCTCACGAGGCGGATTGCGGTTCCACACCGAGACCAGGCAGGGGCCCTCGTAATCGGCGTCGATGACCCCGACCGCGTTGCCGAGCACCAGCCCTTCGCGGTGGCCGAGCCCCGAACGCGGCAGCACGAGCGCGCACCACTCCGAGTCGCCGATGCGCAACGCGATCCCGGCCGAGATCAACACCGCCGGCGCCTGCGGCCGCAGCACTAGCTTTTCGTCGATGCAGGCGTGCAGATCGAGACCGGCGGCAAGGCTCGACCCGTAATGCGGAAACCCCCAGCCCGGCAGCCGCGGGTCGAGAATCTTGAGCGCGACCGCGAGGGCCATGATCGGGCTAGCGCGACCGGCTCCCGGCGCCCGGGATATGGGCGCTCGGCGGCGCGCCGAAATCGGCGCTGAGCTTGGCGGCGATCCGGTCGGCGAGGCGGGCGGCAACCTCGCGCTTGGTCATCAGCGGCCAGTCCTCGACCCCCTCGCCGTTGACCAGGTGGATCGTGTTGCGGTCGCCGCCGAAGGTGCCGGTGCCGGGCGAGACGTCATTGGCGAGGATCCAGTCGCAGCCCTTCTTCGTCCGTTTGGCCCGGGCATTGGCGACCACATTCTCGGTCTCGGCGGCAAAGCCGATGACCAGGGTCGAGCGGTCGTTATGGCGCCCGGCGATCCGGGCCAGGATGTCTGGGTTTTCGACAAGGAGCAGCGTCGGCGCGCCCTTCCCGTCCTTTTTCAGCTTCTGGGTGCTGATCGCGTCGACCCGCCAGTCGGACACCGCCGCCGCCATGACCGCGACATCGACCGGCAGCGCCGCTTCGCTCGCGGCGCGCATCTCTTCGGCGGTGTCGACCGCGACCAGCCTGACCCCGGCCGGGGTCCGCTCCTGGGTCGGTCCCGACACCAGCACCGTCTCGGCGCCGAGCGCGGCGAGAGCGGCGGCGATCGCGTGGCCCTGCTTGCCGGAGGAATGGTTGGAGAGATAGCGCACCGGATCGATCGGCTCGCGCGTCGGTCCGCTGGTGACCAGCGCGCGCTTGCCGGCGAGACGCTTGTCGGTCGAGAAGAACCCGGTGATCGCGGCGAGGATCTCCGCCGGCTCGGCCATGCGGCCAAACCCGACCTCGCCACAGGCCAGCTCCCCGGCGCCGGGACCGACCTGGGATACGCCGCGCGCCGCCAAGGTCGCGAGGTTGGCCTGGGTCGCCGGATGAGCCCACATCTGCGCATTCATCGCCGGCGCCATCAGCACCGGCTTGTCCGAAGCCAGGAGCGTCGTGGCGGCGAGGTCGTCGGCCATGCCCACGGCCATCCGCGCGATCAGATCGGCGGTCGCCGGCGCGACGACAACGAGGTCCGCTTCGCGCGACAGGCGGATGTGGCCCATCTCGCTTTCGTCGGTCAGGGACCAGAGATCGCTATAGACCTTGTCTTCGCTGAGCGAAGAAACCGAGAGCGGCGTCACGAACTGGTGCGCCGCCTCGGTCATGATAACGCGGACCGCGCAGCCCTGCTCGCGCAGCCGGCGGATCAGCTCGAGGCTCTTATAGGCCGCGATGCCGCCCGCGATGATCAACAGAACCCGCCGGTCTTGCAGCAACTCACGCCTCCCTCTCCGCTGAGCCCAATATGCTACTGCCGCGCGCCCGGCACCATATAATCCAGGGACGGAGGGGAGAATGCCTACGAAGCTGAAAGAAGACCCGGTTCTGACCCGATTTCGCGCAGCGGTCCGCGAGGCCTATGGCGAGCGGCTCGAGCGGGTCGTCCTCTATGGCTCGCGAGCCCGCGGCGACCACCGCCCGGATTCGGATTACGACATCGCCGTGTTCATCAGGGACCCCGGCACGCTGTGGGACGAAGCTGGGCGCCTCGCTAAGGTGGAGGATGAGATCCTTCGCGAAAGCGAGGCCGTCATCAATGCCCTGCCGTTCCCGGCGGGTGCTTACCGCGAGCGGACCGGCTTCATGCAGGAAGTACGCGACGATGGCCTCGATCTATGAGGGCCGAGACGACAGATTTTCTCGCCAAAGCTCGCGAATGTTTAACCGCCGCCAAGACAGTCCTCTCCGTTTCGCTACCAGGAGTGGCTGCCAAGGAGGGGTATCTTGCCGCCTTCCATGCCGCTCATGCGTTCGTGTTCGAGCGCACTGGCAAAGCCGTTAAGACCCATCGCGGGCTGCGCGCCGCGTATGCGCGAGCCGCCCGCGAAGAACCGCGACTCGATCCGGCCTTCAGCCGTTTATTGAGCCAGGCTTATAAATTCAAGGAGGTCGCCGATTACGGCGTGGGTCCGACAGTCGAAATCACGATGGCGGACGCAGAAGCGGTCATCGAATACGCCGAGCGGTTCATCGATGCCGTTGCAGACTTGCTTCGATCCAAACGAGAGTGAGTCGCAAGCCGTAAGCGCGAGCCAGAGGGACCTGGCGATGCCGAATAGACGCTTAAGTGCGGAGGAGCTGGATAAGGCAAACGCTAGGAGCTCACCTACGATGAGCGCGGCAAACCAATGCTGCGGCGTCGGCTGAAGAGTTTGAAGTGGGAACAGCAATACCACCGATGCGCCAAATGCGGGAAGGAAATGCCCTTGGCGTACAGCGTTCTTGATCGTTTCAATGCCGTCGATGGCTACACGAAAGATAACACGCGCCTGGTTCATGCGGCGTGCGACTACGAGGCACAGGCAGCCAACAAATACGGCAACAACGAATAAGGCTGCGGGATTACCGCCCCACCAGCACCACCACCGCGATCGCCACCAGCGCGGCGGCGGCGATCCATAGCGGCAGCACCAGCAGCGGGAAGAGACGCGCGCGGTGGGCGGCTTGGGCGGCCAGGCTGACCAGTCGCCGACCAGCCGGTCGAGGCTGCGCAAGAGGCGCGGGATCTCCTCGATGGTTTCGAGAACCGTGTCGATCTGCTGCTTGAGGCGCGCCTCGGGGCCGCGATTGTCGCGCATCCATTCTTCGACCAGCGGCCGCGCCAGGCTCCAGATATTGACCGCCGGGTCAAGCCGCCGCCCGACCCCTTCGACCAGCACCATCGTCTTTTGCAGCAGCAACAATTGCGGCTGCGTTTCCATCTCGAACTGCTCGGTCACCTGGAAGAGCTGCGCCAGGAGGCGCGCGATCGAGATCTCGTGCAACGGGCGCCCCAGGATCGGTTCGCCGATCGAACGGCACGCCTGGGTAAAGGCATCGATCGAGCGCCGCCGCGGGACATAACCGGCGTCGAAATGCACCTCGGCGACCCGCCGATAATCGCCGGTCAGGAAGCCGATCAGCATGTCGGCCAGATAATAGCGGGTCTCGCGGTCGAGCCGGCCCATGATCCCGAAATCGACGACCGCAAGCGCGCCGTCGGCCTCGACGAACATGTTTCCGGGATGCAGGTCGGCATGGAAAAAACCGTCGCGGAACACCTGCTTGAAAAACGCGTCGGCCGCGCTGCGCAGCAGATCGTCGATCGAATGACCCGCGGCGAGGAGCGCCTCGCGGTCGTCGACCCGTATGCCGCTGATGCGCTCGGTGGTCAGAACCGTGCGCCCGGTGCGCTGCCAATCGACCTGCGGCACGCGAAAGCTCGGGTCGCCGGCGAAATTCTCGCTGAGCTCGGAAGCGGCGGCCGCCTCGAAGCGCAGATCCATTTCGAGCTCGACCGATTGCGCTAGGGTTTCGACGACCTCAACCGGCTTCAATCGGCGCAACGCCGGCTGGGTCCGCTCGACCAGCCCGGCGAGCCAGCGGAACAGGTCGAGGTCGCGGGCAAAGGCGCGGGCGATCCCCGGACGCAAGACCTTGACCGCGACCTCGCGCCCCTCGGTCGTCACCGCGAAATGGACCTGCGCGATCGAGGCCGCGGCGATCGCGGTTTCGTCGAAATCGGTAAACCGGCGATCGAGCTTCTCGCCGAACTCGGCCTCGATCAGGGCGCGCGCCTCTCGTCCGGGAAACGGCGGCAGGCGATCCTGCAATAACGCGAGGTCCTCGGCGATCTCGTCGCCCAAGAGATCGGCGCGGGTCGCGAGGATCTGGCCTAGCTTGATAAAGCTCGGCCCCAGCTCGGTGAAGGCGGCGGCCAGCCGCTCGCCCGGTCGAGCGGCGGCGGTTGCGCCGCGGCGCCGCAAGAACCGGGTCGCGCGCAGCATCGGGGCGGCGCCGGCAAGCCTACCGAGCGGGAACAGCGCGTCGTGCCGCGCCAGGGTCAGGCCGATCCGGAAGAGACGGGCGAGGTTGCGGACGCTGCGGAAAAGCCCGAACACCGCCCGGCTTCGATCAGAGCCGCCAGGCCGAATGGAGCGCGGCGATGCCGCCGGTCAGATTGCGGTAGCTCACGCGGTCGAGCCCCGCCGCGGCGATCCGTTCCGAGAGCGCGCTTTGCGACGGGAAGCGGCGGATGCTCTCGACGAGATAGGCGTAAGCCTCGCGGTTGCCGGTGACGATCTGGCCGATGAGGGGCAGCACCTGAAAGCTGTAAAAATCGTAGAGCGGCTGCAGCGGCGGGGCGACCGCCGGGGTGAATTCGAGGCAGAGAAACCGCCCGCCCGGTTTGAGGACGCGCCGCGCCTCGGCCAGCGCCTTCCCGAGCCGGGTCACATTGCGCAAGCCGAACGCGATCGTATAGAGGTCGAATGAGCGGTCGGCAAACGGCAGCGCCTCGGCATCGCCGCCGAGCCACTCGATCCCAGAAAGGATGCCGTCGTCGAGCGCGCGGGCGCGGCCGATTTCGAGCATCTGCGGATTGGCGTCGCAGACTATGACGCTACCCCCCGATGCCGGGTTCAGACCCGGCAGTGCGCGCCGCGCGACGTCGCCGGTACCGCCGGCGACATCGATCAGGCGCTGTCCAGCGCGCGGGTTGAGCCAGCGCACCATCTCGGCCTTCCACTGGCGGTGGATGCCCGCGCTCATCAGATCGTTCATCAGGTCGTAGCGCTCGGCGACGCTGTCGAAAACCGCACGCACCAGCGGGGCTTTCGCCGCTTCCGGGACCCGGCGAAAGCCGAAATCGGCCTCGCCCCCGAGGGGCTGATCCGGGGAGTTATCGCTTGTCTCGCCGATGCTCATCAGGCAGGAACAATAGCCCGTGGCGCGCGTCAGCAGCTAGATCTTGAATGCCCGAGCTTCCTGAAGTCGAAACCATCCGCCGCGGCCTTGCGCTTCGCATCAGCGGCCGGCATATCGTGCGCGCCGAGTTGCGCCGCCCGGATCTGCGCCGCCCGTTCCCGCCGATGCTGGCCACACGGCTTGAGGGCGCGCGGATCGGGGCGCTGTCGCGGCGCGGCAAATACCTCCTCATCGAGCTCGACGACACCGGGCTCCTGCTGCTGCATCTCGGCATGTCCGGGCGGATCACCGCCGCGGGGCCCGAACTTCCCGCGGTGAAGCACGACCATGTGATCCTGACGCTCGACGACGGCACGGTCGTGCGCTTCAACGACCCGCGCCGGTTCGGCCTCATCGATTATCTCGAGCGCGGGGCGGCCGCGGCTCATCCGCTATTGGCGGGGATGGGTCCCGAGCCGCTGGAGCCGGGCTTTGACGGCGCCTATCTCGACCGGGCCTTGGCCGGCAAGCTGACCCCGATCAAGGCGGCCCTGCTCGATCAGCGCATCGTCGCCGGGCTCGGCAACATCTATGTCTGCGAGGCGCTCTACCGCGCCGGTCTGTCGCCGCGCCGGCTCGCCGCGACGGTCATTGGCGCGCGAGCCGAGCGGCTCGCCGCCGCGATCCGCGACGTTCTCGGCGAGGCGATCGAGGCCGGCGGGTCGTCGCTGCGCGATTATGTCCAGGCGAATGGCGAGCTCGGCTACTTCCAGCACCGCTGGGCGGTTTATGGCAGGGAGGGCGAGCCCTGTTCCGGCTGCACTTGCGCCGAGGGCGTCCGACGCATCGTCCAGTCCGGCCGCTCGACCTTTTTCTGCGCCAAGCGCCAGCGGTAGAAAAGTAAATCACTTCAGGGCTCGTCATTCCCGCGCAAGCGGGAATCCAGGGCAACCGCTGTGCCGGTGGCCCCTGGACCCCCGCTTCCGCGGGGGTGACGGCGGTGCTTCAATTAGATGCGATGATGCTCTCGGTCGGGTCTGGGCGCCAGAGGTTCGGCCGATCAGGGGCAGCGCTCGAAATCAGGTCGGTCCCGGCGAAGTGGGTGGATGCGGCGCGCGAACCCGCCGGCGCAGCTCCGTTTTTGCGAGCTTCGCGGCGGCCTCGCGGATGGCCGCATCTTTCTTCTCCTCGGCGATTTCGGCTTCCTTGGCCAGCCGAAGAGCGCGCAATCGCGTCGTTTTGGCGGCCTCCGCCTCGCGCGCGGCGCCGTCAGGCCTTACAAATTTCGCAAATTCTTTTTTTGCCATATCGAACTGCTCCTCGACCGGACACGTCGCATCGGGGACGCGCGCGCCGGCGAAAAATTCATGTCACCACCTTATATGGTGATCATTCCGACAGCCGAGCGAGATCCGCGAGAACCCCGGCGATCAGCTTTTGTCGCCGGGGGTCTTGCGCGTCGGGTGTTGCGGCATACAGCTGGATCAGGTACCGCGCCTTCGCCGCCGCCTCCGGCCAGGTCATCGCATCGGCGGCCACCATAAAGGTCTCGAGCTCCTCCAGCCGCGCGCGCAAGGCCGCCTGATTGGCGTGGACCTCGTGGAGCAGCCGGCGAATTTCGGTCTCCTTCTGAGCCGCCATCCCGCGACGCTCGTCGAGATCCACCGGCCTATCCGTCATGCTGCCTTCGCTTTCCGCGCGGGGGGCCGACGCGGAACGAGAGACCGGCAACGGAGCCGGCCGTTCATGGCTTCTTGGGCGCCGCGGTCGTGATCGTCGAACGGGCGGGCGCCGGTTTCTTCTTGGTGGATTTCGGCTTCTTTGCCTCGCGATTGCTGCGTTTTTGTCCCTTCGCCATGGTTTCCCCCATCTCCGAGCGCCACGAGCGATGGCGCCGCGACAGCATGCGGGAAGGATGGCATCATGTCCACCATCGCACGGTGTCGGTAAGAGGTCGCATCGATGAGCAGCACAGAATTCGCCAACATCCTCCTGGAACGCCGCGGTCCGGTCGGCATCGTCACCCTCAACCGCCCGCAGGCATTGAACGCGTTGAACGCGGCGCTGATCGCCGAGCTCGGCGCGGCGATCGACGAATTGGAGGCCGACCCGGCGATCGCCGCCATCATCCTGACCGGCAGCGAGAGAGCCTTCGCCGCCGGCGCCGACATCAAGGAAATGGCCGACAAGACGTATATGCAGGCCTATCGCGAAGACTTCATCACCAGCGGCTGGGAGCGGGTGGCGCAATGTAGAAAGCCGGTCATTGCCGCGGTTGCCGGTTTTGCGCTCGGCGGCGGCTGCGAGATCGAGATGATGTGCGACATCGTCATCGCCGACGAGAACGCACGCTTCGGCCAGCCCGAGATCACCCTCGGCACGCTGCCGGGCGCCGGTGGGACACAGCGCCTGCCGCGCTCCATCGGCAAGGCGAAGGCGATGGATCTGTGCCTCACGGGCCGGATGATGGATGCCGCCGAGGCCGAGCGCGCGGGTCTCGTCAGCCGCATCGTGCCGCCCGA
>WNFA01005176.1_pt1 | contig 10886 bp, 8 predicted proteins | sample 5400481 | NCBI WGS metagenome assembly WNFA01 (sample SAMN13153340, study PRJNA577476) | soil metagenome | isolation source: 120 cm saprolite under Douglas fir tree site 2 hole 1 replicate 2 | place: USA:California | collected 2015-04-18 | reverse complement strand
GCCTCCCAGGCTGGCGCGGCGCACGGGAGCGCGGGGGCACGATTGCTGGCCGCCTCCAACCAGCAGCCGTGTCGCGCTCCCGGGCCAGACGCTCGACCACTGGACCAGGCTGAGCCGTCAGGGCGCCTTTCCCGCCAGGTCCGCCTAGCTGGTTTTCAGCGATGCCGCGCGCCAGCCGCTGGCCCCGTAGAACTGCCGCTTCAGCTAGACCTGCACAATGCCCAGCTCTAGCTAACCACCATCAGGCCGCGGACCGCGAAGCGGCGCTCCTCAGCGCTTGGTGCGGCTGAACGCCGCCGGCCTCCGAGGCCCGCCTTCCCGCCGCGGAGCTCGGGCTCGACACGCGATTTTGAACCAGAGCTGTCCTCACGAGGTCGGCGGCGTTTCCCACTGCCAGGATGACCGCTGGCACCGGGCCCATGTGAATGGAGGGAACCACGGTCGCCGACGGAGGGCTGTGGGATCGCCTCACCTGTGGGCGAGGCCGGACGCAGTTTGGGTCCCGTGTCCGCGGCGGTGGGAAAACCCAATACCACCCGCTGCACCGTGGCGAGCGGGTCGGCCAGATCTAAGGGCTTGTGAAGCGGGTCGTCCGCACCCAGCGCGCTCGGTCCAGAAGCACGAGGCGCAGTCGGCGCGCTAACCAGGTTCGGTACTGGGAGAGAGCTGGAGGGCGCCCAGCAAGCCGAGGGCGGGCAGCCCGAGCTGGCGCGGAGCGCCGCGAGTCGTGGCCTACCGGGGGCGGCTCGAGCGCTCGGGCTCTGCAAATTCCAGGCAGCTACAGGCTAGGGCGGGCTGTCCGGGCTCGGCGGTGGGAATGCAGTGCGGCGTGCCGTAGTCATGGTGGACGTTGCGCGGGTGGCCGCATTCCGCGCACTTGTCTTGTGGATTCTTCGCCTCACTCATGCCACCGATGGTAGGCCCGCTTACGTGCGCCAGAAAGCCCACCAGGGCCGGCTCTACCCTTCCCGTCAAGAGACTGCGCGACTCGCTCGCCTTCGGCGCCCTGACTGCCGCCCGCGGCGACCACAATCACCTCGGGTCGGGGCGGCTCACTATGCCGAGAACACACGGCGCCTTGGGTGTGTTCACACTGGCGCGGCACACATGTGACGCCGTCGGTAACTCTGGGGAGTTGACGACAAGGGTGGCAGCATGCATGGCATGGCCAGAGGCGATGAGCTGATCGGTGATCGGCTTTGGCGGTTCATCGCTATCGCGAAGCCGATGCCCTGCGCCTGCACACCTGGCTCCCTGGCCGGCGATCACCTCTGGCTGATCTTTCTGATCATCCCAACCCGATCGATCCGAGGACGAAGACGGGGATTCCGAGGACCTGAGGGTCTCCTCCGGCTCCCAGCAATACGCCTTGCGGTTTTTCAGCTACTGCAGCCATGTGCGCCTCCCCTCTTGGCGATTGGGAGCGCTCACGAACGAGGACACAGGCCGTACCGCGCGTCGCTCGGGTCGCATCATGCGCCGCTTTTTGCAGATGTCAACGTGAGTAAGACTCGGGGGTAGAGTCGGGGGCTGGCGCGGTAGCCGAAAGGTCCGGTGCTGTCCACGTATCGAGTGCAAGCAGACGCAGTCCCGAGACGTTGCCCCGTTTCAGTTCCCGCTCATCAACCCGGGCATGTGATTCTCCTGCACCCGGTTTTCTGACCAGCGGCCCGAGGCCGGGTATGAAGCACGAGCGCCGGGATCGACGCAGCAGTTCAGGCACGGCCGAGTGCCATTCATCCACGGACCGGGCGCGTGGCCTCGCTCACCTTGTCGTCGCTGAGGCTCAGGTAGTCCACTTGACACAGGCCCAGCCGGGAGGGACGCAGGAGCACGCGAACTCCACTCGCGCCGAGACCCTCGATTCTGCTGCACCCAACGGGTCCACGCCGCGACCGACGGTCTTAAGGAGTGAATCGCAATGCGGCTTTCTTGTAACGCCTGAACAGCCATTAGGAGGCCTGCCGCAGACAGTCGGGAAATGCGCTACCGGCGACGGGCGTAAGGAACTGAACCCGACTGAGACTCTGCAGTTCGAGCGCGTCGGGGCAGGCCTGGATCCCCGCACACCTGACGAGTTGGCTGCGGCGCTACCTACCATGTTTCGGCGCGCCCTCGAGTTGGAGGGCCTGCTGCCCTGGACTGTCGCCACCCCGCTGGGCAGCACCGGCCGACCCACCCGCGAGCGACGCCTGGACGTGCTGCACTGCACCTCGAGCGTCGTGGTCGACGATCCAGAGACGCTGAGTACCTGCCGCGGCTGATGCTCCTGCTTAGCTCTCCGATGGCCGCGCTGTATTGGAAGGACTACCTCGGGCTGTCGCAGGACGAAGCGGCACAGACGGCCGCTTGGGGGATCCGGACCTTGGCCGCTCACCACGGCGCCCGACTCCAGCAGGCCGGATCCGCGAGCCCAGAGTCGGATCCGGCCTGAGACGCGGCTCCAGCCACGGGCAGCCCGCTTTGGCCGACTCCTACATATGGCGCCGCTGCACCCGAATAGAGCCCTCTCGGCAGGGCCTCGGCTTGGAAGGCTCTCTCTGCGGTTGACCGCCCTATCGCCTCCGGGCGTTATCCCCCGCTCGGACACCGCGCCCACTGACAACGATGAACATCCCTTCCCCAACACCGTCATCAAAGACCGCTGCCGAAACCAGCCGCTCCACCTTCACGAAGCCTTGCCGCCAACACCAGGATATATCGCGGAGCCCGCATTTGACAGCAGCCGTGGCCCCGTCTAGCCTTGCGACTAGTGTAGCTACACGTGTCGCTGACAGACGACGATGCTGGGAGGGCCATGCACATGAACGGCCAGGCAGGGACGCTGCTGCGGGTGGGGCTCCTGGGCCACGGCTCGATTGCCGCCGCCCACGTTGAAGCGCTGCGCGCGATTGATCGGGGCGAGGTGGTGCTGCGCTCTGTCATGGGGCGTCTCGCCGAACCGACCGCGGCATTCGCCGCTGAGCACGGCTTCGCACGATCGACCACACAGCTCGATGCCATCCTAGACGACCCGCAGATCGACGCCGTCATCGTCTGCTCGCCTTCGGACGCGCACGCCGAGCAGACTGAACGTGCGCTTCGCGCAGGCAAGCACGTCCTGTGCGAGATCCCACTCGCGACCTCCCTCGGCGATGTCGACCGCCTGATCGGGCTCGCGGACGAGGTCGATCGGCGGCTCATGGTGTGCCACACCCAGCGCTACTTTCCTGCGCTGGTCGAAATCCACCGCCAGGTGGCCGCTGGTGAGCTGCACCCGCAAGCCGTTGTCTCACGCTTCATGTTTCAACGGCGTGACAACGTCAATTGGATGGGGCGGCGCCGGAGCTGGACGGACAATCTGCTGTGGCACCACGGCTGCCACGCTGTCGACGCTGCGCTGTGGATGTTGGGCGCTGTCGACGTGGAAGTCACCGCTCAGGTTGCGCTGCCCAGCGGCAACCTTAACGTGCCGATGGACCTGGGCATCGTCATGCGTACCGAACGCGACCAGGTCATCACCGTGGCCATGTCGTACAACACGCACATCTCGCTGCACGACTACCTGGTCATCGGCCAGGAGAACACCTTGCTGTTCGACAACGGCGAGCTACGCAATAAGAACCGCGTCCTCATTCCACCGCCCAACCAGGACAACGTCGCCGAGGCCATTAGCCGTCAGAACGCCGAGTTCGTGGCGGCTGTGTTCGATCAGCGCGAGCCAGCCATCTCGGCCCGCTCGGTGCGGCCGGCGATGGCCGCCCTGCAGGCCGCGCAGGACTCGCTGGCCGCATTCCAGCGGCGCACTGGTGTCGTTGCCGGCACCAACCCGGCACGGATTTAGGCCAGCGTTGACGGCCGCCACCCCTCCACCTACGATGGCGCCATCCATGAGCGACACGAGTAGCTACACGAGACGTGACGCGCGGCCACGACGGAAGTCGGTGCTTAAACAACCGCGCAGTGACGATGTCGCGCGTCTGGCCGGCGTCTCGCGTGCCACGGTCTCGGCGGTCGTGAACGGCAACAAGTACGTGAGCGACGACCTGCGTGAGCGCGTCGAGCGAGCCATCGCGCAACTCGGGTATCGACCAGACGGCATCGCTCGCAGCCTCAAGAGCAGCCGCACGGCGACTATCGGACTGGTCATCCCGAGCATCGAGAGCCACTTCTGGGCACCTGTGGTGCGGGGCGCCGAGGCCGTGCTCGCCGAAAGCGGATACCGCCTGGTCCTTGCTAATACGGACGAAGAGGGCGACCGCGCTCAGGCTGCGCTGGAAGCACTGCTCGAGCACCGCGTGGACGGCATCCTGATCGCGCCGCCTGCTGGCTCGCAGCGACGCCACTATGATGCCTACCTCGCTAGCGGGCGACCACTGGTGTGTATCGAACGCACAGTGCCCGGCGTCGAATCCGACTACGTGGGTGTCGACGGCCGGGCCGGCGGCCACGCGGCGGCAACACACCTCTTGAATCTTGGACGCAGTCGATTGGCCGTCCTGACTCTGCCCCTGGATGTTTCGGCCTCGCGCGAACGAGTACAGGGTGTTCGCGAGGCTCTCCAGGAACGCCACATGACTCTAGACGACGAGCAGGTCGCCGTCGGGATGTCAGAAGGCGAGGGCTTCGCGGCAGCCCAGCAACTCCTCCAGCGCGAGCCGCGGCCAGATGCACTGATCGTCGCGGGGTTGCGAATGACGATCGGCGCTTTCGCAGCCGTCCGAGAGGCGGGTCTGCGCATGCCTGAGGACGTAGCCCTGATTGGCTACGACGAGACGCCGTGGGCGTCAGTACTGACTCCGCCGTTGACCGTCGTACGGCAGCCGGCGCGAGAACTTGGACGCATCGCCGCCGAGATGCTGTTGCGGCGCCTGCGGGAGGGGGCCGAGGAAGGGCCTCAATCTGTCGTCCTGCAGCCGGAGCTACTCGTGCGGGGTTCGTGCGGAGCTGAGAGAAAGGTAGGCGGATGATGTCGAACGAGCAGCACAGCAGCTTGCGGCTGTCGAGCCCGATTGGGCGACGCGACGCACTCCGATTGGCCGCGGTCTTCGGCCTGGGTGGGGCAGCCTCGTTGATGGCCGCCTGTCAGTCGGCCGCGCCGGCGGCTGCCCCAACCAGCCCACCGACGGCTGCGGCAGCCGCCAAGCCAGCCGCGGCACCCACTACGGCGCCAGCAGCCGCGGCCGCCACAACCGCACCCGCGGCACCAACTGCCGCGGCAGCAGTGAAACCAACGACCGCGCCGGTCGTTGCCAGCGCCAAGAAAGCCTATCTGGGTACGTCGATCAGGAGCCTCGACAACCCGTTCCACGTCGAATGGGTCAAGGGCGCCAAGAAATTCGCGGCCGAAGTCGGCCTGACCGACAGGCACGACGTGATGCTCTCGGAGGGCGATAGCCAGAAGCAGATCTCGCAGGTCCAGGCATTCCTGGCCAAGGCGGGCAAAGACGCCGTTATGGCCATCGACCCGAACCTGCCGCCAGATACCGCGCCACTGGTCAAGCTGTGCGAAGACGCTGGCGTGTACTGCATGTCCTTCTTTGTCAAAGACAAGGACCTGCATCCCAAGACGCCCTACTGGGTGGCCTATGGGGAGTTTGACGGCACACCGCAGGGGTATGCCATCGCCAAAGAGCTGTTCAAGGCGATGGGTGACAAGGGCCAGATCGTGTCGATCCTGGGCCCGCGCGGACACTCCGCGAGTATCCAGCGCCGTGCCGGTCTCGAGCAGGCGATGAAGGAATCACCCGGGATCGAGCTCGTCGGCGAAGAGAATGCCGACTGGGATCGAACCAAGGGTTTGAACGTCATGCAGAACTTGCTGGTGGCCCACCCGGATCTGGCCGGAGTGTGGTCCGCTAATGACCAGATGGCGTTGGGTGCCGTCGAAGCTCTGCGATCGGCTGGCAAAATCGGGAAGATACCGATCGTCGGCGTCGATGGTGCCGACGAAGCGGTGCAGGGCATCATCAGTGGCGAGTACACCGCCACCGTGTCGCAGGAAGGCACGCGCGAGGGCTACTACGGGCTGGTGATCCCCTACAAAGCCTACATGGGCCAGCTGGATCCCTTGAAGGAGCCACCCGAGCACCGCGAGTTCGAAATCCAGTTCCAGCTCTTGACCAAGGCCAACGCGCAGGCGTACTACGACTCGACGGTCAAGGTCGTGCCGGACTACAAGATCGACGACATCTGGAAGTGGGTAAAGGGGCCTGTCACACAGGGAGGCTAATGCGCATTCGATGGCGTCGGGCGGCCGGGTCTGGAGCACCGCTTGTCGACGCTGACCGAACCGGCGAGCGAAGCGCCACCGCTTCGCCGCCGGACCGGGCTGCTGCGAGGTGAGCTGCCAGCTGACCGGCTGCGCCAGCTCGCCCCGCTGCTGATGCTGATCGCGCTGTGCCTGGGCGTCGGCTTAGTCAACCCGCGTTTCTTCACCCTGGCGAACGCCAGCGCGATTGCCGAGGCGAGCGCGGTGCCGCTCATCGTTGGCATGGCCCTGACGCTGGTGATCCTCACCGGCAGCATCGACCTGTCGGTCGAAGGCGTCATGGGACTGGTCGCCGTGGTGGTCGCGCTGCTGGTGACCAATCAGCGCAACGACAACGACTTTGGCTGGCTGGCCATCGTCCTGGCGCTGGTCCTCGGGCTGGCAATCGGCACACTCAACGGAGTCTTGCACGCCCGCCTGCGCATTCCCTCATTCATGGCCACGCTGGGCGTGTGGTTCAGCCTTCTCGGGGTGTCGTACATGCTGTACGGCGGCAACCCGGTGCCAATCAAAGACCTGGCGCTGCGTCAGGTGGCGATCGGGCGCGTGGGTGGCCTACCTGTCATCGTCGCGGTGGCGCTGGTGGTGCTGGCGATCTGCTACTTTATTCAGCGCTGGACCAAGCTCGGCCGCTACGCATTCGCCATTGGTGGCGGTGAGTCGCTCGCCGCAACCGCCGGCGTACCCGTTCAGCGCTACAAAATCCTCATCTTCGCCTTCGCCGGTGTGCTGGTCGCGCTCGCCGGTGTCCTCAACGCGTTTCGCTTGGGTGCCGGCTCGGCAACGGTTGGACGCGGCATGTTGTTCCAGGCCGCGTCCGCCGTCGTGGTGGGCGGAACCGCGATCACCGGTGGCGTCGGCGGTATGCTGAACACCCTCGTCGGCGTCTTGTTCATCACCGTCCTGAACAATGCCGTGGTCTTGCTGGGCATCAATCCGTTCGTCCAGCTCGCCGTCCAGGGAGCAGTGATTGTCGTTGCCGTGGCACTCACGCTCGACCGGTCCAAAATCCGGGTCCTCAAATGAGCGTCGTACAACTCGCGCGGCCGCGCCGCCTCCCACGCCTCGATGTCATTGCGCCCGTGCTGGCGCCAGTCGTGCTGGTGGTGACCTTCGCGCTGTTGAACGATCGCTTCGTATCAGCGGTCAACCTCCAGAATATTGGCCAGGACGGGTCGATTTTGCTCGTGCTGGCGCTCGGCATCACCTACGTCATTCTGATGGGTGCGATCGATCTTTCGGTCGGCGCGCTACTCGGGCTAGGGGAGGTGGTCACAGCTACGCTGGTGTCGCCGATCGGGTACTCGGCGTTTGTCGTGGCTGTACTGGTCGGCCTGGTGGCTGGGCTGATCAATGGCGCTGTACACGTGCGCTTCAAGATCCCGTCGTTCATCGCCACACTGGGCATGAGCGGCATCTGGTTGACGGTTGCCCTGGCGGTGACACGGGGTGAAAACATCAGTGTGCCGCAACGTGACTGGCCGTACCTGGAGTGGGTGCAGGCGAACCCTTTTGGCGTGCCCGCCACGGTCTTCCTGGCCGCGGCGGTGCTGGTGTTCGCGTTGATCCTGGAGCGCCGCACGCCGTTTGGGCGCTACATGTATGCCATCGGCGCGGGCGAGGAAGCTGCACGCGCCTCCGGTGTGCCGATCGCCCTGTACAAAACCCTGGCATTCGGTCTGTCCGGCGCGGCGGCGACGGGTGCCGGTGCGCTGTTCTCCGCCCGGTTGCTCGGCGGCAGCCCGATTGCCGGAGATCGGTTCCTGCTGCTGGCAATCGCTGTGGTGGTGGTGGGTGGGACGGCGCTCACCGGCGGTACGGGCGGCATCCTGCGCACCGTGCTCGGCGCACTGGTGATGACGTTGATGGTCAATGGCATGAGCATTCTCGGCGTCGATCCATTCGTGCAGCAGGTGGTGACCGGAGCGATCGTGATTGGCGCAGTGGTGGCGACCATGGATCGCTCGCGGCTGTTCGTGACCAAATGACCACGACTACCGCCTCCGCGCCGCCCGGAGCACTCATCGTCGTCGACAACATCCGCAAGGCCTTCCCTGGTACACAGGCGCTCGACGGCGTCTCGCTGCAGATTCGAACGCGCGAGATCGTCGGCATCGTCGGCGAGAATGGAGCCGGCAAGTCGACCCTGCTGAAGATCCTGGCTGGCATCGAGCAGCCCGACAGTGGCACGATCCAGGTTCGCGGTCAGCGTGTGGAGCTGCGGTCGGTCGCCCAGGCCAGCCGCCGCGGAATCAGCATGGTGTCCCAGGAGGGCTCGCTGATTCCCAACCTGTCCGTGGCAGAGAACATCTTCCTCGGCCACGAGACACGCTTCGTGCACTTTGGCACGATCGATTGGCGTCGCCTGCACGCGGCGGCGCTGGAGCAGCTGGATCGCGTCGGTGCTCGCATCGCCCCGCGCACGGAGACCTGGCGGCTGTCCTTTGGCGAGCGGCAGATGGTCGAGCTGGCGCGTGTGCTTGCGCTTCAGAACCGCGTGGACGGTCAGGCGCTGATCATTCTGGACGAGCCGACATCCGTGCTGAACCGCCAGGAAGTGGAGCGCCTGTTCGTGATCATGCACGAGCTGCGCCATATCGCCTCGCTGATCTTCGTCTCGCATCGCCTGGACGAGGTGCTCGAAATCACCGACCGCATCTACGTACTGCGCGACGGCAAGCTGGCGGGGACGCTCGAGACACCGTCGACGGAGGCCACAGAGCTGCAGCGCTTGATGGTTGGCCGCGAGCTCCAGCACGAGTACTACCGCGAAACCTTGCAGAGCGGCCCCGGCGAGCACAACGTTCTGAGCGTCCAGGGCCTCAGCGTACGCGGTGGCTGCGAGGAGGTCTCCTTCGAGGTGCGCTCGGGCGAGATTGTTGGACTGTGCGGTGTACAGGGCTCGGGGTGCGAGTCCGTGCTGCGGGCGCTGGCCGGACTCGACCGACCAGCCTCTGGCCAAGTGATGCTCGACGGGCAGCCGTGGTCATGCGGCGATCCGCACGCCGCCATTGCTCGCGGCATCGGCTACATTCCGGCCGAGCGCGGGCGGGAAGGCCTGGTCTTACCGTTGAGCGTGGCACACAACCTGACCCTGCCTCGGCTGGACCTCGTGTCCTGGTTAGGGCTGGTGCGGCCAGCAAGAGAGCGTTCGATGACGCAACGCTGGATCGAGCAGCTGCGCATCCGCTGCCGCGAACCGGGCGTGGCAGCCTCCTCGCTCAGCGGCGGCAACCAGCAGAAGATCGTGCTCGCCAAGTGGCTCGCGGCGAAGGTCAAGCTGCTGTTGCTGGACCACCCCACCCGCGGCATCGACGTAGGCGCCAAGGAAGATGTGTACCAGTTGTTGCGCAGCCTGACCGCGGCCGGTCTGGCCATCGTACTGGTGTCTGACACGCTCGAGGAGGCGATTGGATTGAGCGACCGCCTGGTGTGTATGCGCGATGCGCGAGTGACCGGCGTCCTCGACGCGCTGCGCGGCGCCAAGCCGACGCTGCTGAGTGTGATTGCGAGGGTTGTTTGAAACAATGACGGTGCGCTGGGCGGTTGCCGGATGTAGTGCGATTGCGGACAACCGAGTCGCGCCAGCGATCAGGCGCTGCGCGGAAGCCGAGTTGGTTGGCTTTTCGACCCACGACCCCGCTCGCGCGGAGGCGTTCTCGTCGCGGCACGGGGCGCCACGTAGCTATGCGTCCTTCGACTGCCTGCTCGAGGACGACACCATCGACGTCGTCTACATTGGTGGACTGAACGCCGTCCACGCGCCACAGACGATCGCCGCGGTACGCGCCGGACGTCACGTCCTGTGTGAGAAGCCGATGGCCACCCGACTTGCCGATGCGCGCGGCATGATCGACGCCTGCGGGCAGAACGGCAGGCTCCTTGGCATCAACCACCACCTGCGCGGCGCGGCGACGCATGCGGCAATGCGCCAGGCGATCGCCGAAGGTGATATCGGCACCCCCACCTTCGCCAGGATTTCGTTCCCCGTGCTGCTGCCCGAAGAAGCGCGCACTTGGCGTCTGGATGGAGCCGCCGACGGTGGCGTCCTGTTCGATATCGGGACGCATTGCACCGACCTGCTGCGCTGGCTGCTGGAGGCTGAGATCACGCGGGTAAGCTGCTTCGCCGCCCAGCAGTGCTTCAAGAATGGTGCCGAGGACGCCGCGACGGGCATTCTGACCTTTGACAATGGCTGCGTGGGCATGATCTACATGGCCTACAACGCACCACACGGAGTGATGGGCATCGACATCCAGGGCTCGCGCGGGAGCCTGCGCGCCATCGATACGCTGGACCAGGTGCCCGGCGGGCAGGTCTACTTGCGCGACGAGACCGGCGAGAAAGAATTGCTGACAACGCCGGTCGACCTGTACGAGCGTCATATAGTTGACTTCTGCGCCGCCGTAGCGCACGCCGGGAAGCCGCTGGCGACGGCGCTGGATGGCTACCGCAGCTGGAAGCCGCGCTCGCATTGCGCACGTCCGCCGCCTCCCGTGAGGTCGTGTCCCTGTTACGTGAGGGTGTTGGGGCGTGACGACAACTGGTTTCGCGTTGCTGACTCCGCGGCTCCCTCAGCCGGTTCCTCGCTGCGGCATCACGTGTTGCTGACGCACGCCGCTGCAGCCACGTACGT
>WNFA01005175.1_pt1 | contig 10887 bp, 19 predicted proteins | sample 5400481 | NCBI WGS metagenome assembly WNFA01 (sample SAMN13153340, study PRJNA577476) | soil metagenome | isolation source: 120 cm saprolite under Douglas fir tree site 2 hole 1 replicate 2 | place: USA:California | collected 2015-04-18 | reverse complement strand
GTCCCAGCGGGGAAGCCGCAAGGGGACGGCGTCGCGCAATCTCAGGATCGACTTCGGCGAGTTCGGTTTGCAGACACTCGAGCGCGCTTGGATCACGAACACGCAGCTCGAAGCTGCGCGGGTGGCGCTTACTCGCAACATGAAACGCAAAGGCAAATTGTGGATCCGCATTTTTCCAGATAAATCGGTGACCGCGCGTCCGCCCGAAACGCGTATGGGTAAAGGCAAAGGCCAGCCCGAATATTGGGTGGCCACGGTGCGACCGGGCAACATTTTGTTTGAACTCGACGGCGTGACGGAATCGGTCGCGCGCGAATCGTTGCGCCTGGCGGCGGATAAATTGCCGGTGCGCACGAAATTTCTGAGCCGGCACCACGTCGCCGCCGCTTAACGAACATGAAGATCAAAGAAATTATCGAAATGAGCACGGACGAGTTGCTGACCAAGAAACGCGATTTGCGTCAGGAGAGCCTGCATCTGCGTTTGCAACAGCAGAGCGGCCAGCTCGAACAGCCAAGCCGATTGCGTTTGGTGCGGCGCGACGTCGCGCGCATCGAGACCGTGCTTTCGCAGCGCGCCAAAGGGGCGAACAAAAAATAATTTATGGCCGAGCAAGATCGACAATCACAAGATCGACAATCGACGGCACAGCCGCCGCCGCTTCCGGCGCGATTTACGCGCGCTCCCCGCAAGACGCGCACCGGCCAGGTCATTTCGAGCAGCATGAACAAGACGATTGTGGTGCGTACCGTCACGCGCGTGCCGCATCCGCGGTTTGGGAAAATCGTCAAGCAGATGAGAAAGTTTTACGCGCACGATGAGGAGAACAAGGCCAAGACCGGCGACACGGTGCGCATCATGGAAACACGGCCGCTGAGCAAACTGAAGCGCTGGCGTTTGGTGGAGGTTCTCCAGAAGTAACTCCGAAATGATTCGGGAGTAAATTGTCGATCTTATGGTGCAACTTCGTTCCAGATTGGATGTGGCCGACAACACGGGCGCGCGCATGGCGACGATGATCGGCGTGATCGGGAAGTCGACCCTTTACGCCGGGATCGGCGACGTGATCACGGCCAACGTGAAAGAAGCGAGTGCGACCGGCACGGTGAAGAAAGGCGAAGTCGTGCGCGCGGTCTTGGTTCGCACGAAACAACCAATTAAGCGTGACGACGGTTCGCTCCTGCGCTTCGACAATAACGCGATCGTAATCATCGACAAAGATTTGAACCCGCGCGGCACGCGCATTTTTGGACCGGTCGCGCGCGAGTTGCGCGAGAGAAAATTTATGAAAATTGTCTCGCTCGCCCCGGAAGTTTTATGAACCGGATCAAGTTTCACGTTAAAAAAGGGGACCAGGTCGAGGTCATCTCCGGAAACTTTCGCGGTTCATCCGGCAAAGTGCTGGAAGTGCTGCCGAAAAAGCAGCGGGTCTTGATCGAAGGTGTGCGCATTATTAAGAAGCACCTGCGCAAATCGCAGGACAATCCGAGCGGCAAGATCGCGGAACGGGAAGGGCCGATCCACATTTCGAATGTGAAACTGGTTGAACGCGAGACCAAGACTGAGAAGAAGGAAAAGAAACAACCCGCGAAAAAGGCGGAGAAGAAAGCGGCGTAAATGGACAACGAATTTTACCGCGATTACAGAGACCGCGTCATGCCGGCGCTGCAAAAACAGCACGGCTACAAAAACGTTCACCAGGTTCCGAAGGTAGAGAAGGTGGTGATCAACACGTCGGTGGGCTCGCAGTCGGACGTGAAGCAGGCGCTGGAGGAGGCGAAGGCGGAACTCGCTTTGATCACCGGCCAGCGCGCGGTCGAAACGCGTGCCAAGAAAAGCATTTCGAATTTCAAATTGCGCAAAGACCAAGCGATTGGCGCGAAGGTGACGCTGCGTGGCGAGCGAATGTATGAATTTCTCGAGCGCTTTATTAAAGCGGCCCTGCCGCGCATCCGCGATTTTCGCGGAGTGTCGCCGCGCTGTTTTGACAAACATGGCAACTACACGCTCGGGGTTTCCGATCAGTCGATTTTTCCCGAGGTCGAGCTCGATAAAATCAAGCGCAACATCGGATTTGATGTTACTATCGTCACAACCGCGCGGACGGACGAGGAAGCCAAATCGCTCCTGAGCGAAATGGGAATGCCGTTCAGCGACCGGGCCAGGAAACCCGCCGCGCAGCTAACCGGCTGATTTTCATGAGCACTGTCACTGATCCCATTGCCGACCTTCTCGCGCGCATCCGCAACGCGGCGCACGCGCAAAAGATAGACATGTTCATTCCGTACTCGAAGATCAAGGCCGAGATTGTCCGCATTTTGAAGGACGAAGGTTACATCTCGGAATACTCGATCGACACGGCCGCGGCGCATCCGCGCATCAAGGTGACAAACAAAATCGTGAACCGCTCGAGCGCGATCACCGGCTTGCGGCGCGTGAGCCGCCCGGGTTTGCGCCGTTACGTCGGTACAGACGAAATCCCGCGCGTGCTCGGCGGGATGGGCGTTGCGATTCTTTCCACGCCGCGCGGTGTGCTGTCGGGACGCGAAGCCAAGAAACAAAAAGTGGGCGGCGAGCTCCTCGCCTACGTTTGGTAGTTTTTTATGTCACGAATCGGAAACAAAGCGGTTGAGATTCCCGACAAGGTGAAAGTCAACATTGACAATGAGGGCGCCGTTTCCGTGGAAGGGCCGAAGGGAAAGCTGAGCTGGAGGCTGCCCCGCAACATCAAAGGAAGCGTGAAGGACAATCGCGTTTCGCTGATGCGCGAAGCGGAGACACGCAGCGTGAAAGCATTACACGGGCTTTCGCGCAGCCTCGTTCACAACATGGTGCAGGGCGTGAGCGAAGGTTTCAGCAAAGAGCTCGAGATCGAAGGAGTTGGTTTTAAGGCTGCCGTACAAGGGTCGACCCTCAATTTAAGTTTGGGATTCTCTCACCCGATTTTGTTTCCCATTCCCAAGGAAATCAAAATCACGGTGGCCGAAGGCACGAAGCTCACCATCCAGGGGATTGACAAAAAATTAGTCGGCCAGGTGGCCGCGGACATCCGCCGTTTTTATCCACCGGAACCGTACAAGGGCAAGGGCGTGCGTTACGCTGGCGAACAAATTCGTCGCAAAGAAGGTAAGACCGTCCAGTAAGTATGCCGACCACAACTCGTACGGTCGCGCGTCAGCGCGTTCATAAACGGATCAGGAAAAAAGTTGTGGGCACCACGGAGCGTCCCCGGCTAGCCGTTTACTTTTCCGGTAAACACGTTTACGCGCAGGTCGTGGATGATAGCGCCGGGCGGACGCTGGCCTCCGCATCAACAACGGAACGTTCGTTGCTCGGCCAAAATAAAGCCGCGGCCAATCGCGTGACAGCGGCAAAGATTGGCAAAGCGATTGCCGAACGCTCGCTTGCGAAAAAGATCGACAATGTTGTTTTCGATCGCGGCGGATTTTTTTATCACGGAAAAATCAAAGTTCTCGCAGACGCGGCGCGAGAAGCCGGCCTAAAATTCTAATCGATGGCACAAACAACTTCAGGCAGGCGGCCCGACTGGCGCAATCCGGACAAAACTCCCGCGGCCAAAGGCGATACCACCGAGAAAGTGGTTTTCATCAACCGCTGCGCCAAGGTGGTGAAGGGCGGAAGGCGTTTTAGTTTCAGCGCATTGATCGTGGCCGGAGATCACGATGGCATGGTCGGCTACGGCTTTGGCAAGGCGAACGAAGTCTCGGAAGCGATTCGGAAAGCGTCCGAGGCGGCGCGCAAGTCGATGAAGAAAGTTTCGCTGCACGAAAACACGATTCCGCACGAGACCATCGGCGAGTACGGCGGCGGGCGCGTTTTGTTACGGCCCGCCTCTCCGGGCACCGGCGTGATTGCCGGCGGTGGAGTGCGCGCGGTCGTGGAAGCGGCGGGCATCCGCGATGTGCTCGCAAAATCGCTTGGCTCGAGCAATCATGCGAATGTGGTGAAGGCCACGATTGAAGCACTGCGCGCGCTGCGCCGTCGCGACGAAATTCTCAAAGTGCGTGGTATTCGGCCGGGCGACGGAAAGACGGAGCAATCATGATGCGTCTTCATAATTTGCGGCCGCGCCCGGGTTCGCGGCATCGCGTAAAACGCCTCGGTTGTGGGGAAAGTTCCGGGCACGGGAAAACCAGCGGCAAAGGTCATAAAGGACAAAAAGCCCGCTCTGGCGGCAGCATTCGGCTCGGATTTGAAGGCGGGCAAATGCCGCTCATTCGGCGATTGCCAAAGCGTGGATTTAACAACGCGGCCTTCCACAAACATTACGCGATTGTGAATCTCGGCAACCTCAATGATTTCAAGGCCGGGACAAATGTAAATGAGCAATTGCTGCGCGAATCGAAACTGGTGCGCGGCCATTTCGTGGGAATCAAAATTCTGGGCGACGGCGAGTTGAAGCACGGGCTGAATGTTGAAGCGGATAGGGTCAGTGCGGCAGCTCGCGAGAAAATCGAGAAGGCCGGCGGGACCATCACGCTGCGGGATGTGCCGGTGGAAAAGGAAACGGCCCGGCATGAAGATGTCAATCTAACGGCAAAGCAAGCGCCGGCAGAGACGTCGCCGAAGGCGGGCGCGAAGAAAAGATCGACAACGCAAAAGCCGGCCAAGACGAAATCACCGAAAAAGAAAACGTCACGGAAGAGCTAGCGCTCGGCGCGAGATGCTTCACAATTAGCGGATGGTTTCGGCGTTCCTAAATTCGGTCAAGATCCCGGAGTTGCGCCGGCGCATTTTGTTCACGCTGGCGATAATCGTGATTGTGCGTTTGGGTGCGGCGATTACCACGCCCGGAGTCAATCAGGCGGTGCTGCAGGAGTGGTTTCGCAGTGCGCTGACCGAAAAGTCCGGCGGGAGTGTCGCGGCCCTTTTCAATTTATTCAGTGGCGGCGCGCTGGAGAATTGCGCGATTTTTTCACTTGGCATCATGCCGTACATCAGCGCGTCGATCATGATGCAATTGCTGACCGCCGTGATCCCGCAGCTGAGCAGGCTGGCGCGCGAAGATGGCGGCCGGCAAAAAATCATGCAGTTGACCCGTTATGCGACGGTCGGGCTCTGCATTTTCCAGGGCTATCTGCTTGCGGTTTCATTTCAGCATCCGGAATCGTATCACACGATGTTGCCCGGGATCACGGACACGATCAGAAATCTCGGCGTTCCGCTTGTCGACGACACGGGCTGGACATTTCGAATCGTGACGGTGATTTCTCTTACAACCGGCACACTTTTTTTGATGTGGCTGGGCGATCAGATCACGGAGCGCGGTGTCGGCAACGGTATTTCGCTTATTATCACCATCGGTATTGTCGCGCGTCTGCCCGCGGCCCTGGCGCAGGCGTGGAAGACCTTTGTCCCGTCAGCGCAAACCGGAACCAGCCAGGTTAATCCAGCTATTCTCGTGCTCATGGTTGCGTTTTTGTTTGTTGTCATCGCGGCGGTAATTGCGATTACGCAAGGTGTGCGCAAGGTCACCGTGCAGTATGCCAAACGCGTGGTCGGCCGAAAAATGTACGGCGGTCAGACGCAGTATATGCCGCTGAAAGTGAACTATGCGGGCGTGATGCCGATCATTTTCGCGTGGGCGCTGCTTTTGTTTCCGACGACGATTGTCGGGTTCGCCTTCAAGAACAGTCCAACGGCGGCGCGCATCGCCAGCGCTCTAAACAACGGCTGGCCGCATTACGTTGTGATGGCGGCAATGATTTTCTTCTTCAGTTATTTTTGGGTCGCGACACAATTTCAACCAGCACAAATCGCGGACGACCTAAAGAAGTACGGCGGTTACATCCCGGGCGTGCGGCCCGGAAAACCGACTGCGGATTTTCTCGACTTCACGATGACGCGGCTGACTTTCGCTGGTGCCGCTTTTCTGACGCTAATCGCGATTCTGCCAAGTCTTCTTAGTCAAAGCCTGCAAGTTCCGATGATCACGGCGCAATTTTTCGGCGGCACGAGCTTGCTGATTATCGTCGGCGTAATGCTCGATACCATGCGCCAGGTGGAAACACATTTAATCCAGCGTCATTATGACGGTTTTCTGCGCAAGGGGCGCATTCGCGGGCGAGCGTTTGATCGCGCCTCTTACAGCCGCGGTGAAGCGGCGGAGCGTGGCACGCTGATGTGGCTTTATGTCGGCATCGCATCGCTCGTCATCGCCGGGGTCGCCATTTTTCTTTACGGTCGCTAGTGAAAAGACGACTCGTTCTTCTGGGCGCGCCCGGGTCGGGAAAGGGGACGCAAGCGGAAATGATTACGCGTCAATTCGGCATCCCGGTGACGTCGCCAGGCGCGATCTTGCGGCGCGAAAAAGATCTTGGCACGCCGCTGGGGATTGAAACGGCTGAAATTACTCAGCGCGGAGACTTGGTGCCGGACAAAATCATCGTTGAGTTGATCGAAGATTGGTTGCGTTTGCATGGAAGCCACGGCTTTGTTTTTGACGGATTTCCCCGAACGCTGCCGCAAGCGGAAAGTTTATTGTCGATCTTGACCCGGCTGCGGACGGCTCTCGACCTCGCGATCTGGCTCGAGGTTTCGGAACAAACAGTGCACGAGCGCATCGGCGGCCGATTGCAATGCCGCAGTTGCGGATTTACGACGAGTATAACGAGCGCAAAGTTTGCCGAGCGGCCGATCTGTCCATACTGCGACGGCCCGCTCGTTAGGCGGAATGACGATGACGAAAGCGTTTTGCGAACGCGCCTCCAGGAATTCCACACCAAGACCGAGCCACTCGCGGAGTTTTATGGGAGGATGTCGATCTTGCACCGGATCGATGGGAATCGGGACCGCGAGGAAGTGTTCAAAGATATCTCGCGTTTAATCGAAGCGAAGTAGCTGATGATTCCAATCAAGAGCGCGAAGGAAGTGGACAAAATGCGGCGGTCGTGCCGCACCGCGAGCGAGATTCTCGATAAAGTCAGCGAATTAGTTCGCCCCGGAATTACCACGAAAGAAGTGGACGACGCGGCGGCTGAGTTCATGCAGGGGGCGAACGTGAAGAGCGCTTTCCTGGGTTATCGGCTTGGGCACCGCGTTTTCCCGGGCAACATTTGCATCTCGATCAACGATGAAGTTGTCCATGGAATCGCCAGTCAGCGTCGGATTCAATACGGCGACATCGTGAAGCTCGACATCGGAGTAATTCAAGACGGTTGGGTAGGTGACACGGCGACAACTATCGCCGCCGGTATGGTCGACGAGCGGATCGAGCAACTATTGCGTGTGACCGAAACTGCGCTTGAGCGCGCGATCAAAATCGCAGTCGAAGGCACGCGTCTTGGAGATATCTGCGCGGAAATTGAAGATGAAGCTGTTCGCAACCACTTTTCGGTCGTGCGTGAATTCGTCGGGCATGGCGTTGGCCGCAGGCTCCACGAGGAGCCGCAAATCCCAAACTACGGCAAACGCGGCAGCGGCCCGAAATTGAAAACGGGCATGACGCTGGCAATCGAGCCGATGATCAACATGGGGACGGCGGCGGCGCGATTGCTCGAAGACGGCTGGACCGTGCGCACGGCCGATGGAATGCCCTCTGCGCACTTCGAACACACGGTTTTGATCGGAAAGGATGAGCCTGAAATCCTGACATGGCGCGCAAAGACGCAATTGAAGTAGAGGGCACGGTTGTCGAGCTGCTGCCGAACACGATGTTTCGAGTCGAGCTGGCGAACAGTCATCGCGTGCTGGCGCATATCTCGGGGAAAATGCGACTGCACTTCATTCGCATCTTGCCAGGCGACAAAGTTATGCTAGAGATTTCCCCCTACGATTTGTCGAAAGGGCGAATCATATTTCGCCAAAAATGACAGCGCGGATTTGTCTCCGCATTTTCCGTTTCGCGGATTATGAAAGTACGACCATCAGTAAAAAGACTTTGTGCCAGTTGCAAGATTGTGAAGCGCAAAAACGTGGTGCGTGTGATCTGCAAAAACCCGCGCCACAAACAGCGCCAGGGATGACCACGCCGCGCAAGATCGACATCTAACTTTATGCCAAGATTACTCGGAGTTGAAATTCCAGCAGACAAACGCATCGAAGCGTCGCTCACTTACATCTACGGAATCGGTTTGAGCACGGCGAAGCGCATCCTCGAGCAAACCAATATCGATCCAAACTTGCGCGCGAAGGATCTGACGCCGCAACAATTGAATGAAATCATTCACGCGATCACGAACAACAAAATCCCGATTGAAGGCGATCTTCGCCGCGAGGTGCAGGGCAACTTGAAGCGGTTGCAGGCCATCAATTCTTACCGCGGAATTCGGCATCGTCGCGGCTTGCCCGTGCGCGGCCAGAGGACATCGACAAATGCACGGACGCGCAAGGGCCCGCGTAAGACCGTGGGTGTGATTCGAAATCCGGAGGCGAAAGCGGGCAAGGTCTAACGAGTTAATTTCTAATGGCAGAAGCAAAGAAAACGACCAAGTCAAAGACTGAGAAGCTTAAGGCGAAAAAGCCAAAGGCGGTTGCGGCGCATGAAGGGGCAAAACCAGAGCCGTCTCAAGCAGCCGCGGCCGAGCCGGCATCGCCCGTCGCTCCCAAGGAAGTGGCCAAAGCTGGCAAGCGCGAAGGGGCACCCGCTGCACCACCGGCAGAGAATCTTTCATTGTCCGGCGGGGACATCGAACCGGTAAAAATCGTCAAGGCAAAAGGGAGCAAGAACGTTCATTCCGGCATCGCACACGTTCTTTCCACTTTCAATAACACGATTGTCACGATCACTGACTTAACCGGGAAAGTGATCGGCTGGTCGAGCGCGGGGAAGGTTGGGTTCAAAGGCTCGCGGAAAAGTACTGCATATGCCGCTCAGATGGTCGCCCAGGATGCGTCGCGCCAGGCGATGGGACATGGATTGAAAGAAGTGGAAGTGCGCGTAAAAGGCCCGGGCGCTGGGCGCGAATCGGCCGTGCGCGCCTTGCAGGCGATCGGTCTCGATCTCACCGTGATTCGCGACGTTACGCCGGTGCCGCACAATGGTTGCCGTCCACCGAAACAGCGCCGCGTTTAGATCGACATCTACTTTTATGGCCAGATACACCGGACCGAAAACGAAAGTCAGCCGACGTTACGGCGTGCCGCTCTTTGGACCGTCGAAATCGCTCGAGCGAAAAAATTATCCACCTGGCATGCATGGCCCGAAGGGTTCGCGTCGCAAGCAATCCGATTACGCAATCGCGCTGGGTGAGAAACAGAAGCTGCGTTATCAATATGGACTGCTCGAGCGCCAGTTCCGCCGCATTTTTCAGAATGCGCTGCGCAAGCGGGGCGTCACGGGCGAGACACTTCTTCAACTTCTCGAAACTAGGATCGACAATGTCATCTTCCGGCTTGGCTTGGCGAACACGCGCAGTGCCGCGCGCCAGCTCGTTTCGCACGGGCACGTCCTTGTGAACGGTCGCACCGTCAATATCGCTTCTTACAATGTGAAAGCGGGCGACGAAATCGTGATCAAAGACAAACCGAAATCCCGTCAGCTTGTCCTGCGCAATCTCGAGCTCACCCAGATTGTGCCGGTCCCGGATTGGCTCACAGTGGATCGCGACGCCTTGAAAGGCAAAGTCGCGCACATTCCCTCGCGCGACGAAATGCAGCCGATCGTCAACGAACAGTTGATCGTCGAGCTGTATTCGCGCTAAGAGACGCTTCCGCCTTTAAGTGCGGTTGTCGATTTTTAATATTCGCGCTCTCGATAAGAAAGGGTGGAACGACTCGACCCATGTCTTCTGATTGGATTGTGGTCCATGAGCATTCTTCAACTAATCGAGGTTCCAAAAGAGCTTCAACGGAACCATCCGGCGTCTTCGCGGCCGGTGTAGAGCACACCGGAGATCCTTCTCGCTAACTTGGCTCGCCGGATGGGACGACCCGATCTTGGGGGCCGGGATCTGCTCGATGTTGGCTGCGGCGTTCGTTTCACGCAAACCCTGATCAACCGCTCGTTAGCTTTTCGTTCTTATGCCGGCATCGAAGTGTCTCTGCCGATTGTTCACTGGCTCAAAGAGAATGTGGAGAGCAGAGACGAGAGGTTCCGCTTTTTTTCATTGTAACGTTCATAACGCCAGGTATAACCCGCAGGCCCCGCCGATGAGTACGCGTGAAGTGTTGCCCGTTAAAGACAGCTACGATATCATCATGGTTTTCTCTCTTTTCACGCATCTGGCTCAGGAAGACGCTTCACAGATGTTGAAGCTGATGCGCAAGACGGTGCGCCCGAATGGGTCTCTCTTTTTGTCGGCATTTTGCGACGAGTCGGTCGATACGTTCGAAGATCGCGTTCGTAAAGAACCGCTGCTCTATGCTCACCACAAGAAATCCTACCTTGAACGTTTGATCGAAGCGGAAGGATGGAAATCGTGTCCTACGAAGAACCGGGACCGTTTATCATGAGTTCGTTCCTATGTAGGCCGGCCGCGTCGTCGATGCCGTGACAAGTTAGAGGCGGTCCACGTGCCGCCGCCGAGGCGCTTTGGCGCGCAGGAGGCTGAACCGCCCGGGCGATTGAGGTCAATCGCCCGTACCTTCCAAAAACTCGAGCGCCTTGTCGTAGCTGTGGCGCTTAAGGTAATGCGCGAGCTGCGCATCAACCGGGCGCGGTAGCGCCGCTTGCAACCTGTCGATCTTTTCCGAAACGGTTTGCAGGCGCGCTAAATGTTTTTCCGGGTCGCGCCGGCTTTGTTCGTCATCAATGATGGCGAGGCGTTCCCGTAGAGCCTCGACAAGATCGACGATCGCATTTTCCATTGGCTCGCGTGTTGAAACTAAAGCTTGAAACACCTGGTCGTTTGAAGCAAGCGTGCACTAGTGAGCGGAGACTCCCCGAAACGCATCTTGATTGTGGACGATGAGGTCGCCTTCCTGCGC
>WNFA01013064.1_pt1 | contig 10890 bp, 12 predicted proteins | sample 5400481 | NCBI WGS metagenome assembly WNFA01 (sample SAMN13153340, study PRJNA577476) | soil metagenome | isolation source: 120 cm saprolite under Douglas fir tree site 2 hole 1 replicate 2 | place: USA:California | collected 2015-04-18 | reverse complement strand
ACATTCTTCACGTCCGAAGTATCGACATAGCTGAACGTCATCCCGAAGTTCGCGAACACCTGGTTAAACAGCCGCGGAGTACCGCCATACAGATTGTGCCCCGCCACCACATGGTCGCCCGACTTGAGCATGCTCACAACCGCGTTGATCGCCGCCATGCCACTGGCAAACACCTTCGAGGAGGTCCCGCCTTCGAGTGCCGCCAGATTAGTTTCAAGCCGATCGCGCGTCGGATTCGAAACCCGAGCATACTCATACCCCTTGTGTTTGCCGAATCTCTTCCTGAAGGTAAGTAGAGGTCGCGTAGATCGGCACACTGACGGCGCCAGTCGCAGCATCAGCTTCCTGCCCGACGTGGATGGCGGTAGTGGCAAAACCTTGTTGCTTCTTCGTCAAAGGAACTCCGGAAGATTCAGCACTTGGCAGTTAGCAGTTAGCACTTAGCATTTGGTAAAAGTTGAATGCTAAAGTGCTAAATGCTAACTACTAAATCCCACCCTCAAAAATCTTCTTCGACAAATACCGCTCCGCCGAATCCGGAATCAATGTAACAACCCGCTTCCCTGGCCCAAGCCGCTTTGCGATTTCCAAAGCGGCAAACACGTTGGCGCCCGAACTCGAACCTCCAAGGACGCCTTCGCGAGCGGCGAGCTGCTTCACCATGTCGAAAGCCTCGTCGTCGGTGACCATCATGATTTCGTCGCATACCGACGCATCGAAATTCTTTGGAATGAAGCTGGCCCCGATCCCTTCCACTTTGTGCGGACCGGGTTGACCTCCGCCCAGCACCGAGCCTTCGGTCTCCACCGCCACCGTAAGCACCTTCGGCAGACGTTCCTTCAGAAAGCGCGCAATGCCGGTAAATGTCCCCGCCGTCCCGGAGCCGACGGTGACGGCGTCGATCCGTCCTTCCATCTGTTCGAAGACCTCGCGAGCAGTCGTTTGGTAGTGAAAATCGGGATTGGCGGGATTCTCGAACTGGCCAGTCATGAAGGCCGACGGGTCGCTCGCCACCAATTCATTGGCGCGCTGGATCGCGCCTTGCATGCCCTCGTCCTCCGGGGTGCGGATCACCTCGGCGCCGAGCGCCCGCATGATCAAAACTTTTTCTTCTGAAAACTTTTCCGGCACGAACATCCGCACCTTATATCCACGATTCACGCCAATGAGCGCTAACCCGATACCAGTGTTTCCGGCAGTCGCCTCGACGATGGTCCCGCCCGGTCGCAACTTCCCTTCCCGCTCGGCGCGCTCGATCAGGCCTATGGCCGCGCGGTCTTTCACGCTGCCGCCGGGATTCAGATATTCCAATTTGACGAAAATGTCGGCCGATCCCGATGGCACAAGCTTCTTCAATTGCAACATCGGGGTATCGCCTACCAGTTTGGTGATGTCATCACTGACGCGCAGGCGCGAGTTGGTGGTCGTCGAGGCCACCCTACAGGGTAAGGAAGTAAGACCTCAGCGTCAATGCGGTTAGATCGAGAATTTGGAAATTGGTAATCTGTGATTGGTAGTTTGTGATTGTTGGTGTTTGATGATTTCGGGTGGGATGGCGCTTCACAGCTTGCTCGCGGGAAGGCCACGGCTTCAGCCGTGCCATGAGGGCCCTCCAGAAATGCGGGCTTCAAGCCCCCAGGAATCAGCGTTCTTGAGCGGGCAGCTTCACTTCGTCACTGACGCCGACTCGCTGCCGGCATAGTACCCGCTCCTGGTCCGAACCACGAGTTTCCCGTAGCTGCGCGACTTGGCGTCCACTTTCACACTACGGTATCCACCCTGATTCTTCGGCGTGCTGGGTTTATATCCGATGGTGTACTGGTTGCGAATATCGTGGGCGACGGAACGACTGATGGTATCCACTTCATCGAGTGTCTTGGGGAAAAAAGCGATCCCGCCCGTCCGGTCGGACATGACTTGCAGAGCGCGTTTGGCGCGCTTGGGATGCTCCTCGTCTCCTAGAATCCCGATCGCATACACCGTCGGCCCATTCTCGGCTTGCAGGCGACGGACCGCTTGTTCCAGCGACTGGCCGCTGGCCGTGTCTTCGCCGTCGGTCACGACGAAGATGACCTTCTTCTCGAGCTTGGCCCGCTTCAGCCAGTCGGCTGAGGCCACCACCGCATCGTAGAGCGCCGTCCCGCCTCGCGTTTCAATCTTTTCAAGGGCTTCCTTGAGTTTGTTGATGTTGGCAGTGAAGTCCTGGTCGAGGTAGTACTCATCGTTAAAGTTCACGATGAACACCTCATCGTTGGGATTGCTGGCCCGCACCAGGTTCAAGGCAGCGGCATTCACCTTCTGCCGCTTCTCGCGCATGGAACCGGAGTTATCCACCACGATGCCTATGGAGACGGGGATGTCTTCATGGCGGAACGAAGTAATGGTCTGCGGATGCCCGTCCTCGTATACCGTGAAGGCATTCTTCTCGAGGTTGGTCACGAAACGCTGCTTGTCGTCGAAGACCGTGGCGTGGAGGACGACCTCTTCGACCTGCTTGCGGAAAACGAAGGCCCCGCTGTCGCCCGTATCCGGGGCTTGCCCAGCACCCTGCGATGCTGTCTGCTCCGTGCCTTGAGGTGCAGCCTGGCCACCTGGAGCCGGAGAACTCTCAGGCGCAGGCGCCGGAGCCGGAGCAGGAGCAGGAGATGTTTGCGTTGGTGCTGGGCTGGCGGAGGTCGCTGGTGGCGGCTGAGCCGGGGGCGCACTTCCAGATTGCGCCAGAAAATGGGAGGTCAAGCCTAAAAACACTACCTGGAGGAGGTACCTATTCCGTCGGCGCATAATAACCCGTCTTCGCGTAAACCCGGAGCGGCGGCAATCCCTTCGGCGGAAGGAGCTTCACTTTTATTTTACGCCATTTGCCGTCTCGCACTGGGTTCTTTGGACGGTACCCGAGGAGGTATTGGTTGCGCAACTCAATACCTATTTTCGTCGAGACGTCCGCGAGATCATTTGGGTTATCAATCGTAAATGCCCGTCCGCCAGTCAGTTCGGTGACGTCGCTGAGCAGGGTGGGCCCAAGCCGTTCTTCGTCCGTGGGGAAAAAGTGGTCGTAGATCCCAATGGCGTAAATAAGGATGTCAGCTTCCTTCACCATCGACCGAATCTCACCTTCCGTGTAGCGGCTGTGGTTGTCGCCGCCATCGGAGATGATCAGCATCGCCTTTTTTGGGTACCGCGCCTGCCGCATCTTGCTGACGCCCAGGTAGATTGCATCGAGCAAAGCCGTACGCCCTTTCGGAACTGTATAAACAAGCTTGCCCTGAATATCTTCCACCGAAGTGGTGAAGTCGGAAATCTCCTCCGGCTTGTCGGCGAAGGTGATCATGAAGAACTCATCTTGCGGATTGGCCGTTTTGAAGAACTCGATCACGGCTTCGCGGGCGCGCTCGATCTTGCTGCTCATGCTGCCGCTCATGTCGAATATCACGCCCAGAGAAACCGGGGCGTCCTCGCTCGAGAAGGTCTTGATTTCCTGCCGCTCTTTGCCTTCGAACAGGTTGAAATTTTCGCGGTCAAGGCCCGTCACCAGCCGGTTCATAGGATCAGTGATCGTCACCGGCACGAGCACCATCTCCACATTCACACTGAGGGGCTTGGAGTGGCTTTTGAGGGCGGGATCATTTTCCGGCGCTTTCGGGGCTGGCTGCGGACGCGGCTGGATGTGTACATCCTCGGCAGAATTCTGGGCAAAACTGTGAAGAGCGCTGAAGGTCGTTATAACCAGGACCGCTGTCCATACTGACCGAGACGAACACCCTTTTACGTACCGCATAGGCCCCACACACGATAGAAAAGTGCGAGCTGGCGCTGAGGAGCGAGATGACCCGCATCCCGAGGGCGGGCTATAAAACCTCTTCTGTCCCGGATACTAGCACACTCTTGAAGAGGTGGCCTGAGTTTTTGAGACGCGTCTCTAAGAGCGTTTTCCGATTGGGCCAGCCCCGGACCACCGGGCTGAAACAGGCATTGGGTGGGGCGTTTGACGCGCCTGTGATCATGTCCGCGTCCAAGCTCCCTCGGGTTCAACCCCCGGCGCATCACCTTCCTGGTTTCCCTTTCTGGCGATTCCCGCCTCCCCGGCCCTGCTACAATTTTGCGTTACCCATGGCCATCATTTCGCCCTTTCAAGCTTGGCGCTATGCGCCGGAACGGGTTCCCGCCGCTCAGGTTGTGACTCAGCCCTACGACAAAATCACTCCTGAGATGCAGAAACGCTACTACCAGGCCAGTCCGTTCAATCTCGTGCGCATCATTCTCGGCCAGCGCCAGCCCGGGGATAGTGCGCAGGAAAATGTCTATACCCGTGCGTCAGCCAGCTTTAGCAACTGGCGCCGGACCGGCGTTCTACGCCAGGACCCCCAGCCTTCCCTGTACCGCTACTCCCAGAAATTCACAATTCCCGATAGTAAGATGACCGCCGAGCGCCAAGGTTACATCGCGCTGGGCCAGCTTGAGGACTATTCCGCCCGGATCGTCTTCCCGCACGAGTTAACCCACTCCGGGCCCAAAGCCGATCGTCTCGAACTACTGCGCGCCACCCACACCCATTTCGAGCAGATCTTCATGTTGTACGCCGATTCGGGAGAGGTAGAGGCGCAGCTTCAGTCCGCGGCCGCTGCCGACATCGAAGTGAACGACGAGTATGGCGTACTCCACCGCGTCTGGAAGATCTCGGACCCGGCCGCGATTGCCGCCTTGCAAGCTCAGATGCGGGATCAGAAGCTGATCATTGCCGACGGCCACCATCGCTATGAAACCGCGCTCGCCTACCGGGATGAACGCCGGGCAGCCGCGGGCAACTCCGCGACTGCACCCTACGACTCGATGATGATGACCTTCTTCAACATGAACAGTCCCGGCCTGGTCATTCTGCCCACGCACCGGGTGGTTTATGGGTTGCAGTCATTTTCGACGGATCAACTGCTGGCGGGAGCGCGGCAGTTTTTCGAAGTGGAAGAAGTCGATCCCGCGCTCGATGCGCCGCGGGCCGCTGCCCTCCTGCGTGAAGCGGGAGACGTCTCAACCGCCCTGATCGTCGCCACTGCGGATCGCACCCGTTTGATGCATTTGCCTAAAGCGATCGGAACCAGCCGGTTCGCCGGCCTTTCCCTCCGCCAGCAGTCGCTCGACGTTGTGCAGTTGCACAAGTGCCTGCTGGAAGGTGTTCTCAACATTTCGGAGGAGGCTATCCGCAAACTGGAGAACATTTCCTATCATCGCGACACCGCCGACGCGCTGGCACAAGTCCGCAGCGGCGACGCGCAAGCCGCCTTCCTGATGAATCCAGTTCGCATGGAGCAGGTTCGCGACATCGCATTTGCCGGCGAGGTGCTCCCCCAAAAATCCACCGACTTCTACCCCAAGCTGCTGAGCGGGCTTACTATTTACGCGATGGAATAGAAACTCGCTCCTTCCAGCGTTCCTCAGCAAATCGCTGAACGCCTCGTTGATCCGGTCGTGAGTGATCGATTACAACAGTTGGGAACTTGCAGGTCTCGGTAGGTGTCTGTTCAGATTGTGCAACACCGATGATTCCCACACTGAGCCTCCGAACGTTCTGTGCTGTCCTTCTCGTCGTTTCCATCTTGTGCGTGTTCGGGATGGCGGCTCCCGATGGTGGGTACACACAAAAATCGGTTGGGGAACTCATTGACGATCTGGCCCAGATCGACTCGCAATCGCCGGGGATTAACAGCGCCGCTATATACGAGGGGTTCATTGCGGATAATTCGCCCGGCTCATTTCACGGCGGTGTGCTGGGCATTGCTCCACCCAAAGTACCGCCGCAGATGAGCGAGTTGGTGCGACGCGGCCCTTTCGCGCTACCGGAATTGATTAAGCACCTCGATGACAGAAGGACGACCAGACTCGAAGTGGGCAACAAACCGTCAGGTAGACAAATTGGCATGGATGCCTTCATGTTCATGTTCTTCAGTGATGAATACGACCCGCGTGTGCCTCACTGGTGGAGCGACGAGGAATGGAAGAATGGGCCTCGGCCAATGGAAAGGAGCTTTGAGGGCCGATATACCGTAAAAGTTGGCGATATCTGCTACGTGCTAATCGGCCAGATAGTTAATCGTCGCTTGCTGGCCGTGCGCTATCAGCCCAGTGCGGGATTGGTGGTGAACTCTCCGATTGAGGCTCCCGTGCTGGTCGAGAGAGTACTAAATGACTGGGGCAACGTGGATGCGGAAACTCTTCGTCAGTCCCTTCTAGAAGACATCCACGCAACGAATCATCCAAAACGAATTACCGCTCCAGAATATACGAGGAGATTTGTTAATCCAGCACTGGAGAGGTTGAGGTTTTACTTCCCAGACACGTATAAGGCGCTTCAAGGCGACGACCTGAAAAAGAGAAAGCAATTTGAGAGCCGAGGGACAGAATGACAGTCGGTTCCTCTCGCCGTCTCGCAGTAGTTGTTGAAACATCCCGATTACGCCAACGACCCGTTGAGAGCGAACAGCGGGCCTGAGTCAACCCTGCCTGCCGGTCGTCGTCTCGCCGCGGGGGGGGCTGCGACCTCTCAGGCCACTGCTGTCCATCGTTGACTCTTCACCATCTTGTTCAGCCACGGAGCAACCAGTGCCTGAGAGCGGAAGGATCCAGCTGCCCCGAAGGAGCGAAAGAACAGTTGCGGCACCGGCTCCAACCGGTTAGCGTTTATCGCAGGTGCTCCCCGCCACGTCGAAAACGCATAAGACAATCGCCGCGCTCGCCGCGCTCGTATTTCTCGGCGCGTCGACCCCGGCCGACGAGAAGCGCCTCTCGATCTACTCCTCCGTCGCCGCTTACAAGCTGCCCGTTACCGATCGCGTGGGCCGCGAATACGTCGGCTTACTGGAAGTCCTGGAGCCTCTCGGTCGCATCAGCGCCCGCGTGGAAGGCAGGCATTGGAAAATGCGTTTTAACGATAGCGATGGAGACTTTGTACCCGGAAAGACGCAAGCCAAAGTGCGCGGTCGCGATCTTGATCTTGGAGGCCCCTTCCTGATCGAAAATTCTCGTGGCATGGTCCCAATGAGCTCGTTGAGTACGCTGCTGCCCCGCCTTCTGGGAAACTCGGTTAACTTTCCGCCCGCCGCCTCTTCATCGGCGACATCGCCACCCAAGTCACGGCCCAACTGGATTCGAGCACCCCGCCGCGCCTGGTGCTGAACTTCACCGCTCCGGTAAACCCGACCATCTCCACGGAACCCGGGAAGCTGAGGATGGTCTTCACCCGTGAACCTCTCGTGCCGCCCGGCAGCATCCCTCTGGCTTTCGACAACACCACCATCAGCCAGGCCAATTTCTCGGAGAGCAACGGCACAGCCGAACTGACAATTGGTGCGAGCGCTCCCCTGATGGCCAGCTTCAGCAACAATGGCCGCACCATAACGGTGACGGCGGCGGCGCAGACAACTCCCGCAGCCGGGACAACACCCGTGGCTGGCGAGACGCCACTTCCGGAAGGACCGCCAGCAGCAAGTGGGACTCCAGTTAGCGGTGAGACGACGCTGCCAACGCCAGCCCCTGCACGTCGTTTTGTCGCGGTGGTAGATCCCGCCCACGGTGGCTCCGAACGGGGCGCCGCCTTAACGGAGACACTGGCCGAAAAGAACGTCACTCTGGGATTCGCGCGCTTGCTGAGGCATGAGCTCGAGCGGCAGGGCTTCGCGGTGATCCTGTTGCGCGACGGAGACGACACCCTGACGCTCGATCAACGGCGTGTGTACACCGCACTGCTGCCGCGGGAGGGGCCTGACAGAGGCCCGTTTCATGCCTGGAATGCCGTGCAAACAACCGCTCTTCCCCTCAGCCAGAGTGTGGCGGCCGCGATCGTCAGCGAAATGCAAAAGCGCGAACTTCCGGCGCGCGGATATTCCGCTTCCCTGCGCCCGCTGAACAACCTGCTGATGCCGGCGCTCGCCGTCGAACTGGCTCCCGGACCGAACGGCGTCGCCGATCTACCCTCCGCCAACTATCAACAGAAGGCCGCCGCTGCCATCGCCGACGCCGTCGCCTCCCAGCGCCAACGCCTGGAGGCACAGCCATGATTCCCCGCCACCTCATCCTCGCTGTGGCCGTAATGCTGGTCATAGTGCTCTCGATGGGAATCTATCTAAGTCATATGCGCCGAAGCGCCGATGAGATGCAGCGCCTAGCCACCGATACTCGCCCGGTCGCGGCTCCCGCCTCCGGCCCAACCGAAACCGTCACCCTCTACGTCGCCGATGACGCCATCGGCGCACTCCGCTCCCAGTCCGCCCAGATCCTGCGCGCACTTCTCCGCGTTTACCAGCAACCGGATTCTCCGCACCCGCTCGCTCCCGCCGCCGAAATCCGCAGCATCTATCTGATTGACCCGGGCGCGGCCGTGATCGACCTCAACGCCGCCTTCGCCGATCAGCACCGTTCCAGCATTCTCGGCGAGCAACTGACCGTCAACTCGCTGGTCGAAACCCTCGCCGCCAACGTACCCGGCATCAACCGTGTACGAATTCTAGTGGACGGCAACACCCGCGAAACCCTCGCCGGCCACGCCGATCTCAGTGAGTTTTTCGATGTAAATGCAGTTGGTCAGGCAGTAACGCAGGGCGGGCAGTAGGCAGGGTTTGTATCAAGGCGTCCCATCAACGATGCCGAGGAGGCCTGGGTGGTTGAGTTGGGTGGAGCAGCGCTTACGAGGCCCGCGACTGCTTGATCAACTGTAGACGCGCGCGGTTCTCTTCACGTCTCTGATTTATCGATACAACGGACCGTCCCAGCGCCGCCAACTGTCCCAGCTCCTTCTGGATGTTCTGGAGCCGTTCATGTCTCTGCCCGTGGGCAACCTGGTCCAGCGTTCCATTGCCCTTTTGACGCCGATACTGCTCGTTCTGCTCGTTGATCTGAGCAATTTCTGCCCGTAGCCTCACGATCTTTTGCTGGAGAACTCCGAGATGATCCATGTCGTTAGGATATACCAATCTGCGCCGAGCCGGAAAAATAAAGCCGCGCAGAAAATTCACAACTCACAGACAATTCAGGATTTGGAGACGAGAGGCCGGACCGGCTTGATTTTGGCGTCGCGGAGCTGTTCACTGCTGAAAGTTGACCCGCAAGTGCTGCACCGCCATCCCGTCATGGGAGTCCGGGCGGCGTTCGCGACGTTCATCCGGGACGGGTTAAACGACAACCCCAGTTCCCCGCCACACTGCAGACATAAACGCTTGGCCAGAAGGCCTCTTTTCTCAGCTCTCCAGTGACGGAGAGCCGCGAACATCCCACCCTCGGCGAGATGCCCAGGGTGGGGTGCTAAGTTCAGCTTACAGGAGCTGAACGTTGTCTGCTTGCAAACCTTTCGGGCCTTTGACGACCTCGAACTGCACGGCCTGGCCTTCCTGAAGGCTCTTGAAGCCGGCTGACTGAATCGCGGAGAAGTGGACGAATACGTCCTCTCCATTAGCCCGGCTCACAAACCCGTAACCTTTCGCGTCGTTAAACCACTTCACTGTTCCTTGTTCCATATTGGTAATACCTTGTTTCTTGAGAATTTCCTGCTGAGAAGATTGGCTTTAACTGTGAGGTGGCAACGCAGAGTGTATCGACGGGTCCAGCCCAAATTGGGGCAAATCAAACTTAGCCTGATAGTGATGAGATGCCGGCCTCTGGACTAGCGACTCATTTATATTTTGGCACGTGTAGAGGCGGGTCTCTGACCCGCCATGCCGGGTCGAAGACCCGGCACCACACGACCCACCCCCTCCCCCCTGATCTTTTGGAATCATGAGGTTACACGGCGACTGTCACCTAGATCTTTCATTCCAAAGGGGTTGCGGGCAAAATATAGAAACTAATGGAGTTATATGATGTCTACACCTCTTCTCTTTGGGTTATAACTTCACGGTAGGACCAACCGGGTGGGGAGTCAAGGAGAAAGGGACTGGTTGATGGGCCATTCCCCAAATGAAACGCGCCGACAATGGCGTATATACGCTATTAGCGTACACTGTGGGGTGTGGAATATATGGAAGCGACTCCATTCACGCGCCTTCTTCTCGGCCCGGGCGGCCAAGCGACGCGTCCGGCGGCGGGGATAAGGGAGGAAGACAATGGCAACGGTAAAGAGGGACATCTTTGGTGAGTTGATGGAAGGTGTGGCGGCAATGAAGGGCCACCGCGCAGGCAAGATCACGTTGCGGACTCACAAAGTTGAGGCCTCGCCGCTCCCCAAGGTCGATTCGAAACTCATCCTGGACACGCGGAAGAAGCTGCGCTGCTCGCGCGCGGTTTTCGCGCGCAGGCTACGCATAAACGAACGAACGCTGGAAAAATGGGAACAGGGTCGGGCGAAACCTAATCCTCAGGCCGCGGCTCTTGTGCTACTGGTGCGCCGGTATCCGGACACGCTGGCACGACTGGATGAACTCGCGGCGCGGTAATGGAAAGGAGTCTGCACGGTGCTGGTTTTTTGAAGCAACGTTTCGTCTGTCCCCGGCTTATCCCTTGCTGGTTCGGGTCTTGAGAAAATGAAATCCAAACACTACTTCCGGGAGAAAGGGACTGCTGCCGAAGCAGTCATTCACAACCTTGCGACGAAAACCTTTCTGACCGATTGGTGCTACCCGAACCCCAAGAAGCCGGACGGGAAAGAACTCTGCGACCTGCTAGTGGCGTTCGACGACACTGCGATCATCTGGCAAATCAAAGATCTGAAAGTGGACGAGGCAGGCAGGTACAAGGGAGCGGAAGTCGAGAAGAACTTGCGGCAGTTGGGCGGAGCCCGGCGGAGCATGTTCGACCTCAGAGTGCCGATCTGGCTTGAGAATCCGCGCCGTGGGAAGGAGTTGTTCAATCCCGACCAAATTAAGACGGTTCACCTGATTTCGGTGTTGATGGGTGAAAGTGAGGAGCCGTTTC
>WNFA01005173.1_pt1 | contig 10891 bp, 9 predicted proteins | sample 5400481 | NCBI WGS metagenome assembly WNFA01 (sample SAMN13153340, study PRJNA577476) | soil metagenome | isolation source: 120 cm saprolite under Douglas fir tree site 2 hole 1 replicate 2 | place: USA:California | collected 2015-04-18 | reverse complement strand
CGCAGGCCCTCGCCCCGGGCGCCTACCGGCGCGTGCTCGCGGTCTCGGGGCGCGTGGGCGACGAGGTCGCCGCCGACTACGGCGTGCCGCGCGAGCGGATCAGCGTGCTCTACAACGGCGTGGACCTGGCGCGCTTCCATCCCGCGCACCGGACGACCCTCGGTGCGGCGGCGCGCCGGGCCCTCGGCCTGGCGGACGGTACCCGGATGTGCGCCGCCGTGGGCAGCGGCTTCGCGCGCAAGGGGTTCGACCTCCTGCTCCGGCTCTGGCGCGAAGCGCCGCCGCCGGACACGGCGCTGGTCGTGGTCGGCGACGACGAGCGCCTGGCGCGCTACCGGCGCGAGGCGGCCGCGCTCGGCGGACGCGTGTGCGTGACCGGCCCGCGCCCGGACGTGGAGGCGGTCCTCGCCGCGGCCGACGTCGCCTGCCTGCCCTCGCGCCAGGAGGCCTTCGGCAACGTCGTCCTCGAAGCCTGCGCCGCGGGCGTGCCCGTGGTCACCACGCGCCGCACCGGCGCGGCCGAGCTCCTGGGCGGTCCGCTGGCTGCCCTGGTGGTCGACGATCCCGAGGATCTGGACGCGCTCGGCCGCGCCCTGGCGCACGCGCTGGGCCCCGCGCACGACGCGCTCGCCCGCGCCGCCCGCGCGCGCGCCGAGGAATTCCCGTGGCACGATCACCTGGACCGCCTGGAGGCGCTGCTAGCCGAGGTGGCCCGTGGCGCCTGAGGGCGCGCGCGGGAGCGAGCCCACCCACCTCCGCCGTGGCTCGCTCCGTGCCTGGGTCGCCCCCGGCGTCGACCTCGAGCGGGCGATCGCCGCCGACGGCGATCCGGAGCACCTGCTCATGCGTCCCGACTGCCGCATCGTGAAGCTCCAGCGCAAGGTCGTCGTCGGCCGCGCGCTGACACCCGCGGGCGTCCTCTGGGTGAAGCGCTACGCCGTCTTCACGTGGCGGGTCGCGCTAGCGAGCCTCTGGCGGGCGTCGCCGGCCCTCGGCGCGTGGCGGGGCGCGCGGGCGCTCGCCGCGCACGGCTTCGCCACCCCCGAGGTGGTCGCCGCGGTCGAGTTCCGGCGGGCAGGGCTGGTGAGCCGCAGCTTCTTCATCACGCGCGAGGTGGCCGGCGCGGTCACCGCCGACGTGCGCTGGCAGGCGATCCTGGCGGATGCGGAGCCGCGGCGGCGACGGGTCGCCCGCCGCGCGCTCGCGCGCGCGCTCGGCGACCTCTTCCGTCGCCTGCACGCGGCCGGCCTCTACCACAACGACCTGAAGGACGTGAACCTGCTGATCCAGGGGCCGCCCGAGGCCCCGCGCTGCGTCCTCCTCGACCTGGAGCGCGTGCGCGCGCTCGGCCGCGTGGGGCGACGCCGGCGCGTGAAGAATCTGGTTCAGCTCGCGCGCACGCTCGGGCGGCGGGCGAGCGCCACCGACCGGGCGCGCTTCCTCGCCGCCTACCTCGGCGGGGAGAGCGCGCGTACCGAGCGGCGGACGTGGGCGGCGCTGGTCGCGCGCCGCGCGGCACGCAAGGACCGCGGCCGCCCGCCGGCGCCGCCCGACCCGTGCCCGCGCGTCACCTGCACCATCGTCTGCCAGGACGAGGAGGCGCACATGGGGCCCTGCCTCGAGAGCGTCGCCTGGTGCGACGAGATCGTGGTCGTGGACGGCGGCTCGCACGACCGCACGGTCGCGCTCGCCCGCCGCTTCACGGAGCGCGTGCTGATCAACCCCTGGCCGGGCTACCGCGCCCAGAAGCAGTTCGCGCTCGATGCCGCGCGCGGTGAATGGGTGCTGAACCTCGACGCCGACGAGCGCGTCTCGCCCGAGCTGGTGGACGAGATCCGCGGCGAGCTGCCGCACGTGCCCGCGGGAGTGGCGGGCTTCGCGATCCCGCGGCTGGTCTGCTACCTCGGCCGCTGGTGGTATCGGGGCGACTGGTATCCGCGCCGCGTCGTCCGCCTGGTGCGGCGCGCGGCGACGCGCTGGGGCGGGATGGATCCGCACGAGCGGGCCGAGGTCAGGGGCCGCGTGGTGTGGCTCCGCCGCCCGCTCCTCCACCACAGCTACACCGACATCTCGGACCACCTGCGCAGCGTGAACAAGCTCACCGCGGTGGCCGCCGAGCAGCCCGGTCTGCCGCGCGCGATCGGCTCCTGGCGCCTGATCGGCGAGCCGGCGTGGCGCTTCGTGCGCGCGTACTTCATGCGCGGCGGCCTGCTCGAGGGCTTCCCCGGTCTCTTCGTCGCGGCGACCGGCGCCTTCTACGTCTTCCTCCGCTGGGCCAAGGTGCGGGAGCGGCGCGCGCGGGACCCGGCGCTGCTTGACCATCCGTCGGGGCGCCCCTAGAACCGAAGGCGCCGGTGCGCAACGCGCTCACCATCGACGTCGAGGAATACTTCCAGGCACACGCCTACGCGAAGGTCATAGACCCGGCCGACTGGGAGCGCATCCCGGGCCGCGTCATCGCCAACGTGCGCCGGCTGCTCGCGCTCCTCGCCGCGCACTCCACGCGCGCGACCTTCTTCGTCCTCGGCTGGGTGGCCGATCGCCATCCCGAGCTGGTGCGCGAGATCGCCGCCGCGGGGCACGAGGTGGGCAGCCACGGCTACGCGCATCGGCTCCTCCACCGGCAGAGCCCGGACGAGTTCGCCGCCGACCTCGCCCGCTCGCTCGCCGTCCTGCGGGGCGCGCTGGGGGACGCCGGCGCCCCGCTCGGCTACCGCGCCCCCGGCTTCTCGCTCACCTCCCGCACCCTGTGGGCGCTCGACATCCTGCGCGCCCAGGGCGTCCGCTACGACTCGAGCCTCCAGCCCGTGCTCACCCGCCGGCGGAACGGCGCGTACGGCGCGAGCCGCTTCGCGACCCGCCTCGACGCCGGCCTGTGGGAGTTCCCGGTGAGCACCGTGCGCCTCGCCGGCTACAACTGCCCGGTGGCGGGCGGCGCGTACTTCCGCCTCCTGCCCCTCTGGGTGACCCGGCGGGCGATCGACCGCATCAACGCCGAGGGCCGCCCCGCGGTCGTCTACCTGCATCCCTGGGAGCTCGATCCCGCGGAGCCGGACGTGCCGCAGGCGGCGCTCCACGCGCGCCTCCGCCACCGCCTCAACCTGGGCAAGACCGAGGGGCGCCTCCGCCGCTTGCTCGGCGCGCGCGAGTTCGGCCCGCTCCGCGAGGTGTTCGCCGCCGAGCTCGGCCAGGCCTGAAGGCCTGAGCGCGCTCGCCGCGCGATCGCCCTTCTGCTACACGGCGATGACCGGCGCCGCGTGGCGCTCGCCCACTAGCGTGACGGTCTCGGTCATCATCGTCAACTGGAACGCCGGCCAGGCCCTCGACGCGTGCCTCGCGAGCCTCGCCGCCGGCGGCTCCGAGCCCGAGGTGATCGTCGTCGACAACGCCTCGAGCGACGGGAGCGCCGCGGCCGGTCGCGCGCGCCACCCGCACGTCCGGCTCCTCGAGACGGGCGCCAACCTGGGGTTCGCCGCGGGCGCCAACCGCGGCGCGGAGGCGGCGCACGGTGACGTGCTCGTCTTCCTGAACCCCGATGCGCGCGTGATGCCGGGCGCGCTCGCCGCGCTGGTCGCCGCGCTCGAGGGGGCGCCGGGGGCCGGCATCGCCGGCGGGGGCCTGGTGCACGAGGGTGGCGGGTGGCAGCCGGGAGCGGCGCGCTTCGGGCCGCTCGCGCATCTCCTCCTCGACACCACGCTCGGCCGGCTCGGGGCGCGGCTCCGCCGCGCGCCCCACCGCGTCGACTGGGTGTACGGCACCTTCATGGCGGTGCGCCGCGACCTCTTCCGCCAGCTCGGGGGCTTCGACCCGCGCTACTTCCTCTACGGCGAGGACCTGGACCTCTGCTACCGCGCGGCGCGCGTCGGGGCGCGTACCATCCACGTGCCCGCGGCCCGCGCCGTCCACGGCGCGAACCTGAGCGCGGCGCAGCGCTTCGCGCACGGGCGCGAGGCGGAGGTGGTGAAGGGCGAGATGCGCTTCTACGCCGCGCGCGGCGGGCGGGGCGCGCTGCGGCTCTTCCGCGCCGTCGCGGCGTGCAAGTTCGGGGTGAAGACGGCGCTCGCGGTGGTCCTCGGACGGCGCCTCGCGGCCACGACCTATGGCCGCGTGGTGCGCGCCTGCCTCACGTTCGACCCGCACGGACTCGCGCCGTGACCTGGCTCGTGACGCTCGCCATCCCGTGCCGCGCCGACGAGCCCGCCCTCGGGCGCACGCTCGCCACGGCGCTCGCCAGCTGGCGCCAGGCACCCGAGGCGGCGACGTACGGGCTCGAGCTGCTCGTCTGTCTCAACGGTGGGGACGCGCAACGCCCGCGCGCGGACCTCGTCGCCTGCGCGCGCGAGGCGGGGGTGGCGCTGGCGGAGATCGACCTCGACCGGGCCGGCGCGGGCGGGCTCGCGGCGCCCGGGGCGCCGCTCACCGTGGCGGCGCTGGTCACGCAGCGCGCCGGGAAGCCGCTCGCGTGGAACGCGCTTCGCCAGCGCGCGCGCGGGACGTTCGCCCTCTTCGTGGATGCCGACGTCTCGTTCGCCCCCGAGACGTTCGGGCTCCTCTTGGGCGCGCTCTCGGCGAGCCCGCAGGCGGCGATCGCCTCGGCCAGGACCACCTGCGCCCCGCGCCGCGGGCTCTTCGAGGGCATCATGGCGGCGCCCTACGGGGTGGACTTCCCGAACCTCTCGCCGCAGCTCTACGCGGCGCGCATCGCGGCGCTCCCCGACGCCATGCCCGAGGACCTGATCGAGCCCGAACGCTGGCTGGAGCTCATGCTGGGTAGCGAGCGAATACTCCGCGTGCCGGCGGCGCGCGTCGCGGTGCGCCTCCCCGGGACGCTCGCCGATTTCTTTCGCCAGCGCATCCGCATCGAGATGGGGAAGGTGCAACTGGCGCGCGAGTATCCGGCACTCGCCCCGCGCGGCGCGCCGCAGCCGGGCGCGCGCGCGGCGCTCGCGAGCCTCGACCCGGGCGGCCTGGTGCGGCTGGCCGCCTACCTCGGGCTGCGCAGCGCGGCGCACGTGGTGGCGTGGTGGCGCTACCGTCGCGGCGCGACCGCCGGCATCTGGCGGCAGGCGGCGAGCACCAAGCATTGGGACGCCGCATGAGGGTGCTCTTCCTGGTGACGCGCTTCCCGGTGCCGCCCTGGCGCGGCGATCAGCTGCGCGCCTATCACCATCTGCGCCTGCTGGCGCCGCGCCACGAGGTCACGTGCGCCGCGCTCGTCACCCGCTCGCCGCCGGTGGCGGCACGCGCCGCGCTCGCCGCGCTCGGCGTCCGGGTCGAGGTGGTGCGGCTCGGCCTCGCGGGCGCGCTCCCTTCGCTGGCGCGCGCCCTCTTCGGCGACCGGCGGCCGCTGCAGGTGCTGCTCTATGCGCGCCGCCGGGCCCGCGCGCGCGTGGTGGCGCTCGCTGCGCGCGCCGACCTGGTACACGCCCAGCTCGTGCGTGCGGCGGACTACCTGCCGCCGGGGCGGCTGCCCGCGGCGGTGGTCGACCTGGTCGACGCGCTGTCGGCGAACTTCGCGCGGCGGGCGGCGCGCGAGCGCGGCCCGCTCGCGCTGCTCGCCGCCGCCGAGGCGAGGCGGCTCGCGCGCTACGAGGGTCAGCTCGTGCGCCGCGGGGTCACCTGCCTGGTGGTGGCCGAGAGCGAGCGCGCCGCGCTCGGCGGCGGTGAGGGAGTGCGCGTGGTGCCGAACGGCGTCGACCTGGCCGCCTTCCCGTACGTCGAGGACGGGCGGCCGGCGGCGCGGATGGTGTTCGCGGGCAACCTCGGCTACTTCCCGAACGTCGACGCGGCGGCCTTCCTGGCGCGCGACGTCCTCCCGCGCGTGCGCGCGGCGGTCCCGGCGGCGGAGCTCCGCCTGGTCGGGGCGCGTCCCGCGCGACGGGTGCGAGCGCTCGCGCGCGCGGCGGGCGTCTCGCTCGCGGCCTCGGTCCCCGCGATGGCCCCCGAGCTTGCCGCGGCGACGGTCGCGGTGGTGGCGCTGCGTGCCGGGTCCGGCCTCCAGAACAAGGTGCTCGAGGCGATGGCGGCCGGCACCCCGGTGGTCGCCACGTCGCGCGCGGTGGGCGGGCTCGCGCTCAGCGGGGCGGAGGTGCTGATCGCCGACGGCGCCGAGGACCTCGCGGCAGCCGCCGTCGCCCTGCTGCGCGACCCCGCTCGCGCGCGGGCGCAGGCGCGCGCGGCACGCGCGCTGGTGGAGCGGAGCTATCGCTGGGAGGACTCGGCCGCGGGCGTCGAGGCCGCGTGGCGAGCGGCCGCCGTCATCTGATATGTCGCCAGCGGTGTATCGGGGCGACGGAGGATGGCGCCTGCGCTGGGCGATCCTGGTCGCGGGCGACCTGCTGGCGGGCTGCCTCGCCTATCTGCTGGCCTTCCTCCTGCGCACGCACGTCCGCCTGCCGCTGACCCAGGGCTACCTGCCCGGGGTGCGCTTCGCCGAGGTGCACCACCACTGGATGGAGATGCTGGTCGCGCAGGGCGTGGTGCTCTACTTCTTCGGGCTCTACGAGGCGCACGCGCTCACCCGGCCGCGCGATCACGTGGGCGCCATGATCGCGGCGGCGGGGCTCCAGGCGCTGCTCCTGATCGCCGTCTACTTCTTCCGCCAGGATCTCATGTTCCCGCGCTCCATCTTCGTCGTGCTGGGCGCGCTCAACGCGAGCTTCCTGGTCGCGTGGCGCCTCGGCACCCGCGCGCTGCTCGGCAGCTATCCGCGCCGGCGCGTGCTGGTGGTGGGCACCAACGCCACCGCGGCCGAGGTGATCGGGACCGTGCGCGCGCAGCACTGGCTCGGCATGGACATCGTGGGCGCGGTGTCCGGCGACGGGGTGCGGCCCGCGGCCCTCGACGTGCCCGTGCTGGGTGCGCGCGAGGACCTCCCCGACATCTGCCGGCGCCACGCGGTGGACGAGGTGATCATCGCCTCCGACCACGTGTGGCAGGACGAGCTGCTCGACGCGCTCAGCCAGTCCGAGGGCGCCCGCGCGCGCATCTGCATCGTGCCCTCGCCGTACGAGATCCTGATCGGCCGCACCGAGAACCTCCGCCTGCACGACATTCCACTGATCGAGGTGATCCGCCCGCTCGCGGGCGGGGCGAGCGCGGTGAAGCGCGCCTTCGACGCGGCGGTGGCCGCCGTCCTCTTCCTGGCGACGCTTCCCGTCATGGCGCTCGTCGCGCTCGCCATCCGGCTCACCTCGCGCGGGCCGGTGCTCTTCTTCCAGCAGCGGACGGGAAAGGACCGCCGTCCCTTCACCATGGTCAAGTTCCGCACCATGCAGGTGCACGCCGAGGAGAAGACGGGGCCCGTGCTGGCGAGCGAGAACGATCCGCGCGTCACCTGGCTCGGACGCTATCTCCGCGCCGCGCGTCTCGACGAACTGCCCCAGCTGTGGAACGTGCTACGCGGCGACATGAGCTTCGTCGGACCGCGCCCGGAGCGACCCGAGTTCGTGCGCGGCTTCGAGCGCGACATCCAGGGCTACGCCGAGCGCTTCAAGATCCGCCCGGGGCTCACCGGCTACGCGCAGGTGAACGGCGAGTACCACACCTCGCCCGCCACCAAGCTCAAGTACGACCTGGCGTACATCTACAACCGCTCGCTGTGGCTCGACGTGCGCATCCTGGCGGACACGCTGAAGGTGATGCTGACGCGGCGAGGCATCTGAGCATGGCGAGCGCGCCCCCGCCCGCCGCGCGCCGCGCGGCCGATGCGCTGCTTGCCTTCACCGCCGCCTCCGTCCCGCTCTCGACCACGGGCATGGAGGCCGGCATGGCGGCGCTCGGGGCACTGAGCGCCGCGGCGCTCGCCGGCGGCTGGGGCGTGGTGCGGCGCACGCCGCTCGACGGCGTGCTCGGGCTCTTCGCCGGCGTGCTGGCGCTCTCCACGCTCGTCAGCGGGCATCCGCTCGAGGCGGACGGCTGGGCCCGCCTCTGGGTCGCGCTCGCGTACTTCGTCGTGTTCTGGTGGCTGCGCGACCGCGCGCACGCGGTGCGCCTCGCGCGTGTCGTGGTGATCGCCGGCGCAGCAGCGGCCGCCTACGGCGTGCTCCAGCACTTCACGGGCGCGGATTGGTACCGTACGCTGCTCGGGCGCCCGACCTACGTCTACCCGCGTGAGGCGGGAACGCCCGGCTACGCGGTGGTCGGCTTCTTCCGCAACTACCTCACCTTCGCGCACGTGATGATCTTCCCGCTCGGCTGGGCGCTGGCGGGCGCGCTCGTCGGGGGCCGCGCCGCGCTGGCCGCCGCGCTGCTCGTCGTGCTGGCGCTCGTCTTCTCGACCGCACGTGGGGCCTGGCTGGCGGCGCTCGCGCTCGGCGCCGCGCTCGCCCTGGTCGCGCGCGCCCGGCGGGCGAGGCTGGTGCTCCCCGCGTGCGCCGCGGCTGCCGGCCTGGCCGTCGCGCTCACGCCGGCGCTCCGCGCCGAGGCCGCGCACATGTTCGCCGCGGGCGGTGCCAACGCCGGGCGGGTCGGCATCTACCGGACCAACCTGGACATCGTGCACGAACGGCCCGTCTTCGGCCTCGGCTTCGGCCGCTACCGGACGGCGGCGCTGCCGTACTACGCGGCGCATCCTGCCGCCGACCGGCGCTCGCACGCCCACAACAACTTCTTGCAGATGGCAGCCGAGGCGGGCCTCACGGGCCTCGCGGCCTTCGGCCTCGTCTTCGCGACCGTGCTCCGGCGCGGGGTCGAGATCCTGCGGGCGGCGCCGGACGCGTCGACGTGGGCCGCGGCGGCGGGCGCCTGGGCCGGCGTGATCGGCTTCCTCGTCGGGGGGCTCACGCAGTACACCTTCGGCGATGCGGAAGTGGCGATCGCCATGTGGATCGCGCTCGCCGTCCTCGCGCGGCTGGGAGAGGAGGCGAGCGCCGTGGGGGAGACTGGTGTGCCGCCGGGATGAGATTCTTCCGTTCCGCGAAGCGCGTCGCGGGACAGAGCACCGAGGGCATCCCGCGCCCGCCGGGCTACCGCTGGCGGGGGACCTGGCAGGAGCTCTTCTGGCGCCAGCGGGTGCGCGTCGGGCTGCCCCTCGTCGTGGGTTACGCGTGGCTCGCGCGGCCGACGGCGCCGGCGTTCGCGGGCGGGGTCGCTGCGTCGCTGCTCGGCGTGCTCGTCCGCGGGCGCACGGCGGGACATCTGCGCAAGAACGCGGCCCTCACCACCTCCGGACCCTATGCGTTCACCCGGCATCCGCTCTACCTGGGGAGCCTGCTGATCGTGGCGGGCTTTCTCCTCGCCGGCCGCTCGCCGGTCGCCGACGGGGTGGGGGCCGCGTACTTCGCGCTCTTCTACGGCGCGGCCATCGGCCGCGAGGAGCGGCGCATGCGCACCCGCTTCGGCGCGGAGTACGAGGCCTACGCGGCGCGCGTGCCTCGCCTCTGGCCACGCCCGGCGCGCGCGGACGGCGGCGGGTTGCCCTTCTCGTGGCGGCTCTACTGGCGCAACGGCGAGTACCAGACGGCGCTCGGCTTCGCCGCGGGCGTGCTGCTCCTCTGGCTGAAGATGCGCTGGCGCGGGTGAGCTAGCGTGCGCGTGCTGCACGTCGACCCCGAGCGCGCGTGGGGAGGGGGCGAGGTCCAGGTGCTCGCGCTCGTGCGCCAGCTCGCCGCGCGCGGCCACGCCTCGACCGTGGCGGCGCATCCGGGCGGGCCGCTCGCCCGCGCCGCCGCCGCGGCGGGCGCCGTGGTCGTCCCGCTGCGTGTCGCGAATCATTTCGATGTGCGCGCGGGGCTGGCGCTCCGCCGGCTGGCGCCCGGCTTCGATGTGGTTCACTTTCACACCGCGCGCGCCCATGCCCTGGCGCCGCTCTGCGGCGGCCGCGGCGCGCGGCTCGTGGTCACGCGCCGCATGGACTACGTGCCCGCCGGCGGCCCCTACGTGCGCTTTCTCTACAACCGCGCCGTGCATGCGGTGATCGCCATCTCGGAAGGCGTGCGCGCGGCGCTGCTGCGCGTCGGGGTGCGGGCCGAGCGCATCCGCGTCGTGCCGAGCGGCATCGACCCGGACGCCTTCGCCGCGCCACCCGGCGCGCGCGCGGCGCTGCGTGGCGAGTGGCGCCTCGGCGACGACGACGTGGCGGTCGTCGTCCTGGGGGCGCTCGAGGCGCGCAAGGGGCACGCCGTCCTGCTCGCGGCGGCGAGTGCCGTCGCTCCCGCGGCGCTCCGTCTGCGCTATGTTTTCTGCGGCGAGGGGCGCGCGGCGGCGGCCCTGGCGCGCGCCGCCGCGCCGCTCGACGGGGCGGTCACGATGGCGGGCTTCCGGCAGGACGTCCCCGCCTGCCTGGCCGCGGCCGACATCGTGGCGCTCCCGTCCTTGCAGGAAGGGCTCGGCGTCGCGGCGCTCGAGGCGATGGCGGCCGGCCGCCCGCTGGTGGCGAGCCGGGTGGGCGGGCTCGCCGAGGTGGTGGTGCACGAGGAGACGGGCCTGCTCGCGCCGCCGGGTGACCCCGCGGCGCTCGCCACCGCGCTCGCCCGCCTGGCGAGCGACCCGGTGCTGCGGGCGCGCCTCGGCGCCGCCGGCCGGGCGCGCGTCCGCGCCCACTACACCGCGGCGCGCATGGCGGAGGGCACGCTGGCCTGCTACGAGGGCCGTCCATGCGCGTGAGCGAGCGGCGGCTCGGCGAGCTGATCCGACGCTTCGCCGGGGTGCGGGTCCTCGTGGTGGGCGATCTCATGCTCGATCGTTTCGTGTGGGGCCAGGTCGAGCGCATCTCGCCCGAGGCCCCGGTCCCCGTCGTGCACGTGACCCGGGAGGACGAGCGCCCGGGCGGCGCCGGCAACGTGGTGAGCAACGTCACGGCGCTCGGCGGCCGGGCGGCGGTGTGCGGCATGGTCGGCGACGACGCCGCCGGCAAGCGGCTCGTCCTCCCGGGTCACGTGCACGACGGGGA
>WNFA01009942.1_pt1 | contig 10892 bp, 9 predicted proteins | sample 5400481 | NCBI WGS metagenome assembly WNFA01 (sample SAMN13153340, study PRJNA577476) | soil metagenome | isolation source: 120 cm saprolite under Douglas fir tree site 2 hole 1 replicate 2 | place: USA:California | collected 2015-04-18 | reverse complement strand
CGAAAATTTGCGCGTCATCAGGGCGATGCGCGTCGGCGCGAGCACGGCGGCGCAGAGCTTGCAACTCGCGCAAGCACGCACCCGGCGGCGAACGCCACAGGCAGCCGGTTTCCATTGCCGGACATGATGACCCGTGCACTAATTTTGCTGTCGCGGAATCACAACAAGTCCGCATCGCGTAGTAGGCGTCCGTGCGTGCAGCACTTCGTGTGCGCGGGTGACCTTGCTTGTCGCGACTGTGGCGTCGGGGGTTGGCATGAGGGCACCGGCTCTAGTCTGCGTCGTGGCATGTCTGTTGTTTGGAGCGCAACCTGCGCTCGCCCAGTCGCCCGCTGACCAGACGATCACCCCAACTCCGCCCGCCACGGCACCCAGCATCCAGCCGTCCGGGTTGCGCGCGACCGCGCAGCCGCTCGCGGGCGGACCGCCCACGGCGGCGCAGTCGGTCGCCACCTTCTGGGCGCCGCTCAACGCGCAGCCGCCCGGCCACAAGGTCGACGGCTGGACCTTCTTCCCGATGGTCACCGCCGCGGCCTTGTTCGACGACAACGTCTTCGCGACCCACGCCAACAAGCAGAAGGACTGGCTCTTCGTCATTCGTCCCGAGCTCGCGGTCACCAACACGGGTCAGAACCACGCCTTCGAGGCGCACGCCTTCGTCGAGAAGCGGGAATACGCGAAGTTCGACAATGAGAATCAGGTGAACGGCGCGGCCTCGGTGGGCGGCACCGTCCTGCTCAATCCGAACACCCAATTCCAGGGCCGCGCGCAGTACTTCCACGGCCACGAGGAACGCGGCGTCGGCGAGGCCATCGTCAACGGCACCATCTTCCCGCAGACGCTGAAACCCATCGCGTTCGACCAGGTCGACGTGGCGGCCGCGCTCAATCACCGGCGCGACCGCTGGTGGACGTCGATCGGCGCCGCCGCGACCTGGATCCACTTCGACAACGCGCTGCTCACCGACGGGACGGTGGCGCTGCAGGACTTCCGCGACGGAACCATCGCGGCGGTCCCGATCCGGGTCGGCTACGTGGTGGCGCCCTTCACCAGCGTCTTCGTGCAGGGGACGCCCAACCGGCGCGACTTCAACGTCAACGAGTTCGACTCGAACGGCTTCCACGTCGTCGGCGGCGTGCTGCTGGAGCCGGGCCAGGGCCGCCGCGTGCGAGGCGAGGCCTACGCCGGCTATATGCGGCAGGACTACAACGGCGCGACCTTCCTGCCGGTCTCGAGCTGGACCTTCGCGACCTCGATGGCGTTCCTGCTCACCGACCGGCTCACCTTGACGCTGCAGGGCCGCCGCGACGCCAAGGAGACGGCGGTCACCTGCCTCACCTTCAACGTGTTCATCGGGTGCGGATCGAGCCTGATCGAGAGCTGGGGCGGCGCCCGGTTCGATTATCTGCTGCTGCCGAACCTGGTGGTCGGCGTCGGCGCGACCTACTTCGTCGACGAGATCAACGACATCGTGAACGGCACGAAGGTCGATCGCTACACCCGGCCGCTCTTTTCGCTGCGCTACTTCCCCTATCCGTGGCTCACCCTCGGGTTCGACTATCGCCACGTCGACTTCAACTCCGACCGGGTCGGCGTGCTGAGCTACAATCGCAACGTCTACATGCTTTCGGCCAACGCGAAATTCTGATCGGGATTTTCACGTCGCAAAAGCATCGGGCGTGACGCCGGCCGGCGCCACGCCCGATGTTCGTTCACGCGCCTTCTGAGGTCTACTGCCGCGCGAACTTCTTGTGGCGGAGCCGTTCGACCACGGTCCGGCAGAGCTCGATCTCCTTGAGGGTGTAGCGCCGCGGGTGCTTGAGCACGCGCCAGCAGCGGCCCCAGAGCCGGCCGAGCTCGGCGTCGTTCATCGCGCCCATCACATAGACGGCGCTGAAGCCGCCGATGTCGATGCCGCCGCCACCGCCACCGCTCGACGTCGATTCGGCCGATGCGTTCGCGGAGCTTGCCGCGCTCGCGGTGCCGGTGCCGCCCGTCGTGGTGTTCGTGATGTTGTTGATGGTCGTCCCTACGGTGCTGGTGATGGTGGAGACGGTGCTGTTGCCGCCGAGGACGTTGACATTGCCGCCCGCGCCGGTGTTTTCGCCGCCGCTGTTGCCGGTGTTGGTGCCGGGCCCGTTGTCGATCGCCACGTTGCCGCCGGCGCCGGTGTTGCCGGATCCGGTGTCGCCGGTCTTGGTGCCGGTGTTGAGCACGCTGACATTGGCGCCGCCGCCTTCATTGCCGGAGCCGGAATTGCCGGTGTTGCTGCCATTATCGAGCACGCTCACATTGGCGCCGCCGCCCTGATTGCCCGATCCGGAATTGCCGGTGGTGCTGCCGGTGTCGAGGACCGCGACGTTGACGCCGCCGCCCTGATCGCCGGAGCCCGAGTTGCCGGTCTTGCTGTCGGTGTTGAGGACGCCGACGTTGACGCCGCCGCCCTGGTTGCCCGAACCGGTATTGCCGGTCGGACTGTTGGTATCGAGCACGCCCGCATTGGCGCCGGCGCCGGTGTTGCCGGAGCCGGTATCGCCCACCGGGCTGCCGGTGTTGAGCGCGCCGAGATTGGCGCCCACGCCCTTGTCGCCCGAGCCGCTGTCGCCGACCGGGCTCCCCGTATTCAACGCGCCCACATTGGTGCCCGCGCCCGTATTGCCGGAGCCGCTATTGCCGGTCGGACTGCCGAGATTGAGCACACCCGCATTGGTGCCGACGCCGGTGTTGCCGGAGCCGGTGTCGCCGACCGGGCTGCCCGAATTGAGCGCGCCGACATTGGTGCCGGCGCCTTTGTCGCCCGAGCCGGTGTCGCCGGTCTGGCTGCCGAGATTGAGAATGCCCGCGTTCGTCCCGGCGCCGGTATCGCCCGAGCCCGTATTGCCGGTCGGGCTGCCGGTGTTGAGCGCGCCCCGGTGTTGAGCGCGCCCACATTGGTGCCCGCGCCGGTGTTGCCGGAGCCGGTGCTGCTGGTCGGGCTGCCGAGATTGAGCACACCCGCATTGGTGCCGACGCCGGTATTGCCGGAGCCGGTATCGCCGACCGGGCTGCCCGAATTGAGCGCGCCGACATTGGTGCCGGCGCCTTTGTTGCCTGACCCCGAGTCGCCGGTGGTGCTGCCGAGATTGAGCACGCCCGCATTGGTACCGACGCCGGTGAAGCCGGACCCCGAGCTGCCGGTCGGGCTGCCCTTATTCAGCGCGCCCACATTGGTGCCCGCGCCCGTGTCACCCGAGCCGGAATTGCCGGTGGGGCTGCCGAGGTTGAGCACACCCGCATTGGTGCCGGCGCCGGTGTTGCCGGAGCCGGTATCGCCCACCGGGCTGCCGGCGTTGAGCGCGCCGATATTGGTGCCGGCGCCTTTGTTGCCCGAGCCGGAATCGCCGACCGGGCTGGCGAGATTGAACGCGCCGACATTGGTGCCCGCGCCGGTAAAGCCGGAGCCGGAGCTGCCGGTCGGACTGCCGGTGTTGAACGCCCCCACATTGGTGCCGGCGCCCATATCGCCCGAGCCGGTGTTGCCGGTCGGGCTGTTGAGATTGGCGACGCCCGCATTGCTCGATCCGATGCTGCTGCCACTGCCGGTGTTGCCGGTGTCGGAGCCCGGTGCGTTGAGGACGCCCGCATTGGTGCCGGCGCCCGTGGTGCCGGATCCCGAGCTGCCGGTCTTGCTGCCGAGATTGAGCACGCCGACATTGGTGCCGATCCCGGTGTTGCCGGATCCCGTATTGCCGGTGTCGGCGCCCGGCGCGTTGAGCACGCCCACATTGCTGCTCATCCCGGTATCGCCGGAGCCGGTGCTGCCGGTCTTGCTGCCGAGATTGAGCACGCCGACATTGGTCGACGCAAAACTGCTTCCGCTGCCGCTGTCGCCCGTATTGGCGCCGCCACTGTTCAGGATGCCGACATTGGGTCCGATGCCGGTGTTGCCGGTGCCGGAATTGCCCGTGTTGCTGCCGAAATTGGCGATGCCGACGTTGGTGGAGCTGAAGCTGTTTCCGCTGCCGGTGTCGCCCGTAGTGCTGCCGCCGCGGTTGAGGATGCCGATATTGGTGCTGCCCAGGAACGTATTGCCGCTCCCGGTGTTGCCGGTGTTGCTGCCCGGGTCGTTGAGCACGCCGATATTTGTCACCACGAGTCCGCCGCGGCCGCTGCCCGAATTGCCGGTGCTGCTGCCGTTGAGCGCATCGGCCGTGGTGGTGACGAATGGGCTGCTGCGGCCGTCGCCGGTGCGCGTGTCGACCACCAGCATCGGCGCCGACCCGCTGTTCACCGTCACGTTGGCGTGCAGCGATTGAAATTTCGCCTGGAGCATCTCGATCGCGGTCACGCCTTGCGCAGCGCGCGCGGGCGCGTCCGCGAGCCGGGTCTGGACGCCGGTGAGATTGAAATTGCGTTGCGTCGCCGCATTGGCGATCGCGCCGCGCCGCGATGCGGCATTCGCGATGTTCTGGCGCAGCTGCCCGCGATGCGCCGCGATGTTCTCCCGCGCCCCTCGCACGCGGTTCACGGCGCGGTTGCCGGCGCGGCTGAATCCGCCGGAGAAGAAGTTCGATCCGCCGGTGTTGCCGAAATTGGCGCCGCCCGAGAAGAAGTTCGATCCGCCGAACCCGCCGATGCCGCCGCTCCCGACCCCGACGCCGGTGCTGAAGCCGCCGATGCCCACGCCGACGCCGGTTCCACCGGCGCCTCCGATGCTGCCGCCGACCGAGACACCGCCCGGATTGCCGATGCCGACACTGACGCCGGCGACGCGGCCGCCAGCGAAGGACGGCGATGCGACGCTCAGCGCCAAAAGCGCAACGCCCGCCCGGAGGGCGGTGCGAAGGTGGGTCTGCGATGTGGATTGCGAGGCGGTCGTTGGAGTTTTGTTGTTTGTTGAGGTCGACATGACGGACTCCGTGCGAAGACGTCGATGGAAAGAGGGGCGGAATGCGATTGGCGTCCGACCGGTCCCTGGCGGCGCGGACGTGTGCCGGTAGACCAAATGGCGCGCGAAACGTTTGGTTCGGGTTATGGTTTACGTTCCGTTATCACAAGAATGTGAGATTTTAATCCGGTAGATTTTTCAATAGGTTGTGGGGGGATGCGTCGGATCGTCGACTCCGCAAATCAACGCAAATTCTCTGCAGATTTCCCGGCTACAGCGGGACGCGGGTCGCATGCGCGCCGGCGACGCGCGTGATCGCTTCGATCATGGCGGCGGGGTTCGCGATGCCCTTGCCGGCGATGTCGAATGCGCTGCCGTGGGCGACCGAGGAAAAGAGAATCGGGCTGCCGATCGTCATCGCGGCGCTTTGGTTGAAGGCGAGCAGCTTTGCGGCGATGTGACCCTGGTCGTGCAGCATCACCACGAAGGCATCGACGCCTTTCTTCTGGAACATGGTGTCGCAACCGAACGGCCCGCTGACCGCGAGGCCGGCAGCCTTCGCGTCCTCGACCGCGGGCGCGATGATCTCGATCTCCTCGCGCCCAAAGAGGCCGCCTTCGCCCGCATGCGGATTCAAGCCGCCGACGCAGATCTGCGGGCGCGGGATGCCGATGCGGCGCAGCGCCGAGTCGGTCGAGCGGATCACGTGGTCGACGCGCTCGCGGCTGATCAGCGCCACTGCCTGGGCGACGCCGACGTGCAGTGTGCAGTGCGCAATGCGCGTCTCGCCGAAGCACAGCATGAGAAAAACATCGTGGTGGTTCATGCCGGTTTCGGCCGCGACGAAACCGGGATAGCCGTCGAACGGGATCTTTGCGGCCGCGATCGAGGTCTGGTTGTGCGGCGCTGCGACCACGGCGTCGACCTCGCGCGCGAGCGCCGCCGCGATCGCGCGGCGCGCACTTGCGAGCGTCGCCCGGCCGAATGCCGCATCGTTGATGCCGAAGGCCGGCGCGGTTTCCCCGGGGAGCGCAACCGCGAGCACGTCGAGGGTGCCGTGCCGACACGCCGCCTCCGCGACGTCTGAAACGATATTGAGTTCCGCCGTCAGCGCCGCCGCCGCGGCGTGGCGCGCCATCACCTCGGGATCGCCGACCAGGAGCGGGCGGCAGATGGCGCGGACGCCCGGGTCGAGCGCGGCCTTGCAGCTCACCTCCGGCCCGATGCCGGCGGGGTCGCCGATCGCAATGGCGATGCGCGGCAGGTCGTCCGGCATCTGGTTTCCTTCAGGCCTTTCGTCGGTCGACTGCGGCCGAGCGCGTTTGACGCCGGCCGCTCCGGTGCTTATGTCCACGCAACCTCCACCCAACAAAAGCAAAAAGGAACAGGACTGTGAAACGGTTTTGCGTGGCGCTCGTTGCGGGCGTCCTCTCCATTTCGCTCGCGCCGGCCGCGCTGGCGCAGGACTGGCCGGCCCGGCCGGTCAAGATCATCGCGCCGTTCGCGCCCGGCGGCAGCGCCGACACCCTCGGCCGCATCATCTCCGAGCAGCTCTCGGAAGCGTTCAAGCAGCAGTTCTTCGTCGAGAACAAGCCGGGCGCCGGCGGCGTCGTCGGCTCGCAGCAGGCCGCGCACGCGGAGAAGGACGGCTACACCTTGGTGATTTCCGGCATCGCGTCGCACGTGATCGCGCCCATCATCAACAGCAGCACCGGCTACGATCCGGTGAAGGATTTCACCCACGTGGCATATCTGGGCGGGCCGCCGATCGTGATCGTCGTCAACCCGAAGCTTGGCGTGAAGACGCTGGCCGAGCTGATCGCCTACCAGAAGAAGACCGGCGAGCCGCTGACCTACGCGTCGCCGGGCGCCGGCACCAACGGCCACCTGGTGGCGGAATATTTCGCCAAAAAGGCGGGCATCGCGGTCGAGCATGTGCCCTATCGCGGCGCCGCGCCGGGCATCACCGACGTGATGGCCGGACATCTGACCTTCGGCTCGATGACCTGGACGACGGCCTCCGGCCAGATCCAGGCCGGCGCGGTCATTCCGCTCGCGGTGTCGTCGAACGAGCGGCTGCCGGATTATCCCAACGTGCCGACCCTCAAGGAGCTCGGCTATCCCGAGCTTGTCTGCACCACCTGGTTCGCGCTGTCGGGTCCGCCCGGCCTCCCAGCCGAGATCGTGCAGCGGCTCAACCGCGAAGTGGTCAAAGCAATGCAGTCGGAGCCGGTGCAGAAGCGCCTCAAGCAGGACCAGATCCTGACCGAGCCGATGGACGCGGCGCAGTTCACCAAATTCGTTTCCGACGAGATCGCACGCTGGAAGCCGATCTCGCAGCACGCGGGCTTCAAGACGAATTGACGCGCCCCGTCATTGCGGGGAGCGCATGGCGCGGCGAAGCAATCTCTGTCAGTCTGACGGCGATTGCTTCGCTGTGCTCGCCATCACAATGGGCACGTCATGAGACGTCCTCATCTTGCGGCCGTACTCCTCGCGACCCTCGCGTTGCCGGCCTCCGCCGACGAATGGCCCTCCCGTCCGGTGCGCATCGTCAACACCTTCGCGGCGGGCGGCGCGGCCGACATCCTGGCGCGCACGGTGGCGGATCATCTTACCCAGACGTTCGGCCAGCAGTTCTTCGTCGAGACGCGCGCGGGCGCGGGCGGGGCGATCGGCGTGCAGACCGTCATCAATACGCCGCCCGACGGCTACAACTTCGTCATCACCACGGTCTCGCTGCTCGTGCTCCTGCCGATCAGCAATCCCAAGCTCGGCTTCGATCCGCGGCGCGATCTCACCAACATCGTGCTGATCGCGGGCTCCCCGGTCGTGTTCTCGGTCAACCCCGCGAGCGGGATCAAGTCGCTCCCGGACTTCGTCGCCCGCGCGCGCCAAAGCGACAGGCCGTTCACCTACTCGTCCTCCGGCGTCGGCGGCATGGGGCACCTGGTGGGTGAATTCTTTGCGCAACAGGCACGGATCAAGTTCGAGCACGTGCCCTACAAGGGCGCTGCGCAGGGCCTCGGCGATCTGGTCGGCGGCCACATCGTGTTCTCGGCGCAGACCGTGTCGTCGACATCGGCCTACTTGCAGGCCGGAACCCTGTTTGGGGTGGCGCAGGCCGCGAGCGCGCGCATGCCCGATTATCCGACCATTCCGACGTTCAAGGAGCTCGGATATCCCGAGGTCGTGAGCACGGTGTGGTTCTCGCTCTCGGGTCCGGCCGGGCTGCCCGCCAGCATCGTGCAGAAGGTCAATCGCGAGGTGGTGCGCGCCATGACGGGACCGGAGGCGGAAACGCGCCTGCGCCAGGGCGGCCTGATCGCGCAGCCGATGACGGTCGATGAGTTCAACGTCTACATCGCGGCCGAGACCGCGCGCTGGAAGCCAGTGCTCGAGCGGGTTGGGCTGGCGGGGAAGTAGGAGTGCGCGTAGCCCGGATGGAGCGAAGCGAAATCCGGGATCAGCGTATTAATTGCAGACGGGGTCCCCGCATTCCGCTTCGCTCCATGCGGGCTACGATTTCCGAATCCGAAACACGATGATCTCGCCGTCGCGGCCCGCGTGCTCGATCGCGTCGCCCGTCTCGCGCACCAGGTTGGGGATGTCGATCTCGGCGAGCGGATCGGTGCATTCCACGATCAGCAGGTCGCCCGCCGGCAGGCGCGACAGCGCCTTGCGTGCGCGCAGCGCCGGCAGCGGGCATTTGAGCCCGCGCAGATTGATCGTGGTTTCGGCCATATGCGGCGTGCTCCGGGCGTCGAACGCATAGCCGACCCCGCCGGTCAAAGCCAGCATTGACGGTCGGCGAGACGGCGGTGCAAGTAGGCGTTCCGCCGGCGCGGCGGAGGGAGCATTCATGGACACCGTCACCATTCCGGCGCTGCAGCAGATGAAACGCGACGGCAAGAAGATCGCCGGCGTGGTCGCCTGGGATTATCCGATGGCGCGCATCGCGGACCGTGCCGGAGTCGACCTCGTCTCGGTCGGCGACTCGGTCGGCGTCAATCTCTGGGGCCATTCCAACCCGCTCGAAGTCACGCTCGACGAGATGCTCGTGGTCTGCAAAGCCGTGCGCCGCGGGGTCAAGCGCGCGCTGGTGAGTTGCGACCTTCCCTTCGGTCCGCTGCAGCAAGGCGTCGACAGCGCGCTGCGCGCCGCCATCCGCCTCGTCAAGGAAGGCGGCGCCGACCTGGTCAAGCTCGACGGCGCGGCGGATTTCCCCGAATCTGTGCGCGCGGTCGTGCGTGCCGGCATTCCGGTGTTCGCCCAGTTCGGCATCACGCCGCAGACCGCGCTGAAATTCGGCATTGCCTACGGCGCGCAGTCCGCGCCGGGCGCGCAGGCGCCGCCGGAGATGACCGCGCAGCTCGTCGACGAGGCGAAGCTTTTGGAGGAGGCGGGCGCCTCCATGCTCGACTTCACCAATTCGGGCCCGGCCGCCGGCGCCGCGGTCGTCAAGGCGGTCAAGATCCCGGTGATCGGCGGGTTCGGCGGCGGCCCGTGGCTCGACGGCCGCGTGCGCCTCGCGCACACCGCGATCGGTTACGCCGAGAAGTGGCTCGATGCGAAGACCGAGACCTATGCGAACACCGCAAGAGCGAGCCTCGAGGCGTTCACCGCGCTGATCGCCGACGTGCGCGCCGGCCGCCAGATCAAGGGCTGACCATGGCGACCGCGACGATCGACGGCATCGCGACGCGCTACGAGGTGGTCGGCACCGGGCCGCCGCTGCTGATGTACGCACCGGGCGGCTTCAACGCGACCATCGAGACGTGGTCGACGCAAGGCGTGTACGCCAAGATCAAGCTGCTCGACCATCTGCCGAAAAAATTCACCTGCATCCTGTTCGACCGGCGCGAATGCGGCCAGTCGGGCGGCCGGGTCGAGCGCGTGACCTGGGCGCATTTCGTCGCGCAAGGCAAAGGCCTGCTCGATCACCTCGGCCACCAGCGCGCGCACCTGATGGGCGGCTGCATGGGCTGCTGCCCGGTCGCCGCATTCGCGGTCGCGCACCCGGAGATGGTGGCGAGCATGGTGCTCTTTTGGCCGGTCGGCGGCGCAAAGTATCGCATCAGCAGCCACCAGCGCTTCGCCGACCATCTCGCCTTCGTCGCGAGCCAGGGGCTCGATGCGGTGGTCGCGCTGGTGACGAAGGACGGCAAGCCGTTCGGCGCCGATCCGCGCGGCGGCCCCTGGGCCTCGGTCATCCGGCACGACCGCGCCTTCGCGGACGCCTACGCCAAGCAGGACGTGGAGCGCTACAAGCTGGTCGTGGCCGGCATGGCGCGCACGCTGTTCGACCGCGACACCGCACCGGGCGCGGAACCCGAGGACCTGATGCGGCTCAATGTTCCGGCGCTCCTGGTTCCCGGGCGCGACGCCGCGCACGCGACCTCGGCGGCGCGGTACCTGGAGGAGTGCCTGGCCGGCGCGGACTATTGGGACGTGCCGGTCGCGGGGCAGACCGAAGCGACGGTGCCGGGGCGGATCATCGATTTCCTCGCCAAGGCGGCCCATTAGTCCCCATATTGATGGGGCCTTCGCATTGGCTCTTATGGACAGCCGGTGATAAAATCACTGGCTTCGAACCACCCGAATCGACAGGGACAAAGCCGTGGACGCTAAAACGGCCGAACGCTCGAAGCATTCCCCCGGAGCCCTCCTCACCGAGGGCAAGACCAAGAAGATCCACCGCATCGCCGGCAGCGCCGACTTGGTGACGCTCGTCGCCAAGGACGACATCACGGCCGGCGACGGCGCCAAGCACGACATCATTCCGGGCAAGAGCCGGCTCGCCACCCAGACCACCTGCAACGTCTTCCGCCTGCTCAAGGCCTGCGGCATCCCGGTCGCGTTCGAGGAGCAGGACAGCGCGACCTCGTTCATCGCGCCGCAATGCCAGATGCTGCCCTACGAGGTGGTGACGCGGCGCGAGGCGCACGGATCCTATCTCAAGCGCAACCCACAGTACGTCAAGGGTCAGCTCTTTCCGCGGCTGATCGTCGAGTTCTATCTCAAG
>WNFA01005172.1_pt1 | contig 10894 bp, 10 predicted proteins | sample 5400481 | NCBI WGS metagenome assembly WNFA01 (sample SAMN13153340, study PRJNA577476) | soil metagenome | isolation source: 120 cm saprolite under Douglas fir tree site 2 hole 1 replicate 2 | place: USA:California | collected 2015-04-18 | reverse complement strand
AGGAACGCCGCCTCTCCGCCCGTTGGAACCACGACGAGGCCGCGAGGCTTGCGAAGCTCCGAGGCGACTTTGGCGACCAGCTTGCAGCTGGCGACCCCGATGCTGAGATCAAGACCGCAGGCCGCCTTGACCTCGTCTCGGAGGCGGAGCGCGACGGCGCCCGGCGGGCCCAGCAACGCGTCCTCCCCGGTGAGGTCCAGGTAGGCCTCATCCAGCGCGATCGGCTCGATGACCGGCGAGTAGTGATCGAGGATGGCGAAGACCGACTTCGACGCCTCGCGGTACGCATCGAAATCGCAGGGGACGAAGATGGCGTTCGGACAGAGGCGCCGCGCCCGGCTAAGTGGCATGGCCGACCGCACCCCGAACGGTCGGGCTTCGTACGATGCCGCGGCAACCACGCCCCGCTCGCCCGGGGCGCCGGAACCGCCCACGATCACGGGCTTGCCGCGAAGCTCAGGGCGACGCAGTTGCTCGACGGACGCATAGAACGCGTCGAGATCGACATGCATCACGACCCGCTGCACGCGCCTATCTTAGGTGTGCTTGTAACAAGCGCGTGACAAGCGCGTATATGCCACGTCGCGACGGGATTGCGGCGCTATGATCCCGGGGCTGGCTAGGCCCGCCGGCGTCCCTGATTCCCGTCCCCTTCTTCGGATCCAACGACAACCCCTCCTTCCGGCGGGCCGCGCTTCTTTCAGCAAGGAAGGTCGGGGGCTGTCGTTGCCATGTCGATGGGCCGTCTCATCACCCTGGCCGTCGCCGTCGCATCAATCCTCTTGATCTGGAAGGGTGGCGTCCTCAATTCCGTGCTACCGCAACAGGCGGCGCCGCCGCTGGATCCCGGACCGGTCATCAGCAAGAGCGGTGACGCGATGCAGAGCCTCAAGAGCGTTCACCTGACGTTGAACGGCACCCTGGTCCTCAGCGGCGTCGCCGGCGTCAAAATCACCGGCTCAGGCGACCTGATTTATCCGCACAAAGAGAACCTCAGCCTCCAGCTGGAGATCCCCGCCGCGAACGGTCAGACAGCGATCCTCGCCATGAATGAGCGGATCGAGGGTGGCCACGAATACGTGCAGTACCCGAGCCAGGGTCCCGCCTGGAAGGACGTCACCGGCAACTCAAAAGGTCAGGTCGCGCCGGGAATGGATCCCATCGCGAACCTCGAGTTCGCCCATGCGTTCCGCGCATCGGACGACCTGGGAGACATCACCATGGACCAAATCGCCATGCATCATTTCTCCTTGACCGTCGACCCGGGCAAGTACGTCGGTCAGCTCAAGGCCGACCCGAATATTGGGCTGACCCCGCAGGACGAGGCGGCCCTGACCAACGCCGGCATCCAGACGGAGGTCTGGATCTCCGCCAGCGACTCCCTCATGCACCAGATGAAGATCGATATGACCACCACGCAATTCACGTGGACCCTGACCTATCACTTCTCGAACTTTGTCACCGGTGGCGGGTCGACCTCGACCTAGCGACCGCTCCGGTTAGACCCCGACCTTCTCGCGCTCCCGTTCCCGCTCCTTGTCGGGCGGCTTGGGCGGCTGGGTGCCGTATTCCCGGAGGTCATCCTCGGTCAGGTGTCCGGCCGCGATCAGCAGCTCGACGTAGGTGACGCCCAGGTGCGGCGCCGCCCGCCGGAGGACCCAGGGTGGCGGGTTCTCCTTGTTCTTGTTGACGGCCTGGTAGAAGTAAATCTGGTTCAGGTCACAGCGAACGGCGAGCCGGTGCAGGGAGATGTTCTGCTCGCGACACTTACGCCTCAGATAATCGCGAAAGTCCACCGCCCCACCTACCTCCAGAACCCATCCGCGAACGACTAGTCGCGCGACGTCACCCCATTATAGGTATCGGCCCCGCGCGGCCCAGGCAGGAGACGGTCAACAATCGCCGGGAGCTCACCCAGCCGTGCGATGACGAAATCGGCCACTCCCGGGTCATCTTCCTGGCGCCATTCCCGGGTCAGGACCGCCCGCATCCCCAGCGCTTGCGGACCTTGCACGTCCTCGCGCACCCGGTCGCCGACGAAGAGCGTCCGAGAGGGGTCGGCGCCGAGCTTTTTCAGCGCGTCAGCGTAAATCTCGCGGTGCGGTTTGCGGACGCCGACCTCGGAGGAGAAGGTCAGCGCGTCGAAATAGTCCGCCAGACCGAGCGCGGCAATCTGCTCCTTCATCAGACGCGGCAGGTAGGCGGCATTGGAGACGATGCCGAGGCGCAGCCCGTCGCCGCGCAGCGCCTCCAGCGTCGAGATCACGTCGGGGCCGACGTGGACGCTCTCCAGCCAGCCCACCTGTTCCAACTCCATGACCCGTTCGATCAGCGCCGGCTCCAGCTCGAGCCCGAGTCCGCGCAGTGCGGTGTCGTAGATCGCCGCGATCTCCACCTCCTCCGGCCGGCCGGCGGCGTAATCACGCTGAATCTCGTCGTCGACCCGGCGCGAGACGCTTTCGACCAGCACCTGTGCGGCAGGTATGTCGCGCTCGAGCGTCTTAGCAAGCAAATGGTTGACCTTCTCGTACGCCTCGACCAGCATGGAGTGCGGCCGCTCGTCGAAGTAGATGAGCGTGTGCCCGTAGTCGAAGAGCACCGTCTCGAGCGGAGCGCTCAAAGTAGCGAGCGCAGCGCGTCGAGATTTTCGCGCCCTTCGAGCATCTCCTCCCCCGGCGTCTCGAGAACAAAGGCGCAGTGGGCCAGCGGCTCGTAGTTCAGCAAAGTCCGGAAGCCCTCGAGCCCGATGTTGCCCTTGCCGATATTCACGTGGCGGTCGGCCTTGCCGCCGAGTGTGACGCTGGTGTCGTTGCAGTGGCAGGCGCGGATCCGCTGTGCCGGAACGTTGGCGGTGAGCTGATCCAGGGTGGTGCGCATCCCTTCCGCACCGGCGTCGTCGTAGCCGGAGGCGTAGGCATGGGCCGTATCGAGGGTGACACCCAGCCGGTCGGCATGTTGCGGTAACCGGCCGAGGATGTGGGCCAGGTCCTCGAAGGTCGCACCGACGTAGGCGCCGCCGCCCGCCGAGGTTTCCAGCAGGCACATCGCTGCGCCACCAGCTTTACTCAGCACGTGGTCGAGAGCAGCGACGACGCGATCGATTCCCGCCTGGGCGCCATCGCCCATGTGGCTCCCGACATGGGTGACCACGTACTGGCAGCCGTAGGCCTCGGCGCGCTCGAGTTCCGCAATGAGCGCTTCCCGTGACTTCTTCTGGAAGTTGGGGTTGGGACTGGCGAGATTGATCAGGTACATGGCGTGTGACATCGCCGGTTGGACGCCGAGCTCTTGCAGCGACCGCTTGAACATCGCGGTCGCCTGGGCGTCAACCGGCGCGGACCGCCAGGCGCTCGGGTTGCCCGTGAAAATCTGGACGGTCCCGAGGTGCAACGCCTTGATGGTCTCCACCGCCTTGTCGAGACCGCGGCCGGTGTGCACGTGCATGCCGATTCGCCTTTCCTTGGCCATCGACGTCAATTTTAGGTAGCGCCGGTGCGTAGACTGACTGCCGTGTACAAGCTCACGAGTTTCTCCGTGGGCCCCTACGACAACAACGTCTACCTGCTCAGCGACCCCAAGAGTAAGGAGGCCCTCTTGATCGACGCCGCCAACGACGCGCCGCGCATCATCAAAGAGCTCGAGGGTCTGCGGGTCAGTCACATCCTCACCACCCATGGGCACGCCGACCACGTTCAGGCGCTCAAATCGGTGCGAGACCAGACCCACGCCCGCTTTACCTGTCACCAGGCGGACGAATCGATGATGCCGATCAAGGCCGATCACCGCGTCCATGACGGTGAGCGCTTCCGCTTCGGCGAGTACGAGGTCCTTGCCCTGCACACGCCCGGTCACACGCCGGGCAGCATCTGCTTGCTGAGCGCCGAGCACCTCTTTTCGGGCGACACCCTGTTTCCTGGCGGTCCCGGGAACACGGCCAACCCCTACGCCAGCTTTCCCACCATCATCGAGAGCATCCGGGGGAAGCTCTTTACGCTTCCTGACGAGACCCAGGTGCTACCCGGCCACGGCAAGCCCACCACCATCGGCCGCGAACGGCCCCATCTCGACGAGTGGATCCAGCGCGGTTGGTAGCGGCCCGGCCCGCCCGGCCGGCGAGTGACTTTGCGCCGCGCGATCCCCGAGCGATCGTGCGTGTGCGCAGCGTGCGGGCACGCCGCGATCGGGTCGACGTGACTGCAGAGGATGACCGCGGTGCGGTGATCCCGATCGAGATCCGGCCGGTGGCGCCCAACATCGTGCGGCTCCACCTCGGGCCCGGCGCGACCCGACCATCCCGGCTGCTCGTGGACGGCGCGCCAACCGCCACCGATTGGACGATGGATGAAAGAGCCGATGGCTGGTCCATCGCAACGTCGGCGTTGACGCTCGAGGTCGATCGCGCTCCCTTCCGCATGCGCCTCAAGGACGCGGCGGGCGCCGTGCGCTTCCTCGACGAGCCCAACGATCGCGACATCCGCGGCGGCTATCACCATTTCCCGACGGGGCACGCGCGCGGATTGCGATGGTTGACCGCCGGACTCAAGCCCGATGAGGGCCTCTTCGGCCTCGGGGAGCACTTCGGCGCGCTGAACCGGCGCGGTCAGGCATTCGCGTCCTGGACGGTCGATGCGTTCGGCGTCCGCAGCGACCGGGCCTACAAGAATGTCCCCCTGCTCTTGAGCTCCGAAGGCTATGGCTTCTTCTTCGACATGACCGGTCCTCTCTACTACGACCTCGGCCAAGCATCGGTCGCGGCCTGGCAGGCCACCGCTCGCGCCGATCACCTGCGCGCCTACTTGATCGTCGGCGACGGGATTGGGCCGATCGTGCACGCCTACCATCGGCTGACCGGCGCGCCGGCCGTGCCGCCGGATTGGTCCTTTGGTTTCTGGATCAGCCGCTGGGGCTATCGCAACCGCGACGAGGTGATGCAGGTCGCCCGCCGGATGCGAGAGGAACGGGTCCCCTGCGATGTCATCCATATCGACCCCTACTGGATGCGCTACCACGAGGGACACCATGGCGATCTGGAGTGGGACCAGTCGGCCTTCCCCGATCCGAAAGGAATGATTGCCGAGCTGAAGGCGCTTGGGTTCCGCCTCAGCCTCTGGGAGAGCCCGTATGTGCCGCTCGACTCCGCGATGCGAGCCGAAGGCGAGAAGAAGGGTTTCCTGATGAAGAGCAAGTCGACTTCCCCCTCCCCCTCCGGGGGAGGGCAGGGTGGGGGCTTGGCCCTCGTGCATGGGTTCGCCAAGCCGAGCGCGGCCGTCGATTTCACCAACCCGGATGCGGTCGAGTGGTTCAAGGCGAAGAACCGGCGGCTGCTCGAGATGGGCGTCGCGGTGATCAAGACGGACTTTGCCGAGGACATGCCCGACGACGCCGTGCCTCACGACGGAACGACTGCCGAGCAGCTGCACAACTTCTATCCGCTCCTGTACCAGCGGGCCGTCTTCGAGGTCACGAAAGAGGTCCACGGCTACGGCCTCATCTGGGGGCGCTCTGGCTATGCGGGATCGCAGCGATACCCGGTGCACTGGGGCGGCGATCCCGGCTGTACGTTCGACGACATGGCGGCCAGCCTGCGCGGCGCCTTGAGCTGGATCCTCTCTGGAGCGGCCTTCGCCAGCTTCGACATGGGTGGCTTCTTTGGGATTCCGACGCTCACCGATCCTCCAAGCCCAGAACTGTACGTGCGCTGGTCACAGATGGGGCTGCTGTTCTCCCACGCGCGTGCCCATGGCCACACCGCCCCGCGCGAGCCCTGGGCCTACGGCGAGCCCGCGCTGTCGATCTTCCGCCGTTACGCGCAGCTCCGCTACCGACTCCTTCCTTACATATACGCGGCGGCACGTCGCGCGCCCGAGGGAGTCCCGTTGGCGCGGCCAATTGTCTTCGACCACCCATCGGACCCGACGACCTGGCACGTCGACGACGAATATCTCCTCGGCCCGAATCTGCTGGTTGCGCCAATGTTCGCACCGCGCGGTCGGCGCGAGATATACCTACCGGCCGGTGGCTGGTACGACTTCTGGACCGATCAGCGATTCAACGGCGCGCGCTGGATCACGTACGAGGCCGAGCTTGAAACGCTCCCGCTCTTCGTGCGTGCGGGCGCCGTCATCGCGATGGGCCCGGAGTTGCAACATGTGAACGAGCGGGCCTGGGACCCGCTGCGCTTCGAGGTCTACCCGGGCAGCGAGGGTGTGACCGAGGTGGAGTTCACGGACGACCACCGCCGGCTGCGTTTCACGATGACCGTCGACCGAGAGCATCTGCGGCTGGAGGGCGGCCCGCTCGAATACGCCGCTGGTGTTCACGTGCACCGGAGCGACGGGCCACCAGTTGAAGGTCGTCTCGGACAAACGATCGATTTCCGATAACTCTGCCCTGCGGAGTGCGAGACCCGGCCCGCGAGGGACATGGCGTTCGAGCGACGGCGATCTGACCGGGGATGGTCGTCTGAGCGTTTCCGAGAGCGGCTGGGCGACACACTCGCCCGAACGCTCATACCCTGAAGGCGCTGGCTGGGTCAACCGGTCGGACTCCGCAACTTTTGATCAACCGCGCAACGCTCCGCCTCCTCGTTGAATCGCCTCTTTTAGGCGGCTTCCTGTGAGCGTCCATTTCGAATCGAACTGTTGTTCGGCAGATCGCGCGACAGGCCACTTTCGTTGTAAAAAATGATGGGGAAGCTGCTAACGCCTAAAATAGGCGTCGCAGCGTTCATACTGACCGGACTGCTGATCGCAGCCCTTGCGCAACCGGGATCTCGGTTAACGCCCGGAACCGCAGAGGCAGCCCGGCAATCAGTTCAACTGATTCGGCATCCTGCTGACCCGAAACCTCCGCCCTCCAATCCGCCGGCAACAGGTTCGAGCGGTCCGCCTGTACAGGCCGGGCAGCCGGCCCCGCCGCGCGCGGCCCAACTCGTGGTGGCCTCGACTCAGCAACGGCTCATCAACGAGGATCGCGCAAGCGTCGGCCTGCCACCCGTGACTTGGAATTCGTGCCTGGCCGCCATCGCGATGCAGAACGCTGTTCGCATGGCGGCCCAGGGCTATATCTCCCATGCCAACGGTGTCACCCTCGACTTGGGCTGCCGCCTGGGATCCCAGGCAGGAGAAAACATCGGCTACCTCTCCAGTGGAATCAATGATGTCGAGATGAACGCGATGTTCATGGCCAGTGCAGAGCACCGAGCCAACATCCTGGGACCGTATCACTACGTGGCTACCGTCTGGGTGGTCGCGGCGAACGGCTACGCATACATTGCGGTCGAGTTCGGTTAGATTGCGCTGCGTTATCCCTGACTAACCCGAGTGGCCCTCGAGGTCCAACACGCACAGGTGTCGACCTTATGAGGTGGAAGGGGTGAGGAGCCAGCGGAGCACGCGGAGTAGCACCAACCCTCCAACCAGCGCGCCTCCAATCCAGATCAGGAAGACTGGTGCAATCGGGCGGTGTGCCGCTGTCAGGGCGCCCATGGCGTCGTCAAATTGCCCGTCAGGGTTGGTCAGCCCGATGTTGTAGGTCCCATCGGTGAGTGCCCTCGCCGGCACGACAACGATCAAGTGCGAGGCGTCAGGCGCATCGGCGACTCGGAGCCCGACCGTCCCGGCCTGGACGATCGTGTCCTGCGACAGGTTGCGGCCGAAGATGGCGAGGCTGGTCTCCTGCTGCGGATCGATCGTGGACGGATCTACCGCGATGAGCGCGGGGGCCGTGGGCGACGACGGCAGCGGGTTGGTGCGGGTGCTCCCCGCAGGCAATGTACCCGGCGCTGCGAGGGCCGTCGGACTGGGCGATGATTTGGACGAGGGCTTCGGGGTTGGTTTCGGGTTCGCGCTCGCGGTCGCCGAGGCCGTGGGTGACGGCGAGGCGGTCGGCGACGGCGAAGGCCTCGCGGCCTGCGCCGGAGACGCGAGGAGTAAAGCAAACGCCAGCAGGCCGAGAACCGCAAGACTATGCCAGCGCCAGGCCATGCCGGTGTAACGTACAGCCGGACTCAGCCCGACGGGAATGGCAACCCAACCTCGGCTGACTTGATTCGAACCCAATAGAGTGACGACGGAGACGATCAGCCGGGCTAGTCGCCGCCCCTCAACCGAGCGAAGACCTCGGACGCCTGGAGGATCTTCTCGGTCCGGCTGTTAGGGATGTGGATCCGCACGCCTGGATGGGCGGCAGTCCCAAAATCCCAGCCCTCCAGGTACCGCGATCGGATCTCGGCGATCGTTTTGACGCCCGCCGTGCTCGACCCATTCGTCATCCAGACCGTGGGCTCGCGTGCCGTCGCATAACCGAGTCCGACTTCGGTTCCGCTGTCCCGGAAGAACCGCAAAGCGGCAAGTGTGGTCTCGGGCGGGACCAGGTCGTTGGAGCTCTCCGCGACCTGTTGCAGGGTCGGCATCTGGCCCTGGGCGACGGTGGTCCGGACCTGCATTCGCGCCTTGAGGTGTTGCGAGCGCTCTCGTTTCTTTTGCTCGCTGGCCACCTGCTGGATCTGGACCCGCAGCCGGCCCAACGCCTCCTCGAGGGGCGCCATATCGGCCATGATTTCCCGGACCCGGCGGGCAAGGTCGTCGTCGGAGGCCTGGTCGAGGTTCATATGCTCTGCCATCGACATACAATTATTGGCCAGCGTGTCAGTTGCTCAAGCGTCGATCGGCCAGCTCAAGGATTCCATCAGCACCCGGATCGACGCGCTGCGCCCGGAGCTCGAGCGGATTGGCCGCGATATATACGCCAATCCCGAGATCGGATACGAAGAGCGGCAGGCCGTCGCCTGGCTGGCCGAGCTGCTCAAGAAGCACGGTTTCAGCGTCGAGGTCGGCGTCGCCGACACTCCGACCGCCTTCGTGGCGACGCGCCGGAACGGAACCGGCCCGACGGTTGCCTTCCTCTCCGAATACGACGCGCTCCGTGGTCTCGGCCACGGCTGCGGCCATAACTTGATCGCCACCGCCTCAGCCGGGGCCGGGATTGCGCTGGCCGATGCGCTCGACCGCTTGCGGGGACGGGTTCTCGTCATCGGCACGCCGGCCGAGGAAGGGGGCGGCGGAAAGATCCGGCTGATCAACGCCGGCATCTTCCAGGAGGTCGACGTGGCGATGATGTTCCATCCCGACACCCGAACCCAGGTGTTGCACTGGGCACTGGCGGTCACCCACATGCACTTCGAGTTCATCGGTCGGGCGGCGCACGCATCGGGGGATCCGGAAAAGGGCATCAACGCCCTCGATGCGTTCGTCCTCGCCTATAACGGGATCAGCCTGCTCCGCCAGCAGGTAAAGGACGGTGCCCGGCTTCATGGCTTCCTCAAGGAAGGGGGCACGGCGCCGAACATCATTCCAGAGCGCACCAGCGGCGAATTCCTGGTCCGAGCCCGCGACGAGGCGTACAAGGAGGAGCTGGTCCAGAAGGTGAAGAACATTTTCCAGGCGGCTGCCCTCGCCACCGGCTGCAGCTTGAAGCTCACCTTCGACGACGAGCCCTACTCCGACCTTCGGAACAACGCCGTGCTGGCCCGGTTGTTCGAGGAGAACCTGCGCCGAGTCGGACTCGACCCGGTGGAGGGCGTACCGTGGGAAAACGCCGGCTCGACCGACATGGGAAACGTGAGTCACGTGGTACCGGCGCTCCATCCCACGGTGGCGATCGCGTCGGCCGACGTGCCGGGTCACTCGCAAGGCTTTTTGGAAGCCTCCGGCTCGCTGCGCGGCTACCAGGCGATGATCGACGCCGCCAAGGCGCTGGCGATGACCGGGGCGGATTTGCTCGCCGACCCCAGCCTGGTCGAGCAGGCGAAGGTGGAGTTCCGCCAGGCCTGAGCCCACTTCGGCGAAACTAAGCCCATGATCAACGAGCGCTACCGCGAGGATCGTGAGCGCCGCCGTCTGGGCAGCCTCACCGTGTTCTCCGGCCCGACCCACTCTGGCAAGACCAAGAAGCTCGAGGCCGAAGCCGAACGCGCCCAGCGGCAGGGACGCCGGAGTCAGCGGCTCGCCGCTCCGCCGGACGCCAACCAGCTGCTCGACCAGCTCGACCCCGCCAGCGAGCTCGTCACGGTCGATGGCGCGCAGCACTACGACGACCGGTTGGTTGAGGTGCTGAACGACCTGGCCACCGTCTATCGCGTCGACGTCGTAGTCGCCGGCTGGGAGCTCGACTACACCGGCCAGCCAGCGGGCCCGCTGCCCGAGTTGATGTGCGCGGCCGATTTCGCGCTCAAGCTCGACGACGGCGTCTGCGCCCAACCCGGCTGCCGAAACCTCGCCAGCCGGACGCAACGGTTCCTCCCGTCGTTAGGGTCGCGGGATTTCCCGCGTGTGAATGGCACGCCGGAGCGCTTCTTGCCGGTGTGCCGGCGCCATCACACGCCGGAAGCACGCGCGGTCAGCTTCCAGGAGGTGTGGTTCGACGAGCCGTCGGGCAGCCTCGACCTGATCAGCGGCTGCATGTTCAGCGGCAAGACGCAGGAATTGATCCGCCGGCTCGACCAGGCGCGCTACGCAGGGTCGACGGTCCAGGCCTTCAAGCCCGCGCTCGACGACCGGTACGCCATCGAGGCGGTGGCCTCGCACCGCGAGGTTCGCTTCCCGGCGATCGCCGTGCCGGACGTTGCGGCGCTCCGCGACCAGCTCCGGGACGACACCCGCGTGGTCGGCATCGACGAGGCGCAGTTCCTCGGGCCGGAAATCGTGACCCTCGCGGAGGACTTGGCGGACCGCGGCCGTCACGTCATCGTCGCCGGCCTCGACCTGGACTTCCTCGCCCGACCCTTCGGACCGATGCCGCTGCTCGCCGCCTACGCGGATCGGCTCACGAAGCTGCAGGCATCATGCCAGTACCCGGGTTGCGGCTCACGACAGGCGACCCGTACGCAGCGCCT
>WNFA01005171.1_pt1 | contig 10895 bp, 7 predicted proteins | sample 5400481 | NCBI WGS metagenome assembly WNFA01 (sample SAMN13153340, study PRJNA577476) | soil metagenome | isolation source: 120 cm saprolite under Douglas fir tree site 2 hole 1 replicate 2 | place: USA:California | collected 2015-04-18 | reverse complement strand
TTGAGCACATCCGCCACGGCTGCGCGCACGTGACGAACGAGCAGCGGCAGAGCGGAGAGCACGAGCGCGAGCACGGGCAAAATCATGTGCAACGCCAGATCGCGCAGCTTGTCGAGGGGCGAAAGAGTTTCAAAATCGACGGAAGCCATGCCTCCCGTTGGAAACCATCCAGTTCTCACTGCAAACACCAGGAGGCCGAGCGCAAGCGCCAGGTCGGGAATTACCAGGAGCGCTGCGGTTCCCCACGAAAGCAAACGGTCCGGCAGGCGCCCAAGACGATCCGCGCTCCATACACCCAGTGGTAGAGCGATCGCCCAAGCGAGCAGCGTGGCCGTAATTGTCAGGAGCAATGTGTTCCGCGCGCGCATCAGCAGAAGTGGCGCAACGGGACTGTTATAGCCAAACGAGAATCCCATCTCGCCGTGAATTACAGAATTCAGCCAGGACGCATAGCGGACAGGCAGCGGCTTGTCAAAACCATATTGGGCACGCATGGCCGCCACCGTTTCCGGGGCAATCTGCGGGTTCAAACGCATTTCGTCGAAGTAGTTTCCCGGGGCCAACGCCGTGAAGAGGAAGGCAAGAATGGACACGCCGACAAGCAGAAAGAAAGCGTGACCCAGCCGGCGCAAGAGGTAGCGCATCATTGCTCCACCGCAGGCAGCGTCGCGCGGGTGATTCTCGGCACGGCCGCGAGCAGCCGGAGTGTAGTTTCATGCTGGGGCTGCTTCAAGATTTTTTCTGCCGTACCCTGCTCAACGATCCGCCCGCGATTCATCACGGCGATCTCGTCAGCCAGGTAAGCGGCCATCGCCAGGTCATGCGTAATGAACAAGTACGTCATCCCCAGAGAGCTTTGCAGCTCCATCAACAGGTTGGCGATTTGCGCCTGCACCGAACAATCGAGAGCCGAAAGCGCCTCATCCAGAATCAAGAGCTTAGGCTCAAGGGACAATGCGCGAGCGATGGCCAGCCTCTGGCGTTGACCACCGCTCAACTCGGTGGGAAGCCGCTCCACAATGTCAGGGGATAGACCAACTCGTTCGAGCAAGAAATTCGCGCGCTGCTTCATTTCTTCACGCTTGAATTTGCGCTGCAAAATCAACGGCTCAACGAGTATCTCGAGCACGCTCCATCGTGGATTCAAAGAGCTTGCGGGATCCTGAAATATGAGTTGGATTTGCGGGCGAACTTGACGGCGCGCGCGCTCCCCAAGCTTGACGATGTCTTTTCCTTCAAACCAAATGTTTCCTGTCGTAGGAGATTCCAGACAGGCGAGACAAGACGCCAGCGTGCTCTTGCCTGATCCTGATTCCCCCACAACTGCCAACGTAGTCCCGGGGAAAATGGTGAAAGACACGCCATCCAGAGCGCGCAGCTCTTCTCGCGCGCCAGTGAGACTCCCCTTTGCATAGCGCTTCAAGAGATTTTCTACTTTCAAGAGTGGCTGCATGTTTTGGCCGCTGCCAGACGCTTCAATTTTCATACTTAAAACAAGAAACTACATGAGACTCACCCAAGTTCACCAGCGCGGGCTCACGCTCTCTGCAAATATTCATTCTTTCCGTGCACCTCGGTTCGAACGGACAACCTCCACGGGGCAAGGACGACTGCGAGGAATCGCCAGGGATTACAGGCAGCCTGGTCTTACGACTGCTTCCACGCCCATCGGAAACCGCCGGAATGGACTGGAACAATGCTTTTGTGTAGGGATGCCGGGGCGACGCGAGAACGGTTTCGGCCGGGCCACATTCGACGACCTGGCCGCCGTAAAGGACCATCACACGATCGGCAAAGCTGGAGAGCAGGGCGGGGTTGTGTGTGATGAAGATCATCGCGAGACCCAGCCTTTCCCTGAGCGTTCGAAACACTCCGAGAATTTCCATTTGCGTCGCGGGGTCGAGCGACGCGGTCGGCTCATCGGCAATCACCACGGAAGGGTTGCAGACGATCGCTTGCGCGATCAGCACGCGTTGGCGTTGTCCGCCACTCAGCTGGTACGGATAGGAGCGCGAAATGCGGTCCACCTGTTCAGGAAAGACCTCTGCGAAAACTTGACGCGTCCCTTCGTTCAGCCCGCTTTTTCCCTGGGAACTGTGCGCGGCCAGCACTTGGCGAACCTGTTCGCCGGCGCGCATGGTTGGATGGAGCGCAAGAGATGGCTCTTGGAAAATCAGCGAAATGCGCCGGCCACGGATTTGTTGCAGTTCCTCAAACTTGGCCTGCAGAAGATCCTTCCCTTCAAAGTGGACAGCCCCGCGAGTGATCTCCCCATTTCCGGGAAGGAGCCGCACAAGCGATACCGCGAGCGTGCTTTTGCCTGATCCGGATTCGCCGAGGACACCCAATATTTCGCCGGGCATGAGGGCAAAACTGACGCCGTTTAACGCCGGACAGAGGACACCCTCGCGCGAGCGGTACGAAACGTGAAGATCCTGGATTTCAAGAACGGATGCCATTCGCCGGGCCTGTCCTGGCCCATCCCTCACTTCGATTCATGTTGCGGCAGGATCATGGAGCGGACAAGACAAACGTCATCTGTCGCGCGCCAAGGGTAATTCTCTCAGATTAGTGGAAAGTTGCGTCAGACTTCAGGGAAGGTGTAGTGCGGAGATTCTTCGGAGTTTGGAAAAGAATGTAAATCTGGATGCCAGGGCTAATCCAAGTGGGGCATTGCAGGAGTTCAGGAGGGGAAATCCTCGCAATCCCGCACTTGTGCTGAACACCGCCAGTTCGGCGAGGGCATCTGTCTATGATTGACTCGCGCTTGGCCTTCAGTGGCTAGCGAATCTCTCCTCGCGCCGACGGCTTGCTTGCCACCGCCACATCCGATCGAGGAGTCATGGAAAGAACAAAATATTCGCGCTCCTTGCCGTCGGCTTCGGGAACTCGAAGCAGCAACTTGTCCTTGTGAATCCGGAATTGAGCGGTTTCGCCCACCGGCAAGAGGGCGGGATGTTTATCGTCTTTCGGCCTGATCCGATAGGTGACCCGCTCCGTCTGCAACACATATTCCTGGCACATTACTACCTTGGTGTTCTTGTGCTGGCCGTCCGTTCCAAAGATTTCGCCCGCGATGGTCTTGCCATCTTTTTCGGCGTAACCGCAAGACGCAGATTCCATTTGAATCAGCACGCCCTTTTCATAGGCCGGCGAGTCTTTGGCCTGAACGCTCATCGTCGTCGCGAAAACCAGAATTGCAACCATTCCTATTCTCATCGTCGCCCTCCCAGAAAAAGATTGTTATTTCGCCTAGACGGCAAAATGATTGCGCCATGTGCTCGGACCAGCAGACTGGGCGCGAGAAACCCCGCCCTTCCGTAGGCCGTTTCCAGCTCATCGTATAAGGGATGTCCACACTTGGAAAAATATACCTGGAGACCAGCGGAGTCACGCCCAAGCCGATGCAGCGCGGCCCAAGCGTTGAAAAATCGATTCGCTTTTGTTTACCTTAGGATCGTTTCTCGAGGATCAGACGCTGCGCGCTTTCACCTGCCGGCCAATGTACTCCGCCTGTCGCAGCGCCAGCGCTACGCGCGCGGTTGAATTCTACTTTCGACCCTTGCAACGGTGTTCGGCACGGGGTATTCCCAAACGGAGAGTGTTCGGGAAGGTGCGAAGCATCCTTGTGATCCAAGAACAAGGACAAGAATCGGAAAATGGAGAGACTCAGAAATGCGGAGAAGCCGCGCGGGCCGTAGGCCGACCTTCAGAGGAAGCTATGGATTGGGCGAGGGTGAGGCGTGGGGCCCGCAACAAAAGGAATAGTTCACTGGCCCAGAGTAAAATATCCAATAAGCGGCCGCGCTGGAGATTGCTTAGGTTCTGAGATTGCAGGCTGACGTCGAGTGCCTTTCGAGAGCATTCCTCGATGAAGGCTCGCATGGAAACCACGTCGATGGGTTCAGCGCTGAACTTGCGGCCCCGCGGATCAAGGGCGTCAAGCCTTTCATAACAATGCATCAGGAAGTGGTTCAGGCAGAGAGCTTGGTGATCCAGTGTAGTAATCGCGGCGCTGCCACAAGAACCTACCCGGCAGCTTCGTTTCCCAACCTTCGTATCCATTCCACCCAGGCCCATGGTTTTGACTCTACGACCGGTCTCACTCCGCTTCGGATCTTTCTCCCATATATTAGATGCGCGAAGCGACCCAAACGGTTTCATCATGGGAAAGGAAGTTGTTCATTATTGGACACTCGCCGATCGCTTTTGTTTCCGGCGGAAGCCACACTTCTGGATCTAGGGCGTCATGCTCACGACGACAAGCTCGCTCAGGTGGAGAATTGTTTCCACGGGCCGCGATTGTAGCTGACTTCGCGACCTGCCATCCTTCAACATCCATGGTGGTCTTCTGTAAACCGATGGATCGCATCCAATACTTGGTTCAAAGCCCTGGAGGTTTCCACAGGCGCCACTCTTGTGCTTTTGGACCGTCCCGGCATAAACTCCCTCGCAGCATTCGCTCTTGCGAGCCGCCCCAACCTTCTGGGGAATTCCAGGGCTCGCGCGAATAGGGGTTGTGATGTCTGGGGGAGAGAAAATGAGAAAACTGCTGTGTGTGTTCTTTGTCTTGACACTCGCGCTGGGGCTGGCCTCGCCGGGGTGGGGACAATCGCAGATCAGCGCGGGAACCGTCCAGGGAGATGTTGTGGATGAGAAGGGTGGGAGCGTAGCGGGCGCGATCGTCGAAGCAAAAAATCTAGCAACCAATTTCGTACAGACGGATACCACCAACACGGACGGTCATTTCGCCTTCCTGAGTCTTGCGCCAGGACGCTATACCCTCACCATCAGCAAATCCGGGTTCGCTACGATCGTTCAGGAAAATGTGAATCTCACAGTCGGGCAAACGATCACGCTGCCGGTGACCATGAAAGTTTCTTCGGTCGCGCAGCAGATCGTCGTCACCGACGTGCCAATTGTGGAAGTTACAAAAACGGAGTCTTCTTCGACGCTGAATGAACTTACGGTCAGCTCCACGCCTGTACTCGGCCGCAAGTTTGAAGACTTGCTTACCCTGACCCCCGGCGTCTCAATTACCCAAGGTCCCGACGGCGACGAGATCACCATCAATGGCCAACGTGGAATCTTTAATAACGTGAGCCTCGACGGCGGTGACTACAACAACGGATTCTTTGGAGAGCAGGAGGGCGGGCAGCGCGCGGCGATCGACATTACGCTGGATGCGGTGAAGGAGTTCCAGGTAGTGGCAAGCGGCGCCAATGCGGAATTCGGGCGCACGGCCGGAGGGGTAATCAACGTCATCACCAAGTCCGGAACGAATGACATCCATGGCAGCGCATTCGAGTACTTTCGCACAGAGTCACTTTCCGCCAACACTTCGGATGGGAAGTCGCTGCAGGATTTTCGCCGCAATCAGTTTGGCGGAAGCTTGGGTGGCCCCATTTACAAAGATAAGCTCTTTTTCTTCGGAGCAGCCGAGGGCATTCGCGAGAACCTCACCCGCGAGAATCTCAGCGCCGCAATTGGCACTCCATGTGGGTCGAGTATCGCGTTCGACGGCACTCCCGCCACTGACGCGAAGATTCTCGCTAGTCCGGACTGTCAGCGAGTAGCGCTTCTGAACTTCATGCAGAGCACTTTCAATGAGAAGGATGGCGCACCGATAAATCATGCGATACGCAATGGTGCGGCGTTTGGCAGGATCGACTATAACCTGAATGCCAAGAACCAGATCTTTGGTTCGTACAACTACGATTATTCAAAAAACTCAAACCAGACGTTTGACGTTCCCGCCTATGGAACGACAGCGAACGGCATCGAAGGACCGTCAAAAATTCAGGCGGTCAATACAAACTGGTTTAGCACCATTTCCAGCAGCAAACTCAACGAGGCGCATTTCACCTACGCGCGCGAAAACCGGCCGCGCAACGCCGTTGATCCCACTGCAGTGCCTGACACAAATATCGGCTCTGCCAACAGCCCAACGGCCTTCGCTTTCCGGTTCGGCCAGCCTTTCTTCCTCGAGCCTACCATTGACGAAGTCTTTTGGCGTACCGATGTGAGAGACAACTTCACCGTCGTTCATGGCAAGCACACCATAAAGGCCGGCGGGGAGTGGATTCACAGCAATAACACGCAGGTGTTTCGCGGGTTTTTCAAAGGATTGTACTTTTTCGATAACGCCGTGGGCTTTATGCACTACGTGACGGATGGGCCCGCCGTGCAAGGGTGCTCGGATGGAACATTTACTGTGACCACTTGCGGAGGGACGGCCACGTCAACGGGGACACCGCTATTCCTGTTTCTCCAACATGGGCCTGCAACCCAAGGAGAGACTTTTGACCAGTCTGGGGCCTCGTCCATCAATAATGAAGATTTCGCGGTGTTTGCACAGGATACTTGGAAGGTTACGCGCAACCTAACCGTAAATCTGGGTCTGCGTTGGGAGGCACAGCGCTTTCCAAATCCAGTTATTCCTCCTGCACAGACTGCGTACGGCCCTAACTTGAGCGACCCGAAGTTTCCTTCCGATGGAACATTGCACAACCAGAACAAGATGTTTCAGCCGCGAATTGGATTCGCTTGGGACATTCGCGGGAATGGCAAGTCCGCCCTGCGTGCGAGCTGGGGGATCTACAACGCCAGGCAGAATATGCTGACGCAGGTCGGATCCATCACGACGAACGGCGTGCAACAGCAGTCGTTCGCGGCGGGCTTGTTTGTAGGGCCATGCTGCCCGAAACCGGTGTTCGGCCAAAACGCGGACCCCATTAACAATCCTCCGCCGAAAGGATCACCACCACCACCATTTGCCGCAGTGCAAGTATTTGACAAGGCCTATGCCAACCCCCGAATTTACACGGCAAACGTTGGTTACGAGCAGGAGATCGCGTCCGGATGGGCCGGCTATCTCGATTTAACAGTCTCCAAGGGAGTCCACCTGACTCGATTCACTAATCCCAACGTTTGCTGTTCTTCAGCAAATCTGGTTCCCACCGTGGACGTTAACCTTGGGAGTGGGCCGTCCTATTGTCTCAACCCCCCTAGTTGCACTCAGCCGACTCAGGCCCCATTCGCGAATTTGGGGGCAGTTACCGACACAGCTAGTTCGGCAAAGTCGCTCTATCGCGGCGCAACGATTGGGGTGCGCAAGCGCTTTAACAATCGATTCCAACTGGATGCGAATTACGTTTGGTCGGAAGATCTGGACGATGATTCCAACGAAAGGGATCCTTTCAGCTTCCACTATTATGACTTTTACAATCTCGCGAAGGAGTATTCCTATTCCGACCGCGACGAAAAGCATAAATTCAACCTCGTCACTCACGCCGAATTGCCGTGGAAGGTGGCTCTTGACGTGCGAATGCAGGCGCACTCGGCCCAGCCCTATAGCGCCAATCCCAATGTCGTCGGCGCTGGCACCGGGCCGCTCTGCAGCAATACAGAAGCCGGGCATCGCGTGCAAATCGGCCTTGGCCCAGGCGGAACGAACGTCGATTGCGGAAGGAACTTCCTGCGCAAGGACAACGCCTACTTTGCGTTTAACTTCGGGGCGGGAAGGCCATTTCACGTTGGAGAGCGCTTCCAGGTCATCCCCAAGGTGGAGGTCTTCAACTTGTTCAATAACAAAAACAACATAAACACAATCAGTGGCAGCGGTACGCCATTGTTTGATTTCGACGGGTTCATCCGGCAGGGCGTGGGCGACCCTAGGGAAGCGCAACTGTCCATACGCCTCCAGTTCTAACGAGGCGACAGCAAGTCACAAAAGCAATTTAACCGAAGAGGGGCACTTCGGCGCCCTTCTTCGGTTTTTCGGGGTGGTGCGGGAATACCGGAACGGGACCTATGGACACATGCTGCTCCCGCGGCGCTTGCTTGCGCGTAGCGAATCCCTGACAATCTAAGGTTTACAGATGCGTGTTTTTCCGCACGGTGGCGGTTTCCCGCACCCAAAAGAGAAGCGAGTGAAATGGCCAGTCAGGTAAATTCCGTAAAGCGTATCGTCGCCTACTTTTCGATGGAGATTGCCTTGGAGAACGCCATGCCGAGCTACAGCGGCGGACTCGGCGTTCTTGCCGGCGACACGATTCGCGCCGCTGCCGACCTGCGCCTGCCCATGGTGGCCATCTCCCTGCTTTACCGCAAGGGCTTCTTCACCCAGCGCCTCGCCGAAGATGGCTCGCAAACCGAAGAACCGGTCGAGTGGCGCGTGGAAGACTTCTTGAAGGAGGAAACCGCCCGCGCCAGCGTCTCGATAGAAAACCGCCACGTCGAGCTGCGCTGCTGGCGGTATTCCGCAAAAGGGGTGCGCGGTTTTGAAGTTCCCATTTACTTTCTCGACGCCGACCTTCCTCCCAATGCCGAAGCCGACCGCAACCTCACCGGCACTCTGTATGGCGGTGATTCCTACTATCGTTTGTGCCAGGAAGTCGTGTTGGGCATCGGAGGCGTGCGCATTCTCCGCGCGCTCGGCTACAACGACCTCACGCGCTACCACATGAACGAAGGCCACGCGGCGCTCCTCGCGCTTCAATTGCTGAACGACGAGGCCGCGAAGGCGGGGCGCCAGTCCATCCGCAGCGAGGACATCGAAAAAGTCCGCAGCAAATGCGTTTTCACCACGCATACGCCGGTTCCCGCCGGGCACGACCGATTTCCAATGGAATATCTCACGCGCGTGTTTCCCGGCCAGACGGAATTCCTCGATTTAAAGGACGCTTCTTCCGCGGATTTGATGAAGCGCGTTTTGCAGGTCGAGCAGGATTTCCCTGGCCTGCAGGAAGCGGCACGCCGCGGCGCATCCCTGAACATGACGCAACTGGCGCTGAACCTGAGCACCTACGTCAACGGAGTTGCGAAGCAGCACGGCGAAACTTCGCGCCAGATGTTTCCGGAAATACCGATCGAGGCCATCACCAACGGGGTGCACGCCGGCACGTGGACTTCACCTCCATTTCAGCAACTCTTCGACCGCTACATTCCGTCGTGGCGGGAGGACAACTACAGTTTGCGGGGTGCCCTCGGCCTGCCGGCGGAGGAAGTCTGGGCGGCGCATTTGATCGCCAAGCACGATTTGCTCGAGACGGTTCGCAAGAAGACCGGCCTCAAGTTTGATTCCGAGGCTTTCACCATCGGGTTTGCGCGCCGCGCAACGGGATACAAGCGCGCCGACTTGATCCTGGCCGATCTTGACCGGCTCCGGGAGATTGCCAAGAACGCCGGCCACTTCCAGGTTATTTATGCCGGCAAGGCGCATCCGAATGATGGAGGCGGGAAGGACATCATTCGCCGGATTTTCCAGGCGAAAAAAGCGTTGCGGAAAACGGTGCCCGTGGTTTTCCTCGACGACTACAATCTTGAGCTCGGCGGGAAGATAACTTCCGGCGTGGACCTCTGGCTCAACACGCCGCAGTTCCCTCTCGAAGCTTCCGGTACCAGCGGCATGAAGGCCGCGCTGAATGGCGTGCCAAGTCTGAGTATTCTCGACGGCTGGTGGGTGGAAGGCCACATTGAGGGGGTCACCGGATGGTGCATCGGCGAATCGCGGCGCACCGTTGCCGGCACTGCCCCCGCTGATAACAAGGATGAAGCCGAATCGCTTTATGCCAAGCTGGAGGGAGTGATTCTTCCCATGTACTACCACGATCGTGCCAAGTTCCTGGAAGTCATGCAGCACGCCATTGCCATCAATGGCTCGTTCTTCAACACCCAGCGCATGGTGCAGCAGTACATCACCGACGCCTATCTGCGCTGATGCGTCAGGATGCGCTTTGTCGGATCACGGGGCTTGAGAGAATACCAAACGAGGATCGAGCGCGCCGGTTAGCGCAGCCGGTTCTTGTACATCGCCATGCCGACCGCGGCATCCATTCCCAACTTTTCTAGTGCAGCGATCTCACGGCGCGTCTTGATGCCGCCCGCGGCGATAATCGGATGGGATGTCGTGTCGCGCAACTTGCGAAACCATTCGAGGTTCGCGCCGGTCATTGTGCCTTCACGGTCCACGTCGGTGCACAAGAACCCGGCGCAGAAGGGTTCGAGCTGCGTCATCACTGCCTCTGCCTGAAGTGCGATGGGCGTGCGCCAGCCGTGAATGGCGATGTTTCCCCTGGCAGTGTCGAGAGCGATGATGATTTGTTTTCGGCGAACTTTTTTTGCGAGCCGCCGCAAGAATCCGGTGTTCACTTTTCGGCGGCGGAAAGCGGCGCTTCCGACAATGACCTGGCTCGCGCCCCATCCGGCAATTTCTTGGGCGCGAGAAACGGTTCGAATCCCGCCGCCGACGCGCACGTTCATGCCGAAATCTTTTCGCGCACTGGTGCAGAGGTCGCGAACGAGATCGTCGTTCTGGCCTTTCCCCATGGCGGCGTCGAGGTCGATGACGTGCAACCAGGGATATTCTTTGAATTTCCTCAGAAGGCCGAAGACGTCGGCGACGGCAAGCTCGCGCTTCTGCCCGTGAACCAACTGAACCGCCTGCCCGTCTTGCAGATCGATGCAGGGAATCAGCACGGCAGGCGCACCTCGACGCCGCGAGCTGCAAGAAATTCCTTCAGCGCGCGGATGGGCTGCACGCCGTCGTGAAAGATCGACGCTGCCAGCGCAGCATCCGCCGCGCCTTCGTTGAAAACGTCGACGAAATGTTCCGGCAATTTGGCCCCGCCGGAGGCAATCACCGGAACAGAAACAGCTCTGGAAATTGCGGAGGTTAACGTTGTGTCGAAGCCCATCTGTGTTCCGTCGCGATCGACAGAGGTCAGCAGGATTTCTCCCGCGCCAAATTGAATGCCCTTCTTCGCCCAGTCCACGGCATCGAGAGATGCGGATTCCCTTCCGCCCCGAACCATGACATCCCAGTGATCGCCGGCGCGCTTTGCATCAATCGCCAGGACGACGGCTTGTGCGCCAAATTCCTGCGATAATTCAGA